>Ga0075421_100000134_pt1 | contig 63887 bp, 43 predicted proteins | sample SoiMetdeltSBSDD5_FD_75292 | JGI IMG/M metagenome (GOLD analysis project Ga0075421, IMG submission 75292) | Bulk soil microbial communities from a Populus tree surrounding site in Tennessee, USA - Soil MetaG P. deltoides SBSDD5 | ecosystem: Environmental > Terrestrial > Soil > Tree plantation... | reverse complement strand
GGTCGAGCCGCGAGTCCTGGGCCTCGCCCTGGCCGCCGAGGTTGAGGCGGGTCTCGAGCACGGCCTCCACTCGCACGATGGCGGGCCCGTAGCGCGAGAGGAGCTCGCCGGCGCTGGCGACGCCGGCCGCGGCCGGTCGCGACGCCTCCGCAGCGACGGCCGACTGGGCTCGCAGCGGCGAGACGGCGAGCGCCGAGAGCGCGATCCACACGAGCAGTCGCGAACGCTCCCTCATCACGCTCCCGCCTTGGTGTCGACCTCGCGCCAGCTCGGCTCGACGATGACGAAATGAGTGGAGCCGCCGCGCCGCACGAAGAGGCGCACCACGGCCGGGCGCTCGACGGCGAGCCGCTTCATCACGCGCTCGAAGTCGGCGACGGCCTTGATCGGCTGGTCGTTGACGGTGAGCAGGAGGTCGTCGAGACGGAGGCCCGCCATTTGCGCCCAGCCGCCGCGCTCCGCCTCGGAGACCACGACGCCCTCGACGTTGGTCCCCCAGCGGTTGCGGACCCGGTCCTCGAGCGTCAGCTCACGCACCGCGAACTCCAGCGTCTCCTGCGAGGCGTGCTGCACCTCGTCGGGCTGCGGCGGCCGCGGCTCGAGCGCGACCGTGAGATCGCGGCTCGTGCCGTCGCGCCGGACGCCGAGCTTCGCGGTGGTGCCGACGGTGAGCTCCTCGACGGTGCGCCGCAGGTCCTCGGCCTCCTGCATGCGCGCCGGCGCGAGCGGCTCGCCGTCGAGCGCCGTGATGACGTCGCCGACGAGGAGCCCCGCCTTCGCCGCCGCCGTGCCGGGAATCACCTGGGTGACGCGGAAGCCCTTCAGGTCGGGCGTGCCGAGGGCGGCCGCGAGCTCGCCGGTGAGCACCTGCGTGCGGATGCCGAGCCACGCCTTGGGGAGCTCGCCCCCCCACCGCTCCGCCTTCGCCCGCGGCGGCGGAAGCAGTGAGAGCAGCTCCTCGCCGGCGCGCCAGAGGCTCGCCGGCAACGGTCGGTCGCCGGGCCAGCTGGCGATTCTCGCGCGGACGGCGGCGAGAGTCGCCACCGGCTCGCCGCCGAGCTTCGTGAGCAGGTCGCCGTCCTGGAAGCGCGGCTTGGCCGCATCGGCGGGGTCGCCCGGGTGCACGCCGGTGACGAGCAGCCCATCGTGCCCGGGAAGCCGGCGCGCCGAGGCGAGCAGCGGCGTCACCTCCTGCAGCGTGGCGCCGAGCTCGTGCACCTCGCCTTCGTCGCCGTGGTAGGGCCCGAGCAGCTCGACGGTGGCCTTCAGCGTCTTGCGCTGCCCGCCCCGGTCGACCACCAGCTCGACGGGCGACCCGACGGGGAGCCGGGCCACGCGCTGGTAGAGCAGCGGTACCTGCTCGAGGAAGCGCACCGTCACCTCCTCGCCGCCGAGCGTCAGGAGGAGGTCGCCAGGGAGCAACCCGGCGCGTTCGGCGGGGCTCCCAGGCAGGACCGAGGCGACGAGCGCCCCGTCCTGGCGGCCGATCTTCGCGACCGGCAACACGGCGAGCCCGAGCGTGCCGCGGCGGACCTCGCCGTGGGCGAGCACCTGCTCGAGCACGTCCTTGGCGATGGCCGACGGGATGGCGAAGCCGAACCCCTCGCCGCCCAGCTCGTTGATCCCCACCACGTGTCCCTCGACGTCGACGAGTGGACCGCCGGAGTTGCCCGGGAGGATCAACGCGTCGTGCTGGATCCAGCGCGTGAAGAGGCCGGACGGCTCCCCTTCGGCGACGTCGAGCTGCTCGATCTCGCTGCCGGTGAAGTCGGTGAAGACGCGCGCCGAGTTGGAGACGATCCCCTCCGTCATCGACGACGAGAGCGCCAGGGGGTTTCCCATGGCGAAGACCGTGTCTCCCACGCGCAGCGCGTCGGAGTCGCCGAAGTCGGCGTGCGGGAAGGTCTCGTCGCCGCGCCTCGCGAGGCGCAGCACCGAGATGTCGGTGAGCGGATCGTGGGCGACGACGGTGGCGCCCACGACGCGCCCGTCGGTCAGCGTGCAGTCGATGCGCGTCGTGTTGCCGGCGACGTGGAAGTTGGTGAGCACGTGCCCTTCGGGAGTGACGATGACGCCGCTGCCGGCCCCCGGGTGGCGCTCCGCCCTCCCCTCGCTGAAGCGCTGGTAGACGACCGTGATGTTGACGAGCGCGGGATAGACCTCGTCGCGTACGAGCGAGACGGTTGCCGGCGGCGATGCGGCCGACGCCACGCTCGCGAGCGCGACGGCGACGGCCGCGACGAGCGCGGCCGCACGACACCCGAGCGCGCTCTTCATCCAGCCCTGGACCGGCGACTGGCGAATGCCTGCTCGCGGCCTCAATCGCCCCCCATCACCAGGTTGCCGAGGCCGCCGAGCACCGACCCCTGGTCGGTGCCCTTGCCTCCGCCCTTGGGCGCCGCCGCCCAGACGCGGCTCGCGAGGCGGCTGAACGGCAGCGACTGGATCCACACCTTGCCGGGCCCGGTGAGGGCGGCGAAGAAGAGACCCTCGCCGCCGAAGAGCGCCGTCTTGATCCCGGGGACGGTCTGGATGTCGTAGGCGACCGAAGGCTGGAACGCCACCAGGCAACCGGTGTCGAGGCGCATCGTCTCGCCGGCGCGCAGGTCGCGCTCGAGAATGCAGCCACCGGCGTGGACGAACGCCTTGCCGTCGCCGTCGAGCTTCTGAAGGATGAACCCCTCGCCGCCGAAGAGCCCGACCCCGAGCTTCCGCTGGAAAGCGATGCCCACCGAGATGCCGCGCGCCGCACAGAGGAAGGAGTCCTTCTGACAGAGCATGCTGCCGCCGAGCTTCTTCAGATCGAGGGCCACGATGCTCCCCGGATAGGGCGCGGCGAAGGCCACCTTCTGACGGCCGCCGGCGGTGTTGCCGAAGATGGTCATGAACAGCGACTCGCCGGTGAGCACGCGCTTGCCGGCCTGCATCAACTTGCCCATGAAGCCGCCGCCTCCGCCGCTCTGGGCGGAGCCGTCGCCGAAGATGGTCTCCATCTGGATGCCGGGGTCCATGTACATGAACGAGCCGGCCTCGGCGACGCACTGCTCGCCGGGATCGAGGGTGATCTCGACGAACTGCATCTCCTGCCCGAAGATCTCGTAGTCGATCTCGTGGGCCGAGGTCGCGCTGACCGACGGCGGCGGGGGCGGCGCGCCGGCAGCCGGACCGGCGAAGGCGGCCGCGAACTCCGGGCGGTTGGCGATCGGCTCCCAGTTCGCCATCCCCTGCGTGAAGACGTGCGCGGAGCGGTCGAGCTGCCCCGAGCGCAGCCGGGCGACGACGTCGTCCGTGGCCATCGGGCCCTGCTGCTGACCGGCCACCGCCACGTACCACTGCTGTCCGTTCATGAGCCGAGCCCTCCTGATCCGTGGGTTCGCGGCGGGCGGCCGCGACCGGGTCAGCATACCCTCGCGCTCCGGCCGCTTCCAGCACGAACCTTGCATGACGGCACCGCACAGGACCACGACCGCGCTTGCGTCCGTCTCGCGGGGTCGTCTATGTTCGCGGTGCGCTTTCCGCTGCCGCGGGGGAGGATGTGATGGGAAAGACGTTGCTCGCGATCGGGCTCCTGGTGATCACGAACCTCGGTACGTTCGGCTACGCGACCTGGCGCTGCCGCCAGGAGGCCGAGGGGGCGCAGCGGCTGCTCGCCGACGCCCAGCGGAAGCAGCAGGAAGCGGAGTCGCAGAACGCGGCGCTCACCCAGCGCCTCGACAGGCTGCGCGTGTGGGGCGAGCTGCTCGAGCTCCAGCGTGACGTCAACGGCGTCCACGCGGTGATCAACCAGCTCAACTTCGGCAACGCCATCCAGGCCGTCGACCGCATCGCCAAGCGGCTCGAGCAGGGCGACTATGGCCACCTCTTCAGCCAGCGCCGGCCCGAGCTGCAACCGCTGCTCGACCAGACGAAGGCGGCGTTGCGCCGCACCGACCCGATGGCACGCACCTACCTCGTGGAGCTCGACCAACGCGCCTTCTCGATCCTCGCCAGCACCGCGGCCCCGGGCGAGCTGCCGGGCCTCACGGTCCCCGTGCCCGCGCTCCCCGCCCCGTCGCCCGCGCCAAGCCCCATGATGGAAGCCACCCCGACGCTCGACCTGACGCTGCCGACGCCGACCCCGGCGCCGAGGTCGACGCCCAAGCCTGGTACGACCTGAAGACCAGCCTGGTGTGATCTGAACCGGAGGACTGCCGTGGACGTCGAAAGTTTTGTCGAGCTGCTGGGTCGCGAGCGCGCCTCGGCCATCCTCCGCTGCGGCGACGCCGGCGTGGCGCGCGATGCGATGGACGCCGCCGTCGCCGGGGGCTTCCGCGTCGTCGAGGTGACGCTGACGACTCCGGGTGCGCTCGACCTCATCGCGTCGCTGTCGCGGCGACCCGGGATCGTCGCCGGGGCGGGCACCGTCCTCACCGTCGCCGAGGCGGAGGCGGCGGTGGCGCACGGCGCGCGCTTCCTGGTCTCGCCGGTCGTCGACGAGGCGGTCGTGCGCCGCGCCACCGACCTCGGCGTGGCGTCGATCCCCGGCACCCACACGCCCACCGAGATGCTCGCCGCCCACCGCTGGGGGGCGCCGCTCGTGAAGCTCTTCCCCGCGCCCGCCGGCGGCCCGACCTGGCTGCGCGCACTGCTCGCGCCGCTCCCCTTCCTCAAGGTGGTGCCCACCAACGGCGTCGACCTCGACAACGCCGCCGAGTGGCTCGCCGCCGGAGCGTGGGCGCTGGGCTTCGTGGGTTCGCTCTTCCAGCCCGACGACCTGGCGCACCGGCGCTTCGAACGCATCGAGGACCGGGCGCGGCAGATCCTCGCGCGGGTGCGGCCGGAGATTCCGGTTCCTACGTAGGAGCTAGCCTCCGGCCGGCACGAGCTTCACCTCGAAGAGCGTCGGCCAGAGCTTGCCCGTGAGGAGGAACGTCTCCGTCTCGGGGCGCCAGGCGATGCCGTTGAGAACGGCGTCCGCGCTCACGCCCCGCTCCGCCACCTCGACGCGCAAGGCGGAGGCATCGATGCGCGCCGTGACCTTGCCGGTCGCCGGGTCGATGCGCACGATCTCGTCGGTCGTCCAGAGGTTGGCGTAGAGCGCGCCGTCGACCACCTCGAGCTCGTTGAGCAGCCCCACCGGCCGGCCGCGGTCGGTGACGTTCAGCGTCCCGGTCACCGCGAACGTCGACGGGTCCCGCACGCTGATGCGATCGCTGCCGTCGCTCTGCAGCAGGCGCCTGCCGTCCGAGGCGAGCCCCCACCCTTCGCCGGCGTAGCGCCACTCCCCGGTCAGCGCGAGCGCACCCGGGCTCCAGCGCAACGCGCGGCCCTCGCGCCAGGTGAGCTGTACGAGCTCGCCGCCCGAGAGCGCCAGCCCCTCGCCGAAGAGACGCGCGTCCACCGGCGCCTGCGCCTCGACGCGGCCGCTCGCCAGCTCGACGCGCCGCAGCGACGAACGGCCGTAGAGGCCGGTGCTCTCCCAGAGCTTGCCCTCGTGCCAGAGCAGACCCTGGGTGAAGGCCTCGGGATCGTGCGGATGGCGGGCGACGACGCGCACCGTGAGTCGTTCGGGCGCGGCGGCCTGCGCGGCCCCGGAAGTCAACGTCGGCGCCTCGCTGAACGGGGAGAACTCCGGCGTCGCAGGCTCGGGCCGGGCGCCGCCATCGCCACGACAGGCGACGACCAGCACCACGGCGACGAGAGCCCCACGCCCCCTCGTGCGACGCACCTCGCGGACGCCGCGTGCCACGCCGTCACTCCTCGCCGAGGCCGTCGAAGGCGCCGATCGGCATGCCGGGCGGCGCGGGCGGAGCCTTCAGGAGCTGCTGCGGCTGCCACTCGCGGCGCTCGAAGTAGCGATCGAGGTCGCGTTTCATCAGCGCGCGGTGCGCGGCCTCGGTGCGGTCTGCCACCGGAGCCGCGAGCTTCCGCGCCAGGTCGCGCAGCTCGGCTTCGGCACGCACGCGCACCGGGTACGGGGTGTCATCGCCGCTCGTCAGCGCGACGAGGTGGTCGGCCGTGAGGCGCTGTACGAGGCGGCCGATCTCGGCGAGCCGCGGCGTCGCCGCCGGCTTGGACGGGAACGCCGCGGAGACGACCGCGTCGAGCACCTCCTCGAGAGCCGGCTGGGCGGCGTCCCGGCGGTGGAAGTCGGCGACGCGGCCGAGCCGCTCCGGTTGCAGGACGGCTTGCAGGACGAGATCCGCTGCGGTGGCGGCGGCGCCGAGGGCGTCGAAGACGAGCCCGGTCTGCCCATGGAACATCTCGCGGTTGGGGTCGTAGCCCGAGGGCCGCGGGAGCAGGAGTTGCAGCAGAGGCTCGGAGAGGTCGAGGCTCTTCGGCTGGATGGCGGACAGGAGCGCCGCGAGCGTCCGCCGCTGCAGCGCGGGGTCGATGAAGCGGGCGCGGTCGGGCTCGAGCGCCTCTCCCCGCAGCGCGTAGCGGTAGTCGAGGCCGCCGATGGCCTTCACCGCCGCGTCCACCTGGTAGCGGTGCCAGAGGTAGATCGGAGCCAGGACCTCCTGGAGCTGCGCGAGCGGGCGGCCCGAGGCGACGTTTCGTTCGCCGAAGCGGGCGAGCGCGGCCTCGCGCACCCGCAACACCTCCTCGAGCTCGGCCGCGGGGTCGGTGCCGTTGTCCCAGAGGTTCGCCCAGGGTTGCGCGGCTCCGGCCGGCCGCGCGTCCTCGTCGGTCAGGTAGCGGAGCCCGGCCTTCTCCCCCTCGGCCACCAGGGCCTCGAGCGCGGCATGCTCGTCGGCACCGGGCGCGAAGTCGGTGTAGGCGTAACGGATTGCCTGGACGTCCCAGGCACCGACCCCCGTCCCGTAGGCGCTCGAGACGTCGAGGCTGCCGTCGGCGGCGAGGCGGACGAGCGGTGCCGGGTAGTCCATCACCGAGGCGCGGCCGCCGTAGGTCGAGGCGGCGAAGTTGTGCTGCAGGCCGAGGCTGTGGCCCACCTCGTGCGCGGCGAGCTGCCGGATGCGCGCCAGCGAGAGCTCGACGGGGTCGTCGGGGGCGCCGCTGCCCGTCTTCTCCGTTCCCAGGAGCCCCTCGAAGATGAGGATGTCCTGCCGCACGCGCAGCGAGCCGAGGGTGACGTGGCCCTTGATCATCTCGCCGGTGCGCGGATCCACGACGCCGCCGCCGTACGACCAGCCGCGGGTGGCGCGGTGCACCCACTGCACGACGTTGTAGCGCACGTCGAGCGGGTGCGCGCCGGGGGGGAGCAGCTCGACGCGATAGCCACCCGGGAAGCCGGCCTTGGCGAAGGCGTCGGCCCACCAGCCGGCGCCGGAGAGCAGCGCGCTGCGGATCGGCTCCGGCGCCGCGGGGTCGACGTAGAAGACGATCGGCTCGACCGCCGGCGAGGCGGCGTCGCCGGCGGTCGCATGTTGCAGGCGGTGGCGCACGATCCAGCGCGTCTCGATCGGCTTGCCGAGCGGCGCCGCGTAGTCCGCGAAAGTGACGGCGTAGCTGCCGGCGCGCGGGTCGAAGGCGCGCGACGCGTAACCGGCGCCGGGCAGGCGGATCAGCGAGTGGTGCTGCACCACGGTGATCGACTGCGGCTGCGGCACCGTGGCCCGCACCTCACTCCCCGGCTCTCGGCCCCCATAGGTGAGCACCGCCTCGAGCTCGAGGTTGTCGGGGAACGACAGGCAGTTGTCCGGGTCGAGCGCGCTGCGCCCCGAGTCGAGCTCGTAGCTCCCCTGGCCGGTGGTGTCGAGGGTCCGCGCGACACCGTGCGCGTCGCGGACGACGAACGGGGTCAGGTCCACGAGCGAGCGCCCGTCGGGCTCGAGGGCGATGACCTCGGCGCCCCAGATCACCGACGTGGCAAAGGACTCGGCGACGGCGCGTCGCTCGGCGGCGTCGGACGAGAGGGCGCGGAAACGCTGGTTCGGCTCCTCGAGCAGGACGCGGGAGCCGAGCCGCCGCAGGCGGACGATCCGGCTGTCCCCGATCTGCCCGCGGTCGAGGCCGATCGGGTTGGAGCCGACTCCGGTGAGCAGCCCCTCGACGTAGAGGTATTCGCCGATCACGCCCTCGGCGCCAGGTGCAGGAAGCTCGGCCCAGAGCTTGCCGCGCTCGCGGTCGAGATAGGTGGTGAGCAGCCCGGGGCGCGCGGCGAGCGTTCCCACCTTGTCGGCGATCTTCGCCAGCGGCTCGGGGCCGCCGGCGGGCTTCGGCGGCGTGGGCTGCGCCTTCGCGGCGAGGGCGGTCGGCACCCCCCCCGCGAGTGCGAGCGCGAGGCAGGCGGCGAGGGACGAGACGCGGCCGTGGGATCGCAACATCGGGCTCTCCGGGTGGTGGGGAGCGGCCGGACGGCGTTGCGCCGGTGCGGTCGCCGTGCCTGTCGCGGACGCGCCGGCAGGATAGCACCGCGGAAAACGCGCCCCTGCAAGCCCGGGACGAGCGGTACCAGCGGCTTATAATGCCGTCGCCGACCATTTGCCCGAGGTGCGATGAGCAGCGACCCATCCGACTCCTCCTCAAAGGTCGACCTGGAGCGCCGCCGGGTCCCGCTCGAGCGGAAGATCTCCCTCAAGTTCAAAGAGTTCCGTGGCTTCATCACGGAGTACTCGCAGAACCTGTCGATGGGAGGGATGTTCATCCGCACCTCGTCGCCGAAGCCCGTCGGCACGATCTTCGACTTCGAGCTCTCCCTGACCGACGACTTCAAGCTGGTGCAGGGGATTGGCGAGGTGATCTGGGTGCGCGAGGTCGACGCCGGCCCCGAGAAGCCGTCGGGCATGGGCGTGCGCTTCCTCGATCTGTCCAGCGAGAGCCGGCGACTGATCCAGCGCATCGTCGAGGAGCAGATCGCGCACGGCGGGACTCCGTTCGAGCTCGAGCCCCAGGGCTTCCCTCCCCCACCGCTCAAGTCGTCTGCGCAGGGCGCAGGGCGGCAGACCGGCCAGTCTGCGCTTTTCCACCCGACGGCCGCCCCGGTCTCGCCGGCGCCTCCGCCGGCGAGACCGGCGCCACGGCCGCCGTCGGCACCGCCCGTCCTGATCCCCGCGACCCCGACCGCCGCGCCGCGGCCAGCCGCACCCACACCGCCGGCTCGCGCCGAGTCGCCTCCGCCTGCACCACCGGTGCCGGCACAGAGCGCCGGATCCGGCGACGTGCTGCCAGACCTCGACGACTCCTGGGAGGGCGAAGCACTCGAGGGCTTCTCTCTGGAAGATGCGCCCGAGGTCGAGTTTCCCCTCGCGCCGGTAGTCGATGACCCGCACGAAGACGCGACGCTGCTGCGACCGAGCCGGGCAGCGGTGCCGAAGCACTCGCCACTCGCACCGTCGCCCTGGGTGAGCGCGCCCGAGGCTCCATCCGCGGCAGCTCCGGCCATCGCCCCCGGCCCGGGCGGCTTCCCGCGCGGCCGCGGGCTGCCGTCGGGGTTCGACGAGGTGGCGCGCGCGTTCGCCCCCGAGCCCGGAAGGGCCGTCGAGCCTGACGGGGAAACCGTGCGGCTCGCCGCTCGCCCCGCGCCACCCGAAGCGGCGCGCCCGCTGGTGATGCCGAGGCCGGCGCCGCCATCCCCTCCGCCCCCGACCTTCGGACGCCCCGCGCCACCCTCTCTTGCCCCGCACCGCCAGCCACCCCGCAGGCGCAGCTCGGCGTTGCCGCTCGTCGTGGGGCTCCTCCTGGCGCTCGTCGCCGCCGCCGCGGCGATCTATCTCGGATTCCCCGAGCTACTTCCCGCCTGGGCGCGCGGGCCGGAACCGCCCGCCGTCGAGGTGCCTACGCCGGTCGTCGTGCAGTCGCTGCCAGCGGGCGGTCCGCCCTCGCCCGACACCGGCCCCGTCGCCGGCCCCGCGGCCGGGGACGGGATGCCCGGCGGCCCGGCTCCCGCAGCGACCGGCTCGCGGGCGTCCGCGACCGCGCCGCCTTTGCAAGTCCCCGGCGGCGCGAGGACCGCGCCGACCGCTCGCGCGGCCGCCGCGACGCGCTTCACGTCGATCGAGGAGATCTGGGGGCAGCGCTCCGCCGCCGGCACGATGATCACCATCGTCACCAACGGCCAGGTGCCGGTGGACGGCTTCAGCACCTTCCGCCTCGAGGGGCCGAACCCTCGCGAGGTGGTGCGCCTGCGCGGGGTCGACGACAGCTACCGGCGCTCCTCGGTGCCGGTCTCGACGGTGGAGGTCAAGCAGGTGCGCCTCGGCTACCACGCCGGGAGCGGCGGCAACGGCAACGAGCTGCACGTCGTCATCGACCTCGCCTCGTCTCGCGTCAAGCTGTTGCGAGCCACGCCGGTGGACAACCGCCTCGAGATTCTCCTCGTCTCGCAGTAGGCACCGAGGTCACCCGAGCCAGCCATCGAGCGCGGCCGCCGCGGCCCCGTTGCCCCGCGGGCGACCTGCCGCCACGCGCGGCATCGCGAGGACCTCGTCGAGCCAGTCCCAGCGCGCGGACCGCAACCGTTCCACCTCGACGGCGACTCCCGCCCGCGCGCGCTCTAGCGCGGCGGCGAGCACCGGGGATTCGGGGAACGCGGGTCGCGGCACGAAGCCGAAGGGGACACCGCTCCCCCAGCATTCGGCCAGCGTGCTGTAGCCGAGCTTGCCGACCACGGCGTCGGCGGCAGCGACGAGGTCGGGGTGGTAGAGGCTCGAATGAAAGGGCAGCAGCCGCGCCCAGGGCAGCGATCGCGGCTCGGGCGCCCCGCCCGGCACGACGAGGACGACGCCCGCCGGCAGTTGCGGTCCCTCACCAGAGACGAGCTCCTCGTAGCTCCACGGGATGCCGCCCATGGTGACCAGGACTGCGCGCTGGCCGGGCCCGATGCCCAGCTCGGCGCGCACCTCCTCGCGGCCACGCCGGGGCAGCCGCGCCACCGGCGCCGTCCGCACGGCGCCGGGCCAGGGGCGACAGATGGGCTCCGTCTGCAGGCGCAGGTCCGCGGCGGCGAACCAGCGCGCGAGCTCGGTGGCGTGCCGGCGCAGGCCCGGCGCGCGTGCACCGTAGCCGTCGTAGATCCAGTCCCAGGTGAAGTTCTCGATCAGGGCGGCGGGTAGCCCGGCGGCGCGGGCGACGGCGATGCCGAGCGGCGCGATGTCGCAGACGACGGCCCGGCAGCCGGCGGCACGCACACGCGCCAGCAGCCCTTCGACGAGCGCCGCGGGCCACGGGAGCTGCTCGTCCAGCGCGCCCTCGGTGGCCTCGAGGTCCTCGTCGAGCGCGTCACGCTGGGCGAGGCCGACGTCGGTGCGCACCTCGTGGTACTCGAAGGGCACGCTCAGCGAATCGGCGAAGAACCAACGTGGCACGGCGGTGAAGAGCTCCACCGCGAGGGCACGCCGCGCGCCGAGCGCCTCGAGCGCGGCAGCGGCACGCGCCGCATGGCCAAAGCCGTGCGGCGTCACGAAGCAGGCGACGCGCGTGGGCTCGGCGGGCACGCGCGGATGCTACCCGCCTCGGGCGCGAGCGACCGGGCTACTGACGCCCGGCCGAGTCCGGGCCCTTGAGCCAGATGCTGCCGTTGGTCGTGCGCAGCGTCAGCCGCGTCGTGCCGCCGTTGAGGCTGCCCACGAGCTTGCTCCGGCTGCGGCGACCTTCGACCTCGAGCGGCAGGTCGCTGGCGACGCTGCCGTTCGTCGTGCGGGCGTCCACGAAGGCTCTGAAGTCGGGCGGCAGGAGCATGACGATGCTGCCGTTGACCGTCGAAAGCTCCATCGCCGAGCGTGGCTCGGCCTTCCGCATCGCCACGCGGATGTTGCCGTTGACCGAGCTCGCCTCCACGTCGCCCTCGACCGCGAGCACCACGTTGCCGTTCGTCGAGTTGGCGCGCACGGAGGCCACGAGACCGTCCACTGCCACGTCACCGTTCACCGTGGTGGCGGAGAGCTGCGTCTCGCGAGGCAGGGTCAGGTGGTAGGCAACGTCGCTGTCGATGCCGGCGCAGGTGAGCCACCCCTTGATGCCGCCCTCGGAGCCGGGGGTGTGGGTGCGAAAGACGAGCTTGCCGCCGGTCTGCTCCACCTTCACCACCAGCTCGCGGAGATAAGCGCGCGCCCGCCCGTCGGTCGTGGCGCGTGCGGTCTTGACGGCAACCAGGCGCACGACGGGTTGCTCCCAGGCGGTCACGGCGACCGGCCCGTTGAGGTTGAGCACCACCACCTGCTGTCCCGGCGCCAGCTTGAACGTACGGTCCACCGTCTCGCTGGCGCTCCCCGCCCAAGCGCTGGCCGCGGCGGCGAGCGAAACGAGGGCGGCGACGGCAGTCGATCGGACGACTCTCATGGTCAAAGGGTGATACGTCACCGGCAGGCCAAGGGTTTCAGTGGTTTCGACCTGATCGACTGGCAAGCTGCGACGCGGCGATTCTTGAACCCCTTTCAACGCTGCTCGCGAGCTCTGGACCCCCCTTCCCCCGGCGAGGGGGCAGGGGGGCAGGGGGGTAAGGGGTGGCAGACCAACCCAGTCTTTTCCGGAAAGGCGCGAGACGAGGCGACGTCTCGACAAGAGGGACAGCTCGAGGTCACGTCGCTGGCTCCTGTTCAATGAAGCCAAGGGTCACGGCGGTCGTCGACGACCCGGAACCCTCGCTTCCGGCGCAGCCGCCCCATCCTCTGCTTCAGCCACCACCCCTGGGCCCGCAGCCAGCTCTCCCGCCCGGCGCGGCGGAAGCCGCCGAAGGCGAGCGTGCTCCAGACGACAGCGATGGCGGCGCAGAGGCCGAGGAAGCCCGCGAGGTCGTGCGTCTTCAGGAACCCCACGAAGGCGAGGAGGACCTCGATCGGCAGGAACCATCGCGCCCGCACGGGAATGATCAGCATCAGCATGATCGTCGCGTCGCGGTAGAGGACGGCGAAGGCGGCGATCACCGCCACGAAGATCATGTGCTGCCCCTGGACCAGCACCATCGACGCCTCGGGCACCCGGCCCACGAACCGTCCCGCGAGGTCGACGAGGACCGCCACGACACCGCCGGTCAGCGCACCGGTGAGCAGCATCTGCCAGAAGCCCCGCCGGCCCAACCGCGCGAACACGTCGCGCGCGAAGAAGAAGAGGAAGAGCAGCTCGAGAAGGAACCAGACGCTGGCGTCGCCGACGCCGGCGATCGGGTAGGTGACGAGCTGCCACAGCCAACCCCGCTGCCACACCATCGGCGTCAGCCGCAGGATCTCGGTGATCCAATACGTCTGCGAGAAGAACTGCAGGGAGAACGTCGTGAAGATGACGGCGAGCAGCGCGATCACGTCGCGCGGCACTCCGCTCGAGAAGCCGAAGGTGAGCTGGGGGCGGCCGTAGTCGTAGGCCATGGCTGGATTGTAGACGCGGACGCGTCGCGGTCCACGCGCGGCGCTTCGATGAGCGTCGCAGTCGGAGTCGGACTGCCGAGAGGGCGACGGATGGAGCGGGCTGCCCCGCTCCATCCTCGCCGTCGGTGTCAGGCGGTCGTCAGTGCGAGACCCCGCTCTCGCCGGTCGGCCGGCGCGGAGTCGGCAGCGTGGGCCCGGTCTCCGCCTCCCCTCCGGCGGAGGCCGGCACCGCCGGGATCGCCGGCAGCGCCAGCGCAAGCACCTGCGACAGGTCGCTCACCGGGTGCACCTTGATGCGCTCGCGAACCTCGGGCGGCAGGTCCTCGAGGTCGGGCTCGTTTTCGGCCGGCAGCACCACGTCGGTGATGCCCGAGCGCACGGCGCCGAGCACTTTCTCCTTGACGCCGCCGATCGGCAGCACCTGCCCCGAGAGCGTGATCTCGCCCGTCATCGCCAGGTCGTGGCGCACCGGCCGCTGCGACAGCGCCGACACCAGGGCGGTCGCCATGGTGACGCCGGCGGACGGCCCGTCCTTGCGGATGGCCCCTGCGGGCACGTGGATGTGGACGTCGCGCTCGAACTGGTTGGGGTCGATCTGCAGGATGTCGGCGTGCGCGCGCGCGTAGCTCCACGCGGCCAGCGCCGACTCCTTCATCACGTCGCCGAGCTGACCGGTGAGGACGAGGTTCCCCTTGCCCTTCATCGTCGCCGCCTCGACGAACATGATGTCGCCGCCCGCTGGCGTGTAATACATGCCGGTGGCGACGCCCACCTGGTCCTCGCGCATCGCCTGCTCGGGGCGGATCTTCGGCCGCCCGATGAGCGGCGCCACCTCGTCCTTGTCGACCTTGACCGTGTTCTTCTCGCCGGTGGCGATCTGACGCGCCACCTTGCGCGCCAGCTGCCCGAGCGAACGCTCGAGCTGGCGCACCCCACCCTCGCGGGTATAGCGGTTGATGATGTCGAGCAACGCCTCGTCGGTCACCTCGAGCTGACCGGGGACGAGCGACTTCTCCTTGAGCTGCCGGGGCAGCAGGAAGCGGCGCGCGATCACCAGCTTCTCGCGTTCCGTGTAGCCGGTGAACTCGACGAACTCCATGCGGTCGAGCAGCGGCTCCGGGATGTTCTGCACGAAGTTGGCGGTGGCGATGAAGAGAACCTCCGAGAGGTCGAACGGCACGCCGAGGTAGTGGTCGACGAAGGTGTCGTTCTGTGCCGGGTCGAGTACCTCGAGCAACGCGCTCGCCGGGTCCCCCTGGTAGGAGACGCCGAGCTTGTCGACCTCGTCGAGCAGGAATACCGGGTTGCGCGTCCCCGCCTGCTTCATCCCCTGGATGATGCGACCGGGCATGGCGCCGACGTAGGTGCGGCGGTGGCCGCGGATGTCCGCCTCGTCGCGCACGCCGCCGAGCGAGATGCGCACGTATTCGCGCCCCATCGAGCGGGCGATCGACTTGGCGATCGAGGTCTTGCCGACGCCGGGCGGCCCGACGAAGAGCAGGATCGGCCCCTTCGAGATGCGGTCGTCCTCGTTGCCGCGCAGCTTCGGCTGCGGCGGCGCCACCGGCTCGTCGCCGGCGCTGCTGGCGCCTTCCTCACCCTCCGCCTCGGCAGCCTCGGCGGCGGCGGCCACCGCCTCCGCCTCGGACTTGCGCTGGTCGGCAGCCTGGTTGCGCAGCTGCCGCACCGCCAGGTACTCGAGCACCCGGTCCTTGACGTCGGCGAGACCGTAGTGGTCTTCCTCGAGCACCTTCTCGGCCTCCTTGAGGTCGAGGTGCTCCTGGCTGCGCGTGTTCCACGGCAGCTCCGCGATGGTCTCCAGGTAGGTGCGGATCACCTGGTACTCCATCGACTCGCGGGCGATGCGCGAGAGGCGGCCGAACTCGCGCTCGACCTCCTTGCGCGCTTCCTTGGAGAGGTCGAGGGCGTCGAGCTTGGCCTTGAGCTCCTCGAGCTCGCCGGCGTCGTCGCCGCCACCGAGCTCCTGCTGGATGGCCTTCATCTGCTCGCGCAGCACCATCTCGCGCTGGCGATCGCCGAGCTCGCGCTGGACCTTGTTCTTGATCTCCTGCTGCGCGTCGATGACGGTGATCTGGCGCTCGATCTGGAGCAGTACGAGCCGCAGCCGCTCCTCGACGTCGGAGGTCTCGAGCAACATCTGCTTGTCGGCGGCCGAGACGTCGAGATAGCTCGCCACCAGGTCGGCGACCCGGCCCGGCTCCTCGACGCTGGCGAGGAAGCGGTCGACGACCTCTTCCGGCAGGCCGGACTTCTGCCCCAGCTCGGCGGCGCGATTGCGCACCTCGCGCTGGAGCGCGACGAAGGCGGGGTCACGGGGGTTCAGCGGCGCGCCCTCGATGATCTCGCGCGCCACCGCCTCGAGATACCCCTCCTTCTCCTCGTAGCGCACCGCGAACGCGCGATGCTGCCCGTCGAGCAGCAACTGCACGGTGCTGCCTCCCGAGCGCTGAACCTGGTCGATATGGGCGACCACGCCTGTCGTGTAGAGCAGGTCCGGGGTCACCTTGTCCCGGTTCTCCCGCTGGCAAACCGCGAAGATCAGGCGTTGCGGCGAAGAGACCGCGGCCTGGATGGCGCGCAACGTACCGGGACGGCCGGCGCCGATCGGCGACGACACTCCGGGAAAGATCACGGCCTCGCGGAGCGGGAGAACGGGGAGGGTAAGCGTCTCTACCATCGATCACTCCTCTTTGGGGTGCCGATCGTGCCCGCTCGCGCTCGCGGTCGGGACCGACCGGCTACCCGTACAAGTCGCCCGAAGAGTGAAAAAATTCCGCTCCCGCCACCGCTGCAAACGCGAGCCTCTCCGCGGTGAGAGCGGTCCGCCAAGCCCAGACTATCGCCTTATCGCCATACGCGCGGCGGGACACCGCGGCTTGACCGGCGAGGCCGGTCCGACCTAGCCTCCGCCGCCATGACGCGCGAAGACGCCTGGCGGCTGGTGCGGGAGAACGTGCAGGCCGCCGGGCTGCGGCGGCACATGCTGTCTGTCGAGTCGGCGATGCGCGCCTACGCCGGCAAGCTCGACGGCGACGTCGAGCTCTGGGGCATGGCCGGCCTGCTGCACGACTGGGACTGGGAGATCCACCCCACGCTCGGCACCCACGTGGTCGAGGGCACGCCCATCTTGCGCGCCAAGGGATGCCCCGAGCCCGTCGTGCAGGCGATCCTGTCGCACAACGAGCCCGCGACGGCCGTCCCGCGCACGGCGCCGATCGACTTCGCGCTCCTCGCCTGCGACGAGGTGACCGGCCTCATCATCGCCGCCGCGCTCGTGCGGCCGAGCAAAGACGTGCGCGACGTCGAGGTCAAGTCGATCAAGAAGCGGTGGAAAGAGCGCGCCTTCGCCGCCGGCGTCGACCGCGAGCACGTCGAGCGCGTCACGGCCGACTTCGGCGCCGCCTGCTTCGGCGGCAGCCTCGACCTCTGGGAGCACGTCGGCACCGTGCTCGCCGCCATGCAGGGGATCGCCGCGGAGCTCGAGCTCGACGGCCGCATGGCGACCGCGCCGGCGTAGTCGACTGCCGGCGCGGCGCTTCTCATCCGGTCGTCAGTCGCAGCCGGCGCGCTCGCGCGCAATCAATCGCAGCCGGCGCGCTCGCGCGCAATCAATCGCAACCGGCGCGCTTGCGCGCAATCAATCGCAACCGGTGCGCTTGCGCACAATCAATCGCAACTCAGCGCTTCGGTGTCGGTCACCGGCGCGAAGGCGGAGCCGCCCTCGCTCACGTACGTCGCCGTCTCGCCGGTCTGGGTGTCGACGATCAGCACGACCACGCGCAAGTCGGTGAGCCCGGTGGTGAAGACCCAGCGGTGATTGTTGAGGTCGCAGCCGTCGAGGACCTTGACGATCGCCTCGACGTTGGTCGCCGAGAAGAACCAGAAGAGGCCCGACTCCTCCGAGATTTCGATCGCGCGGCCGGTGCCGCGCAGGTCGCTGCCGCGCTCGTAGGTCGTCTGCACGCGATAGCGGCCGTCGCCGAGACACATGACGTCGCTGCCCGCGGTGCAGCTCGGCGGCGTCGTGTAGAACCCGGTGGCGGCGGATTCGTTCGAATACGCGGACCAGCCGGCGCCGTTCTTCGCCCGCAGGCGGAAGAAGTAGGTCTTCGCCGGGACGAGGTTGGAGAGGGTCATGTACGTGGCGTTGGGTGGCAGGGCGCCGAAATCGCGCCACGCGGTGTCGGGGGTACGGATCTCGAGGTGGAACTCCCACTCGTCGGTGGCGTTGTCTGCCCAGGTGAGCGCCGCCTCGGTGGTCGAGGTCGCCTTGGCGCGCAGGTCGGTGGGGCGCGCCGGCTTCGAGGTCGAGACCAAAGCCTTCTCGTCGTCGGCCGCGAGCCGCTCGGCCGCGACCGTCGTCGCCATCAAGCAAGCAAGGGCGAGAGCCCTCCACACGAGCGTCTTATGTAAGAACATGGAATTGCGTCTCCTGGTCCGGCCAGCGGCGCAGGCCCGGCGATGCGTGACTTTCGGCTCGCCGCGTGGCACGGATTGACTTTCGTCATGGGCGTCGGAGCGCCGGCGGCGCTCGCACTCGCGAGGTCTGCAGGATCACTGCCATGACGAGGCGAAATCGACGGGCAGGGGAACGCGCCACAGGTCTGCCACGTTGCGCTCGATCGCGGCTTGGCCTTGTCGCGGCTTGGCTTTGTCCCGCATCGCGCCGAGCACCAGCCCTGGGCCGATCGACCGCGTTTGCGGGCGGAGAACCGCTCAACCGCCGCCGCGCAGGCGGCGGTATTCCTTCAGCCAGCGCACGGCCTCGGCACCCCGCCCGAGGCGCTCGTAGACGCCCGCGAGGTTGTAGCAGGCGTCGGCATTGCCCGGGTCGGCGGCGAGCGCTGACTCGTACGCCTCCGCCGCCGCCGCGAGCCCGCCGCGGTCCTCGAGCGCCACTCCCAGGTTGTAGGCGGCGATGGGATCTCCCGGGGAGATCGCGAGCACGCGCCGGTAACAGGCCTCGGCCTCGCGCAGCTCCCTCGCCTCGTGCTGCAACCGCCCGAGGTTGAGCAACGCGTCCTGGTGCCGCGGGTCGAGGACGAGGGCGCGGCGATAGACGCCCGCGGCCTCCGCCGGCGAGGTCGCCTCGAGCTCACAGCCGAGGTGGAACCAGTCGTCGGCGGAGAGTGCGCCGTCGGGGCCGCCCGCGGCCTCGCGCACGACGGCCTGGCGTACCAGACGCGGCGCGAGCGGCGCAGCCGCCTCGGCGAGGGCCGCCACCTCGAAGTCGAGCAACCGCTGGCCGGATTCGGGGTTCCAGCGCTTGCCGCCTTCGCGCACCACGATCTCGCCGCCCTCGGCGGTGATGCGCACTCCGGAGAGCGAGCGGCCTCGCGGCAGCTGCGCCGGGAGGAGCGCCAGCGCGCGCCGCACGCGGCGCAGCGCCACACCGGCGCCGAGCAGGCCCTGCGCCGCGCGCAGCAGGACGAGGTCCTGGAAAGAGAAGCGGTACTCACCGCGCGCGCCGCGGCGAGGGTCGATCAACCCGGCGCGCACGAAGTAGCCCACGCGCGCCGTCTCGACGCCGAGCAGCGTCGCCACCTCGCGCGCCGAGTAGCCGAGCGAGCGCGCCGCGCTCACCGCCGCCGTTCCCTCACGGCGGCAGGCTCACTTCTTCGGGCGGGAGCCCCGCGCAGCCGCGGCCGGAGCGCGACCCGAGCGCTCGCTGGCGGCCACGCGCGACGGCTTGTCGGCCTCGCTCGAGCGCGCCGAGCGGCGAGGCGGGCGCCGGGAGTCGCCTTCGCCGTCCTCCTTCGACAGGCTCGCCTTGAGCGCCTGCATGAGGTCGATGATCTGGCCCCGTGGCGGCTCGGTCGGTGCGGCCACGACCTCTTCACCCTCGACCTTGCGCCGCAGGATCTCCTTCATTTGCTCGCGGCTGTCATCGCGGTACGCCTGAGCGTTGAACGTGTCGGCGGCGATCTGGTCGATGAGCTGCTTGGCGAGCTGCAGCTCCGCGGGCTTGACGTCCGCCTCGCCCACCGGCACCTCCTCGAACCCCTTCACCTCGTCGGCGTAGCGGAGCTGCTGCATCACGACGCCCTCGGCGAACGGGCGCAGGAGCACGAGGTAGTTCTTGCCCCGCGCGGCGTAGCGGGCGAGCGCGACGCGGCCCGTCTGCCGCATCGCTTCCGCGAGCAGTCGGTACGGGCGGTCGCCGCCCTTGTCGGGACCGAGATAGTAGGAGCGTTCGTAGTAGATCGGGTCGACCGTCTCGACCGGGACGAACTCGGTGATGTCGATCGAGTTCGTCGCCTTCGTGGTGAGCGTCGCCAGCTCCTCGTCGTCCATGACCACGTAGCGGTCCTTGGCGAACTCGTACCCCTTGACGAGGTCCTTGCGCTCGACGACCTCCTCGTCGGTCGGGCAGAAGTACTGCTGCTTCACCCGCCCGCCGCACTTGCCGTGCAGCCAGTTGAAGGAGATACCGGACGAGCTCTCGCCGGTAGAGTAGAGCTTGATCGGGATCGCCACCAGACCGAACGAGATCGTGCCGGTTCCCATCGCGCGTGCTGCCATGGAGGGGAGTATTGCAAACCAGCCCGACCGCTGTCAGCCACCGCCGCCGCCGGTAGCACCCGCGGTGGGCGCCGCGGGGCGAGCCCACGACCGGTAGTGCCGGCGCCTCATCCCCTCACGAACCCATGCCGCACGACCGCCTCGACAAGTACCGCGCGAAGCGCGACGCCGCCGTCACGCCCGAGCCGTTCGGCGAAGCGTCGACCTCGCGCCCGCGCCTCTTCTGCGTGCAGGAGCACGACGCCCGCCGCCGCCACTTCGACCTCCGCCTCGAGATGGACGGAGTGCTGCGCTCGTGGGCGGTGCCCAACGGCTTCTCCGCCGACCCCGCGACGAAGCGCCTGGCGGTCGAGACCGAGGACCACCCGGTCGAATACGCCGACTTCGAGGGCTTGATCCCCAAGGGCGAATACGGCGGCGGCGCGATGATCCTCTGGGACCGCGGCCTATGGGTACCTCTCTTGCCGCCCGAGGAGAGCATGCCCAAGGGGAAGCTCCTCTTCGAGCTGCGTGGCTTCAAGCTGCGGGGCAAGTGGACCCTCGTCAAGACCAAGGGCCCCAACGAGTGGCTGCTGATCAAGGAGCGCGGTGACGGCTGGGTGCGGCGCGGCGAGGAGGCCGAGCAGTTCGCGCCGCAGTCGATCCTCTCCGGCCTCACGGTCGAGGAGCTGCGCGACGGCGTCGATCGCGCCGCTGCGGTGCTGGCTGAGCTGCCGGCACTCGAGGCGCCTCGGCGTGCCGTCGACCCGCGGAAGGTCGAGCTGATGCTGGCGGGCCAGCGCGACCGTGCGTTCCGCCGCGCGGGGTGGCTCTTCGAGCTCAAATACGACGGCTACCGCACGCTCGCCGCCCGCACGAAGGAGGGGCCGCTGCTTCTCTCCCGCGCCGGCCACGACCTCGGCCCCCGCTTCCCCGAAGTGACGCGCGCGGTGGCGTCGCTGCCCGGCGAGGGGCTGGTCGTCGACGGCGAGCTGGTGGTGCTCGACGCGGCCGGGCGGCCGAGCTTCCAGGGGCTGCAGAAGCGCGCGCAGCTCACGCGGCGCGTCGACGTCGAGCGCGGCACGGTCGAACGCCCGGCGACCCTCTACCTCTTCGACCTGCTGGCGATCGGCGGCCACGACCTGAGGCGGTTGCCGCTCCTCGAGCGCAAGCGGCTGCTCGCGCGGCTGGTCCCGCCGGTGGGGACGGTGCGCTACGCGGATCACGTCGAGACCGAGGGCGAGGCGCTCTTCGAGGGGGTGCTCGGCCAGGGGCTCGAGGGCGTGATGGCGAAGCGCGCCGCCTCGCCCTACAAGGGCGGCCGCTCGGACGACTGGCTCAAGGTGCGCGCCGATCGCAAGGGCGAGTTCTGGGTGGTCGGCTACACCGAGCAGGACGTGCCGGGCCGGATCTCGGCACTCGACATCGTGGCCTGGCAGGACGGCGAGCCGGTCTACGCCGGTCGCGTCGGCTCCGGGCTTCCAGAGGACAAGCACAAGTGGCTCGTCGGACTGCTCCCAAAGCTGAGCCGGAAGACGCCCGCTCTCGCCGCCGCGGCCGCCGCACCGAAGGGGACGCGGTGGCTCACGCCGCGGCTCCTCGCCGAAGTGCGCTTCAAGGAGTGGACGGAAGGCGGCCAGCTCCGCCATCCGGTGCTCCTCGGGCTGCGGGAGGAAGAGCCCCCGGCGGGGCTCGATGGCGACGGTGGCGCCGCCGCGGAGGGCGCTCCCGTGGTGTCCGGCAGCTCTGCCGAGCTCCGGCTGTCGAACCTGGACAAGGTCTACTGGCCGGAGGACGGCTACACCAAGGGGCAGCTCCTCGAGTACTACCGCACGGTGTCGCGCTGGATGCTCCCCTACCTGCGCGACCGGCCGGTGGTGCTCACTCGCTTTCCCGACGGCATCGCCGGCAAGTCCTTCTACCAGAAGAACTCGCCCGAATTCCTGCCGTCGTGGATCCCCACCGTCGCCATCTGGAGCGAAGATGCCGGCAAGGAGATCCGCTACGCGGTGATCGCCGACGAGGAGGCGCTGCTCTACCTCGTCAACCTCGGCACCATCCCGTTCCACCTCTGGGCGAGCCGGGCGCCGGACCTCGATCGGCCGGACTGGTGCATCCTCGACCTCGACCCCAAGGGCGCCCCCTTCGAGCACGTCGTCGAGCTCGCCCTCGGCCTGCGCGCGGTCTGCGACGAGATCGGGCTGCCCACCTACGTCAAGACGAGCGGCAGCAGCGGCCTCCACGTCCTCGTGCCGCTGGGCGCCCACCTCGACTACGAGCAGAGCCGCATGCTCGGGCAGCTCCTCGGCCAGCTCGCCGTCGACCGGCACCCGAAGATCGCCACGCTGACCCGGCAGATCTCGGCGCGGGGGGGGAAGGTCTACGTCGACTGGCTCCAGAACCGGCGCGGGCAGCTCCTCGTCGCCCCCTGGTGCGTGCGTCCGCTTCCCGGCGCTCCGGTGTCCACTCCTCTGCGGTGGAAGGAGGTCAAGCCGGGGCTCGACATCCGGCACTTCACCATCGAGACGGTGCCGCCGCGGCTCCGCCGGAATGCGGCGGACCCCATGGCGCCCGTGCTCGACGAGAGCGCCGACGTGGCCGCGGCGCTCGAGCGGCTCGCCTCCCGCGGACGCTGAGCCGCGGGAACCGGAGGCGGCGCACCGCCGAGCGTTCATGCCGCAACGCGGAAGAATCGACGTGCGTATGACGTTCTAAGACACAGCGGCTGAGGCCGCCTTCAACCATGGCACACAGGTTGCTAGAAGGTCGGCCATCAGACAGTGAGAACACCTACGAGGGAGGTTCCGCTTACCGAATCGAATGTCCTACCTTTACCTTGAGATCTTCTGATCTCCACCCCTCACCACATCTTGCCTTACTCCCCTAACCACAGGGGTAAAGCCAAGAAGCCAACCAAAGACCGGAACCTCCCTCGTATCCCCCGGTCACACAGCGGAGCGGCCCCCGGAATACGGGGGCCGCGGTGTTTTTGGGCCGCTGGATCCGGTGCCCCGCCAGCAGCGATTCGCCATGGCGCAATGGCATTCTGGCGCGCCCGCCAAACTGGCATGGCGCCAAACCCGTCGCCCGCGCCGGCCTGGCACTCCGTCAGGTGAGCTGCTTCACAGCAGGGCCAAGCCAGGACCGGGACGCTAGGGAGCGATCGCCTCGAGGCGCACGAGTTGCCCCTCCGGGGCCCGTCCCGTGCCGAGGTCGATCGTCCCCCGCAGGTGCCAGCTCCCTTCCCCCTCCGGGTCGAGGAGGTTGTGCGTCACCTCCCACCGGCGCGGCGCCACCTGGTCGATACGGGTCAGGTCCGCCTTGCGGGCCCGCGGAGTGAAGTCCAGGGCTCCGTAGTCGGCGAGCAGCGGCGCGAGGGCCCGCTCGAAGCGCTCGGGAGGCCACGGGTCACCCGGGTCCTGCCAGACGGCCGCCGCCGCGTCCTCCCACTCGGCGCGGGCGAGCGCGGCCACGAGCTGGTGGAGCTCGGCGCGCACACGGGCGGCAAAGGCCTTGGGGTCGTGCAGCAGCTCCCAGGCGCGGAGGTTGGCCCGGGCACGCTGGCGCTCGTCGGCTTTCTGCGCCCGCAACTCGGGGTGGAGCAGGCTCTCCCACTCCTCGAGCAGGCTGGTGTCGGTGTGCTCCAGGAGCGTGCGGAAGACCGCTGTGGCCTCGATCACCGGCTCGGTCATGGCCCGCTCCGGGACCCCCTGCAGCAACGTCTTGTAGAGCTGCGACAGGTAGCGGAGCAGCACGCCCTCGCTGCGCTGCAGGCCGTAGAGCCGCACGTAGTCAGCGAACGAGGCGTAGCGTTCGAGCAGGTCGCGTCCGATCGACTTGGGGCGGATGACCTCGTTGCCCAGCCACGGGTGGCGCTGCCGGAAGTCCCGGAACGTGCCGTAGATGTGCTCGGCGAGCGGCTTCGGGTGGGTGACATCCTCCAGGCGGGCCATCCGTTCCTCGTAGTCGACGCCTTCGGCCTTGAGCCGCGCCACGAGCTCGTCCTTCGCCTTGTCGACCTGGCGGCGCAGGATGACCTCGGGGTCCTCGAGCACCGCCTCGACCAGCGAGATGAGGTCGAGCGCGTATTCGGGCGACTCGGGATCCAGGCCGTCGATCGCCTCGACGAGGTAGAGCGAGAGCGCCTGGTGGAGCGAGAACTCGCGCTGCAGCTCCTCGTCGACGACCACCCACAGGTATCCGCTCCGCTCGTCGCGTCGCATCTTCAGCACACCTGTCCGGTGGAGCGAACGCACGAGCAGCGCGGCGTGGTGTAGGAGGCGGCGCTTGCCGGCCTCGTCCTCGTGGCAGCGGCGGATCAGCTCGCGGAGCGACCAGAAGTTGTCCAGGTCTGGGTCGTCGAGCTCGCCGTCGCGCTGCACGAGGTCGAGCACCATGCCGTGGGTGAGCTTGAAGCTCGACTTGAGCGCCTCCGGCGGGTTGCGGATGAGCCGCTGGAAGGTCTCGGCGCTCCACTGGACCTCACCCTTGGGCGGGCTCTTGGCGACCGGCCGGCGCTTCTTCTCCCCCGCGCGCTTCCGCTCGATGACGTGCTCCGGCGCCTGCGCGACGACGTAGCCGCGGTCGTCGAACCCCTTGCGCCCCGCCCGGCCGGCGATCTGCTTGAAGTCGCGCACCGAGAGCAGGCTCACCTTCTTGCCGTCGTATTTCGCCAGCTTGTTGAAGAGGACCGTGCGGATGGGGATGTTGACCCCGACGCCGAGGGTGTCGGTGCCGGCGATCACCTCGAGCAGGCCCTGCTGCGCGAGCTGCTCCACGAGGAGCCGGTACTTCGGCAGCAGGCCGGCGTGGTGGATGCCGATGCCGAAACCGAGCAGCCGGCGGATCTCCTTGCCGTACGGAGTGTCGAAGCGGAAGTCGCCGATCGCCTCGCGCAGCCGCTCGCGCTCCTCGCGGCTGGTGAGCTGCATGCTCGTCAAGCCCTGCGCCAGCTCGGCGCACTCGCGCTGCGTGAAGTTGACCACGTAGGCGGGCACGCGCTCCGATTCGACCAGCTCCTGCACCGTCTCGTGCAGCGGCGTCTCGCGGTAGTCGAACTCGAGCGGCACCGGCCGCTGCTCGCTTGCCACGCGCGCCACCTCGCGGCCACTGCGCCGAGCCAGGTCCTCCTCGATCGGCGCCGTGTTGCCGAGCGTCGCCGACATGAGCAGGAACTGGGTGGTCGGCAACATCAGCAGCGGGACCTGCCAGGCGACACCGCGGTCGGCGTCGGCGTAGTAGTGGAATTCGTCCATCACGACGTACGGCGCGTCGACCTGCGCCATACGCAGCGCCATGTTCGAGAGCACCTCGGCGGTGCAGCAGACGACGGGCGCGAGCGGGTTGATGCTGGCGTCCCCGGTGAGCATCCCCACGCGCTCGGCGCCGAAGGTGGCGCAGAGGGCGAAGAACTTCTCGGAGGCGAGGGCCTTGATCGGGCTGGTGTAGAACGAGCGCCGGCCCTCGGCGGCGGCCTTGAACTGCAGACCGAGGGCGACCAGCGACTTGCCCGAGCCGGTGGGGGTGGCGAGGACGACGTGTTTGCCGGACCAGAGCTCGAGCAGCGCCTGCTCCTGCGCCGGATAGAGCTCGAGCTCCTGCGTCTTCACCCAGGCGAGGAAGCGGTCGAGCAGCTCGTCCGGTGTCGTGGCGCCGCCCGGCTCCGGCAGGAAGTCCGCGAGCGGGGGCCGCGCGGGCGAGCCGGTGGTCTCGGCGACGATGGATTCGGGTGTCGACATCCGAAAGCTGCCGTCGGCGTCACAGCGCACCCGGCGCCGGCAGGGTACCATTGCGTCACCAACGAGTAGCTTCGGCGCATCGGCCGGGGGGGACCCTGGCGCGGAGTCACACACCATGGGCCGCATGTTCCGCCGCCTGGCGCTGGGCACGCTCTGCCTCGGCATCGCCGCGCTACCGGTCGCCCCGGCGTCACAGCCACAGGCGATCCGGCCACAAACGATCTCCGCCCAGTTCGACGGCGACCCGGTCGAGGAGCTGCGGACCATGCTCAACGATCTCCGGATCGAGGCGGGCCTGGCGATCCTCGCCGCCGAGCCCGCTCTCTCTCAGGTGGCGTCGCAGCGCGCGGCCGATGTCGCGGCGAGCGGCGACCTCGACGCCACGTCGGACACGGTGATGGCGCTGAGTCGGGACATGCGACGCGCGGGCTACCCTCCCTATGCGTGGCGCCAGCGGCTGGTGCAGGGGCCGCGCGACGCCGCCTCCCTCCTGCGCCAGTGGCGCGAGAGCGACCCCGACGGCTTCGCGGAGGTGGCTCTCGGAGACTTCGAGAGCTTCGGCGCCGGCCTGGCGCCGGGCGTCCAGCCGCCGCTCTGGTGCCTCCTCGTTGCCCTGCCGCGGATCACCTGGGAGCGCCGCGAGGCGGCGCCGCTCGACGACCTGGAGGCGATGCGGGCGGCGGTCCTGGCGGAGGTCAACCGCGAGCGCGCCGCCGCCGGGCTCCGGCCGGTGGCGCTCGACGCGCGGCTCGACCGCGCGGCGCAGCTCCACGCCACCGACATGCTGTCGCGGCGCTTCTACGATCACGAGACGCCCGAGGGGCACGGCCTCGCCTCGCGGGTGATCGAGGCCGGCTACCGCTACCGCTGGGCGGCCGAGAACATCGCCAAGGGTGTCTTCGAGCCGGCCGAGGTGGTGCGCCGCTGGATGCTGTCGACAGGCCACCGCCGCAACATCCTCGACCCCCACCCGGTGCACGTGGGGGTCGGCGTCGTGCGCGGCGAGGAGGGTGGCCGCGTGACCGCGCTGTGGGTTCTCGATTTCGCAGCGCCGGTCTGAGGCCGGTGGAGCGAACAATGGTGCGCGGTGCGCACCCTACGCCGGACCTGCGACGGCCGTTCGGGGGGCTGGCACCGTAGGGTGCGCATCGCGCACGATCCGGATCTGGCGGCTCGCTAGCCTCGCCTTGCGTTCGCCTTCGCCATGCGCAGCACCTCGGCGTACTCCTCCGCCGTCACCGGCTGCACGCTCAGGCGCTGCCCTTTCTGCACCAGCTTCATCGCCGCGAGGCGCGGATTGGACTTGAGCTCGGGGAGCGTCACGATCGCCGGCAGGGCCTCGACACCCTGCACGTCGACCATGTACCACCGTGGATCGTCCTTCGTCGCGCCGGGATCGTGGTATTCGGAGCGCGGGTCCCACGCCGAAGGGTCCGGATACGCCTCGCGGGCGACGCGGGCGACTCCCGCGACGTGCGGCGGCTCGCAGCTCGAGTGGTAGAAGAGCACCGCGTCGCCCTTCTTCATCTCGCGCAGCAGGTTGCGGGCCTGGTAGTTGCGCACGCCGTGCCACTCCGTGGTGCGGTCGCGGTCGGCCATCAGGTCGCCGAACGAGTAGACGTCGGGCTCGCTCTTCACCAGCCAGTGTCGCATCGCGCTATCTCCCCGCCGCGTCGCGAAGGAACCGCTGCAGGCGCATCAGGCCGTCACGCTCGAAGGAGACGAACCGGATGCCGATGCCGCGCACTTGTTCGCGGCCGGCGGTGGTCTGACGCACGACCTCCCCCTCGCCGCGGATGGGCAGACGGTCGCCGCCGAGGTGGAACTCGAAGCTCAACCGGCTGCCCATCGGGTAGACCTCGCCGGTGCGCACGAGCATCCCCGTCTCGGAGAAGTTCTCGCTCTGCGCCATCTCGAGAGCGGCCCCCTCGCCGATGTTGACGACGATGCGCACCATGAGGCGCAGGGAGCTGCGAGGCGCCACGGACAGCAGGCGCGAGACGGCCGCCTGCAGTCGCTCCGGCGACTCGTCCACCGCCACGACCTCGTTCGCGCCGCGGCCGATGTAGCGCCGCGCCTCCTCGAGCTCCTCGCCGTGCGCGATCAACAGCAGCGGCGACTGCCGGCACGGCGAGCTCGGCGCGCGCACGGCGTCGAGGAACTGCTGCAACTCGATGTCGGGAAGCGGATATCCGACGAGCAACACGTCGACCGGCACGCGCGAGACCAGCTCGAGCGCGGCACCGGCACGCGGGAAACGGTCGACTCCGAACGTCCCGCGGTGCAGGAGCGGGGCGATCTTCTCGAACAGCTCGGTGTCGACGTTGACGACCAGCACGTTCCGCTCCGGGCGACCTCCAAGGTTCATCTGCGGGTTCTTCTAACCCAGATCGCGCGCCTAGCGCAAGGGCATACGCGACCGACCAGCCGACTAGATGGGGACTAGCAACTCGCCGCGGGCCACCAGCGTCGCCTTCCCCTGGAGCAGCACTCGATCCCCCGCCATCGCCACCCGCACGATGCCGCCGCGCGCCGAGGCCTGGTAGGCGACGAGCTCGCTCTTCCCCAGCCGTTCCGACCAGTATGGCGCCAGGCTGCAGTGCGCGGACCCCGTCACCGGGTCCTCGGCGATGCCGACGCCGGGGGCGAAGAACCGCGACACGAAGTCGAAGTCGCTGCCGCCGTCCGCTGCCGCGGTGATGATGACACCACGCGCGTCGACCCGTGCGAGAGCTCCGAGGTCGGGCTTCGCTCGCCGGACCTCGGACTCGTCCTCGAGCACCGCGAGCACGTCGAGGCGGCTGCGGCCCACCCACCGCGGCGTGGCGCCCAGCGCCTCCGCGAGCCCTGCGGGCGCCGGTGCCTCGGCGGGCGGCGTCGCCGGAAAGTCGAGCTCGATCCAGTCCCCGCGCCGCGCCGCCGCAAGCGTGCCGCCGCTGAAGTGGAAGGTGATGGGATCGCCCGCCGGTGCGAGCCCTTCTTCCCACAGCGTGTGCGCACTGGCGAGGGTGCCGTGCCCGCAGAGCGTGAGCTCGCGCACCGTCGTGAACCAGCGCAGGGCGTAGCCGTCCGCCAGCGGCACGAGGAAGGCGGTCGCCGAGAGGTTCATCTCGGAAGCAACCGCCTGCAGCCAGCCGTCGGCGGGGAACTCGGCAAGGAGCACCACGGCGGCCGGGTTGCCGCGAAAGGGCTCGGAGGTGAAGGCGTCCACCTGGGTGAAGCGAAGGCTCATGCGCTCTCCTCGCCGTCGATGGCGATCGCAGTGAAGCGGTCGATCGGCTTGACCTTGCCCGGCGAGCAGCTCACCAGCACCTCCTCGCTGTCGTGGCGGAGCCGCACGGTGTGGCTGCCGCCATCGGCACGCGAGAAGCCCACGCGCCAGCGGCCGCTCCCCTCGTCGACCGCCTCGGACAAGCGCCAGGCGTCGAGCGCGGCCGCGCCCCGGGCAATGCGCAGCATGGCATCGGCCGCCTGCACCTGCACCGCGTGGAAGGTCCGCCCGCGAAAACACCGCAGGTGCACGGCGCGCGAGCGCACCGCCGCCGCCAGGGGCTCCGCCTCCTCCGGTCCGAGGAAGCCGTACGCGACGCCGGCGGGGAGGCAGAGGCCCGTCGCCGCGTAGCGGTGGCCCCCCTGATGGGTGGAGAGCCAGGCGTCGCCGCCGAGCAAAGGCGCGAGCGCCTGCCAGGTCCCCGGACCGCGGCGCGCGCAGCAGCGATCGCGGCGGCCGTTGCCGCAGACGAGCGCCAGCGGACGGTCGCTGCGGAAGCGCTCGAGCGCGCCGTCGCCGGCGAGCGCCGCGAGATCGAGCTGCGCGAGCTCCTCGATCCGCGAGACGTCGAAGCGGTAGAGGTCCTGGCGCTCCTCGCGCGCGACGGCGAGGAAACACGAACGCTGGGAAGTCGTCGCATCCGGCCGGCGGCCCAGCAGGGGGCGCACCTTGCCGAGCGCCGGGCGCAGCGCTTCCACCTGCGCCGCCAACCAGGACTGCACCTCGCCCGGCAGGTCGTTCTCCTCGATCGCACGCTCGCCCCACGGCCCCGGGTGCTCGAGCACCAGCCATGCGTCGGCGCGGGTCGCCGTGCCGCCGAGGGATGCCCGCTGCTCCCGGGCCACGTCGCTGCAGAAGGGGTCAGCCGGTTTCGTCTGCCACCCCGCTCTCCTCAACCCCTCTCTCCCCTCGCCGGGGAGAAAGGGGCCCGGAACGGTCCCTCGTCGCATAGCCACCGGCATCGGCAAGCCTCAAACGGCGTACCGCCTGCACCACTCGTACATCGCCACCGCGGACGCGGCGCCGGCGTTGATCGATCGCGTCGAGCCGAACTGCGGGATCGACAGCAGCGACGCGACGGCGTCGCGCGCCGCCGGCGAGAGCCCGTCCCCCTCCTGGCCGAAGAGCAACACGCAGGCGCGCGGCAACGAAGCGCGGTCGATGGGCAGCGCGCCCGGCAAGTTGTCGACGCCGACGAGCGGCAACCCTTCGGCCGCCGCCCACGCCGCGAAGCCCTCCAGCGTCGGGTGCAGACGGACGTCCTGGTACGCCTCGGTCATCATCGCGCCGCGCCGGTTCCACCGCCGCTCGCCGACGACGTGCACGGCGCGCGCGAGGAAGGCGTTGGCGTTGCGCACCACGGCGCCGATGTTGAAGTCGTGCCGCCAGTTCTCGATCGCGACGTGGAACGGGTGACGCCGCTGGTCGAGGTCCGCGACGATCGCCTCGAGCCGCCAGTAGCGGTAACGGTCGGCGACGTTGCGCCGGTCGCCTGCGGCGAGCAGATCGGGATCGAGCCGCGCGTCGTCGGGCCAGGGGAGCGGGTGCGGTCCGACCCCGACCTCGCGCGCGGGCGCGGCGACCTCCAGCGCTGAGTCGATCGGCGTCGTCACCATCGAACCGATGTTAGTAGACTAGACGGCAACACGACCCGGGAGGTGGCGATGGTCGGGGCCGAGCAGAGCCGGCAGGATCGCGTCGACGAGGCGTTGCGGTTTCTCAACGTGGTGTGCGGGGCGCTCGTCGCCAGCGTGGGGTTCATCGCCATGGTGGCCTGGTTCGTCTCCTCGGGGCCGGTGGCGATGGTCCAGGTCGGCCCTCCGCTGCCGCGAGCCGTCGCGTTCTTCGGCGCCGCCGTCGCCGTCGCACTGCTCGTCGCGGCGCCGGTCATCCACCGCAAGATGCTCGAGCGTGCCGCCGTGAACGTGCGCGCCGACGAGCGCGCCGACACCGCCGTCGAGAGCTTCCGACTGGCCACCACGCTCGCCTTCATCCTGCGCGAGGGGGCCGCCATCGACGGCCTCATGCTCACCCTGCTCACCGGCGAGCCGATGTGGTGCTACGTGCTGTCGGCGACGTCCGTCGTGGCGATGATCTGGGGGTGGCCGCGCCGCGAGCACCTCGGCGGGCTTCTCGGCGGCGCCGTGCCCGCCTAGAGCCCGGGCCGACCCTACCCCTCGCCTTCCGGCGGTTCGCCGGCGGGATCGCTGCCGCCCGCGGCGCCCCCTTCCCACAACACGCCTGCCGCCTCCAGCACCTGCAGCTCCGCCTGGGAGAGCAGCTCCTCGAAGCGGCGCATCGCCGCGCGCAGCGAGGCGATGTCCTGCAGGGTCCGGCTCACGCGGTGGCGGCTCGGGCGCCGCATCGCCATGTCGATCGAGACGCGCGTGCTGAGGCCGAGGTCCGAGAGGGCCTTCTGTGCGAACTGGAGCTTGTGCATCATGCGGTCCGTTTCGGTCGGTTCGGCCACGACCACCGGCTCCTCGGGCGCGGGGAGCGGCGGCGGCTCGATGGCTGGGAGCTCCGGCGGGGCCTGGAGCACGATGGCGTCTTTGATCTCGTTGAAGGCGCCCAGCGCGGAGAGCGCGAGGTCGCGGTCTCCGGTCAGGGTGAAGATCGAGCGCGGCAGCAGGTAGCTCATGTCGCTTCCCACCACCTCCTCGAAGTCGTAGAGCATCTCGATGAGGATGAAGGCCGACGCAGAGCGCTCGTAGGTCTTGGCCGCCAGGCGCTCGCCGATCGTCTCGTAGAGCTCGACCAGGCGCGGCGACTCGTCCACGGCCTGCAGCCGCTCGACGATGACCTCCTTGGCCGGGAAGTCGATGAAGTCGCTGATCGGCAGCGACGAGCCGGAGGGTGGGGACGCCATGGAAACCATGCGGGGTTGCCCGCGCCAAACTCTACCTGAACAGCGAGTTGGCAGGGTCGGGGCGGCCCGCGGCGCCCTGCTACCATCCGCGCACGCCCGCCCGATGATCCGGCTCGTCTACAGCAACCGCACCGAGGAGCTGCTGGCGGCACTGGCGGAGACGTTGCGGGCCCGGCGCGCCGCGGGGGCCCACCCGCTCGAGCCGGTCGAGCTGGTGGTCCCCAATCGCAACCTCGAGCAGCACGTGCGGTTGTCGCTGGCCGAGCGGCTGGGGGTCGCCGCCAACCTCCGCTTCCTCAGGCTCGAGCGGTTCGTCGCCGAGCTGGCCGGCGCGGCGGGCCGTGACGATCAGGGCCACGGAGGCGGCCGGCTCGTCGACGCCGAGGCGCTCCGCGGCGCGCTGCTCGCCGTGCTCCACGACGCCGAGGCGCTCGCGGCCCGCGAGCTGGCGCCGGTGCGGGGCTACCTCGAGGCGCCCGATGCCGACGGCGTGGCGCTGCGCCGCGTGCAGCTCGCCGGGCGGCTCGCCCAGCTCTTCGAGGAGTACGCCTACTCGCGTCCTGAGATGCTGCTCGGCTGGCCGGTCGGCCCGGCGCTGCGAGAAGGGCACCTCGGCGCGCTCGAATCCTGGCAGCGGGCCCTCTGGCTGGCCGTCGCGGCGCCGGACGGGTGGCTGGCGCGCCACCCTCCGGCGGAGGAGCGCTGGGTGACGCTGGCTGAGCTCGCCGACGGCAGGGCGCGCCTCCCCGCCGGGCAACCGCCGCTGCACGTCTTCGGCATCTCGTACGTGGCGCGGGCGTTTCAGCGGCTCTTCCACCGGCTCGCCGCAACGCGCGAGCTCTGGCTCTTCACCCTCAACCCCTGCCAGGAGCTCTGGGACGACGTCGAGACCGAGCGCGAGCTGCGCCGCCGGCAGGCGCGCCATCGCGGCCCGCTGCCAGCGCCCGAGGACGACCCGTACAACCTCTTCCAGGACACCGAGAACCTGCCGCTGCGCTACTGGGGCCGTCCCGGGCGCGAGCACGTGCGCCTCCTCGACGACCTGACCGAGTGCGACTTCGCGGCGCGCTTCGCGGCCCCCGACGCCGGCGGCGAGCCGACGCTGCTCGCCGCCCTGCAGGCCGACGTGCTGCGCCGCGCCGCCACCGGCGAGCGGCCGCCGCGGCCGGACTGGGCGGGCGACGGCAGCGTGCGCGTGCTCGCCTGCCCCGACCCGCGGCGCGAGGTCGAGGCGGTAGCCGACGCGATCTGGAAGCTGGTCGCGGCGAGCGACGCCGGCGCCGCGCCGCTGCGCTTCAGCGACGTCGCCGTGCTCGTCAACGCCGGCGCGCGCGACCGCTACCTGCCGCAGGTGCAGGCGGTCTTCGCCGAATACCACGGCATCCCATGCAACGTCGCCGACCTCCCCTTCGCCGGCGAGCGCCGGGTGGCAGAGGCGGCGCGACTCCTCCTCGCCCTCCCCTTCGGCCGCTTCTCGCGGGCCGAGATGCTACGCGTGATGCTCCACCCGGCGGTGCGCGGGCGCTTCCCCGAGGTCGACCGCGAGGAGTGGGCGCGGCTCGCCGACGAGCTCGGCATCTTCCACGGCGCCTCCCGCGAGGACCTCGCCGGCACCTACGTGGGCGAGGACCTGCTCTCGTGGGACCAGGGGCTGCGACGGCTCGCGCTGGGGGCCTTCCTCGCCGGCCAGCGCAGCGGCGAGGAGCGCCTCTGGGTGGCGGCGGACGGCGGCGAGGTGCTGCCCGCCGACGTCACGGCGGGCCGCCTCGAGTCGGCGGCGCGCTTCGCCCTCCTCGCCCGGTCGCTGCTCGCCGACTCCCGTCGCCTCCGCGAGGAGCACCGGCCCCTCCGCGAGTGGGCCGGCGTGCTGCGCGCCCTCATCTCGGCCTACCTCACTCCGGCAGACGGCGAGGAAGGGGACCTGACGCGCTGCCTGAGGGCGATGACGACCCTCGAGCGCGCCGACGTCGGCGCCGTGCCGGTGGCCGGCCGCGTCGCCTGCGAGCTCGCATCCGCGGCCCTCGCCGACATGACGGTCGGGCATGGCGGCTGGCTGGGCGAGGGAGTCGCGGTGTCCACCCTCCTGCCGATGCGGGCGATCCCGTTCCGCGTCGTCTTCGCGCTCGGCCTCGGCGAGGGGGAGTTCCCCGCCGCCAACCGCCGCGACGCCCTCGACCTCAGGGCGGCGGCGCGGCTCGCCGGCGACGTCACCCCTGCCGAGCGCGATCGCTATCTCTTCCTCGAGACGCTGCTCTCGGCGCGCGAGCGGCTGGTCGTCTCGTACGTCAGCCGCGACGAGCGCACGGGCGAGGACCTGCGGCCGTCGAGCGTCGTCCAGGAGCTGCTCGACGTGCTCGAGCGCGGCTACGTCGGCGCCGAGGGCGCCCGCGCGCTGGTCGAACAGGTGCCGCCTCGCCGCTGGGATGCGGCGCCGCTCCCCTCCCTCCAGCCGGAGCCCGCCGCGGTCGGCTGGACCACGGTCGCTCCCGGCGCGCGCGAGGAGGCCGCCGCGCGGCGCCTCGGCAAGGACATTCTCGCGGCGGTCTCGGAGCCGACCGGCGACGTCCTGTCGACGCTGCGGCGCGAGCTGGCTGACGAGTCCTGGAGCGCCCTCGCGAGATTCCTGGCGCTTCCGGCGCTGCCGCCGCAGGCCCGCGGTACCGGCCTCGACGGCGTTCCCGCGGCAACCCGGGTCCTCACCACGAGCACCCTGCGCGGCTTTCTCGAGTGCCCGATGCAGGGCTCCGCGAAGGCGCTCCTCGGGCTCGAGCGCGACGACGACGAGGATCCGGCCGAGGTCGAGGACGAGGCGCTGCGCAGCTCGCGTCTGGTCGAGACGGTGCTCCTGCGCGACGCCTTCGCGCGTGCCCTGCGGCGCGGCGAAGACCCCCGCGTCTCCTACGCGGCGCTCGCCCGGCCCCGCGAGCTGGGCGGCAAGCTTCCGACCGGCGCGCTCGGCGCCGTCGAACGCGACCTCCACGGCGAGCTGCTCGCCGGCTGGCACGCGGCGGTCGCCACGCTCGCGGCGCGCGGGCGCGGCGAGCGCGTGCGGCTCGGCCGTGCCCCCGAGCTCGAGGAGTTCGACGCTCTGCTGCCCGCCCTCGCCGTGAGCCTCGACGCGACCCTCGGCCTGGGCGGCCTGGGCCCCCGCCTCGAGCTCCACGGCCGCAGCGAGCTTCTCCTCGACGGCCGGCGGGCGAGCGTCGTCTGCGACCCGGGCGGCCCGAAAGACGATCCGCGCGAGGAGTGGGTGCGCGAGCTCCGCCTCGCGCTGCGCGGCTTCTTCGACCACCTGCTGCTCGCCGCGAGCGGCTCGCTCGCGGGGGTCAAGCGCCAGCTCGTGCTCCTGCGGCGCGACGCCAGCGGGCCGAGCCTCGTGCGCTACGACCTCCAGCCCATGCGGCGCGACGAGGCGCACGCATACCTAACTTGGCTCGCCGGTGACCTGCTCTCGGGAGTGCACGACTACTTGCTGCCGTGCGAGGCGGTCTTCGACGTCTATCGCGTCCACGACCGCCGGCTGCCGCTCGATCCCCGCGAAGTGGCGGCCGAGGCGGTCCGCCGCATCACCACCGACCGCGTCGCCTGCGCGTCGCGCTGGGGCCCGGTTCCCGACGGTGACCGCTACCCTCCTCCGTCGCCGATCCGTCTCGCCGAGATCCTCGCGCGGCGCTTCGCTCCCTTCCTGACCACGCTGAGCGTCCGCTGGGCGACGGCGTCTCCGGGGGCAGCGGCGTGACGTCCGAGCGGGAGGTCTCCGAGGCGGAGGTCACTCTCGCCGCCCGCCCCGCGGTGCTCGCCTCCATCCCGCGCGGCGGGCACGTCGTGCTCGAGGCGAGCGCCGGCACCGGCAAGACCTACGCCCTCGAGCACCTGGTGGTCGACCTGCTGCTCGACCGCGGCATCCCCGTCGAGCGCATGCTGGTCGTCACCTTCACCGAGAAGGCGACCGAGGAGCTGCGCGAGCGGGTGCGCGCGAAGCTCCGCCAGCTCGCCGGCGGGAAGGCGCCGGCCCCAGGGCCTGGAGACGAGGCATGGCGGATCGACGAGCCGTCGCGGCGCACCCTCGCCGCCGCCGTGGCGCGCTTCGACGCCGCCACGCTCTCCACCATCCACGGTTTCTGCCAGCGCGTGCTCACCGAGCACTCCTTCGCCCACAAGCGGCTCTTCGAGCAGCGGCTCGTCGACGGGCGGGAGACCTTCGCCCGCGGCTTCCGCGCCGTCCTCTCGCGCCAGCTCGGCAGCGGCGGCGAGCTGCGCGAGCCGCTGCTCGCGTGGCTGCGCGATGGCGGCAGCCTGCAGCGACTGCAGGAGCTGGTGGCGGACTCGCTGCGCCAGCGCGGCGAGCTGACGCCGCGCTGGGAGCCGGACGCCCTGCACGCAGCCGCGGTCGACTTCGCGGCCGCCTGCGACGACTTCCTGCTCGCGCGGGCCCTCACCGCGGCCGGCGTGCCGGCGCGGGAACGCGCCGACCACGATCCGCGGCCGGCGATCGCCGCGTTCCTTGCCGACGTCGACGCCGCCGCCTTCGGCGCCGCGCTGCGCGACTGGGGGCGAGCGAGACCGAAGGGGAGAGGGGAGCATCTCGCGCGATGGCTGGCGCTGCGCGGCGGCCTGGTTGCGCTCGCCACGGGAGGGGACGCTGCCGCGGCCCGGGCGCTCGCCGCCTTCGACGCGCTCGGCGAGCGTGCGGCGCCGCCACTCGCGGCGCTCGTCGGCCGGTTGCGCGCGGCGGTCGGCGAGTGGCTCCAGGCGCAGAAACGCAGCCTCGGCCTCTACGACTTCGACGACATGCTGCTGCACGTGCGCGAGGCGGTGGCCGGACCGCGCGCCGACGCCGGGCTCGTCGCCGCGCTGCGCGAGCGCTGGGACGTCGCGCTCATCGACGAGTTCCAGGACACCGACGAGGTGCAGTGGGACATCTTCCGCAGTCTCTTCTTCGACACCGGCGGCGGCCACCGGCTCTTCCTCATCGGCGACCCCAAGCAGGCGATCTACGGCTTCCGCAACGCCGACGTCGAGACCTATCTCGCGGCGCGCGACGAGGTCGAGGCAGCCGGCGGCACCGTCGTGCGGCTCAGCGACAACCATCGCTCGACGCCGGCGCTCATCGCGGCGTGCAACCACGTCTTCTCCGGCGGCTTCTTCAGCGGCCGCCTCGCCGACCCGCAGCCGGCGCGGCCCGGCAACGCGGCCCTGGCGTTCGAGAGTGCCGCCGGGCGGCCGCTGTCGCCGGTCGTCGTCGTCGAGCTGCGCCGGGACGGCGCCCCGCCGAAGGCGGCCGAGTCGCGCAGCGGCTTCGCCTCGTTCGTGGCCGAGGAGGCGCGGCGCCTGGTCGCCAGCGGTGCCCGCTTCGGCCCCGCCGGCGCCGACCGGCCGCTGCGCTACGCCGACTTGATGGTGCTGGCGCGCTCGCGCGCCGGAGCGAAGGAGATCGCCGACGCCCTGCGCGCCGCCAGTGTGCCCCACATGCTCTACGGGCAAGAGGGCCTGCTGGCGACGCCCGAGGCGGAGCACGTGCGGCGGGTGCTCGCCGCCGTCGCCTCACCCGAGGACTCGCCGGCGCGCCTCGCCTCCTTCCTCACGCCCTTCTTCGGAGTGCCGCTCGCCGAGCTCGCCGCCTGCCGCGAGCTGCCGGAGACGCACCCTCTCGTGGCGCGGATCCTCGGCTGGGCGGAGCTCGGCGAGCGCCGTCGCTACGCGGCGCTCTTCCGCGGCATGTTGCGCGAGAGCGGCCTCGTGCGGCGGCTCCTCGCCACGCGCGAGGGCGAGCGCGAGCTCACCAACTACCAGCACGTCTTCGACCTGCTGCTCGCCGAGGCGCACCGCTCCCCCACCGACCTCGGCGAGCTGACGATGCGCCTGGCCTCGTGGATCGGAGAGCGCAGCGCGCCGCCCGGGTGGGAGAGCGACGTGCAGCGGCTCGAGGCGGCGCGTGAGGCGGTGCAGGTGCTCACCATGCACAAGGCGAAAGGGCTGCAGGCTCCGGTGGTGTTCGTCGCCGGCCTCGGCGGGTCGCCGCCGGTGGCGGGAGAGTCGCTGCGCGTCTACCACCGCGGCGGCGAGCGGCGCCTCCACCTCGGCAAGGAGCCGATGGGCGACGTGGCGGCGGCGATCGCCGTCGAGGAGCGCCAGGAGACCGAACGGCTCTATTACGTGGCGCTCACCCGCGCCCGCGGCCGCCTCTACCTCCCCCATGCGCGCTCGCGCAAGGGGAGCCCGTGGAAGCTCGTCGAGGACCGCCTCGACGAAGCCGTGGGCTCGGCTGTCGCTGGCTTCGAGATGCGCGAGGTCGAGTGCGCGGGGATCGACGTGGGCGACGCGTCCGGGCCGCTCGACTGGTCGCCCGATCCCGCCCTCCTGGCGCGCGTGCCCGACCCTGCCGGCGACCTCGCCGTGCTGCGCCGGAGCCGCGCCGGCCGGCTGCTCACCTCCTACACGCGCATCCGCCGCAGGGAGTCGGCCGCCGCGGAGGCCGGGGACCTCGCCGAGGAGCCGTCGGCGCCGGTCGTCCCCCTCGCTCCCGGCGAGCTGCCTGGCGGCAAGGCCACGGGGATCTTCCTCCACCGCGTGCTCGAGCTGCTCGACCCCGCGGGCGCGCGCGCGGCGGAAGACGTCGCGCAGTGGCTCGCCCGCCCAGACGTCGACGAGGTGGTGCGCGGCGTCGCCGCCGAGCTCGCGGTTCCATCGCTCCTGCTGCCGGCAGCGGGCAGGCTGGTCTGGAATGCCCTGCGCACGCCGCTCTCGCTGCCCGGCCTCGAGCTCTCTCGCGGCATCTGCGAGGCGGAGCGCCGCGCGGTCGAGATGGAGCTCGTCTTCCCCATCCCCGAGGCGTGGCACCCGCGGCTCGGCGACACCGCCCTGGAAGGCGACGCCATCGGGGATGGCCCGGTGTTCCGCGCCGGCCGCGGCTTCGTGCAAGGTGTCGTCGATCTCGTCTTCGAGCACGGGGGCCGCACCTTCTTCGTCGACTGGAAGAGCGACCGCCTGCCGGCTTGGGACGCTCCTGCGATCGCCGCCCACGTCGACGACCACTACCGCCTCCAGGCGCGCCTCTACGCGCTGGGCGTCCTCCGACTGCTCGAGCTGCGCGGGCCGGACGATCACGAGCGCCGCTTCGGCGGGCTCCTCTACTGCTTCCTGCGCGGCATGGGCCCTGGCGGTGCCGGAGTGCACTTCGCCCGTCCCGCCTGGGACGAGCTGCGCGGATGGGAGCGCGAGCTCCACGAGCGGCAGGACTGGGGTGCCGCCTGAGCGTCGCATGGACGCCGTTCGGCGCGGCCCGCGCGGACCTGCCGGCCACCGCCGGCGCGCCACCGTTTCCCGTCGACGTCGTCGACGCCGCGGTGGCCCAGGACCTCGCTCCCGAGCTCGTCCACCTCGCCTGGGAGCTCGCGCGCGTGGCGTCGCCGGTGGAGACGGGGGAAGGCCGTGCGCTCCTCCTCCTCGTCCTCGCCACGCTCGCCGCGCAGCGCGACGGCAGCACGCGGATCCCGCTCGCGCCCCCCGGCCCGCTCGAAGGCCTGCTCGCGACGCTCGGCGCCACCGCCGACGACCAGCGTGTCGTGCGCTCGCTGCTGGCGTCGAGCGAGCGCGATCCGCGGATCTCGTCGCTGCTCGGCACCGCCCCGCCCGTCGGCGTTGCCGGGGCGGAAGGCGCGTACCGGCCGCTGCTGCTGGCGGGGGATCACCTCTATACGCAGCGGCTCTGGCAGCTCGAGCGCCGAGTCGTGACGCGGCTCCGCGAGCTGCTCACGGCGCCGCTCGCGGCCCACGCGCTCGCGGTGGACGCCGCGCTCGCCGACCTACGTGGGCGCCCGGCGCTCGACGCGGGCGGCCGCCCGCGACCGCTCGGCGACGAGCAGGAAGCCGCCGTGCGCGCCGCCCTCGGGGGCCGGCTGACGGCGATCACCGGCGGCCCGGGCACCGGCAAGACCTGGATCGTCGCCGCGCTCTTGCGCGTCCTCGCGCGCCTGGGCGACCCGCCGCTCTCCGAGGTGGCGCTCGCGGCGCCGACGGGCAAGGCCGCAGACCGGCTGCAGCGCTCCCTGCGGGCGGTCCTCGCCGCGGTGAGCGACCCGGCCGAGGCCGACCAGCGTCTGCTCGACGCTCCACCGGTCGCCGTCACGATGCACCGCCTGCTCAACTACTCGCCGAGCGGCGAGCGCTTCCTCCGTCACGAGCGCAACCCGCTCGCTGAACGGCTCGTCGTCGTCGACGAGAGCTCGATGCTCGACCTGACCCTCGCCGAGCGGCTGCTGCGCTCGCTCCGCGATGACGCGCGCCTCGTCCTCCTCGGCGACGCGCAGCAGCTCCCCGCCGTCGACGCGGGGGCCGTCTTCCGCGACCTGGTGAGCGCCGCCGCGACGAGCGGCCGCGTCGCCACCCTCACGCGCAGCTGGCGGATGGACCCGTCCGACCCCGCCGGCAGCGCCATCCTCGAGCTCGCGGGCGCCATCGCGAAAGGCAACGCAGCGGCGCCTGCCGCCGGGCCCACGAGCCCGGGGACTCTTCTCGCCGTCCGCCACGACGCCGGTGCGCTCGCCTTCCGCGGCGCCGAGCTGCTGCTCGCGCCGCCGGCGCCGCTCGCGAGCTTCCTCGCCCGCTGGTGGCAGCACCGCCTCGAGCGCTTCCCTGCCCTGCTCGGCTTCGCCGCGCGGGAGTGGACGGCAATCGATGGCCTCGTCGTCGCCGCCGAGGCGGGCGACGTCGCGTCGCTCTTCGCCGACCTCGAGTCCACGAGGCTGCTCACCGCCACCCGCAGCTGGTCCGGCGGCACCGGCGTGACAGCGCTCAACGCGTGGTTCCGCGCCACCCTCCTTCGCGGCCTCGACCTCGCGATGCCCCGCGAGGGCTCGCGCGACGCCGAGCTCCCGCTCGCAGGCGAGCCGCTCCTGGTCACCCGCAACGACTACCGGCGCGGGCTCTACAACGGAGACCACGGGCTCGTGCTGCGCGTCGCCGCGGAAGGCGAGCCGGCGACGGCGATGGCGGTCCTCCCGGCGCGCACGCGCGGCGCCGGCGGCGATCCTGCTTTCCGCGTGCTGCCGCTCGGTGCCCTGCGCGGCCACCTGGAGCCCGCGTGGGCGAGCACGGTGCACAAAGCGCAGGGCTCTGAGCACGACGAGGTCGCCGTGATCCTGCCGGCAACCGACACTCGGCTGCTCACCCGCGAGCTCCTCTACACCGCCGTCACGCGCGCGCGCCGCTCGGTCATCCTCGTGGGGACCGGCGAGCGACTGGCGGCAGCTGCGGCCAGGGCGGTGGAGCGCTGGTCGGGCATCGCCGAGGCATTGCGCCCGCCGGTCGGTGGCGCGTCGGCTCCCGCCGTTCCCGACTCGTCGAAGAAGGCCCGCCAGCTGCCACTCTTCCCGGAGTAGCGAGCCGCCACCCGCCGGCTTGATGTTACGCCTTCTTTACGCTAACGTCGCTCTCATGGCCACGCCCAAATCCCAGCCGCACAGCCCGCGCGGCCGCGGCACCGGCAGCAACCCGGCCAACCGCTTCGAGCCGATGACTGTCGACCTCGAAGGGCCCGGCCCGGAGAAGGTCGCGACCCAGCTCCTCGCCGACAAGAGCAAGTCGATCATCGTCCGCAACGACAGCCCGGACGTCGGCTTCGAGACCTCGATCAACCCGTACAGAGGATGTGAGCATGGCTGTGTGTACTGCCTGGCTGGTGATACACCAATTCTGATGGCGAACGGCACAACGAGGTTGTTGGCGGACTTGCGAGTGGGCGATGAAATCTACGGCACGCGTCGAGAGGGTTGGTACCGTCGGTACGTTAGAACGCGCGTGCTTGCTCACTGGCGAACAAGGAAGCCGGCGAAGGCGATAGCACTCGGGGACGGCACGCGACTGCTGGCGAGCGACGACCATCGATTCCTGACCGAACGCGGCTGGAAGTTCGTCGGCGGACACGAGCAAGGTAAGAACCAACGGCCTCATCTCACAGTCAACAACAAGCTAATGGGTACGGGCCGCTTCTGCAGAGATCTCGGCGCCGACGATGAGCCCTACCGCCGAGGCTACTTGGCCGGGCTTCTCAGGGGCGATGCGCTGTTGGCGCCCCGCGAATACCGACAGAGTGCGAAGCATCAGTTCCGATTGGCGTTGGTGGACCGTGAGCCGCTGGAAAGAGCGCATGCCTATTTCTTGGATTTCGGGGTTTCACTCCGGGAGATCGTGTTTCAGAGAGCCGTCGGCGCCCGACACCAGGTAGATGCAATTGTCAGCTACCGACGCGACGAGGTTCGTCGCGTCCAAGAGGTCGTCGACTGGCCGATCAACGCTACCCGCTCGTGGGCCCGTGGCTTCCTCGCTGGCATCTACGATGCCGAGGGTTCCTACAGCTCAGGCATTCTGCGTATCAGCAACACCGATCCAGAGCTTGTCGACTGGACGACGGATTGCCTTCGGTACTTCGAGTTCGGCTTTGCTATGGAGAAGACGCCCGGGACCAACCGCCCCGTCCATGTCATCCGCCTTACTGGCGGCCTCCCCGCCCACCTCCGCTTCTTTCACACGATCGGTAACGCCATCGCACGGAAGCGCAACATCGAAGGCGCGGCGGTCAAATCGAGCGCCGCGCTTGACGTCGTCTCGATCGAGCCGGTCGGTGAGATGCCGCTCTTCGACATCACCACCGGCACCGGCGACTTCATCGCCGACGGCGTGGTCAGCCACAACTGCTTCGCCCGTCCCTTCCACGAATACCTCGGCTTCTCCGCCGGCCTCGACTTCGAGACCAAGATCCTCGTCAAGCAGAACGCGCCGGAGCTCTTGCGCGACGAGCTGATGTCGCCGAAGTGGGAGCCGCAGCTCCTCGTGATGTCGGGCGTCACCGACTGCTACCAGCCGACCGAGCGGAAGCTCGAGATCACGCGGCGCTGTCTCGGCGTGCTCGCCGAGTTCCGCAACCCGGTGCACATCGTCACCAAGAGCCACCTGGTGACCCGCGACGTCGATCACCTGGGCGAGCTCGCGAGCTTCGATGCGTCGTCAGTCACGCTCTCGATCACGAGCCTCGATCCCGAGGTGGCGCGGCGGATGGAGCCGCGCGCCTCGGTCCCCCGCGACCGGCTCGACGCCCTCGCGCGCCTGAGCGCCGCCGGCGTCCCCTGCGGCGTCAACGTCGCGCCGATCGTCCCCGGGCTCACCGACCACGAGCTGCCGGCGATCCTCGCCGCGGCGAAGGAGGCCGGGGCGAGCTGGGCGAGCTTCATGATGGTGCGGCTGCCGTTCGCCGTGAAGGACCTGTTCCAGGACTGGCTCGCCGAGCACTACCCCGAGCGCAAGGAGAAGATCCTCGCGCGGATCCGCGCCATGCGCGGCGGCAAGCTCAACGAGGGGGAGTTCGGCAAGCGATTCCACGCCGAGGGGGTCTTCGTCGAGCAGCTCCGGCAGATCTTCGACACCACCTGCCGCAAGCTCGAGCTCCCCCGCTCGGGCCCCGAGCTCTCGACCGCGTCCTTTCGCCGGCCCGGGCAGCAGCTCGGACTCTTCTGAGACCGGCTCCGCTACCGAGGGCCGCCCTTCACGACTCCGCGTAGCGCCGCCATCACGCGCGGATCCCACAGCCCCACGCGCGTCTCGTGCTCCAGCACGGTCAGAGCCTCGGGCGAGGTGAGGCTGTCGCGGTACGAGCGGCAGCTGGTGAGCGCGTCGTAGGCGTCGGCGACGCCCATGATCCGGGCGCCGAACGGGATTTCGTCGCCGGCCAGGCGGTCGGGGTAGCCGCTGCCGTCGTAGCGCTCGTGGTGATGGCGGATCATCGGCAAGGCCTGGCGGGCGCTGCGCAGGGGGCGGCAGATCTCCTCGCCGAGCACGGGGTGCTCCATCACCGCCACGAGCTCCTCCTCCGACAGGCGGCCCGGCTTGTTGAGCAGCGACTCGGAGACGCCGATCTTGCCGATGTCGTGGAGGAGGCCCGCCACGAGCAGCGTCTCGCATTCGTCCTCGCCGAGGCCCATGCGGCCGGCCAGGCGCGAGGCGAGGAAGCCGACCCGCTCCGAGTGCCCGTGTGTGTACGGGTCCTTCGCCTCGAGAGCCGACGCCAGCGAGAGGATGACGCTCTGGTATTCCTCGAGGTCCTGGAAGTAGAGGCGAAGGCGCAGCAGTGACTTGACCCGCGCGGCGAGCTCGAGACGGTGGATCGGGTAGGTGAGGAAGTCGTCGGCGCCGGCGCGCGCCGAGAGCGTGCGGTCCCGCAGCTCGTAGTGCGCGGTCACCAGGATCACGGGCAGGAACGCGGTCGCCGAGTCTTCCTTGATCTGCCGGCAGAGGTCGAAGCCGTTGACGTCGGGCAGCATGACGTCGAGGAGCACGAGGTCGGGCTTGCCTTCCGTGAGGGCGCGCAGCGCGGCGCCGCCGCTCGAGGCGGTGATCACCTCGTGACCGGCCCCGCGCAGCACGTCGAGCAGCACCTCGCGGTTGGCCTCGGTGTCGTCGACGACGAGCACGCGGCCGGTGCGCGCCACCTGCTGATCGGGGAGGCGGTCCATCCAGGCCCGTACGTCGAGCGCCGGCGAGACCTGGCCTTCGTCGCCGTCGAGCGCCAGCGCTTCCTCCACGAGGTCGTGGCCGAGCTCGCCGCGCCGCGCCGACTCCCGCAGGGTCACCGCCAGATCCCCCTGACCATTCCGCTGGCGGGTCTTGAGGTGGTCGTAGAGGTTCGCCAGCGCCACCACCTGCGTGGCGGTGTCGAGCTCGCTGCCGCCGATGTGATCCGGATAGCCGCGACCGTCGAGGCGCTCGTGGTGGTGGCGGATGAGCGCCCGCACCGGGCGGAACGAACGGAGCGGCGTGAGGATCTGCTCCCCGAGCACCGGGTGGCGCTGGTATTCGGCGAGGTCGGCGCCGTCCAGGCCGTCGCCGCCGAGCAGCCGCTCGCTGACGCCGATCTTTCCGAGGTCGTGCAACAGGGCGCCGCGGCCCACCAGCTCGATCTCGCCGCCGGCAAGCCCGAGGCGGCGGGCGAGCTGCATGGCGCGGCTGGCAACCCGCTGCGAGTGCCCCGCGTTGCGCGGGTCCTTCCGCTCCAGCGCCTGGATCATCGAGACGATGATGTCCTCGGCGGTGTCGAGCTCGTCGCGCAGGCGCTTGATGCGCACGAGCGAGCCCACGCGGGCGCGCAGCTCGTAGGCGTGCACCGGCTTGTTGAGGAAGTCGTCCGCCCCCGCCTCGAACGCCGCCACCTTGTCGTCGACCGCCGACAGCGCGGTCAGCATGATCACCGGGATGAAGCGCGTGCCGCGGCTCGCCTTGAGCCGCCGGCAGACCTCGAAGCCGTCCAGGCGCGGCATCATCACGTCGAGCACGATGCAGTCCGGTGGCTCCGCGGCAACGGCCTCGAGCGCCGACTGGCCGTCGGCGGCGAGGTGGATGCGGTAGCCCTGTTCGGAGAGGATCTCCGCCACCAGCTCGAGGTTCTCGGGCTGATCGTCGACGGCGAGCACGAGCCCCCCTTCCGGGAGGCTCGCGTAGCGATTCGTCACGCGCCTTCCCCGGCTTCCTCGTGCCTTCCCGATGCCGCCCCGCGCTCGCGCAGCACCGCCTCCACCTGCATGGCGAAGGTGGAGACGTCGATCGGCTTCGGGATGTAGCCGTCGCAGCCGGCGGCGAGGAACCGCTCGCGGTCCCCGCGCAGCGCGTGCGCGGTGATGGCGACGATCAGGAGGTCACGGAACCGCGGGTCGTGGCGCAGCTCGGCCACCAGCTCGAGCCCGTCGGTGCCGGGGAGCTGCATGTCCATCAGCACCACGTCGGGGACGGCGCGCTCGAGCTCGGCGCGGGCGCCGCGCGCGTCTCCGGCGGAGCGCACGTGGTGACCGACCTCCTCGAGGAGGAACTGCACCAGCTCGAGATTCTGCCGGTTGTCCTCGACGATGAGGACGTCGCGGCTGACGTCGGCCGCGCGCTCAGGCATCGGCCCTCCTCGCGGCCACGGCCCGGAGCTGGCGGCGCACGACGTCGCGCAGGACCGCCTCGAGCCGCGTCGGGTTCCAGTCGGCCTTGTGGACCAGCGCCTCGATCTTGCCGTGCAGCCGCTCGCGGTCCTCGCGCTCCATCGCCTTGGAGGTGATCACGACGATCGGCAGCCGCCGCGTGCGCTCGTCCCCCTTGAGCAGGGCCGCCACCTCGAAGCCGTCCATGCCGTCCATCATCAGGTCGAGCAGGACGAGGTCGGGCGTCTCGGCGCGCGCGAGGTCGATCCCGTCGCGACCGTTGTGCGCGTGCAGGAGCCGGTAGCGCTCCGGGAGCCCCGCCGCCACCAGCTCGTGCAGCGAGGGATCGTCGTCGATGACCAGCACGCGGCCGCCCACCTCCCGGGGCACCAGCTCGGCGAGCCGTTGCAGCAGGGCCTCGCGATCGACGGGCTTGACGAAGTAGTCGTCGGCCCCGAGAGTGAGGCCGAGCTCCCGGTTGTCGAGCACCGAGATGATGATAACGGGGATGTGGCTCGTCTCCCGGTCGGCGCGCAGACGGCGGAGCACCGCCAGGCCGTCGATGCCGGGGATGACGAGGTCGAGCGTCACCGCCGCCGGCCGGATGCGGCGCGCCAGCTTCAGGGCGTCGTCGCCGCTGCGCGCGCGCACCGGCACCCAGCCGCCCTGGCCGAGGTTGCGGGCGATCACCTCGTAGACGCCCGGATCGTCCTCGACGACCAGGACGCGGTCCTCGCCGGGCTCCGGCATGTGCTCCTCGCCGGCGTGCTCCCCTTCGTCGCGGCGCGCGAGCGGCAGGTAGACGGTGAAGGTGCTCCCCTGGCCGAGCGCCGACTCCACCCGCACGGTGCCGCCGTGGAGCTCGACGAAGCGCCTCACCAGCGCGAGGCCGAGCCCAGCCCCGCCGAACTCCCTGCTCGCGCTGCCGTCGACCTGGCGGAACGCCTCGAAGATGATCGAGCGGTCGCGCGGGTCGATGCCGATGCCGCGGTCGACGAAGGCGATCGCCGCGCTCGGGCGCCGCAGCGGCGAGACCTCGGCGCCCTCGCGCGAGATCCGCACCGTCACCTCAGAGTCGGCGTACGAGAACTTGATGGCGTTTGCGAGCAGGTGGTAGATGACCTGCTTGAGACGGGCCGGGTCCGCCTCGATGAGAGGCGGCTCCTCGGCCTCCACGCGCAACCGCACGGCGCGCCTCTCGGCCGTGCTTCGCAGCAGGGTGCAGACGCCGTCGACGGCGGCACGCAGTGGCACACGCTCGAGCATCAGGTCGGTCTGCCCAGCCTCGATCTTCGACAGGTCGAGGATGTCGTTGATGATGCCCAGAAGCTGCTCGCCAGCGGAGTTGATGTAGCCGAGGAAGCGCGCCTGACGCTCGTCGAGCACGCCGGCGAGGCGTGTCTGCAGGATCTCCGAGAAGCCGATGATCGAGTTGAGGGGCGTGCGCAGCTCGTGGCTGACGTTGGCGAGGAGCTGGGATTTGAGCCGGTCCGCCTCGCGCAGTCGCAGGTTGGCCTCGCCGATCTCGACCGTGCGCTCCTCGAGCACTCCCGTCAGGCGCGTGAGCTCCTCCACCTTGCGGCCGCTCTCGTCGCGCATGGCGCCGACCTCGAGGCGCTTCTGCTGCAGCCAGGTGACTCCGCGCAGAAAAAAGAAGGCTGCCGCGTAGAGGCTCACCATGAGCCCCACCGCAGTCAGCATCGGCTCGCCGGGCCCGGCGAGATCGCCGGCCGCGCGGAGGGCGAGCAGGTAGCCGGCGGTGCTGGCCAGGAAGGTGAGGACGCCACCGAGCTGGCCGGCGACGAACACCGCGGCGCCGATGACCGCCAGATACCAGGGGAACCAGGGGCTGGTGGCGCCGCCGGTGAGCGACACCGTGGCGGAGATGAAGACGATGTCGAGACCGATCCAGAGCGGGTCGAACCAGCCGCGGAGCCGGCGGTGGTCGCCGCGGCGCACGAAGGGCATGGCGGCGAGCGCCATCAGGGTCGCCGTGCCGCCGATGCCGAAGATCTGCAGCCAGGTCGCCTCCACGAGCCCGACCGCCTTGAAGGCGAGCGCCACGAGCGTCGCGAGCGCGAAGGCGCGGGCGCGGTTCTGCTGGACCGCCAGGTCGAAGCGGTGGGACCGCGGTGCAGTGCCGGAACCGCTAGGCTCACCCATCGGATGGGGCTCGGTCATCACATGCCCGGGAGGGTTGGCTTTGGCCGAGTGTAACACCCGTAAAGGGGCCCGACGCCCACCGCAGCTCCTTGCTAGAGCCGAAGTCGGAGCGCCCCAACGCAACGCGAAAACGGCTGCCGGCTCCTGCTAACGTTGCGGCCCCCCGGGCGAGCCGAGGGCCGCAGCGGTTCGCTAGCGGGAAGCTTCAGAAGTGGGCGCCAGATGGAGGGCAGCATGGCCAGAGCCGTGGTGGGACTGATGGGCCTCGGGAGGATCGGCCGGAACCTCGTCCGCATCCTGCACAACCGCGACGACGTGAGGGTGGGAGCGATCTCCGACCCCGCCGACCACGCGGGTCTCGAATACCTGCTTCGCTACGACACGATCCTCGGGCGTTTTCCCGTTCCGGTGAGCCTCAAGGAAGGGCACCTCCACATCGCCGGCCGCCAGATCAAGATGCTCTCGGCGGAGGATCCCGGCCAGGTGCCGTGGGGCGAGCTCGGCGTCGACGTCGTGATCGAGGCGACCGGCAAACACCGCACGCGGGCGGAGCTCGAGCGGCACCTCGAGGCGGGCGCCAAGCGCGTGATCCTCTGCGCTCCGCCGCTCGACCCGCCGGACATCACCGTCGTGATGGGGGTGAACGACCACCTGCTGAGCCCGGAGCACCGCATCGTCTCCAACGCCTCCGTCACCGCGCACGCGGCGGCGCCGATCCTGCGTATCCTCCAGCGCGCCTTCGGCGTCGAGCGCGCCTTCCTCTCCGCCGTGCACGCCTACACCAGCCAGCTCCGCCTCGCCGACGTGCCTGCCGAAGACATGCGCACGGGGCGCGCCGCCGCCGAGAACATCATCCCGCAGCCGTCGCACGTCGCCGAGATGCTCGTCGAGATGATGCCCGAGCTCCGCGGGCGGCTCTCCGGCTCGGCGCTCAACGTGCCGGTGCCCAACGGCTCGGTCGTCGACCTCGTCTGCTGGCACGAGCGCCCGGTCACCGTCGCGTCCATCAACGAGGCGGTGCGCACCGCGGTCAACGACCCGAGCCTGCAGCGGATCGTCGCCTACGAAGACGGGCCGATCGTCTCGGGCGACATCCGGCTCTCGCCGTTCTCCGCCACCTTCGACTCGCAGGCCACCATGGTCATCGGCGACCGCCTGTCGAAGACGCTCTCCTGGTTCGACAACGGATGGGGCTACGCGCACCGCGCCGTCGACCTCATCGAGCGCTTCGCAGACATCGAGAAGCAGGCAGCGTAGGGGAACAACGATGGCAGCCAAGAACATCCGCGTCGGCATCAACGGCTTCGGCCGCATCGGCCGCACCGTCTTCCGCATCCTCGCCGACCGCGAGGACGTCGAGGTCGCGATCATCAACGACCTCTTCCCCAACGAGCAGCTCGCCTACCTGCTCAAATACGACACCGTGATGCGCGTCTTCCCCCGCGAGGTGCGGGCCGACGACGACTTCATGTACGTCGACGGCAAGAAGATCCGCATGACCGCCGAGCGCGACCCGGCGAAGATCCCCTGGGGGGACGCCAACGTGGACGTGGTGGTCGAGTCGACGGGTGTCTTCACCAGCCGCGAGAAGCTCGAGAAGCACCTCGCCGCCGGCGCGCCCAAGGTGATCCTCACCGTGCCGCCGAAAGACGACATCGACAACATGGTGGTGATCGGCGTCAACGACGAGACGCTCAAGGCCGAGCACAAGCTCGTCTCGAACGCCTCCTGCACGACGAACTGCCTGGCACCCATCGCGAAGATCCTCGACGAGCGGTTCGGCATCGAGCAGGGGTTCATGACCACGGTGCACGCATACACCAACGACCAGCGCCTCGCCGACGTCCCGCACAAGGACCTCCGGCGCAGTCGCGCCGCCGCCGAGAACATCATCCCCACCACCACCGGCGCCGCGCGCGCCGTGGGCAAGGTGCTGCCCCGGCTCAAGGGGAAGCTCGACGGGCTGGCGGTGCGCGTCCCCGTTCCCGACGGCTCGATCGTCGACCTCGTGGCGCGGCTGCGCGAGCGACCGGGCCGCGACGAGGTCAACGCCGCCGTGCGCGAGGCGGCGGCCGGGCCGATGGCGAGCGTCGTCGAATACAGCGAGGTGCCGCTGGTGTCGAGCGACATCATCGGCAACCCGCACTCCTCGATCTTCGACGCCCTCTCGACCGACGCCAGCGGCGACGGCTACGTGCGCGTGGTCTCCTGGTACGACAACGAGTGGGGCTACAGCAACCGCGTCGTCGACCTGATCGATCGGATGGTGGCGTTCTGAGGCGACGGGCGCCGTCGGTCGCGACCGTGGCGGCGGTCGCGATCCTCTCCCTGGCAGCCGCGGCGCCGGCGCGCGGCTCGGGCCCGCCCTGCGAGCGTGTCGCCGGCAACCTGATCGCCAACTGCGGCTTCGCCAAGGGCATCGCGGGCTGGCGGAGCCAGGCGGTCACCACCCTCGCCTTCGAGCGCGGCCGCGGCTTCCCGGCGCCCGGATCGCTGCGCATGACCAACCAGCCGGCGAGCGAGGCTGGCGCCGCCACCTGCGTCGCCGTCGTGCCCGCCATGACCGTCGAGCTGCGCGGCTACCTGCACCGGCTCGACGGCCCCGGCGAATGCCTGCCCTTCGTCGAGGAACACACCGAGGCGGACTGCGGCGACGGCGCCACGGCGTTCCACGACCTCGGTGCGCAACCGCTGCTCGCCGGCTCCTTCACCGGGATCGGCGGCACCGCCGAGCTCCGCCGCGACACGGTGGCGGTGCGAGCCGGCTTCGCCTGTTACGGCGAGGAGGACGACGACGTGCAGAGCGTGCTGCTCGACGACGTCACGCTGCGCCGCGTCGAGGCTGCCTCACCCTAGGGCGCGCGCCCGACGATCAACGTCTGCCCGGGCCGAAGGTCCGGACGGGCGGGCGCAGGGCCCGCCCTACAAGATCCCGACACGATCCGGCTCCTATTTAGGGGCGGGGCCTCTCCCCGCCCGCCCCGCCGCGGAAGCGGCTCGTCTGGTCGTCAGTGCGGCCGCGACCTCGCTCACGAGGCCCGGCCCGCGATAGACGAGGCCGGTGTAGAGCTGCACCAGGTCGGCACCGGCCGCTCGTTTGGCGCGTGCGTCGTCGCCCGACATCACGCCGCCGGCGCCGATGACCAGCGCCCGCCCCGCCACTCGCTGCGCGACGCGCTCGAGCGCCGCGTCGGCGGCTTCGGCGAGAAGCGACCCGGAAAGCCCACCGGCCTCGGTGGCCAGTGGTGAACGGGCACCGCCGCGCCCGAGCGTCGTGTTGGTGGCGACGAAGCCGTCGACGCCGGCCTCGAGCGCGGCATCCACGGCGGCGTCGAGATCCTCGGCGGTGAGGTCGGGCGAGAGCTTGACGAGCAGCGGCACGCGCCGCGCCGCGCTGGCGCCGGCGAGCTCGTCGCGCCGGCGCACGACCGGCGCCAAGAGGCGCCCGAGCTCCTGGCCCGTCTCGAGTCGCCGCAGCCCCGGGGTGTTCGGCGAGCTGACGTTGACGGTGAGGTAGTCCGCCAGCGGCGCGAAGGTCTCGACGAGCCCGACGTAGTCCTCGACGGCGCGCTCGACCGGCGTCTCGCGCTGCTTGCCGAGGTTCACGCCGACGACGACGCCCGCCGGCCGTCGCCGCAGGCGGGCCGCGGTGCGCGCCGCGCCCTGGCTGGGGAAACCGAGGCGGTTGACCACCGAGCGGTCCTCGACGAGCCGGAAGAGCCGGGGCCGCGGGTTCCCCGGCTGCGGCAGCGGCGTCACGGTGCCGATCTCCAGGTGTCCGAAGCCGAGCGCGGCGAGGCCGGCGAGGGCCCGCGCGTCCTTGTCGTAGCCGGCGGCGAGCCCGACGCGGTTCTCGAAGCGCAGGCCGAGCAGCTCGAGCGGGTCGTGCACCGGCGGCAGCACGAGGCGCTGCAGGGCGCGCAGCGGAGCTATCGCACCCATGAAGCGCAGCAGCGCGAGCGACGCCGCGTGCGCGCGCTCGGGGTCGAGCCGGAAGAGGAGCGGGCGCAGCAGCGGGTAGAGGGGCACGGGTGGGGGCCGTCGCGGGGAGGCGGCGGGACTCTAGCAGGGCGACGCGAGCCGGCCGGAGTCACGGCGCACCGGCGTAGACTCCGCCCAGCGATGAACCGCCGCCTCGAGATCCACGTCGACCGCCCCGGGCTGCACGACATCACCAGCCTCGTCGCGAAGGTCGTGCAGTCGAGCGGCGTCGAGGACGGGCTCTGCACCGTCTTCGTCCAGCACACGTCGGCGAGCGTGATCGTCAACGAGGGAGCCGACCCCTCGGTGCGTCGCGATCTCGAGGCGTGGCTCGCGCGCCTGGTGCCCGAAGGGGACGACCTCTACACGCACAATGCCGAGGGACCCGACGACATGCCGTCGCACCTCCGCGCCATGCTGACGGGAGTCTCGGTGTCGATCCCGGTCATCGACGGCCAGCTCGCGCTCGGCACCTGGCAGGGGATCTTCCTCTGGGAGCACCGCCGCTTCCGCAGCAAGCGGAAGGTGGTGGTCCATGTCGCGTGAGCCGGCCCTTCGGGCCAGCGGCGATGAATGAGAGCTCCGGGCCCTTCTCTCCCCGGCGAGGGGAGAGAGGGATAGGGACTCGCGGCGCAGCGGAGCTGCAAGCACCAGGTCCTCCTGGTTCCCGAGCGGCAGCGAGGCCGTGGGCCTGGGAGTGAGGGGCGGCGGACCAACCCTGGGTCGCTGGTCGCGACGTACCGCCATCGCCGTCGTCGCGGTGGCGGCGCTCTGGCTCCTCGTCGTCAACCTGGCGCTCAACCTCCCTTTCCTCGCCGGTGCGCTGAGCCGCCGCCCCGAGCGGTTCCGCATCGGCTGGACGGTGGCCTGGTCGGTCCTGCCCGGCCGGGTCCACGTGCGCGGCCTCGCCATGGAGAGCCACGTGAGCCGCGTCGGATGGTCGCTCGGCATCGATCGCGCGATCGCGCGTCTCGACCTCCGCGCCCTCCTCGACCGGCGGCTTCACGTCCTCGAGCTGCGCGGTGAAGGCGCGCGGGGTTGGGTGGCGCGAGATGCCGGCGCGCGCCCGGCCCCGCGGCGCCGACCTGCCGGTGCCGCGGCCCCTCGCCCGCGCTGGTCGTACCGTTTCGACGACGTGCGGCTCGCCCACGTCCACCAGATCCGCTTTGCGGGCCTGCGGATCGCCGGCGACGGCACTCTCGAGGGTGCGTTGCGGGTCGCGCCCGGGCGCGAGGTGGAGGTCCGACGGGCGCGCCTGCGGATGCGGAGCGCGCGGCTCCTGCGCGGCGGCCGCGTCGTCGTCGACATGCTCGACCTCGACGCCGACGCCGTCGTCGGCCCGTACGCCCCGCGCCAGCACCCAGGCCTCGCAGCCTGGAGCTTCGTCACCGGCACGCTCCTGGCGCGGGGACAGGCGCGCGGGCTCCCCTTCCTCGAGCGCGCCGGACCTGCCGCCCCCGCAACGATCGGGAGGCTCGTGGCCACCCTGCGCATCGACCACGGGACGCTCGGCTCCGGGAGCCGCATGGAGCTCGCGTCTTCGGCGGCGCCCGGCTCGCCGTTCCTGCTCACCGCAGAGGTGGCGCCACCGTCGGCCGCCACCGGGGCGTCGCTGCGGCTCGCCGCCGACGTCCACGGCCTCGACCTCGGCGAGTCGTCGGGCGGGCCGACCAAGCTGCGGGCAGCCACCCTCGCCGTCGCCGCCGAGGTCGCCGAGACGCGGGTGGCCCCGCTGATCGCGGCGGCGCGGGCGAGCCGCGCGCGGCGGGAACCGCTGCGGCTGGTGGCCGAGGTCCGAGGCGAGGGGGTGGAGATCGACGCGCCGAGCTCGCGCGTCGCCCTCCACGCCGTGCTCGACCGCATCCAGGCGCGCGCCGACCTCGGCGCGCTCTTCGACCGCGAGGTGGCGGTCGAGTCACTCGAGGTCGAGGGCGCTGCCGTGCGCTTCGACGCCCTGCCGGCGCGGCCGCGCGCGCCGAGCGCCCGCGGCCCATGGTCGGTGCGGGTGGACGATGCCCGGCTCGAGGGGGTGCGTGAGGTGTCGCTCGGCGACCTCCGACTCGTCGGCGCGGGCTCCGGATCGGGATCGGTGACCCTCGACCGGTCCGGCACGCTCGCCATGCCCGGCGCCACCGTGACCATGCGCGACGGGCGCCTGGAGTCCGCCGGCAAGCCGATCGCCGACGCGCTCGCGCTGGCGCTCACCGCCAGCGTCGACCCCGTCGTGTCGGGGCCGCAGCGGCGGACCCAGCTCCTCGCCGCCACCAGCGGACACGCCGTGCTCTCGGGGCGCGTCGCCTCGCTCGCCTTCCTCGACAGCTACCTGCAGCGGACCCCGTGGTTGCGGGTCGAGGGGGGCGGCTCGTTCACCGCGGACGTCGGCATGGAGCGCGGGCGCCTCGCGACGGGCTCGCTCGTCTCGGTGCGCGGCTCACCGGCGGCGACGATCTTCTCCAACCGCGCGAGCGGCTCCGGCACCGTCGAGGTCGCCGTCGAGCCGACGAAAGACGGCGCCCGCACCGCCTTGCGGCTCACCTTCGATCGCTTCGCCGTCAGCGACGTCCGGCGCGCGAAGGCCCCTCCCTTCCTGCGCGGCCGGGGGCTGCGGGTCGTCGCCGTCGCGCCGCAGGCCGTCGACGTCGCCCACCCGATCGTCGACTTCGAGGCCACGGTCGACATGCCCGGCGCCGAGGTTCCCGACGTCGCCGTCTACGACCGGCTGCTGCCGCGCGACGCCGGGTTGTCGCTGCTCGGCGGGCGCGGTCGCGCCAGCTTGCACCTCGAGGCGGCAACGGCCACGCGCGCCGCCAGGGGCTCCGTCGAGCTCGTCGCCGACGACGCACGGCTGCGATTCCAGAACCTCGAGCTCGCCGGCAGGCTCGCCGTGCGCGCTCCGCTCGCGAGCCGCGACCTCGCGACGAGCCGGTTCGACCTCGCCGGCTCACGCATCGACCTCGACGGAATGTCGACGCGCGACGTCGAGAGCTCGGACCCTCCCGGCCCTCCCGGCTGGTGGGCCCACGCCGAGATGACCTCGGGCTCGCTGACCTGGGGCGAGCCGCTGGCGCTGCGCGGGAAGGCGCGGGTGCGCATGCGCGACTCCGGCCCGTTGCTCACGCTCTTCGCACAGAAGAGCCGGCTGCTGCGCTGGTTCGACGACGCGCTGCGCGTCGAGGACGTGAACGCCGACGCGACGATCCGCCTCGAGGGTGGCACCCTCGTCATCGATCCGCTGCGCGCGACCGGCGGCGAGCTCGAGCTCCGCTCGCGGATGGAGTTTCGCAAGGCGCATCGCCGTGGCGACCTCTACGTCCGCTACAAGCGGCTCGCCGCCGGCATCGCCCTCGACGACGGCAAACGGACGATCGAGCTGCGAAAGTCGCTGGAGTGGTTCGAGGGGCGGAAGGGCGCCATCCGCTAGGAGCGCAGGAATGCTCTCAGCGCATGGTCGGGTGCTGCGATCGCTCGCAGTGACTCCAGGCGCCAGTTGACCGCCACGACCGGTCAATGGTGTAATGCCATAATTCGAGCGACCCCAGCTCACCACAGATCCGACCCGCTTCGAAGGAGACCCGGATGCGCACACCGCGCCGCGCCACCCTCGCGCTCGCCCTCGCAACCGCAGGAGCCGCTCTCGCGACCTCGGCACGCGCCGAGCCGGTCCGCATCGTGCTCCTGAGCGCCGCCAATCGCAGCGCCGCTCGCGGCGAGCCGCTGGACGGCCCCCTGCGGGCGCGCGTCGAGCGGGCCAATGGCGAGCCGCTGGCGGGAGTCGTGGTCCAGTTCTACGTCAATCTCTGCATCCCGATCGGCACCCCGCCTCCGGGCTGGTCGTGCCCCGAGGCGAGCGAATACGGCGGTTTCGACGACGGCGCGAACCTGGAGGCGACGGCCACCACGGGCGCCGACGGCATCGTGACCGCCCCACCGTTCCGCGCCGGCAATCCAACCCCGCAGCACTTCCCCCTCGAGTTCGAGCTCCTCCCGTACGCCCCCGCGCAGACGACGCCCGCGGGGTTCACCATCACGCTCGACGACGCGGTGAGACCGATCGGCGGCTACCTGGCAGCCGCCACCACCGTGCTCATCGGCGGCGTGGCGGCGATTCCTGCCCTCGACGGCGCTCACCTCGTGATCCTGGGGCTCTTGCTTGCCGCTGCCGCGGCGTGGAAGCTGCGCTCGGTCTCCGATGAACGGTGAGCCGGCACCACCCCGAGCCACCCACCTCGCGATCTGCTTCGTGGCGTTCGCGCTCTCCGCGTGTGCCCACCTTCGGGGACCCTCGGCACCACCAACCCGAGCGGAACACGGCGGTCCCGGCGCCGGGCCATCGAAGGAAGAGGTGCTGCGCGAGCTCGTCGACGAGCGGCTCGAGGGCCTGCGGTTTCGCGGAGGCCGCGTGGAGGTCGACCTTGCTCCGCTGCCCGTCGAGGAGGCCACGGCCGCGCTCGAGAGCGCGCGCGACCTCGTCGAGCGAGGCAGGAGCCTGGAAGCCCTCGACGACATCGTCGCTGCAACGCGTTCGATTCACAGTCGGGCGACCGCCCTCGTGCTCCTGTCCCACGCGCTCCTCCAGCTCGACCGAGGAGAGCTGGTAGAGCCCACCCTGCGAACGGCGATCGACCTCGAGCCTGCGCGCGTCGACGCGCGTTACGAGCTGGGTGTCGTGCTGCAGGCCGAAGCGCGCCTCGACGAGGCGGTGGCCGTCTGGGAGGAGGCGCTCGATCGCGACCCCGACCACGGCCCCTCGCACGCGCGACTGGCCGCCGCCGCGTTCCTCCGGCGCGATGCCGAGGAGTGTGAGCGCCACCGCGAGGATGCGGTCCGCCTCGCCGCCCGGATGGCGTCGGTGCTCGAGCGCGGCTGCCGCGTCCCGGTCGCCCACAGCCCACTCCTGCCGCCGGCCCCTTCGCTGGTCGTCGGACCCGCCGTACGCGTGGACGTCGGATCGGGAAATGCCCATGCGGCGGAGCCGAGCCTCGTCGCCGGGGCCGCCGGCGACCTGCTTGCCGCATGGATCGACCTGCGCGAGGGCGGCAACCAGGGTCCGTGGAAGGTCGGAGCAGCCATCAGCTCCAACGCCGGCAGCTCGTGGTCGGACCAGGTGCTGCACGGACCCTCTTCGTTCCCCGTGGACTTCGAGGGCGACCCGATGACGGCGCGCGACGCGCGGACCGGCTATCAGTGGGTCGGCGGGATCCTCTTCGGCTACGTCAGCAACATCCCCTCGCGCATCTGGGTGTCGCGGCGTGCACCCGGCGCGCCCGGCTTCCAGGCGCCCGTCGAGATCCACAGCGAGCCTTTCATCGACAAGGGCCTGCTGGCTGCCGGCCCGCGACCTGGCCTCCCCAACTCGACACGCCTCTATGTGACGTACAACCTCGGCATCCAGCACTCCGACGACCTGGGAAGCACCTGGTCGGCGGTGACGAGCCTGCCGTCTTCGGGCATCGGGTACCAGCCCCGGGTTGGCCCGGGTGGCGTGCTCTACGTGGCGTATTGGGACTTCTTCGCCAACCAGGCGAAGCTGGTCAAGAGCGTCGACGGCGGGGTGACCTTCGGCGCGCCGGTCACCGTGGCGACGCGGCTCGACAACTGGGGACCCGAGGAGAGCAACCCCAGGTTTCCCGGAGAGTTCCGCGTGGCACCGCTCAACTACCTGGCGGTCCACCCGATCAGCGGCGTGCTGACGATGGTCTACCCCGACACCACGTCGCTGAACGGCGGAGAGGCCGACGTCGACATCTACCTCACCCGCTCGGGCGACGGCGGAGCGACCTGGAGCGCACCGGTCGTCATCGGTGGGGACTCCTCGCCAGCGCGAGACCAGTTCCATCCCTGGATCGAGGCGGACGCTGCCGGTGTCCTGCACCTGGTCTTCCTGGACACCCGGGGAACGGCGCAGCAGGACAGCGACAGCAACGCCTGGATCGACGCCTATTACGCCGTGAGCGTGGACGGTGGGTACACCTGGACCGAGCTCGAGCTCACCCCGCAGCCGTTCCAGAGCGCGCTCGCGCCGTTCAGCACCTTCACGCACCAGTTCGTCGGCGACTACCTGGCGATGGCGACCGTCGGCGAGCGCGTTCACCTGCTCTATCCATCGACGATCGACGGACATCTGCACGTCTACTCCCGGTCGATCGAGTCGACCGAGGGCCGCCTCTTCAGCGATGGGTTCGAGCCGGGGACCTTGGCCGCCTGGAGCGGGGCGTCCTAGGCATTTCTCTAGGCGGTGCGCCCCCGGTTGAGCATCCACCGGTAGAGCACGACGATCAAGGCGACGAACGAGAGCGCCCCGAGCACCGGGGCCGCCACGAACTCCCCCTCCACCAAGGAAAGCGGCGCCTCACTCTTGGTGGCCACGATGAGGCCGGAGAGGAGCACGCCGAAGAGGCTCTCGCCGACGATCAGGCCCGAGGCGACGAGGACGCCGAGCCGCTGGAGGCGCTCGGCCTGCGGCCTCTCCTTGACGCGCTCCTCGTACCAGTGGCCGATGACGGCGCCGAGGATCACGGCGAAGGTCGCGGACATCGGCAGGTAGATGCCGATGCCGACGGCGAGCGGCGGAATGCGCAGCTTCTTCAGCAGCCCGAGGGTCTCGTCGACGAGGATCACGCCCAGGCCGACGAGCAGCCCCATGCCGATGCTCTTCCAGTCGAGGTCGCCGCCGACGACCCCCTGGGCGAGGGCCGAGATGAGGGTCGCCTGGGGGGCGGGCAGCGGGTTCTGCGCGATGACGCCGATGTTGGGCGCGCCGGCGAAGCCGTTCGACTTGGCGAGCAGGTTGAGCACCGGGGGGATCACCAGCGCTCCGGCGATGACACCGACGATGAGCGCGATCTGCTGGCGACGGGGGGAGGCGCCGACGAGCTGGCCGGTCTTCAAGTCCTGCAAGTTGTCGTTCGAGATCGTGGCGCAGGCGAAGACGATCGCCGTCACGAAGAGCGCGAAGGCGACGAGCGCCGTGCGGTTGGCATCCGTCGGATGGACCGCCAGCAGCAGCACGGTCGCGCAGCTCACGATCGACAGGATCCCGACCCCGGAGATCGGGCTGTTCGAGGCGCCGATGAGCCCGGCCATGTAGCCGCAGATCGCCGCGATCAGGAAGCCGCCGACGAGCACGAACGGCACCGCGATGGCGACGAGCGTCACCGCCGAGGAAGCGATCGGGGTCCCGCTGACGAAGGTCCATGCGAGCGCCGCCGAGAGGACGAGGCAGAGGAGCGTGAGGCCGACGATCCAGGCCGGCTCGAGGTCGCGGTCGCGCTCGTCGCCGGTGGCCTTCGCGCGCGAGGACGCGAGAGTGCTGACCAGCCCGCCGACGACCGGCTTGGCGAGCTTCGCCAGCGTCCAGATCGCCGCGATGGCGATGGTGCCGGCGCCGATGAAGCGAACCTGGTGGCGAAAGATGTCGGTGGTGTGCGCCGCGAGCGTGACGCCCGCGGCCGCCGGCTGCAGGTAGGTCAGGATCGGCACCGCGGCGGCCCACGAGATCAGCAGGCCGACGAGCATCGCCATGCCGACCGACAGCCCGACCAGGTGGCCCGCGCCGAGCAGCGCGAGCGAGAAGGCGATGTTGTACCCGCTGCTGGAGTTGACCCCGAGACGGAAGAAGCCCGCGACCTCGGCAGCCGCGATGCGCGTCGCCCCGAAGACGGCCAGCCCCGCGGAGGCGAGCGACCCGTAGATCACCGCCATCAGCCCTTCGCGCGCCTCGCCGGACTCGTCCGCCGTCTCGCCGCGCCTGCCCGACCCCACCTTCAGGACCTCGGCGGCGGCGACGCCCTCCGGGTACGGGAGGTCCGACGTCGTCACGAGAGCGCGCCGCAGCGGGATGGTGAACATCACGCCGAGGATGCCGCCGGCGACGCAGACGAGGCAGGAGGTCCAGAACGGGAATCCCGTCCACCACCCGACGATCACCAGCCCTGGAAGGACGAAGATGATCGCCGACAGCGTGCCGGCCGCCGAGGCGACCGTCTGCACGATGTTGTTCTCGAGGATCGACGAGTCCTTGACCATGCTCAGGATGGCCATGGAGATCACGGCCGCGGGGATCGAGGAGGCGAACGTGAGCCCGACCTTGAGGCCGAGGTACACGTTCGCCGCCGTGAACACGGTCGTGATGAGCGCACCGAGGACGAGGCCGCGGAGGGTCAGCTCTTTGGGCATGGGCCCGATTCTTACCCAACTATCGCGACAATTGGGACATCGCGTCGGGCGGCAGTCGCCTGGTCTCAGCCGCGACGGCGCAGCGCCAGCACCCCTGCCGCACTCAGCAGGCCGGCCAGCAGCGCCAGGACGAGACGGGACAGCGTCGGGACGGAAGGCGTGAAACCCTCGCCCACCACGGCCACCGTGGCGGTGCAGATGTCCTCCAGGGCGCCGCTCGCGTCGTCGAAGACCAGCGCCTGCACGGTGTAGGTGCCGCCCGGCGCAGCCGCCGGGATGGTCAGAGCGCCGGTGAGCGGATCGTCGGCAGCGGTGATCGTGGCGACCGCGGTGCCCGTGGCCTGGATGTTGCCCGTCTGGTCGATGAGATTGCCCTCGAGGCGGACCGTCTCGGAGGCGAGCGTGGTGTCGACCTCGACCGTGGCGCCGACGGTGTCGCCCGCCGCATAGCTGGCGGCATCGGTGACGATCGAGCGGCAGCTGGCGGTGGCCGGGCAGCCGCCGTCGAGGAGGAGCTGGGCGTCGACGATCTCCACGCAGCGCGTGAAGGCGCCGGTCTCGACGACGCTGATCGACACCCGATTGTTGCCCGCGACCACCAGGCCAGGCGGCACGTCGAGCACGACGGTCGAGTCGGTGTCGTCAGCACCCGTGAGGGTGCCCACCGGCGTGCCGTTGAAGGTCACCGTGTCGATCTCGTCGTCGTCGACGTCGAAGGCGCGCACGACGAGCGTCGCCGAGCCGGTCGGCAACGGCGGCGACACCGGTATGTTCCACTCCAGCGGATGGTTGGGCTCGGTGTTGAAGACGCAGTCGCCGGCACCGAAGTCCCCGTCGCCCGTACCGGTGCCGGCGTTGTTCTCGTTGTCGGTGAACACCAGCACGGTGCGCGTGCAGGCCGGGCCCTGGATGCCGGCGCCGGCCCGCGGTGCCGGCGGCTGGCGTCGCGATCCGGGATCCGCTCCGGGCGTGCTGCCGTTGCTGCCGGCGAGCAGCGGCGCGGCGATCAGGAGGCCGGCGAAGACGTGGACGAGGCGACGTGCGTGCGTCATGAAGCTCTCCCTCGGAGTTGCGAAGGAGGTCGGCACGAGCGCCAACAAGGCGCGCGCCATGGGCCTCCCTTCGCACTGCCTAGCGAGAGCCGGCCCGAAAGAGGGTCAGGCCGGAGCTGCCGCTGCCGCCCCTAGCGGTAGAGCTCGCTCCCCTGCTCGACGAACTCGCGGGCCTTCTCCTCCATGCCCGCGGCCACCGCCTCGTCGGGACCCACACCGTGGGTGGCGGCGTATTCGCGCACTTGCTGGGTGATCTCCATCGAGCAGAACTTCGGCCCGCACATCGAGCAGAAGTGGGCGACCTTGGCCCCCTCCTGCGGCAGCGTCTGGTCGTGGTAGGCGCGGGCGGTGTCGGGGTCGAGCGAGAGGTGGAACTGATCCTCCCAGCGGAACTCGAAGCGCGCCTTCGAAAGCGCGTCGTCGCGCCGCCGCGCCGCCGGGTGCCCCTTGGCGAGGTCGGCGGCGTGGGCGGCGATCTTGTACGCGATGACCCCCTGCTTGACGTCGTCGCGGTCCGGAAGACCGAGGTGCTCCTTGGGCGTCACGTAGCAGAGCATCGCGGTGCCGAACCAGCCGATCATCGCCGCGCCGATCGCCGACGTGATGTGGTCGTAGCCGGGGGCGATGTCGGTCGTGAGCGGGCCCAGCGTGTAGAACGGCGCCTCGTGGCAGATCGCCAGCTCGCGATCCATGTTCTCGCGGATCATGTGCATGGGGATGTGGCCGGGGCCCTCGATCATCACCTGCACGTCGTGCTCCCAGGCGACCTTCGTCAGCTCGCCGAGCGTGTCGAGCTCGGCGAACTGCGCGGCGTCGTTGGCGTCGGCGATCGATCCCGGGCGCAGGCCGTCGCCGAGCGAGAAGGCGACGTCGTAGGCGCGCAGGATCTCGCAGATCTCGGCGAAGCGCGTGTAGAGAAAGCTCTCCTGGTGGTGCGCCATGCACCACTTGGCCATGATCGACCCGCCGCGAGAGACGATGCCCGTCACCCGGTGCGCGGTGAGCGGGATGTAGCGCAGCCGCACGCCGGCGTGCACCGTGAAGTAGTCGACCCCCTGCTCGGCCTGCTCGATCAATGTGTCGCGGTAGACCTCCCAGGTGAGGTCCTCGGCGACGCCGCCCACCTTCTCGAGCGCCTGGTAGATCGGCACCGTGCCGATCGGCACCGGGCTGTTGCGCAGGATCCACTCGCGCGTCGTGTGGATGTCCTTCCCCGTCGACAGGTCCATCACCGTGTCGGCGCCCCAGCGGATCGCCCACACCATCTTCTCGACCTCCTCCTCGATCGAGGAGGTGACGGCGGAGTTGCCGATGTTGGCGTTGATCTTGACGAGGAAGTTGCGGCCGATCGCCATCGGCTCGCTCTCGGGGTGGTTGACGTTGGCGGGGATGATGGCCCGCCCGCGCGCCACCTCGTCGCGCACGAACTCGGGGGTCAGCTCGCGCGGCAGGGTGGCGCCGAACGGCTGGCCGGCGAGCCGGGAGGCGCGCTCCGCCTCCGCGGCGTCGATGGCGCGGAGCCGCTCGCGGGCAACGGCGCGTCGCTGGTTCTCGCGGATGGCGACGAACTCCATCTCCGGCGTGACGACGCCGCGCCGCGCATAGTGCATCTGCGTCACCGCGCGACCGGCGAGGGCACGGCGCGGGCGGCGCGCGCCCCACGGCGTCCCGGCGCCGGTGCCGCCCATGGCCCGGCGGCCGTCGTCCACGGGCCGATAGGCGCGCCCGACGATCTCCTCGCTGTCGCCGCGCCCGGCGATCCACTGGGCGCGCAGAGGCGCCAGGCCGCGGCGCACGTCGATCGCGACCGCCTCGTCGGTGTACGCACCGGAGGTGTCGTACACGAGCAGCGGAGCGTTCTCCTCGACCACGCGCTGCTCCGCGCCGCGGCCGGAGAGCGTCGGGGTGAGGGCGATCTCGCGCATCGCTACCCGCAGCTCGGGGTGCAACGTGCCCGGCACGTGAGCCTTCCGCGATCCCGGCAGCGGACCGGTGGTGACGCGCGAAGGCGAAGACGGATCGCTGGTTACGGGGTCCATGCGAGGAGCTTACATCCTCGTCTCGGCGCACCGCCGCTAGAGACGCTGGCGGCTGCGGGCGATGCGCTCGGAGCCACGCTCCCAGTCGTCGAGATGCCTCAGGAGCTCGTCGATCGACAGCACCTGACGGCCGCCGTCGGGCTCGCGGCGGAAGACCACCTGCGACCAGCCCCGCATCCCCACCGGAGTGTAGGCACTGCCGCCGAGCCAGAGCTTGCGCCCCGAGATGGCGCGGATGAGCACCCGCTCGTAGCGGGAGCGAGCCAAGACGCGCTCCGGGAAGAGGTCGTCCCAGCGCGCGCGGCGTCCCACGTCTTCGTAGGCGGCCGGCCGCTCGGCGAGGTCGAGCAGCGACGGCGTCCTGCCGGCGAGGACGCCGTCGATGAGGCGGAAGGTGAAGGGGTCCGAGACGCGGCGGATACCGAGACGGAAGGCCCGCACCACCTCCCGCGCGATCCGCCGCAGCGAGACTCGTTGCGGAGCCTCGCCGCGCCGACGCCAGAAGGGCTCCTCGAGCTCCCACACCGCAGCGTCAGGACCCACCGTGAACGGGTTGTGCGGATAGCCGTCGAAACGCGCCAGCCAGCCGCGGCGGGAGGTGTGCTTGCGCGGCCGGAAGCCTCGAATCACCGGCAGCCCGCGCCGCGCCAGCTCGTCGAGCTCGTAGCTCGGCCAGCGCATCACCTCGCGGGCGATGCCGGCGATCACCGTCGCCGCCGCGATCATCAGCGAGGAGCTGGGGGTGAAGTCGGCCGTCACCTCCAGCCGGTCGCCGCGCGGGCGCACCCCGACGCCGGTGCTGCGGCGGTTGGTGGCGAGCAGCATCACCGGCGCCGGGAGCAGGTAGGCGAGCAGCAGCGCCAGCTCGCCGATAGAACGGCGCG
>Ga0075421_100000132_pt1 | contig 64291 bp, 60 predicted proteins | sample SoiMetdeltSBSDD5_FD_75292 | JGI IMG/M metagenome (GOLD analysis project Ga0075421, IMG submission 75292) | Bulk soil microbial communities from a Populus tree surrounding site in Tennessee, USA - Soil MetaG P. deltoides SBSDD5 | ecosystem: Environmental > Terrestrial > Soil > Tree plantation... | reverse complement strand
CCTGATCCAGCGCGTGCTCTGAAGGAGATATCCCGGATTCTGAAGCCTGATGGGCAGGTGGTAATCTCTGTGCCCCACCTCAGCCGCTTACATGATGAGCCACATGACTACTATCGGTATACAGAATATGGTCTGCGTTATCTATTGAATCAAGCAGGCCTAGAAATCGTAATTCTAAATAAGCGCGGAGGAATTTTTTCTTTCGTGGGGCACCAACTTTCCACCTTCCTCTTGGGAATAAGCTGGGGGGTTCCCCTTCTCCAGTCCGTGTGTTGGCATTTGAACAAGTGGCTTGTTACGCTTTTCTGCTGGCAACTCGATAGATGGCTTGACCCCTTTGGACGTTTCGCGCTGGGCTATAGTTTAGTTGCCCGCAAAGTGGCTTAAGTTTAGGAAATACGCGATGCAAAACTTTGATGAAACTCAGCGAGGCTACCAACCTGATTTTTATAACCTGTCGGCCGGGGTACGGGATCGAGAGAGTCGTTTACGCAAAGCAGACAAGATTGCCCATGTGATCCGGGAATTAAGCAATTATAGTTCTGGACAGAGGAATTGCCTCGATATCGGTTGTTCTTCGGGGATTATCACCACGCATTTGGCTTCGTTATTCACGATGACGCTGGGCATAGATTTTGACCCTATCGCAATGGACCATCTAGAAAGAGCGGGTACCAACCCGGTCTACTTCTTAAGAGGGGATGCAATGCACTTGCCCCTCAGTCCCGAATCCGTGGATGTGGTGATCTGTGCCCAGGTTTATGAGCATGTGCCGAGTGATGAAGAGTTAATGGCTGAAATCTTTCGCATCTTAAAACCGGGAGGTCTCGTGTTCTTCAGCGGCCCCAACAAGCTTTTCCCGATTGAACCCCATTATTTTTTACCCTTCCTCCATTGGCTCCCGGCCCGCCTGGCGAATCACTATTTACGTCTGTTTAAACGAGGAGATTACTACTATGAGCGATCACGCACCTGGTGGGGGCTTAGACAGTTGACTGCCCAGTTCATCGTAAAAGATGTAACGATTGATCTCCTGCAGCATAATCAACACTTTATTGCGCCTCACCCCTGGGGCGCCTTGATGCAAAGGATACCGGCTTTTGTCTGGCGTTTAGTGCTTCCCCTCCTGCCTAATTTTAATTGGCTGCTTTATAAACCAGAAGCAAGTTGATTATGAAACTCCGTCACTATCTTGAGCTCTGGAAGTTGTCTCGACAACGCCTGTTGTCGGAAAAAGACTACCGCCGATTTCAGGCCTTCCAGGCTTCTCAACTGTTGGATTATTTAGCTCGCCACCGAATTACAGTTCAACATCAGTTGTTGTTAGATTTGGGGAGCGGGGTGGCGGGCTATAGCCAGGAATTTGTAAAACGGGGCGCGCGGGTGATTGGTGTTGATTTGGTCTGTCCTCCACTCGGCCTGGAGCATTTGTCTCAAGTGCAAGCGAGCGCGCTGGCTATTCCGCTAAAGACGGCGGGGATGGACATCGTCTTTTGCGCCAGTTTAATTGAGCATGTCGCCGAACCACAAGTTCTACTTCGAGAAATAGAGCGAGTATTAAAACCGGGCGGGGTTTGCTACTTAAGCTTTCCGCCTTATTACAGTCCGGTGGGGGGACATGAGTTTTCGCCTTTTCACTATTTAGGGGAGCGATTCGCTATACGGCTGGTTCAGCGTTCTACCTCAGTTCCGGACTGGGTAAGTCAGTTATACCATGCTCCGCGAGAGGCTAAATCTTTTTCCGAGTTGTATGCCGGTTGGGGGTTATATAAAATGACGATTAGAAAATTCAAGCGGCTGGTCTCTCAGACGAGGTTCAAGTACATTAATATCTCTACCCGGTATATGCCAATTAGCTTTGTGCGCTGGCCCGTCTTAGGCGATTTGCTGACTTGGCACGCCCAGTTTCTTTTAGTTAAGCCTGATTAAATTCGGCCTAAAATTAATGTCTTGGCGCAAAGGGTTGTATGTCATCGGGATAGCATTAGGCAGTAGTCTTTTTGCTTATCAAATCCTTCTCGCCTATAAAACGATTCTCCAAAGCTCGGTTCAGATCTCTTTTCCTCTGGCGCTGATAACGGCTTGGGGCTTGACCATCATCGCTATTGGATTGCAGATGATGATCTGGGCGCGTCTGATGGGAGGCTTAGGGGGTCAACTTTCATGGAGACAAACGGTCAAAGGTTATACCCTTTCCTTCTTGCCCCGTTATATTCCTGGCAGTATCTGGGGCTATCTAAGCCGGAGTGAATGGCTTTATCAGAACCACCAAATTGATTATGCCATATCATATGTTGGATCGCTGCTGGAAGCTCTGGCCCTAATTATTGCTGGTGGGTTGGTGATCGGCAGTTATTATGCTTCAATTTCTCCTGGTTTAACGCGGGCAATTTTAATAAGCGGCGTACTTTCTTCGCCATTATTATCTTGGCTGATCATAAAAAAGGGAATCAAGGATATGGCGCGTTGGCCTCTAATAAAAAAGATGCCTATCGAACAGGTCTCACTTCGAATTTCCTTTGAGGAATGGCTGGTCATTCTACTTTTTTGCTCGATGCTTTGGTCTTGTTATGGTGTGTCTATTCTATTGATCCTTCGCGCTTTGAACATTTCATCAAGTGTGGGAGACATATTAACCTCTTCCGCCGTTTTTAGTATCGCTTGGCTCACGGGATTTCTCGCCCTTCTCTTACCCGCCGGGCTGGGACTGAGAGAATTAACCCTGTCAAAGTTAATGGTGATTTACTTAGGGCTCTTAGAAGGCCCAGCAGCTTTAGTCTCCATCATCTCTCGGTTGCTGATGGCTGGGGGAGAGCTGTTTTGGTTGGCGATTAACCTGACTCTCAAGTGACCTGCCGTCGGGCAATTAAATATTGCAGCCATCCGGGTGGAGGGGGGATACGGGTGCTCAGCCAGTGTTCCAGCTTAAGCAGGAGACGAAGCACTGCCGGGTGACTCAATAATTTGGGCCCGATAAACGGAATAAATGTTTTACCCATCAGGTAATACATGGGATGAAGCACACAGATTTCGATCTGATGCGCTTCTAAGCTTGGGATGTAATGGTTCAGACTCCGTAAACGAACGTGTTGCGCCGTCAGAAAAGCAGGTTGGTGGAAGGCATCTACCAGGAGCAAATGACCGCCGGGACGAACCGCGTTGCACATATTTGTGAGGGCTTGCTTGAATTTTACATCCTCGACGATATGAAAAATGACACTGATCGCAGTGACCAGATCATACTGAACCGGCATGGCGAAAGTCTTGTGAGAAATGTCTCCTTGAACAAATGCGTGTTGCGGAAAAGCTTGTTGTAAAAGCTGGACGCTCATGTCAGCAATATCCACCCCGGTCACATGTGCCGCTCCCCACTCAAGGTATTTCTGAACGAAATACCCAGAGCCAGGCCCAATATCCAGGATCTGCTTACCTGTTAAATCCAGTTTATTCCGAGCTAAAACAGCCTCCAGATTTTTGGTTGCTACCTGATACATCGCTTCATTGTAGGCCAAGGAGAATTGGCGGTGACCCGTCCCACACAAATTGGGATTTTGTCCTAGGCGTGTTTCCCAGTAGAGCTTCCAAGCTGGATACCCATTATTGGGTCTATTCATATGCTTATCATCCTTATCTTCTCAAACCCTGCTTGTGGCTTGCTGAACTTATAGCCTCTTGGATATGAACTGCCAATGACAGATAATGTCGTTTAGAATCGCTCGTAGCTCTGCACAGCTGTGGTGGCTTGCTATACACCCCATTTGTACCATGCCTTCAATGCCTTCAATTTCTTATCCAGGGGTCGCTAAGGACAGTCTTTTGTTAGCAGTCAACTGGGATAATCCTAAATAAGTATTGATTTGTGGCATTGCCCATCTATAATGCTTATCACCATTGGTATAGCTAAAGGTCCTATCTGAAATAAAGACAAGCAAGCTGACCCTCAAACATTAGATTAATAAAGGAGTGAAAGAATGTCTAACCCAAGATTAAGATTGATTCTTCGCTTGATCATCCCCCTACTTAGCGGTTCGACCCTGGCCCTGTTTGCACTTGGTTTAGTTCAAGCAGCTCCTAGACCGAGTTCAACGACTAAATCTCTGAGCACCAACTACACCTTAGTCAATCTGGGAAGTCAGGCGGCCAATGTAAGCGTAAGTTATCTCAAAACAGATGGTACCACATGGGCCGCCTCAGCGGGTAATACGGTCTTTACAATGACCGCCAATGGGGGGCAGAAAATTATTGCTCAATATTTCGATAGCCAAATGACCTCCGGTCAAGGTTCGGCGATTGTTTCCTCAGACCAGCCTTTGGCCGCCGTCGTGCAAATCTTAGCCCGCAATCAAACCCCAACCAGCGGAGCCTATTCTGGTTTTACAGCTGGGAGTAATACTTTCTATGTCCCCTTAGTCGCGCGGCTGGGCAACAATTCGACGAATAGTCAAATTATGATTCAAAATACCTCGAATGCAGTTGTTACCGCGACGGTTCAACTTTTACCGGGCTCAGGTTTTTCTGGAAGCTATACGAAAAACATCCCCAACCTGGCGATTGGCGCCACCTATTACTATGATTTGGCTGATGAAACAAATCTGATATCAACACCGTGGTTTGGGTCGGCGGTTGTTAGTGCAAGCGGTGGCGGTACTTTGGCAGTTACGAGCAATTTGTTCTCTGGCCCGGATACACTGCAGACCTATAATGGCTTCCCTTCCACCGGGGTCAGCACCACGTGGTTCGCGCCCCTCTTCACCTCACGTTTAGCGAACGGCTTAAGTACGCCCCTGACATTTCAGAACTTAAGCGGAGGCACGATGGCTATTGGCTCGGCGACGTTGAATTGCACAAAAGACCCGGTGAGTCCTAGCCCGAGTACCTTGACGATTACCAATACGACCTCGGTTCCTAATAATACTTCGTATTTCTTCAATCCTGTGGTGGATACAACGAATTTCCCGACGGGCTGGTTCGGTTCTTGTGTCCTCACGACAACCGGAAATTCAGTCGCTTTTGCCCAGATGCGCGTTGTCGGAGGGGGCAATGCTGATGCCTATCAAATGCTTAGGGGCAGTGGCACGGACAAGAAAGGGCTCGTTCCCCTTGTCGCCAAGCGACTAGCTAATGGCTTTGCTACTGCCGTGACAGTCCAGAATTTGAGCAATAGTGTCACCGCGAATGTAGTAATGACGTATACCCCATCGTCAGACTATATTCTGGGCGGAGGCAGCGCAACTGTGCTTACGACAAGCACTACCATTGCGCCTCAGGCGAGCTTGGTTCTGAATCAACGGTTAGCGAGTTTCATGGTAGGGAGTACGCCTATGCCGGATGGCTGGTATGGTACTTTCTCTGTGTCATCCTCTCAAGCAGTCGGTGGCTTTGTACAGTTGACCAATATCAATAATGTAGCCGGTGACACCCTGATGGCCCATAACATCTTCACCCAGCCATAGCCCTTTCCCTTAGCTCTCAAGACAAACCAGCCAACTGCAAAAAGTTGGCTGGTTTGTCTCTTGCTCCGCTTTGAGGCTCGTCAAATCCATGCTTGTTAAATATACTTACGGTCTTGTGATTCTTAGCCTTCTCACTTGGAACTTAACCGGTTGCTCAGGGTTCACTCAGAGATCAATAACATCAACTCCAACCTCGATTCCCGTATCGAATTATCCGGGACCGAATGAGACTTTACACGGTTATCCGGCTCCCCTGGCACAGATTACTCCTACAGCTCAGATACCACAGCCTCCGCCTGACGCGCCTATTCCTGTCAGCGGCCAAGCTTCAATTTCGGGTGTTCTGTATTCCTTTGCAATTCTACGCATTGTGCCGGATACACTTTTCTACTTAACGCCTGCGATTGGAGATGACAAACACACTGCGCCTTCCGTTTATATTGGTCCTAATGAGCAGATCGGTGATAGAGTTGGTCGGTCTGATATCCAGGCCCAATTTGCAATCAATGACATTCCTCCGGGTAATTACTATTTAGTCGTCTCGGCTCCCGCTAATTGGGCCATCGCAATAACAGCCATTGATAATCTAACTCCCCGTTTGATTGAGTTGACTGCGGGTCAGCGACTCCCCTTGGGCATTGTCTATATCTCTTGGCCCTAAAAATTGTTATTGGACTGCTATAGGTGGCTACCGAATTTTGCATAAAAGGTCAAACAGGGTGATCTTCAGGGGGTTAGCCTGCTTACCCGAAAACTCTGATTTTCAAGGCCCGATCAACGGCAGCGAAATTGTATAAATCGCTCGGTAGGTCACATGCTGCTTACTCGGCACAGTGCCTTGTAATCCACCGAGGGCATGAAGATTAGCCTCTACGACGATTAGCCCTAAACCGGACCATTGATCTGACAGGGGAGCTTCAAATGATAGCCATTCATTCCTTTGGGGGAAATATTCTAGAGGCGGCAGTAACTGTGTCTGTCTTTTACCCCCTACAATATGAATAATATCCGCGATACTGGCTACTCCCATTCCATAGCGGCCATTTGGCAAAGGTGTTTGTGCCTGCCAGGGATTTTCACCTGAGAGGTCTTGGTCGGGCGTATAAGTTTCGTTGGTTGTTAAGGCCTGTTTACCATCCATTCCCCCCATCACGTAAATTTTTCCTCCGGCGATTGCCGCGCCCGCAAAGCCTCGTGCGGTTGGCATAGGTGCCCGCTCCTTCCAACGGTCGGTATCCGGATCATATTCATAAGTCGAAGCAATATACCGGGATCCATCCCAACCACCAAAAACATAGAGCTTTCCCTCAAAAGCTACCATGGCATAGGCGCTGAGTGGAACCGGCAACGGCGCGCGCTGCTCCCAACGGTCCAGACGTGGATCGTAGACTTCCATTAAGTCTGTTGGTTCACCGGAAGTCAACCGCCCTCCGGGCACGTAGATCCGTCCGCCAATCACGGCGGCGTTGATGTCGGCCACGGCGACGGGTTTTGGCGTCAGCGTGGTCCAACTGTCTGACGCAGGATCGTATTTTTCTACACGGCCGGTGACGCCGCTCAGGCCTTCACCCCCAATGGCGTAAATCTCATTCTCATAAACAGCTGCTGCCAGACCACTGCGTGCAGTGAGCATGGGAGCTTTCTCTTCCCAGCGCATCAGGGTAGGGATGGGCGATGGCGCAGCCGTATTGCCTGTTGAGGTGGGAGGTGTTCGAGGGGCTTGAGTTGACCGGAGGCTCAGAACGATCACGAAGGCAAGCAATATCCCAAGCCCTCCCGCATACAGCCAGGCGCGAGGCGAAAGCCGGTCGCGAACCTGGATCGCGGGTGTGGCGACGACCTCGGAGGATAAGGCAGGCAACGGCTCAATTGATCCGGGCGAAAGCATCTCATTTCGTTCGTTGTTGCTCGTGGTCGTCGGCACCTGCACCAGCCCACTGCGGATGGCGTACAACGTCGCCTCGGTCCGCGAGGCCGCGCCAATTTTGGCGAAGATGTTACGTAGGTGAACTTTGACGGTGTTGGTGCTAATGAAGAGCTTCTGTGCGATTTGCTTATTGCTGGCGCCGGTCGCCACCAGCTCCAGAATCTCGCGCTCACGCTCACTCAGTTCCGTGGCTTCCGGCGAGGTGTCAGTGGTTTGGTCAGGGAGGCTTCTTTGTGTAGAGTCCATTGGCTAGCTTATCAATTATACGTTGACTGTCGGGCAGGTTATAATCTCACTTCGACTAAAGAGAAAAAACAATTCACAAGGCGGTTAGTTGCTCAAAGAGCCTACCTCGATTTATCCGGACCTCCTCATCGTCGGTCTCTCCGTTGTGCTAGGACTTCGGTTAGCGCAACCGGCTGACCCCCTTGTTGCCCTGGACCAAAATCAGCCGCGCTTAGACCAGGCCGCACCCATCCCACAGGGCCGCTCGAGTCTTGCCCAGACTTTCGTCGCCGCGCATAATGGCCTGTCGGCTGTCGAGCTGTTAGCGGTCGTTCATGCTCCGGCCTCGCCGCAATCCACGTTCAAACTGAGTCTGCTGGACGCAAACCGCATCGTCATTGACACCGCCGATTTTCAGGGCTTTCAGCCGAACGACTCTTTGCGTTTAGATTTTTCTCCTCAACCTCACTCCGGTGGACAAACGTACCAACTCTTGCTTGAAGGCAGCCCGGACAATACTTCCACGGTCTGGGCTTACAGTCTGAATGGCTATGAACCCGGCAGCCTCAGCCTGGGTGGCGCCTCCATCCTCGGCGATCTTCGATTCTCCACTTCTTATACGTATCTCTGGAAAGATATGCTTCAGGATGTCGCTGTTAGCCTTGGACGCCTGGGTACGTTTGCGATTCCCCTCTGGTTAATTTTGTTTGCTCCGGGACTACTCTGGCTTGATCTGATGAACCGCCTGCATCGCTTTCGCCTCTCCCCGTGGGTTCATTGGGGCATGGCGCTGGGTCTAAGTCTGGCTCTGCTGCCTCTGGCTTGGTTGTGGATCACCGTCCTTGGATTGCACACGGGGGCGATGGCGTTGGGTGCGGTCTATCTGTTGATTGGAGTGACGGTGATTGGCCGGTATTTAGTGAGTCTGCTGCGCCGACGGCTGCCATGGGTGCCTCCATCAATTCACGACCTGTCCATGCTGTTTATCTTAGGTCTCAGCCTAACCACCAGTTTGTTGGCGACGCGCGATTTGGCTTTTCCGCCCTGGGTTGACTCACCTCATCACTTTATCATTGCTCGCCTGCTGGTTGAAACCGGTCGCATCCCAACGAACTATTTGCCCTTGCTTCCCGTGGATCAATTTGTTTACCATTTTGGTTTTCATGCGCTGGTGGTCAGCTTCCACTGGCTGACTTCCCAGACTCTCTTGGAAGCCTTTCTTTTCTTGGGTCAGATTCTGAATGGCCTCGCTCCCTTGGCAGTCTACACCTTTGTGACTGGCTTGACCACCCGGCCGCGGGCCGGTCTGGTCGCCGCTTTCTTTGTAGGTCTGGTTTCGCTTTTTCCGGGCTATTATTTGTCCTGGGGACGCTACACCCAGTTGACCGGTATGCTGATCTTTGCCCCGGCGCTGGCGGCGTTTTGGAACGCAGCGGTGAGCGGCGATGATAACCCTCCGGCCCACCGGCCAGGAGAAATCATTACCGCCGCTCTACTGGCCGCTGGTTTATTGCTCACCCATTATCGGTTATTCATCTTCTATTTGATTTTTGCGGTGGTTGCCCTGGTTGCGGGAAACAAAAGGGGAAGGCAACAAGTGATTTTGGCGGCGGCTTTCAGCGTCCTGCTCCTATTTCCGCGGTTGTTGCGCCTTGGTTTCCAGGCGCTCTGGCCGGCTTTAACCAGTTCGCCGGGATTAGCCGCTCCCACCGGTTATAACAATTTTCCCGTAAACTATTTCCAGAGCAATTTGGAAAAAGGTTGGATATTGATCGCGCTGGTGGCCGCGGGCTGGGGCCTGCTACGTCTCAATCAAAGTATTATCCTGACCGTGGGTTGGGTGGCGGCGACGTTTGCCTTCTTAAATATTGGGCCGGGGACGTGGGTAGCGAATAACAATTCCTGGGCGATCACCTTGTTTCTGCCCGGCTCGTTGGCGCTGGGATGGGGAATGGACCAATGGCTGGAACTGATCGGCAGACTCTTGAATATGAATTGGTTTCGCCGGACGCTTGGATTCGGAATGTTGGCTTTTGTAGCGGGAGGAATGGCGTACGCCGGGGTGCAGGGCTTGCGCGTGCATATCAGTATTGCCAACCCTGCCACGATCCTTGCGACCTCTGAGGATGCAACAGCTTTAACTTGGATTCAACAACATATCTCTGAGGACAGCCTTTTTTTCATCAACGGCTGGAATTGGCAGCACGGCCTGTGGGCCGGCCCGGATGGAGGCAGTTGGATTTGGCCGCTCACCGGCCGGCAAACAACTCTGCCGCCTGTGGATTACTCTTTCCAAGAAGAATGGGCCTTAGAAATCAGAACTTTCAACGAAAAGGCCATGCAGATTTCAGATTGGAATACGCCCGAGGCGCTGGCTCTGTTGCAGGCTGCCGGGGTCACGCATATCTTCATCGGCGCGAAAGGAGGTAATTTGAAGCCGGAGATGTTTACCCAGAGTCCAAACTATCGCCTGCTATATACAAACGGCGCCGCCTGGGTGTTTGAACTCCAGTAAGTCTCTTCATTCTTCCAAATACAACACACTTCCGCAGTAGGGGCATTCGGCGGAGGGTTCGGTGGCCGGGGCATTCTGAGATGAATCGGGTGTGATCCAATCCACCTCATCCGCGCGCACGGGCGCGCCGCAGCCGGGGCATTGGGCGGGGAGGCGGCGCGGTTTGGCTTGCGCTGGGAGCGGGCCGGGAGCCGGTTGCTCAAAATCAATCTCCGGCGCGCCGAGTTGTTCTTGAAATTGGCGTTGCAGTTCAGCGGCTTCGGCCGGCATTTCGCGCGCATGTAATTCTTGAACGAGGCGGGCGTATCTACGTTGAGCTTGTTCAAGCAAGCCCAGGTTGATCAGTAGCGCCAATCCGGCGCGAACATGCTGCAGCAGGTTGGGGCCGTCTCGCACTTCGACGAGACAGCGGGCGGCTTGCAAATGTAGCTGCGCCGCGCGCCGGGGCATGTGGTGGGTTTCGGCGCCGTTTGCAAGCTGGGCGAAAATTGGGGCGGCTTCGGCGAACCTTCCAGCGGCAAACAATTGGTTGGCGGCCTCCAACTGCCGAAGCGCGGCAGCCGCCAAAGGGCGGCGAGGCCCAAGGGGCCTCAACGGGCCGGGGCGGCGGAATGGACGACCGGGCCGGAATCGCATTAACTCATCTCCTCAGGTGAATCCGTTGCCTCAATCGAGCTTTCCACCTCAAGCGTGTCAGCACCTTCACTTGATTCCGCTGAAGGGCGAGTCGTGCGGGTCACCGGTCGCCCGAAGGTCAGGAACCCGGTGTGGGCCACCATCCGGTCAACCGGCCGCAGGCGTTGCGGCACGGTTTTGTAATAGCGAATCAACACCTCGCACACCTCGACAAATTCAAAGCCTTCGCGCTGCAACGCGATGAGCAATTCCGAGACCTGATTGGTGGTCGGCAGAATATTCCCAAAGAAACCGCCGCCCTTCAGCGCGCGGCGCGCCGGGGTCAGGTAATCCCACGGGTTGGGCACATCCAGGAAAAGTGCGTCGGCGTCGGTTTCATCGAAACCATTAGCAATATCCCGCAGCTGGAATGTGACGCGGTCGGCCAGACCCACGCGTTCCAAATTCTTTCGGGCGAGGTTGTGCATGTCCTCGCGCACTTCGTAGGTAAAAACGTGTCCGCTAGGCCCCACCGCTTGCGCTAAGACGGTCGTCAGCCCGCCGCTGCCGGTTCCGGCCTCCACCACGCGCGCGCCGGGCTGAATGGACATTTTCATCAAGATGAAACCGATGTCCTTGGGATACATGATTTGTGAACTGCGTTTGATATCCCGGATGAGATCGTCGGTGGAGGGATGCAGGAGAAAAAAGGGATGGCCCAAGTGGCTGAAGATTTCCGATCCGAGTTCCTGACCGACGAGGGCGTCATGGGCGACGATGCCGCGATGCGTCTCCAGTCGCGCGCCGGTCGTTAGGCGTAGGATAAAATATTTATTATCGCGCCCAACCAGTTGCACAATGTCGCCGATACGCACCGTTGCCATAAGAGATAGTTCCTTGGGAGTCTTAAAACGGGTGATTTAGGAAAATGTCAGGCCGATTATACTCTAGAGCCGTTTCCAGAGATTTACGGAGTTTTCTGTTTCAGCCTGTTTCATCCAGTGACTCGACCTCACCCTGAATTTGCCTTGAATGTTAGTTGTGGTAAACTACGGGCGTCATCGGATCAACCGGGAGGAATCTATGGCTGTCGAAAAGCGAGTGGTCTGCATTGAAGACGAGCCGGAGATGATTGACTTGGTCAAACTCATCCTCAGCCGGCGGGGCTTTCAGGTGGTTGGTGCGATGGGGGGCCGGGAAGGGCTGGAGGTCATCGCCCGCGAGAAACCGGACTTGGTGCTCCTCGACTTGATGATGCCGGATATGGATGGCTGGGAAGTCTATCAAAAAATGAAGGCGAATGACGCGACCAAGAGTATCCCGGTCATTGTCGTCACGGCCAAAGCGCAGAGTATTGATAAAGTGCTTGGTCTGCATATTGCCAAGGTGGACGATTACATTACGAAGCCCTTTGGGCCTCAAGAACTGTTGGAGAGTGTGGAGAAAGTTCTGGCGCGCCAGGGGCAAGGGCAAAATGTGCGCAGCGCCAGCGCTGACGCCTAACGCTTTAGAGTCTTCAGCCTTTGGCGGGGGTGGCAGATAAAGCCACCCCCGTTTTGTTGCCTTGTATTTCCCAAACTACTTAGTTGCTCAGGCCGCCGGGGACGGCGGCCTATCACCCGCGCCGGGACGGCGCGGTGTGCATCCATGACTACAATTCTGCTATGCCTCACCGCTACGTCAATCTAAAGCAGCGCGCTTCCGGAGCGATCTTGCTCTCCGGCGCTCAGTGGTGTACCTCGTTTCTAAGCCGTTTCCTCGGCTTGATGTTTCGGTCGAGTTTGCGTGAAGGCCAAGCGCTGATTCTGGTCGAAGCCCATGACAGCCGGGCGGCAACTTCGATCCACATGTTTTTTGTGCCTTTTGCGATTGCGACGGTTTGGATTAATAACTCCGGGCAGGTGGTGGATAAAGTCAAGGCGCTGCCGTGGCGGCCCTTTTATGCGCCGCGGTCGCCGGCGCGCTATGTCCTCGAAACCCACCCGGAATTTCTGGATAAGGTATCCATCGGTGATGACTTGGTTTTTGAAGAGTGTCCGGCTTCTGATCGTCATTAGTCTCCTGCCGGCTTTACTGTTCGCGACTGCGCCGGTGAGCGCGCAGACGAGCGGCCCCAGCTACCTCGTCCAATCCGGGGATACCTTCTTTGGGATTGCGCAGCAGTTTGGAATTACGCTGGAGGCGCTGCAAGCCGCCAATCCGACGATAGACCCCGCGCTGTTGAGTATTGGTCAATCGCTTATCATCCCGGGCTTTGAGGGGGTCCGTGGAACGCTGGGCGCGCACCCGCTCGAACCGGGTGAGACGCTGGACAGCGTGGCGCTGCGTTTGGGCTTTCAGCGTGAAACCCTCATTCACTTGAATCACTTGGTCAACCCGGACTTGTTGTATATCAACGAGCCGATCATCATCGTTGATCAGGTGGATGGTGGGGCGGCGATTCCGCACGGGATCACGTACCCCCGCCGGGCGGGGCAAGGGCTGCTCTCCCTCGCCGCGTCGCGGAATCAAAATCCGTGGGCGCTAGCCGAAGTTAATCGGCTCTCCAATCCCGGTTTAGCGCCGACGTGGGTGGGGCTCGTAATCCCGGGCGGTGATCTGCCCGTGAAGGCTTTGCCGTTTCCCGTGCAGGATATTCAAATTCACCCGCTGCCACCCGAACGCGGGCGGACGGTTTCTATTCATCTCCAGACCGCACAGCCGGCGACGTTGACCGGGACGTTGGGCGAGTGGCCGTTGCACTTCAATGCGGAAGACGAAAATTCGCAATACGCGCTTCTCGGAATCAATCGGCTGGCCGATCCGGATTTGTACCGATTAACAATTTCACTCACCGAGGCGGATGGGACGCGCGTGAGCTTTTCTCAGACGCTCCCTGTCCGCGAGGGGCATTACTTGACCGACCTGCCATTGTCGGTGGACCCGATTACACTCGATCCTGCCGTGACTGGTCCGGAGTTGGAAAAAGTCAAAGCCAGTACCGCGCCGTTTACGTCTACGCGGTACTGGCAGAATATTTTTGTCGTGCCTTCGTTGGGAGATTTTCGGTCTCTTTACGGTTCGCTGCGTTCATACAATGGCGGCCCATACGATTCTTTTCACACCGGAACGGATTTCGCTGGTGGAGAGGATTATCCGATTATTGCGCCCGCTCCTGGTGTTATCGTCTTTACGGGGGAGTTAATTGTACGAGGCAACGCGACGATCATTGATCACGGTTGGGGCGTGTATACGGGTTATTGGCATCAATCCGCCATTCAAGTGAATGTGGGGGATCACGTGGAGACGGGGCAGCAGCTTGGTTTTCAGGGCGCAACCGGCCGGGTGACCGGCCCCCATCTGCATTGGGAATTGTGGGTCGGCGGCTTTCAGGTTGATCCGCTTCAATGGACAACCGAGGCGTTTCCGTAGATTTCGGGTTTTAACTCTCAGACAGGCAAAAAGACTCGTACACGGATCACACGGAAAAAACAGATACCACGGATTTTCCTTTTTGATTTTCAGTGTTATCCGGGTTTCTCCGTGTCATCCGTGTACGGTTTGTCATCTTCCAAAGCGCCGCTCTGCATGGCGTCCAGTATGGATCGGGCTTGAGCTTCATACGCCTCTGGAACTAAAATATCGGCGATGCCCAAGGTTCCCACGGTAAATCCGAAGGCGACCCCGGCGCCCTCTTGAGTGATTTGGGTGGGAATGCCCTCCGCCTCCAGTAGACTGGTAATGAGGTTGGCTTGCGGTTGACCCGCCGTGCTGTGAACGACGACCCATTTATGGCTCATAATCACCTCGGAAGATTCTAAGCCTGATTTTACAACACTGCGCGCGGCAGGTATAATGCGGCTCGTCCAGTTCTTTTTGAAGAATTCGATGTGACTCAAGGAATGAGAGCGTGACTGAACGCCAAACCCAGACTGCGGCTTATTGGAGCGCAGCTTTTACCATCGAGGACGCCGACCTCGAATATCTCTACAATCTCCTGCTGGAAGATGAAACTCCATTAACCACCGACGAGATGGCGCTCGCCATCATCCGTCGCCGGTGTGACTTGGAAGCGCAAGCGCTGAAGCGTCAGGAGCAGGGCGCCAGCGTTTATCTCCCTAAAGAAACCTATCCCGTTGGCCAGCGCTTGGTTTTTCCGGCCTTGCAGTTTATGACCGGAATCGTGGTGGCCCTGCGCCCCGGTCATAATCCCGAACAAGGTGAGTTTGAGGTGTTGACGGTTGACTTTGGAAACGGAGGCCGGCAGCGCGAGTTTGCGGCGGGCCTGCCGCATCACAAGTTGAATTTTCCCATCGCCGGGCCGGGGGTGGATGAACTCCAATCCCCGGAAACATTGTTTGACCAGTATGGACGAGAAATCGGGACCAAGCTGGAAGCGCGTTTGCAGGCGAACCCGGATATCGTTCGCATTGCGGGCCGGTGGTTTCCCCGCGCGCTCCTGGCGACAATCAACATTGGTCATCTCAATCTGGCCGAAGCCGTTTTAGATATGGCTGGCGGCGGCCCGTTGCCCGGCGAAGTGCTAATCAAAGAAGTGGGGCTGCCGGATACGATTAATCCTCGCTTACAAGCTTTCTCCCTCAACTATGGTTTGCAGGAAGACGCGCGCTTTGACGAAGTGGGGCCGGCGGGGCAAGTGCTTTGGTATCTCCATCGTCTGGAACCGCCGGAAGTGATTTTCCCACCTCGGCGTTTGGAGAACGCCGCGCCGGATTATGATCCTTCGAAATTGACGCCGACGCTGCAAGCTTTGGAACGGGAATTGGAAGATGAATTTTCCGCCGGGCCGGAGGTGGCCTCGTCGGTGGACGAGGTGGAGGTGATCCTGACGTTTCCGCATCGGCGCGTGGGGACGCTGCCGCTTTCGCCCCGCTTGGCGAAGCTCTTTCCGACCGCTTACAAATCCGCCCGGATTCGTTTTCTGTTTGTGGATGTCGACAGCGGTGAAAAATTCCCCGGCTGGGTTGTTCGCGCCGAGCGCTATGTCTATGGTCTGGATAAATGGTATGAGAAATATGAAGTCCCGGCGGGGGGAACCCTCACGGTGAAACCGGGGGATGTGCCGGGGGAGATCAAAGTGAAGGCGGCCACGCGCCGCCCAGCGCGCGAATGGGTCCGCACCGCCGGGCCGCGGCCGGATGGCGGACTGACCTTTGCCATGCAAAAGCGCCCCGTCGCCGTCGCCTATGATGAATTGATGATCGTCGCGGTAGAGAATTTTACGACCGTGGATGAGGTCTGGCTTAAGAGTCAGTCTTGGCCGTTTCATCGCTTGGTCGCGGATGTCTTTCGAGAGTTAGCTAAATTGAATCCCCAAAGCGCCGTCCATGCCAAGACGCTGTATGCGGCGGTCAATGTCGCGCGGCGCAGCCCGCCGGGACCCATCTTTGCCGAATTGGTCTCTCACCCGTACTATGCCCACGTCGGTGATGCCTATTGGCGCTTTGATCAGTCCCAGTGGACGGAGTAGTTTTGTGACTTTTCCCTCTGCAGTCAGCCGGTTAATTAAGCCAACGCTTCAGACGAAGTTCCATATTGACTTTCAGTGGTGGGATCGCGAGAGTCGTGAGTTCCGGGTGTACTTGCTCAGCCACTTGTGCTCGGAGCACCAAGCCGCTTTTACCGACTACGCCCCCGATGAATTGATGGACACCGTGGACTCAGAAACAGGTGAGGTGCAGCAAGTAGATGGACTGCAATATACGTTGCGCACCCACTGCGCGCTGCTCCCCGAGTTTGTGACGCCGCAGACCTCGCTGGTGGATGCCGTCTTTCGCGTATTCCTGGCGAATGGGAATCAGCCGCTCTCACCGGAAGAACTGGCCGAGAAGATTAAGCGGCCGGGCCAGGCGAACACCATCCTCCGCACGCTCGCCGGCCAGCGCGTCTACAAAGGCCTCCGCCCGATTTTCTGACTCGGGGCGTGAACGTTCCCGTCCACCTCGTCCAATCCACGTCCCTCAACAATCAGTTCAGTCAACTCGAAGCTCCGCTCAAAGCTCAGGATCATAGTGGCCTGTTCCTGCCGGCCGTGGGCGGGCAGGTGCCTGAGGTATAATCTCAAACAGCCGACAGCTTAAATTTGATAGAGCCTCTGCTTATGGATAAGATATTGCTCGTCTCTATGCGCCGTAAGGGAATGTCTATAAGGGCAATTGCTTCTCAGTTGGAATGTAGCTATGCCTCTGTTCGGTACTGGATGCGTGTTTACAAGCTTGATACTTCTAGGCTTGATAGCCGAATAAATAAAGGGCCACTATGTCGATTTTGTGGTGAGAAGCGTCCGGTGATGTTCTATAGAAAACCGCTGACGGAGTGTAAGAAATGCTTTAACAAACGCCGAACTCAACAAATCCAACGTAACCGGTCTCTGGTTATTCAAAGACTGGGAGGTAAGTGCTGCGTCTGTGGTTATGCGCGTTGCGAAGCTGCGCTTGAACTTCATCATACCGATGCATCAAAAAAAGACCCAAGGTATTCTAGTATCAGGAGCAGCAATATTGATACTCTCCTGAAGGAGGCTCGTAAGTGTATTTTAGTCTGTGCCAATTGTCATAGAGAAATACATGCTACATTAGTTTCTTTGCCCCTATAGCTTAAGTGGATAAAGCAAGCGCCTTCTAAGCGTTAGACTGGGGGTTCGAGTCCCTCTAGGGGCACAATTACATCAGTCAATAAAATTTTCCCAAAAAACAGAGTCTCCCTGGGCTGAGCTTGTTGAAGCCCAGGGAGACTCTGTTTTTTTCGTTTTCTTTTGTTACGCCGTCTTGAGTTCCGAAGTGCACTGCGGGCAGCGCGTGGCTTTCAACGGAATACTTGAGAAACAGTAGGGACAGTCTTTGGCCGTCGCTGGGGGTGGGGGCGGTGTCCCCCTCAAATGCTGAAGGCGATCAACCGCCCGGACAATTAAAAAGACTACCAAGGCCACAATCAGAAAGTCTATCACCGTGGTAAGAAACAGCCCATAGTTGACGGTCGGCGCGCCGGCGTCTTTGGCCTCCGTCAGGGAGGCATACGGCACACCGGACAGGTTGAGATACAAGTTGCTAAAGTCAACGTGCCCCAACACCAGGCCGACGGGAGGCATGAGGATGTCGTTGACCAACGACGTGACGATCTTGCCGAAGGCCCCGCCGATGATGACGGCGATGGCCAAGTCAACGACATTGCCGCGCATGACGAATTCTTTAAAAGTCTTCATTTTCTTTCTCCTGTGGGGTTGAGGCAAGAATTTAACTGGACTTACGCACTTTTCCAGAAACCTGACAGGTCGGCGCGATGCTACACCGGAAAAACAGGCGCTTGGACGCGCCGACCTGTCAGGTTTTCAAGTCGCTGCGTAAGTTCAGAATTTAATTGAGCTGGGTAGGCATTCATAAGCATTCGGCGTGTCGGCCGCTTGTGCGCTTCGCTCGGAAGGGGAGCGAGGGCGCATGGGCGACCTGATTTTACCGTAAAAGATGAGCCAAAACCTGTAGGACAAACCCCGATAACTCAATGCGCCGAAGCCTGACACACATTTTGGACTTCGACCGATAGCCCCGCCATTTTGGGCGATAAATAATAAAGAAGTAAACCCTTGTTCAAGGAGTTGAAGATGAAAAACTTTTTGCAAGGTAAGTGGCTCGGTCATCCCCTGCACGGGTTCTTAGTTCATTTACCGGTCGCCCTCTGGCCAGCCGCCTTGGCCTTTGATCTTCTCACGCGGGCCGGGATCGGCGGCAACGCTTTTGTTCAAACATCTTTTTACGCCATCGGCCTGGGACTCGCCAGCGCGCTCTTGGCTATTCCCACGGGGTTGGCAGACTGGCTCGATGTCAAGCGTGAGAATCCGGCTTGGAAGCTTGGTCTCTATCACCTGATTCTGAACTCGATCCTTACCGGCGCGGCGCTGATAAATCTTGGCCTGCGGATCAATACGTTTCAAACGTCGGCTTCCGTGGCGCTTGTGCCGCTCTCGCTCTCGTTCCTATGTACCGTCTTGCTGCTCGTTTCCGGTTATTTAGGCGGGCGGCTAGTCTACAACTATGGGATCAGCGTCGCCCGGGCGAGCGCAGAGAAGCGAAGACAGCCGACTCCCATGGACCGGCGCTTAGACAGGAGGAACTAACATGTTGCGTAATCTCTTGCAAGGCAAGTTCCTTCAATACCCGCTGCATACGCTGCTAGTTCATTTTCCTATCGGGTTGTTTGGACTCAGCTTCTTGCTTGATTCACTCGCCTGGTTCGTGCAACCGGCTAACGCCCTGCTGCGCGGTGCTTTCTATACTTTAGCCGCTGGACTTGGGATGGCGCTCTTGGCCGGTATCCCCGGCCTCATCGATTGGGCTACGATTCGGATTGACCATCCAGCCAAAAAAACGGCCACCCTGCATCTGCTGCTGAACCTCGCGGCGGTCGGTTTTTATCTGCTCAATTTTTTCTTGCGGCGCGGGACACTCACGGCAACGACGCCTCCCCTTTTTCCATTTATTCTCTCCGTCATTGGGATAGGTCTTGTGAGCGTCTCCGGCTACCTGGGCGGGCGGCTGGTGTATGAAAACGGCATTGGGGTGGGGCGGCATCGGCGTTGGACGGAAGTACCGCGCCAGACCATCTACGCTTCGGCGCAGGTGACCACGCCGAGTGGCTGGATCCCGGTGGCCCGGGCCGGCAGTTTGAAGGAGGGCGAGACGTTGCGCGTGCAAGTGGATGGAACAACGGTCATGGCCATCGCCAAGTTGCAAGGCGTGTTTTACGCCTTCCAAGAATTCTGCCCCCATCGCGGCGGTCCGCTCTCGGAAGGCAGCTTTCAGTCCGAACAGGTGCAGTGTCCGTGGCATCGCTCGTGTTTTGATGTTCGGATCGGTCAGGTTACGCGCGGCCCGGCCAAAGTCGCTTTGCAGACCTACCCGGTCATGGTCTGGGCCGATACTTTGCATGTTCGCCTGTCACCGGAGTTTCTTCCGAAAGACAAAGGGAACACGGGCCAACGCCAAGAGAAAAAGCGTGAGCCGGTCTTCTCGTGAACAAATCTAAAGCTGAAAGGAGATTTACCATGTGTCTAAATTGTGGATGTAATAAACCCGATGAGCGGCACGAAGATGAGCACAATATCATCATGCAAGATTTGGTGGAAGCCGGCATGGCCAATCAGATGGCGGTCACCGATGCCTGGGAAAACATGGTCGCGACGACTGAGAAAGTGCTCAACGGTTCTCTGAAGAGCACGGCGTGGGCAGGAGATGAAAAAGAGCCGGCCCTCAGCGGCGCTACGGCTCACCCGCACCGGAAGCGTTCACAGTAGGGCGGGCCGGTTGCCGCAAGGGGAAGGATGTTCCGATGGCTCAAGCAACTCAAATTTACGGACCAGTGAATAGCCAGACGGCGCGCAAGATCAATCACCGCGCGGAACAGATCGGCGCTGACGCCGACTACGACGAGAAATGGGGGAAATAAAATCGGAGAAACCGAGTTTTTGACTGGGAGGAAAAATGCCGACGGAAATTGATCGCGCTCACGTCCAGCAACTCCTCGCTCAGGGGGCGCAGTTAGTGGAAGTGCTTCCAGCGGAAGAATATGCGGAGGCCCATCTGCCAGGCGCCCGCAACCTGCCGCTTAAAAACCTGGATCGAAAGACGGCCGCGCCGCTTGAACGGGAGCGGCCGGTCGTCGTCTACTGCTACGATTTTGGGTGCGACCTCAGCCCGCGGGCGGCGGCGCGTCTTGAAAGCCTGGGTTTCACGCACGTCTTTGATTATGCGGCGGGCAAAGAGGATTGGTTCGCGTCCGGGTTACCCATGGAAGGTGAACTGGCCCCCACGCCGAAAGCCGGAGACATTCTCCGGCGCGACATCCCCACCTGCCGCCCGACCGAGTTGGTCGAAGAAGTTTGGGAACGAGTGCGGCCCTCGGGCTGGAAGATGTGTGTGGTCGTGAACGAAGCGCAGGTTGTCCTGGGCCGTCTCCGAGACGTTAGGGGAGAGACGGATTCCCAGGCGACGGTGGAGTCCGTCATGGAGAATGGCCCGACAACCTTCCGTCCGGATGTGACCTTGAAAGACTTGGTTGAACGCATGCAAGCGAAAAAAGTGCCGAGTGTCTTGATCACGAATGCCGATGGGGTGCTGCTGGGACTCTTGTTCAAGCACGAGGCAGAGCAACGCTTAAGTGAATTCGAGTCGGTGAAAGAAATGGCCTCTGCCGGAAATGGCGCGCGAGCTTGAAGACGGGCGCGGCCGAGCGGAAGGAGGCCCTGGAGGTCGATATGAGTTACGTGCATGAAATGCTGGAGACGCATCCCCGTCTCTCCCCGGTGGATGTGGAAGCGCTCGCGGACTGTATCAAAGCCTGTTATGACTGCGTCCAGAGTTGCACGGCCTGCGCGGATGCCTGTCTCGGCGAATCCGATGTGCATGGACTGATCCGCTGCATTCGGCTGAACCTGGATTGCGCCGACATCTGCCAGGCCACCGGCCAAATGCTTTCGCGCCGGACAGAAGCGGAATGGGGACTCTTGCAGAAACAGCTGGAGGTCTGCCTGCTGGCGTGCCGGGTGTGTGGGGCGGAATGCGAGAAGCATGCGCCGCATCACGAGCATTGTCAGGTGTGCGCTCAGGCCTGCCATCGCTGCGAGGCCACCTGTCACGAACTGCTGGGCGAACCGGTCCTTTAAAGACTGAAACTGAAAAGGAGAAGCGAATGATTTTTCGAGATCGAAGAGATGCGGGACGGAAATTAGCATTGAAGTTGATGATTTATGCCCATCAACCCCAGGTCGTCGTCCTCGCGCTGCCGCGGGGAGGCGTCCCGGTGGGGTTTGAGGTCGCCCAAGCGCTCCACGCGCCGTTGGAGGTCTTCGTGGTTCGCAAGCTTGGGGTGCCCGGCCATGATGAACTGGCGATGGGCGCGCTTGCGACCGGCGGGGTGCTCTTGCTTGACCGGGACACGATCCAGAAGCTGCGGATCTCCGAGTTTGAGATCAGCAAAGTAATTGCCCGCGAACAGCAAGAACTTGAGCGGCGGAATCGTCTGTACCGGGGAAATCGTCCGTTGCTGGTGATCCGCGACCAGATCGTCATCTTGGTGGATGATGGCTTGGCGACGGGCGCGACGATGCACTCCGCCTGTGTGGCGTTGCGCCGGCTGCTGCCAGCTCGTCTCGTCGTCGGCGTGCCGATCGCCGCTCCGCAAACATGCACCGAGCTTCAGCCCGTCGCGGATGAAATAGTCTGTGCCGTGACCCCGGAGCCGTTCTATGCCATCAGCGCGTGGTACGAGGATTTTTCTCAGACGACAGATGCCGGCGTGCGGGAGTTGTTAGCGCAGGCGGCGGCACCGACTCCCTTACCGTCGCCCTGAGACCGGCGAAAGACGCGCAGGATTTTCTTTTGGGTGAAGGGGGATTGGGTCCAAGTCAAGTAAAGGAGACAAACATGAAACTCAAATCGTTGGAAGACCTGTATCTGGATGAGTTGAAAGACCTGTACAGCGCGGAGCATCAAATTCTCAAAGCGCTGCCGCACTTAACGAAGGCGGCCACCTCGGCGGATTTGAAGAACGCCTTTAATACCCACTTGCGGCAGACTGAGCAGCATGCCCAACGCATTGAGGAGATTTTTTCAGAGCATGACGCCAAGCCGAAGGGGAAGAAATGTGTGGGGATGGAGGGTGTACTGGAAGAAGGCAAAGAACTGCTCGAACAAAAACCGGATGCCGAGGTCTTGGATGCCGGGTTGATCGGCGCGGCGCAGCGCGTGGAACATTATGAAATGGCGGCTTATGGGACCGCCCGCACCCATGCCCAGCAATTGGGCTACCGGCATGATGTTGACTTGCTGCAGCAGACGTTGGACGAAGAGAAGGAGGCGGATAAAAAGTTAACTCAAATTGCCGAGGCGGCGGTCAACGTCAAAGCGACCGCCGCAGCCGGCGACGGCCGACACATGGAGAAGATGGGCAAGTATTAAAAGTGGCTCTTCGTAAAACTAAAACCCGACGGGGCAGGGGTTTTATACCCTGCCCCGACTTGCTAGACTTATTTGATCAACTTGGCTGTCACTTGAATTTCCGGCCCGGTCAGCGCCAACGAGATCGGGCAGTTCTTCTTGGAGTTTTCCACGTTTTCCAAGAAAGTCTTTTCATCCAGATTGGGAACTTTGGCCTCGGTCGTTAGCTCAATCAGTGTGATGCGTGGGCCTTCGCCCAGGTGGACTTTGGCGCTGGTCTGAATCTGGGTCGGGGAATAGCCGGCGGTGGAGAGGAGGGCGGACAAGTACATTGAAAAACATCCGGCGTGAGCTGCGCCGACCAACTCTTCCGGGTTGGTGCCGGGTCCCTCCTCGAAACGTGAGGCAAACGAGAAATCTCCTTCAAAGGCGCCGCTGCCGAGCTTCATGCGGCCATTGCCTTCTTTGAGTGTTCCATTCCAGACGGCGGAGGCAGTCCGAATAGCCATACTGAATAATCTCCTTTTTTGATTGAAAAGTGGGTGTTCGCCATTGCAGCCATCGTATTGCAACTGCTTAATTGGGCTGCGGAGGCCGCGAGAACCGAAAAAAGATTAAGAGAGCGTCTGAAAACCCGCTCAAAGCCCGCGTCCTCGCGGGCGTGACCAACCGCGAGGACGCGGTTGATGAGCGTTTTCAGATAGTCTCTAAACGAACCGACCAGTGTTTGGAATTATAGCATCGGCTACGCTTCCTCGTCTGCTGCCCTTTAATGTGTCCAGAGCACGGCATGCATATCACCGGCGAGTGTCCGGCTGATCCCGGCGATTTGCCCTTGGTCATTAATGGCAAAGGCGCTGCTAAAATCGCTGCCGAGCGTCCCCAGGTCGGTCATAACACCATTCTGCCAGACAAAGGCATGAATCTCGCCGGTGGCCGTTTCGCTGGCTCCCACCACCTGCCTCCGGTTGTTGAAGCCCCGCGCGCTGCTAAAAGTTCCTCCCAGCGTTCCCAGGTCCGTCATGACACCCTGTTGCCACACGAACGCATGAATCTCATCGGAGGCGGTGGTGCTCACTCCGGCGACTTCTCCCCGGTCGTTGATCGCGTAGGCGATACTGAAGGCCCCTCCGAGCGTGCCCAGGTCAGTGAATTTGCCACTTTGCCAGAGGAACCCATGCAGTTCATCGGAGGCCGTTAAGCTCTCGCCAACGACCTGCCGACGGTCGTTGATCGCGTAAGCGATGCTGTAGCCTCCGCCCAAAGTGCCCAGATCCGTCACCTGGCCCGCCAGCCAAATGAAGGCGTGGACCTCCGGAGTCGCTCCAACGACCCGCCCACTATTATTAATATCTGTGACTCGGCTGGCTAACTCCAGGTCCGTTAGCTCGCCGCGCTGCCACAAAAAAGCCTGACCATCGCCGGAGGCGGTGCTGCTCACTCCAATCACCTGGCCGCGCTCGTTGAGCGCAGCGGCGCTGCTCAGGCCTCCCCCTAACGTCCCCAGGTCGGTCAGGGTTCCATCTTCCCAGAGAAATGCGTGCAGTTCTCCGGCGGCGGTAACGCTATCGCCGATCACCTGGCCTTGGTCGTTAAGGTCAAAGGCGTGGCTCTCGGCTCCGCCCAGGGTGCCCAAGTCAACAATGGAATAGGTCGGCCCCGCGGCGGCGGCCACGGGCGCAATCCCCAGGCTGATAATCAGGCTGCTCACCAAGAGGCTATTGCGAGTGTGGTCTTTCATCGGTGTTTCCTTTCAGATAAAACGATCGTGCGAGTTTGATTCAATTAGATTCTGAACTTCAAGAGTTACTCGTCAAGCTAACCAATTGACCAGTAACACCGGTCGCGATTGAATGTCACTCCATCCAGCCGGCGTGTAGGAGGTCTGACAACCGAGAATGTCTTACTTTATTTGAGGTACGTGCGCTTGTTGGCGATATTGCTGAGGAGAAGCAAGCGGAGACGCGGGACAAGCGGGTCGGGGAGGGGGTTAAGCCAGGCCCAGCCACGCATGCAAAACGCTCAGACTTAAAAACCAGAACAGCACGAGCCAACTCCGCCACGAGTGGCCTAACAACAACTGGCTCACGGCGCGCAGCAGCCACCAGGCCGCAAACCACAGCAGTAGATAGGAAGCGTCTGCCAACAGCCAGCGCGCATAAAATACCTCTACCCAGCCGATGCTGACCAGGACGAAGCTGACATGGTTGTTCATCAGCCAGATTAGACCATACAGGCCCTTCAAGCGCAACGGTTGATGAATGAACCCCAACCGAAAGGGTTCAAGCTCACGCTGTAAATTTGACTCGGTGTAGATCAGTTGTTTGTAGTGAAATAAATAGGGGAAAAAGAAATGAGCGACGCCTAAAATAATCGTGAAGACGCCACACCCGTTGACCACCAGTGGCCAATTATCTTTGAGGAACGCCACACCCATTTCCTTTCAGGCTCACAGGAGAGTTTTATCATTTTTTCACCTCCGTGTCACGGGCCTGCACTTACCTGACAAGGCGGAAGGCCAGGTGCGTGACCCCAAAGCCCTCGATCACCCGGGTTGTTTCCAGTTCGATCGGCTTCGGCCCCACCGCTTCAAACAAGCGGTGACCGTTGCCGAGCAGGACGGGCACGAGGTCAATATGAATTTCATCCAGCAGCCCGGCGTTTAGGCATTGCTGCATCACATTCGCGCTGCTGACGCCGACATGCTTATCGCCGGCAGCTTGCTTGGCCTTTTCAACGGCGCTTTCAACGCCATTCGTGACGAACGTGAACGGTGAATCCGGCTTGACCCATTCGGGGGGAATGGTATGGGTCATGACAAAATGGGGCACTCCCAAGGGGGGCCGACCGCCCCAGGCGTGGGCGCCATCAAAGTTTCTCCGGCCGGTCACCATCGCCCCAATCGTTCGACCGGCTTCCTGCAGAACCTGAGCGCTGGCGCGTGAGACTTTGAAGATCAACTCGGTGCCCGGAAACGGAACTTCGGTATCGCCGCTGAAGTACCACTTAAAGAGCCGGTCCACTTCATTGTTCGGCCCGGCAATAAAACCGTCCAGCGACATGCTCATGTTGAAAATAACTTTTCCCATCGGTGTCTCCTGGTTTGCCTGTTCAAGCCACTGCCGAAAGTAGGCGGCGAAGCGTTATAGACTGGCTTTACAAAACAAAGCGCTGAACTTTTGTCGGGAAGATGAAGGTTTTCGCCGACTTTATTAGTGAGATAAACGTGGAAAAAAAGAGAGGCGTTACGCGTTGCGGCTGAGTTCGGCGGCAAACTCGCCCGCCGTGGCATACCGCTCGTCCGGGTTTTTCGCCAACGCCCGGCGGATGGCATAGGCCGCCGGGCTGGGCAAATCCGTCACCAGTTCGCGCGGGTCGGGTGGAGGCTGATTGAGATGGGCGATGAGCAGCGCGCCGACATGGTTGTGCTTGAACGGCAGCTCACCCGTGAGCATTTGATAGACCATCACCCCAAAGGCGTACACATCCGCGCGCCCATCCACTTCCGCGGAAGCTTCAATTTGCTCCGGGGCGATGTAGTCAAATGTTCCGAGCATGCCGGTGCGCGTCATCGAAGTTTCCCCATGCAGAATTTTGGCGATCCCAAAGTCGGTCAGGACCGCTCGAAAGGATGAAGGATGAAGGCCGCTTCGCGAGGATGAATTCGTTTTTTCCGCCTTCATCCTTCCGCCTTCATCCTTGAGTGACTCAATCAATACGTTGGACGGCTTCACATCCCGATGTACCACGCCGCGCTGATGGGCGTAGTCCAAGGCGTCGGCAATGCCGGTGAGGAGGGGCAAGGCGTGTGCGAGGGAGAGCCGGCCTCGCTCCTCGAGAAAATTGCGCAGGTCTTTACCCGCGAGATATTCCATCACCATGTAGGGCGTGCCGGCTTGTTCACCGTAATCGAAAACGCGGACGATGTTCGGATGCTCAAACTGGGAAACGACTTGCGCTTCGCGAGTGAAGCGGTGGCGGAAGTCAGGATTGTTCGCCAGCGCGACGCGGAGAATTTTGATGGCGATCGGCGTGCCAAGCGAAGGATGGATGGATTTATAGACCTCGGCCATGCCCCCGCGTCCGATCAGTTCCAGGTTTTGGTATGCGCCGAAGTGCGTTTGCTGGAGCACCTCAGTGATCTCGGTGCGGCGCGGTCGTGGCGCGGCCTTCTCGTAATCAATCTGGATGCTGTATAAGCGCTGGTCTACCAGATGTTGTAACCGGCGGCGGGCGGGCTGAAAGATAGCGCCGAAGATCGCGGCCGAGATCGCCACGGCGACGAGCGGCCCTCCCGAAAAATTCTGAAAGAGGCGGGAGATGATCAACAGACTGACTCCGAAGAGCGCGGCGAGCAAACCGGTGAGCGCGCCATACACCAGCGAACGGTTAATCAGGAAATCAATTCCCCACAATTGATAGCGCATGATCGCAAAGCTCAGGCAGATCGGCACGACCAGGTTGGCCAGGTAGGTGACGCCCATGCCAATCAAGCTCCACAACACGTTGGGGAGTCCGGGAACCGAGAGACTGGGGACTAAAATGAGGGGCGGATAATAGATGGCCCAGATCAGAAAGGCGACCGCGAGACCGAAGATAACCCACTTGGTTTGCTGGCGTTGCGTCACGCTCGCCACCCGGCGGTAGCGATAGATTTGAGTGAGCACACCGGTTCCAACGAGCAGCGCGGCTCCCAGCGTCACCGTGAGGTTGAAAGCCGGAGCCGGCTTGGACGCATCCACCCCGACCGGAAAGACGAGAAACAGAGCCAAAGCCCACAACCCGACGCCGGCGATCAGCCAGCGGGTCCAGTGGGGGACAAAGCGCCCGTCCGGAAAGACGTAAATGACGCTCGTAGAGAACGCCTGCAAGCCGCTATAGAGGAGCGCGATCAGCCAGCCCCATTGGACCGACTGGTTCGCCAAGATGAAAGGAGCGCTGACCGACGCAAAGGGGCTGGTCACCAGTGTCAGCGAGACGAGGAAGGCCGGCCAATCGTTGGACTGGCGCGAGAAGATGATGACGCCGACGGCCACAAAGCCAAGATAAAAAATCGCAACAATCGTCCGGCGATAGATCGCGGCCAGTTCGGGGGAGAGTCCCAACTGCCGGAGCGCGTCTTCCGGGTAACGGTGGAGGTCACTTTGATACGCCGCTGGGATGGTGGCGATGAAGAGAATCAGCGTGAGCGCCGCCAGCGCGATCCAGACGAGGCGCGAGAGCGTGAGCGTCCGGCCCTCTAATTTGAAATGAATTTCGGTGGAAGTCATCCAGCTCATGACGGTAGATTTTACAGGGTGATGGCCGACGCCGCGAACGGCACGACGGACGTGTACCCCGTTACTTTGCCGACCGATTCCGGGCTGGCGGTTCCCCATTGGGTGATCCCGTTAGGAAAGAACGTTTTGGGATTGTACGTTTTCCCTTGATAGCTGAACTTCTGACTTGAGACGAGTGTGGCCGTAAAGACATGGGTCGTAAAGAGTCCCGGCTTCGTTCCCGCGCCGTTGGTATTTAGCGTTTGGTTCATGACGAGACTCACTCGCCGAAACCTGGCTATTTCCTGACCGGTTGAAAAAGTATCCGGCTGGGCAAAATTGGCGGCGGGCTTGTCCTGAAAGTACAGGCTGAAGGCGCCGGCGGTGTCCAGCGTCAATTTTATCGCGCCGTTGACCACCGTTTCAGATTTGAAGGGCTGTGAGCGAAAGGTAAAATGCGCCGTGGTTTCGCCGATAGCGCCGCTGAACAGGTCGCCTTTAATTCCGTCAAGAAAGACGAAGTAACCGGCATCCTCGAGGGTGTTATTCGGAGAGGTGTAGAAGCGCCCGGTGACGTACCAAACCACTTTTCCCGTTACACTATTTTTCATGTTAGCGTTACGCGGTCGGTGGGGGTCGGAAGGGTCGGTTGCTGATTAGGCCTGCGGCTTTTTCAGAACAACGCTAGCGATGCCGGGCCGGTTTGAGATAGACAAAGAATAACTGCCGATACCGAATCCCGCCAGTGGGTTTTGGCTGACCCCACCAAATCGCGTAGAACGGTGTGGATTCATCGCAGAAGATATTGCGCGGGCAGGGCGCTATAAGTTCATAGCCCGCGAGGCGCACGGCAAAGGCCGGGGGCGGAAGCACGCGTTGGTCAATCGCCACCATGGTCAACACGCCGGCAATAAACAGCAGCACGAGCATTAAGCTCACGGCGATCACCAGGGCCGGCAACAAGCGGCGCGGGTCCGAAAGGCAGGGAAGATTATTCACTGATATATTTTCTCCGCTCATCCTTCTAGGCTTGGGCCGTCGGTTCTAACTTAGCAATCATAACCGCCAGCGCGCCTCCCAGCGCGCCGAAGGGAGCACAGAGCATCGCCAAGAGGCTGAGCCACCAAACAATGAGAAGGAAAAGATCAAAGGCGGTCATATCATACCGATAGCCTGTTGCCTTGTCTATAGAGTAAGTAAATTGCCCGACCGTGGTGGTAAACAGGAGCAGCGCACTGAGGGCGCCAGCCAGGGTCGTGGAGAGCATCCCCATCGCCGCGCCCTCAAAACGGCTGAGATTTTCCAACTTCGGGTAGCTGGCGACATAGACGATGCCACTCATGAAGCTTATGAAGCTACTTGCCAGAAGAGTTATTGGGCCAAACCCCAATAGCGTTTGCAACCGCCACCGGATTAATAAAAGTGCTCCGGTCAAGCAGAGCGTGCCAAACCCCAGAGCAATGAGCAGGGAGACCTGACTCATCTTGAGCGGCTCCTTTTTCAGTTTCCATCCCACCCAGGCGGACAAGCCGGCGATCAGCAAACAAGAACTTAGACAGCCTCCCATACAGCTCAAAGTATCGGGGGGCGGAATAGTCTCCATTTCACTAAAGACCAGGCATAGGCTAAGGAAACCCAAGCTTAATTGGATGATTGTCCCAAGCTGGGCCTCCCGGCTGACGGGTGAGCGTGATAGGGCCAGCGACCCAAGCATCACAACGCCTAAGACGATCAAATATGGAGGTGCATAAAAGTAGAGATAGCCGCCGTGGGGCGTGTCAAAACTAACAAAGCCGATGGACCTACCTAGGATCGTGATGGGCAGAAGGTGAAGCACCAGGCCAAGCAGCAGTGATCCCAAACCGATGAGGCCGGCCGGCAACGCGCCGATCCAAAGTGTGAGTTTGCTCAACAGGCTGACCTCTTGAAGGTGTCCGGATAATTCACCTTCAATCATCTGCGAGAAGAGGGAGGCGGGCAAGAAGACAAACCCCTGAATCCCGTAGAGGATTTTCCCTCTGGGAGTCAGGGGCTGCTGGTTGTGTGGTGGTCTTTTATCTACTTCGAGGGGGATAGCCCGGGTTAGTTAAAAATTAATTCGCGCCCAAGGCTCTGGGTGCGTTTCAGACTAATGCAGGTTTTGCTCAGGGTGACAGTTGTGTTTTGCTCGTTTATCCGATGTGCCTGGGACTGTCCGCTGGTAGTAACTTAGTGAGAGCCGCTGCCAGCGCGCCGCCTAGAGTGCCAAAGGGCGTGCAAAGTGTGGCAAATAAAATCGGCCACCAAACAAGGAGCAAGAAAAGTTCAAAGGAGGACATTATATAGACAGAGCCTGTAGCCAGCTCCAGGTGGAAAGGATATCGGCCAACCATAGCGGTGAAACTCACAAACCAAGCGCTGCCGAGGCTTGCCAGGGTCGTAGAGAGCATCCCCATGACCGCGCCCTCAAAATTGCTGAGATTTTCAAGTTTGGGGTAGCTGGCGACGTAGGCCATTCCAATAATGAAACTTATGAAGCTGCCCGCCAGGAAGATCATTGAGCCAAACTCCGGCGTATCCTCCAGCCTCCACCGGGTTAGTAAAAGTGCGACCACCAGGCTGAGCGTGCCAAATCCCAGCGCAATGCGTAAGGAGAACCGGTTGACCTGGAGCCGCACGCTTTTCGGTTTCCATCCGGCCCAAGAGGACAAGCCGGCGATGAGCAAACAGGAAGTTAGGCCGCCGCCGGCATGGATTAAGAGATTATCGGGCGCAATATCCTCCATCTCTTGCAAGACCAGGTAAACGCCGAGTAAACCCAGCATCAATTGAGCCAGCGCCCCCAGTTGTGCTAGCCAGTTGATGGGCAAGCGGGACACAATCAGCAGTCCGAGCATCACCACACCTACGCCTAGCAACAATGGAGCAAGGACGGAGAAGATTCCGTCGAGGGGAATATCCTGGGAAGAATAAAGAATACTGAGGTTCGCGTGGAGATTGGTGGTGACCACTAGAACTGCAAGCACCACACCCAGCAGAATTGACCCCAAACCGATTAGGCCTGAAGGTATAGCTCCTATCCACAGCATGGGTTTGCTCAACATGGTGGCCTCCTTGAAGACGCCGGATCATTTGCCTTCAATAATTGGCGAGAACAGGCTGGGAGGCAAGAAGAAAAAACCCCTGATTCCCATGAGGGGTTTTCCCTCCTGGGTGGTCAAGGGTTATGGATTTACCCATTTGCGGCATTTTGGGCCTGTGACTCAAAATGCTGTAGGTTGTATTTTTTACTCTCTGTTCAGATGAATTTTGCGGCGCCCGCTGCTAAGAACGCGCTACGGCACCAGCGCTTCGAGGAGCGGTTGGTTCCACGCATTCTGAGCGAGATCGTATACCCCAAAGCCCGCGCCGAACTCCCAATACGCCCAGCTAATCTTGTGTTTCTCTGCGTCGCGCGCCAGATAGCTGGTCCAGCGGGCGCGCGAGTCCATATCCGCTTTGCTGTAAGCGCCGAACTCACCCAACCACACCGGGCGTTGGTTATCTTGTGACCATTGCGTTACCCGATCCAAGTTGTAACTGATGCTTGCTTTCTCACTGCCGTTGCCTTTCCACTCTCTCCCTAGCCAGGCCTCGCTCCCAGCGACCCATTCCGCGCCTTGATGTGTGAACTCAAACGGCAAATAGTAATGGAAGGTGGCGATGAGGTGCCGGTCGTCTTCCGGCAACTTTAAGTCCATTAGCCCGGCGATGGAATTCCAATCCGCGCCCCCAATGATGACGTTCCGCGTGGGATTGGTCGTCCGCACGGCGGCCAGCGCTTCCTGAGCGATTGGATTCCAGCGGCTGGCCGACATGCTGTTCGGCTCATTGCATAATTCAAATAGCACCGTCGCCGGTTGATTCTGGTAGCGCTCCGCAATTTGGGTCCAGATAGCAACGAAGCGGGCGCGATGCTCTTCCGGGTTGCTCATAAACTCTTCGTAATGATGTATATTGACGACGATGTTCAAGCCGCGCCGCGTGGCGTTGGCGATGGCCCAATCTATTCTCTGGAAGAAGGCCTCGTCAATGGTGTAAGGCGCCTGGGCCTCGGCGTGCGCCGACCAACGGATCGGCAGGCGGATGGTGGCAAAACCGCCTGCCTTCGCCAAATCAAAATAGCGCTCTTCGAGCGTGAGGCCCCACTCGCCCTCATTTGGCGCTTCGAGCGCGTTGGCAAAATTTACACCGCGCCCAAGCTGTTCCGCCTGCTCAAACGCCTCGATCGGCTCGCCGAAGCTGAGAGGGGTGGGGAAGATTTCCGGAGTAGGCGTGGGAGGTGTGCTCATCGTTGGCGAGGGAGGTGGTGAGAGCGGATTACAAGCGGCGACAAACGAAATGATACAGAGGCAGAGCAGGGTGGTCAACTTGGTTGGGAAAAGTTTGGGAGGAGTCATGATGGCCTTCATTGTGGATTTTAGAAGCGCTTAATGGCGGGCGTCAGGCACGTTGCAGCTATTACCCGAACCGTCGCGGGTAATGTTCGTCTTTTTATCATTTATCAACTCTCTGAAAGAATAGGCGATTATCTCTGTCTAAGGTCTATCGCTTGTGCCCACTGCTCCCGCAACTCTTCGGCCGCAAAGTCAAAAAGTGGGAAGAGTATCTCTGGTGTTTTCCTCAATTGAATTACCAACCCACCATGATGTGATTGGTAAATTGTTGTTGGCTGTATTCGAACTTGAACGTCCAACATCGGCTCCTTGAATGACCCTTCAATATCTCCATCAAGCATTATGGCTGTAAAAGTCGGAAATCTATCCATGAGGCGCATACTAAAGTTTGGATGATCCACAAACCCTTCTAATTGAGCTACGCGTATGACATCTTCAATATTCAAGCTTATATCTTTCTTCTCGCGCTTGGTTAGCCAGGGAATGGAATCGGCGTCTGGTCGCATTATTAGCACGCGAAGGAACTTGCCTGCCGCCAAAGTCTCCCGCAGAATCTGAATCTCTGCGTCAAATGATCTTTGTGCGCTGATGCCTGAGATAAACAATTCTTTCTTGGCAAGTTTGTAAAACTCAGATGGGGGTATAGCGTGCTCATGGTCATCACGATTTTCAATGTCAACAAGTCCTGTATTCTTCATGGAGTCGAGTAGAGTTATTCCTCGAAGCGTGGGTCGTAAAACGTACTGAACCTGTTGTTGCAATTGTCCGAAATTGCGCTCGCTAGCCGCCTCGGTTGCAGCCCTGATAAGTTGCCGTAGCCCTAACTCATATTGTTCTGAACTAATCACAGGGCAGTTTCTTGCTGCGATGTCGGGGCGGAGGAGTCGAATTGTGCCGGCGCTATTGACGAAAGTAAGAATTCGGAGACCCTTATCGCGAGCCTCTTCAATAAAAGCCGCATCAAGCTCATCTTGAACCCATTTTGACTTGATTGACTCTGGGGTCAAATAGACGAAGAATGCGTCTGCTTTTGGGATAGCCTCTCCTAGAATCCGTTGCCTCAGGCGTTCACCGGGCCTGATCTCCCATTTGTCATACCATGCATCAATTTGGCATTCACGCAGATCAACCGCAATGCGGCGGATTAAGGTTTCGTTATGTCCGGTATAAGAGAGAAAGATTTTGGGTCGAGACATGTTACCCTCATTTATTATTTATTGCAGTAGGATATGCTCTATCAAGTCAGCAGTCACTTTTGGGTCAGAGACTGACAATGCCTTTGTTGAATCTAAGGGAAGTGTTTCGTTGTTGCTAAAAGCTAAATAAATGTCTGAAAGCGTAACCTCAATGATGGCTGGTTCTAAATCACTTAGGAATTGTCGGATTTTGTACTCTGCCGCCAGTTGCAGATGCTCCGGAAAAGATGCTGAATCAAACAGCCCTATTCTGAAATAGAAATCATTGTCCATATCTTCGGGCCGCTGATAGTATCTGTGCAGAAACCCAAATGTCTGAGCGGCTTGCCTAATTTTATCTAATGTGTTTGGATAGATTCGGCTTTCATGAATTAGATTAATTGTGGTCGGAGTAAGGTTCGTTATAGGTAGTCCCCGAATAGGCCATCCAATTACAACAGCCTTACCCTCCTGAAAGGCGAATGATCGTTCATAGGGTCTAATGCCGCGACTTGCGAATGGGTAATCCCGCTGTTGAAATCCGCCAATTTGTATTTGGAAGGGAAAGCCCCCACCATTACGCAGAAAGTTAAGCAAGCCACTAAAATCCATTTGTACTTGTTTGTCGCGATACTCGTAAAAATAGGCATTCAATATTGTAGATGCCTTAGCTTGCTCTATACCCACAATTGTTGAATGCACTTGTCGGATTTCATAAGGATGAAAAGCTGATCCTGCCACAGAAGCAATCTCTGCCTGACAATTAACGATGAGTTGCATGAACTTAGCAGGCTTATCTCCATATAATGCAACTAATGCGCCTATATTCATTAATGTGCCTCTTTTTCCTCAACTCGCTCGTGGTCTAACATATGAGTGGGTGGGAACCCATTTACGGTAAAACGGGCTTATCCCCGATTCAGAGGGATTTTTTGGCGAACCCCTCGTCTACTTCAAGCCGAGTATAGCCCATGTCAGTTGAAAATCAATTCTATAGCTGGCGACTAAAGTCGCAGCCACAAGAGCGCGAAGTCGGCCTTCGCCGACTCACTCTGAAATCATTTGAGTCGGCGAAGGCCGACTTCACAGTTTTTAGGCGCGATTTTAATCGCCAGCCCACTACGCCCGCTAACGCGCCGCCAATGCTTTCCGCGTACAATAGCTCCATGCTTAATCTTCTCATCGCCTCCCCATACCCGGCCCTGCGCGCCGGGCTGCGCTTATTGTTGGAAGAAGCCGGGCCTGCGGCTGTAAGCATCGTAGGCGAGGCCGACTCGGTAGAAGCCTGCTTGGAAGCTGTCCGCACAATTCATCCGCAGGTGGTGATTTTCGATTTAGCGCTGGAGACCGACGACGAAATGAGCGGGCTGTGGCGCTTACGCTCGTTCGCGCCGGGGGCCGCTGTCCTGGCGCTCTCCGAGTCAAACTCCGATGTCCGCGTGTTGGCCGCTCTCCAAGCCGGCGCGCGCGGCTGCCTCCCCAAAACCGCGACGGGCGCCGAACTGTACGAGGCCGCGCGGGGCGTCGTCGCCGGCGAAGCCATCCTCCATCCTTCCACGACCACGGTCCTCCTCGAACAATTGCGCGGCGAGAACTCCCGTGAATCGCTTACGCCGCGCGAGTCAGAAGTTCTGCGCTACGTCGCCGCCGGGCAGACCAACAAAGCCATCGCGCTCAAGCTGGGCATTAGCGAACATACGATCAAATTTCACCTCAGTTCGGCTATGAGCAAATTGGGCGCGGCTTCACGAGCCGAAGCGGTAGCGATTGCGATTCGGCGGGGAATGATCTCAGTCTGAAGAAGGCAAGTGGAAAGTGGCAGGTGGCAAGTCTTCTTTTACCTGCCACTTTCCACCTTCCACCTTCATCCTTCCTACTTCCTACTTCATCCTTCCATTACCTCCCCATTTGTCTAGCCAATTTCCTCCCAGGTGGAGGAGGGCAGGACAGCCGGCTTATGCTATTCTGCAACCAGCGTAAATTTTCAGAGTCTCGAATCAGCCTGGAGAGAAAATCATGAGCGAACTACAGAAATTTTCAGATGGTTTAGCGGCGGCAGTTGAGCAGGCGGCTAAAGCGGTTGTATCAGTGAACGCACGGCAGCACGTCCCGGCCAGCGGCGTCGTTTGGAGCGCGGACGGCGAAATCCTCACCGCGGATCACGTCGTTCAGCGGGATGAAAACATCCAGGTGAAATTAGCCGATGGCAAAACGTACGGCGCTTCGATTTTGGGCCGCGATCCGGCCAGCGATCTCGCGCTATTGAAAGCCGATGGCGCAAGCGGTTGGGCCGTTCCCGAATTTGCGGAGGTCAAAGTCGGGCACTTGGTTTTGGCGGTGGGGCGACCCGACGAGGTGCAGGCGACCCTGGGCAGTGTGGTGGCGCTCGGCGGGCCGGTGCGTGGCCGGTTCCGTTATCTGGATGCCTACCTTCAATCCGATGTGACCATGTACCCCGGTTTCTCCGGTGGCCCGTTGGTGGATGTGAGTGGACGGATCGTCGGCGTGAACAGCAGCGCGCTGGCGCGCGGCGCGAGTTTAGCGGTGCCCGCCAGTGTGGCGCGCGGGATTGCGGATGCGCTGCGCCAGCACGGACGCGTTAAGCGCGGCTTCCTGGGCGTAAGCACGCAGCCCGTCGCGTTGCCGGAGGGCGTCGCCGGAAAATTGAATCAACGCCAAGGCTTGATGGTGATCGGCGTAGAAAAAGGCGGCCCGGCGGAACAGGGCGGGGCGATGCAAGGCGATGTGTTAGTGGGCGTTGGCTCACATGCCGTAACGGACATTGAATCCTTGCAGGGCGCGCTTGGCCCGGAGACGGTCGGCAAGACGCTGCCGGTCAAAGTCGTACGCGGTGGAGAAGTGAAAGAATTAAGTGTGAAGATTGGTGAACGCGAGTAATCGAGGAGATTGGTCCCCGAGTGTTGGGAAGGGAGGCGGAGCGATCCGTCTCTCTTTTTTTGTTTCTGTACACGGATTGCACGGATAACACCGATTGCACGGATTTTTCTTTTCAGTGAAATCCGTGGCCTCCGTGTAATCCGTGTACAAGATTTTAGAAAGCCGGGCTGAAGAAATAAGCCACTCCGGAAATGATCAACCCCACGAAGCCCGCCAGCATCACGAACCAACCTAAACCGATGGCCCAGGGCGCGTTGAGGAGCGCCGAAGCTACGGGCCGAACCGCGAGCAACGTCCACAAGCCATATGCGCCACCCAAACCGGCCAAAAGAATCTGCAGCACGCTGTTCAATCCGACCGGAAGATAGAGCGTGAGAATTAAGCCGAACAGGGTGGCGAGGGCGACGAAGAACTGAAGCTGAAATTCCGGATCGGCGTAAGCGCTGAAGAGATAGGGATAAGGTGGAAAGACGGTGTAGCAGCACAACAGCGCGAGTACCAGCAGCACCCAACCGACGACGGAGCTTGGCCACTTGGGACGCAACCACGAACTTGTTGGAGGCGTCGCCGTAGGTCTAAAGCGCGAGGCAGCGATGGCTAACAGCAGCGCTAAACAAGCGAGTGGAATTAAAAACGCCAACCGATTGAACGGCAATGATCCATCGCGGACGCCGGGCAGGAACGTGACCCATTCGGAAAGCTCGTAACCATTCAGGCGCAGCGCCGCCGCCGGATGCGTGAGCCACGGAGCCCAATAGCCGAACAATGCCAGGAGAACAGATAAAGTTTGAAGTCTGAATAAAGGACGAAGGACGAACGACGAACGACGAAGGGGAGTGTATGTGGTTTCAAGTTGAGTTGACATAGAAGGTTATGAGTTGAGGAGACAGGTTTTGACTTCGGACTTCGGACTGTTGACTTTGGACTGTTGACTGGCGACTTCGGACTGTTGACTGGCGACTTTGGACTGTTTACTGGCGACTTCGGCCTTTTGACTTCCGGCTCCTGACTCCTGGCTTCTGACTTCGTCCTTCGTCCTTCGTCTTTCGTCTTTCGTCGTTCCGTACAAGTTTTTCAAGCAACACCCGTATCTCCTTTTCTTCCGTCTGCTGAGAGTTGAAGTAATCAATCATGAACGGCGAGCGGCGCAGCCGAACGGCCATGGGCGCGACGGCTTGAATGTCGGCGAGGGTGACGGTCGTGCGCGCATCGGCGGCGGCGTAGGCGCGCGCGGCCTCGAACAACGTAATCTCAGCCCGCAGCGAGTCAACCTGCATCTGCCGCACAAGTTCCAAGCCGGTGTGCTCGGCTTCGGGGCTGAGTTTAATTTGCGGGACAAGGTTGCGCGCGGTTTGGATTTCATCGCGGGCCAGGAGTGTTTGGTCGGCGTAAGCCGCAATCGTTGAGCGCGGGCTGGTCAGGTAAGCGCGCACACGCCGGTACGCCTCCAAACGGTCGGCGGTGTCTTCTAAGCCGCGGATAATCAGGCGCAACCCAAAACGGTCGAGAATCTGCGGGCGCAGGCGACCCTCCTCGGGGTTCATCGAACCAATCAAAACAAAACGGGAACGGTAGGTCGCGGCCAGCGGTCCCCGTCGAACGGTATAAATCCCTTGGGCCGCGGCGTCCAGGATCGCATCCACAATTTCATCGGCGAGCAGATTCACTTCGTCCACATACAACAGATTCTGATCGGCTTGCGCCAGGAGGCCGCGCTGAATCTGCATCCGATTGTGGACGGCCGCGCGTTCATTCAGTCCACCGACCACATCCTCCAGGCGCGCGTTGAGTGGCAGTTCCACCAAGCGCACCGGGTCCGCGTAGGTCAGCGGTTGGCCCTCGCCATATTTCTTAGCGCAGTCCGGGCAGACCGCGTCCATCCCGCCGGACTCCACGTCCTCCGGCAAACAACCGTACGGACAGGCCGAGCGATTGACCATGGGCAGCAGGTCGGTGAGGCTGCGGACGGCGGTGGTCTTGCCCGTGCCGCGCGGCCCGATGAGCAGGATGCCGCTGATGGCCGGGTTGATCAGCCCGAGCATCAACGCGGTTTTCATTTCCGTCTGCCCGACGAGCGCGAGGAAGGGGAAGGGGAGCGTTTCCGCCAAACCGCGATCCTCGGGCGGGGCGGCTTCGAGGATGTGCTTGGCCGAGACTTGCTCTAAGAGTTGGACGAGGGAACTGGGTTGGGGCATGAGTCAATCAAAAACCTTTTTACCGCGGAGAGCGCTGAGAGCGCAGAGAAAAAGAAAGAGAGAAAGAAAAAGTCTCCGCGCACTCTGCGTGCCCTGCGGTTAGATCACCCTTTAGGATTTAATCAATATCTTTCGCGGAGGGGTCGGCGTCTATGGTATGCAAACGCTCCGGCATCTCCTCAAAGACATCGATGGTGTCATAGGTCAGTTCGGCCATGAGCGGCGCGAGCGGCACTGAGGACGGCATGCGGATCTTGAGCGCCGGGCGGGTGGGCGGCGCGCGGCGCGGAATGGTTTCGACAATGTCGCGTTTGCGCAGCACGCGGAAGTCTTTGGACAGCGTGCCAATGTATTCCCCCACGACGGAGAAGACTACCCCTCCCGGATTGACCCAGCCAATCCATTCTCCCTGAGGGTTGTAGAGGTAGCCATCAATATACATGCCGGCCCAATCGCCGCGCGTGGTGTACAGCGGAACCTGTGCCATACCGTTTGCTCCCCATGCTGAAGTGAATGTGGCGCAGATTATAGGGCATCTTGAGGTTGGAGGGAAGCCGACGGAGGACGGATGACGGTAGACGGACCGCTTCGCGAGACGAAGGACGAAGGACGAATGTAAAAAAGGCGACTTTTATCTTCCGACTTCTGACTTCTGGCTTCTGGCTTCTGACTCCTGATATAGCACTCGATAAATCTCCACCAACTCCCTCGCCGACTTCGCCCAACTGAATTGGCGGACCCGTTCCGCGCCTTTGGCGGTCAACTGAGCCCGAACATTCTCGTCGTTGAGCGTTTGATCTAGCGCCTGGGCCAGCGCTTCCACCTCCGTTGGCGGAACCAAGAGCGCGGCCTCGCCCGCGACTTCCGGTAAGCATGAGGCGGTCGAGGCGACGACGGGCGTGCCGCAGGCCATCGCTTCCAACATCGGCAGGCCAAAACCCTCGTACAGCGACGGATAAGCCAAAACGCGCGCCGCTGAATACAGCGCTGGGAGATCGGCGTCGGCGACGAAGCCGGGGAAGATCACGCGCCCATTCAACTTGAGCCGCTCGACTTCGGCGAAGATGGCATCGTACAGCCAGCCGCGACCGCCGGCGATGACAAGCTTGAGTTCAGGATGAGGAAGTTGAGCAAAGGCTTGTATCAGCCGGACGAAGTTCTTGCGCGGCTGTAGCGAACTGACGGCGAGGATGAATGGCCCCGACCCGAGCATGTACCGCGCCCGAACCGCTTCCAGTTCCGACGGATTTTTAATCGGCTGAAAAGTTTCGTTGACGCCACTGTAAAGGACAGAGATTTTCTGCGGTGCAGTTCCATACAGTTCGACGAGATCGTCACGGGTGGCGAGTGAGTCTGCCAGAATATGGTCGGCGCGCTCGACCGAGCGCGGCACGACGACTTCCAAGTAGCGCCGCAGCCCGGGCGCAGCCGACTCCGGATCGCGGACAAAGGATAAATCGTGGACGGTCAGTAGGGTGCGGGTGCGGCGCGAGATCGGCGGCAGCGTGAAGTCCGGCGAGTGGAAAATATCAATCGGCCCGGTGATCCAGTTCACCGGGAGCGGGATGAGTACACGATGCCACAGGCGGGCGAGCCAGATGTCGTGGAAGGGGAGTGATGTGATGTGGAAATTAGCGGGGAGCGGCGGCAGTGGATGAGGCCGCGTGCGCGAGGCGTAGAAAACCCGGTACTCGTTTTCGCTATCGGCGTCGGCGAGCGCGCGCAGCAGTTCGCGGGTATACCGCCCGATCCCGCCGCCCTGACTCACCGCCGAGGTCGCGTCAAAGCCGATGCGCATGAAGCCTGACCTGCAATTTACCAGCAATAGGTGTTGAGTTGTGTCAACAAGGTTTCATTTTGTCTTGTGGCCAATCAACATGAAAATTAAAACCAATAAACCGATTCCAATAATCAAATACCATAAAAACGACATGTTGCGCGAAGGTATTGAAATAAAAAAGTGATTTCCTCCAGTGACCGAGAAGCTTTCAGAATAAGGAAGGCTACCATTCCCAGCGGCTCCTGTAAGGCCTGAACCTAAACCACAATCATATGTAATATTAGATACATAATTGCCCGCCGGCAATTTTATAGTTTGAGTAGTTCCCGGAGTAATATGCATGGAAAGAACGACAGAGCTGGATTGATCTACTATTTCTAGAGTGGCTCCGCAACTATCGGAGCCAAGCGCAAAGGTTATTTCACTAATTTCATTGGAAGCTGTTACCGAAGAGGTGCCTGACGTGTTTGGAAGCGGAGTGGGTGTAGCCGGAAGAGCGAAAGTGGGAGTAAGAGAGGGTAGGGCTGCGCCAAGCAATCCAGAGATAATAGGCTTCCCCAAAATGGATAGTGTGACAACAATTACGACAAAGGAGATAGCAAGTATGGCAAAGGAGATGGCAAGATATTTATTCCATTTCCTTTTGTTCGCCAGAGCTTTTTCAGCTTTGGCTTTCGCTTGTGCTAATTTCTCTTCCGTTGCAGTTAGGTGCGCTGGCCCTTCGTCCCCTTCAGACAACTGAAATAATTTACCCTGTTGCATGAGGGGCGCTTGACTGCTTGGTGGCTGTGACTTTGGAAATAGGCGATTGATGAGATCAGTTATTAATCCCTCTATATAGATATTGAACACTATATGTTTATCACGTCCAACTATATCTCCCCCTGTTGACTGATTACCTTTGGGAGAGATATTTACAGTGCTCTTTTGAGAAAGCGCTTTCTTCGAATGTTTTCTTCTTGTCCCCATAATCTCATAATCTTTCTCTTGAGCTATCGAATTTTGATTTATTAACGTTCCCCTGTGATGTGCGAAACAGAGTCAACCTATATGGTTCAAGTATAGCGGATGAAAGCGGAGCCGACAACGGATTGCCTGCGCAAAACGGATAATCGGATTGTAGCGGATGCATCCGTTCTCATTCGCTTATCCGCTTCGCGCGAAGCGCAATCCGTTGTCCACCTCATTCCACCTCCCTATACGTCCAATACCTGTTCACAAAGAAATTCCAGAACAGCAAAACGCCCACGCGGCAGATCAGGGCGATGTAGCCGGCGAGATTGAAGGGCAAGTGGGTGAGGCCGGCGGTTTTAACGAAGCCTTTGGCAAGGAACAACGCCACGCTAAAGACCGGAATTCCAATCGCCAGTCCGGCGACGCTGACGGCGACAAATTTTGTAACCTTCTTCGCCTGGTTTGCACTCCGGGCTTCGGGGTAAATCCAATAATAATTCCAGAAAAAGTTGCTGATGACTGCGGCGCAGAACGAGAGCGCCTGCTCGACGATTTCTGGATTGACAGTCAAATAAGCCGCGAGCGCAGGCAAAGCCGGCGCCAGGTGCCCGGCGACCCACGGGCCAATATGCAGGGCGTGGAAAAGCGTGAAGCCCCCAAAATCTACGCAGAAGCCAAATACGCCGACGACCAGAAATTTCAAGAAGCGCGAGGTCTCTTTGCTTTTCATGTAGGGCAGGGTGAGTTGGTTGGTCAAGGTTGCTCCCGGTCTGTAAATGATTTTGATAAAAGATTTTGGGGGACGCAGATTGACGCAGATACACGCAGATAAATTTATTTAAAAAATCTGCGTCAATCTGCGCCGAAGGTCTGCGTCCTATTTGTTCTAGAAAGACAGACAAGCAGTGCTAACAACGCCGCAATCAAAAAATGAATATTGTTGACGTACAAATTGTCCACGATTTGATGCGCGCTCAGGTGCGCCCAAGCGCCAAGCAAGCCGAGCGCCAAGCCGCGCTGCCAACCGCTGAGTTGGCCGAGGAGCCGGATTGTAAGCGCAATAATCGCGCCCCACAAGACAAGATATGCGGCGAGTCCAATCACGCCGGTTTCGGCTAAGACGTTGAGATAAATCATGTGCGCGTGCCCGAGCGCGTTCGGCCAGTTGAGTAGACTGAAATTGGGATAGGCGGCGGCGTAATTCCCAATGCCGACGCCCAACCACGGATGTGCTTGCGCCATCGCCTCGGCGGCTTGCCAGTGCGCCAACCGTTCGATGATAGCGAAGTTGGAGTTGTTGATGTTCAGCCCACGGACATCAGTAACTGTAGTGAAATCGGCGGCATCGGCTAAACGGGCGGTGATGCTCGCCGGAACCAGACCGGCGCGGATCAATCCAAAGCCAACCACCAACGCTAACACTACCAGCCCAATTCCCAGACTCCAACGCCGAGGAAAAGCCATCAACATCACCAGCGCCGCTACCGCTGCCCCAAGCCACGCGCCGCGCGAGAAGGAGAAGTAGAGAGCGAGGAGGATCAAGGAAGAAGCAATGAAAAGAAAGACGGATGACGGATGACGGAGGACGGAGGAAAGACGAAGGACGAAGGACGAAAGACGAAGGACAAAGGACGGAGGACGAAGGGGCAAGGCCCAAGGCCCAAGGCCCAAGGGTGACGTTGGACTTGAGACTTCTGGCTTCTGACTTCTGACTTCTGACTTGAGACTTCCGGCTTCCGGCTTCTGGCTCCTGGCTTCTTCCTTCTTCCTCCTTCCTACTCCCTTCAACCCCTCAATCCCTAATCCCGCCGCGATCGGCCAGATCAATCCCAAGAACCCCCCGTACGGATTCGGTTGCTCGAAGGAGCCGTAGGCGCGATAGTGGGTTCCCAGGATGCGGAAGTTTTCCGGCCCGGTTTCGGCGAAGGCGAATTGCCAAATGCCAATCAGTGCTTGCGCGAGTCCGGCGATCAGGATTCCGGCGATGATCCAGTTCAAGCGGCCACGCTGTTCGGCTTCGGAGACCAGGATCACGATGACTAGGGCGATCTCAACCCATTTGAGAATTTCCTTGATGCTTTCTTCAAATGAGACAGCGGGGAGGAGAGAGAAGAGACTGACGGCAACGTAGACGGCAATAGGAACCAACAGCCAAATGCGCGGAATAGTAATCTCTCGGCGCGCCAGACCGCGCGCGAGCCAACCGGCCACCGCCAGCGCGAAAAAAAGCTGACCCACATCGGAGGGCAGGTCCGGGCGCGCGATGGCGATGATCGCTTTTGCCGGGCCGAGAATGACGGCGAGTCCCAAGCCGATTGTTGGTTCCCAGACGGAAGCGATGATTAGGATGATGGCGGCAAAGAGGGCGAGGCTGTACTCAAGTGGCAGCCGGGCTATTAAGCCACCGATGAGGATAGCAAATGCGACCCAAAGGGATGAGATGACAAGGTGACGGGGTGAGGGGGTGAGGGGGTGAGGAAGTGACACGGTGAAATTGTGACACGGTGATGGGGTGAGGGGGTGATTGTTGAAGAGATCACCTTGTCACCCCTTCACCGTGTCACCTTGTCATCTTTTTTTACTTCATCAGTTTGCGGAAGTATTCAATTGTTGGCTTGAGTCCCTCTTCAATTTCAACCTTCGGCTGCCAGTTGAGAACGCGCTTGGCTTTGCTGATGTCCGGCTGGCGCCGTTGTGGATCACCCTTCGTCCGGCCTTGCGGCATGAACTTCAAGCCGGCGGTGTTCTCAGTGATTTGGTTAATCACCTCGGCGAATTCGCGGATGCTTAACTCGCGCGGGTTGCCGATGTTCGTCGGTTCGTGTTCGTCGGATTTGAGCAGGCGGACAATCCCATCCACCAAATCATCCACATAGCAGAAGCTGCGCGTTTGGGCGCCGTCGCCGTAAATGGTCAGCGGCTCGCCTCGCAATGCCTGCCCGACGAAGTTCGGCACGACGCGCCCGTCGTCAAGTTCCATGCGCGGGCCGTAGGTGTTGAAAATCCGCACGATCCGCGTGTTCACGCCATGCGTCCGGTGATAAGCCATCGTGATTGCTTCCGCGAAGCGCTTGGCTTCGTCATACACCGAGCGCGGGCCGACGGGGTCCACGTGTCCCCAATACGTTTCCTGTTGCGGATGTTCGAGCGGATCGCCGTAGACTTCGGAAGTGGAGGCGAGCAAAAACCGAGCGTCCTTGGCTTTGGCGACGCCGAGCGCGTTATGCGTGCCGAGCGCGCCGACTTTGAGCGTTTGGATGGGAAGTTGCAAGTAGCCGGTGGCCGCTGTTTGCGAAGGGCTGGCGGGCGAGGCAAAGTGCATCACGGCCTCCAGCGGGCCGTCCACATAAATGTAATTGGAGACGTCGTGTTTGACGAAGAGGAAATCGTCGCGCCCGGCGAGGTGCTGGATGTTACGGGTGCTGCCGGTAACGAGGTTGTCCATCGCGATGACGCTGTGGCCTTCGGACAGCAGTCGGTCGCACAGATGAGAGCCGATGAAACCGGCGCCGCCGGTGATGAGGATGCGCATGGCTGAGAACTCCTGAGTTGCGGGATTGTATCACGGGGAGACGGTAGACGGAGGACGGAAGACGGAAGACGGACGAAAGACGAAGGACGAAGGACGGATACGTGACGCGTGATACGTGATACGTGATTCCTGAATCACGCGTCACGGGTCACGCATCACGAATTCTCTGTATCACCGCCAGCGTTAAGAAAAAGGCGAAGGCTAAGTCTAAGAGAAAGTATGAGTTGTCCACGATGCCGTGCGCGAGCATGTCGGCCATGGAGGCCATGAGGCCGATGCTTAAGGCCCACAGGTCACGCTCGGCTGAGGCGCGCAACCGGCGGTAAGCGTCCACGGCGACACGCCAGAAATTGATTTGCAGCCAGACGCCGCAGGCGAGGCCCAAAAGACCGAGGCGGCTTAAGTAGTCGAGCGCGAGGTTGTGCGGATGCGAGAGATTTTGTTCTTGCCAGGCCTCCGGCAGAATGTATTTGCTGCGATATTGATAGAGAAAGTTATCCAGGCCGACACCGAGGAATGGGTGGTCGAGGAACATGCGCCAGGCGGATGTCCAGACTTTGAGACGGAAGAACGAGGTTCCGCTGGCGGGGTTGAGTAGATCGGCGAAGCGCGGGATGCGATTTAGAATCGGGAGCGCCGCGAGACTGGCGGCGGCTCCGGCCCCGATGAGGATCAGCCCGCGCCGCCCTAGCCAACAAATAAGAATGACGGCGAACGCCGCGGGCAAGCCCAAGAAGAATGCTCCTTTGGAGTAGGTGAGGTAAGTGGCGTAAGCGAGGACGAGCGTGGCGATGGCGTAGAGAATTCGTCGCGGGTTGTTCTTGCCGAGCAGTGCGACGGCGGCGGCAATTGGCAGCGCGCGCCCGAGGTACAGCGCCAAGTTATTCGGAGAGCCGTAGACACTGCGGATGCGCGCCAGTCCACCCTCGGCGGTGATGAGGTCCGTGTGAGTAAAGTGTTGATATAAACCGATGGCGGCCACGATTAGCGCACCCAACAAGAAAAAGTCTACGATGCGCCACAGTGCTTTGCGATCCAGCGGCGACCAACGCAGCAGAAAATAGAAGATGACCGGATCGAGGATGACGAGCCGGTATTCGTGGATGGCAACGTCTTTGATTTCAGCGGTGAAGAGACTGAGCGTAGAGACGGCTAGGAAAAGGAGGACGGGAAGGTCGATGGAGGACGGAAGACGGAAGACGGAAGGAAGACGAAGGTCCAAGGTCCAAGGTCCAAGGTCCAAGGTCCAAGGACGACTTTGGACTTTGGGCTTCGGACTTTCGACTTCTGGCTTCTGGCTTCTGGCTTCTGACTTCCAACTTCCAATCTTATTCAGTACCCAACTAACCAGCGCAAACGCGAGCGTGACTTCCACGAGCGCGAAGCCATGTTGCCAGAGGAGGCGCTGGGCAAGGTAAAGAGGAATGAAGAGGGCGGTGAAGGCGAGGGCGAGGTCGAGGCGCAGGTAGAACAGGATGAAGAGGACAATGAGCGAAGTGACGGCGACGAGGAGGGAGGGCGAGAAATAGAACAGCCCAGCGGTGAGCGCGGTGACGAGGATGGGGAGCGTATCCCCGAACCGGCGCGAGAAGGCGATGAGGTCGTTGCCGAAGGTGAGGGAGGTGGAGAGATAGAGCAATCCGCCGACGAGCGCGGTTAAGAGCAATTGTCCGGTTGCGCCAAGCCAGTTCCAGGCTGCGCGCGCTTTGGTTTCAAACGCTTGCCACGCGAGCCCTCGGCCAAAATGCCACAGGCCGGCGATGCTTAATAAAATCGTAGCCGCCAGAACGCCGAGGATCAGGCTGTAGCCATTGTCCGGGAATTGATGACCGACTGAGAATCCGACGAACGCCCATTGATCCCAGCCGCGCTCGGGTTGGATGAGGGCGTGATGAGGCTGATCGGGCGCGAGGCTGGAGGCGATGGGGATGAGATTGACTTGCGGCGTGAGGTCGGGTGAGGTGAGGACGAGGTACGCGCCGCGCGCATCACGCGGCAAAAGGTTCGCGGGTTGACCGTCAATCTCTACATAGAAGTAGCCGCGATAGTCGCCGCGCCGGACTTTGAGCGCGAGGTCGGTTCCACGAAAAGTGATTTCCACACGCGCGCCCGAGAAATTTTCCGGGATGTCCGCGCCGAGGTCGGAGAATTCCCAAGCGCCAACGTAATGCGCGGCGGGAGATTGCGCGGCGTAGTTGCCGGGGACGGCGTCGGTGAAGTCGGCGTAGCGCGCGTTGAGTGTTTTTCCTAACTCATTGAGTTGCCCGGATGAGTCGGCGAGCGCGAAGCCCCAATGCGGATCATCGGCGGGAAGAGCCGGCTGATAAGAATCGAGGGCGAATGGGCCGGCCCACGGCCACTCGTCGAGCGCGCGTTGATAGGCGGCGAGCGTGTAGTTTGTTTGCTGCTCCGGTGTGACCTGACCCCACGGCGAGGCGCGCGTGTTCCAGCCAAAGTCGCCGCCCCAAAGCAGTTTGGCGCCGTCGCCATTTTTTTCCATGACTTGGCGCAGCAACGTGAAGCGTGAGAAGTTGAGAATGGCTGGGTCGGCCAAACGATCTTCGGGGCCGGTGTGGAAGCCGTATGGTTTTCCGGCGGCGGCGTCAAAGTATTGGCGCGCGCCGAGGTCGTAGAGTTGCTGCAAGTAGAGGAGGTCGCTGATGTTTTTCGGGCCGGTTTCGGTGGTGGGCGCGAGCGCAGCGGCTATGACGGTGGCAGTCGGGTCGGCGGCGTGAATGGCTGCGTAGGCTTTTTGCAGCAACGCGGCGTACGCGGCGGCGGAGGGTTCTTGGTCGCCCCAGCCGGAAGTGAGATTCGGTTCGTCCCAGATTTGATAGACGTTAATTGAGTCGGCGTAGCGTTGAGCGAAGAGGGAGGCGAAAGTGGCGAAGTCGTCCGGGGATACTGGCGGGCCGCTCCGGGCGGAGTCTCCGTCACGTGCCCACGCGGGAGAAAAGTTGAGGACGGCGATGATGCTCTTTTGACGGAAAAATGTTCGGGCTACGATTTCATCCCAAATTTTCCAATTGTATTCGCCGCGCGCCGGTTCGATTTCGTCCCACGGAAATGTTTGGCGCAGCCAGTGGAAGGCGCGAAGGGAATCGAGGCTGGGGTCAAGCTGCGGGTATTGTTCGAGCGCGACGTTGACCGCAAGTGGATTGGGACGTGGCGCGAGGGCGGGGTCCGGGAACCCGGACACGGCGCCGAAGGTTTGGACGCTGCGCTGACGAATGACGGCGGCGGAACCTAAGAGGCTGGCGGCTAGTACAACGGCACTGAAAATGAAGAGAGGACGTTTCATAAGTTCAAGTGTTTAAGTGTCAAGTGTTTAAGTGTCAGGTCACTTAAGCACCTGACACTTAAACACTTGACACTTGTTATTTATTTCCATTGGGGGTAAGCGCTCAGTCCATCGCCGGTGAGTTGCTGCGAGATGCCGGTGTTGGCGGCGACGAGCCAGAGGTTGCCTTCGTGGATGACGGCGAGGAGGTTGCCATCCGGCGACCAGGCGACGGTTTGATTGGCGCTGAGGCCGGGTTGATCTTCCGGCGGGAAGATGGTGCGGACGTTGCTGCCATCGCGATCCATGACGCTGAGGCGATAGCGGCTGATGGGCGAACTGTTCGGATCGCCGGCTTGCAAGAAGGCGATTTGGAAAGGGCGCTCGGCAGTGCTCGAGGCTTTGATCGGCGAGACGACCGGGTTGGCGAACATGCCGGCGCGCGGGACGAGGTTGAGTTGGAGTCCGGGGGTGAGGGCGGTGACGTCGAATACGGGCGAATCTTCCAAGGCTTCCAGGCCGATGGGCGCGCCGTGGGTGATGGAGTAAAGCAGTGAGCCGTCCGGCGACCAGTTGAGCGTGGGATGCCAGGCCCAATCCGCATGCGTGTTGTAGGCGGTGAATTGCGCGAGTTCGGATTGCGTGCGCGTGGTGAGGTCTATGAGGCCGATGGAATCAGTCCGCGCGTAGGCGATGGTTGCGCCGTTGGGCGCGAAGGCGAACCCGGTCCCCCACCAGCCGTAGAGGCCGCCGGAGGAGGTGTCCAAGATTTTCGTGGAGGTGAAGACGGGCGTCGGTTGAAATCTGCGGGTCAGTGTCCAACTGGTGAGCCAGAGGTCGTTGTTCGCTTGCCAGCCGGGCGCGCTGATGGTTTTCTCGGCGGTGGTGTAGATGAAGGTGAGCGGCTCGCCCGGCGCCGGCGACCATTCGGCGGAGAGGACGTTGCTGATTTTGAGATCGAGGGGCTGCGCGCCGACGGTGGCGGTGATGGCCCACAGGGTGTTGAAGTTGGGGGACGTCGCTTCATTGACGACGCGGGTGAAGAGCAGCCGCTGTCCATCGTTGGAGAGATTGAAGACGCGCCCGTCGAGGTCGCCGGTGGTGGTGAGCGGGAGGCGTTGGCTGGAGTTCTGGCGGATGACCCAGGCGTTGTTGCCGTTGAGGTACGCGAGTGTTCCGTCAATGGTGACGATGGTGAACGAGGCCTGGCTGCCGATCATGATGATTTCCGGCGCGGGCGGGGTGAGGACGACACGCTGGACGATGCTGCGCGAGGTTTGGACGCCGTCCTCGAAGACGGTGCGGTAGGTGATTTCTTCCAGGCCGTTGGCGCCGCCTTGCAGCAGTCGCCGTTCCCCCGAGGGCAGGCCTTCGTTCTTGACCGTTTGTGAGGTGAATGGGAGAACCGCTTGCTCGGTTTCAAATTTTTCCGTGACGCGGGTGAGTTGGATGGCGAGACCTTCGCTGACGGTGGTGTAAGCGGGCGGCGTGAGGCGATCCAGATCGCCGAGCACGAGGCCGGCCTGCACTAACGCTTCGCGGACGGTGAGGTTGGCGGGGACGCCGGCCGTCTGCGTTTTTCCGTCGGCGGTGATGGAGACGGTGACGAGCGCCGGTTGAGTCGGGGCCGGTGGCCGAAGCGGACTGCAGGCGGTGAGGAGGCAGAGGGTGATGTAGAGGGAGATGTACGCGATCTGTTTTCGCCCCTCACCCCGGCCCTCTCCCCGGTGGGGAGAGGGAGCGGCTCCCCTCTCCCTGCGGGAGACGTGTCCCCCGGAGCGAAGCGGAGTGGGGAGGGGACGGGGGTGAGGGTGAGTGTCGGCGAGTTTGGAAAAGTTCTGTGAGAGAGGCACAGGGGGGTGAGGCACTGTAAGCGCGGATGGTATAATGTCCGCCGTCATTTAGAAGTAAGGGGTTGCGGGGCGCTACTTGGTCACGGTTCCGCTGATGGCAAAGTAGCCGTCGCTGATGATGGCCGTTTTGATTTTGATGCCGGTGGCCAGCGTCCCGAACTGACCAGTGAGCGCTTCATTGAGCGCGGACGAGAGACTGCTTAGTAAAGACGTTGGAACCGGAACCGGCCCAAAGTCAGCTTCGTCAACTGTGAACTGGGGCTTGCCTTCCGGCGTGATGGTGAAGGTCAGAGACGCCAAGGCGGTGGTGGAGACAGTTCCGGCTTTGGCGGTGCCATAAATTAGGATGTGATTGTTGCGCAGGTAGACTTGGACATCGTGGAGCGGGGGGTTGGTCTGCGCTTCTAGCTTCAGCGCCAGGTAGGATGTCAATTGTTCTTCAGTGATGATGACGGTCACTTCGCCGTTTTGAGCGTTGGCGATGGCGGTCTTCCAGGCTTCCCGCAGTTCTCCGGCGGCTTCCGTGGAAACGGGAATCGGCGAACCGGGCGGGGTCGGCCCACCGACAGTTAAATCGCAGGCTAAAGTGGCAATGATGAGTGAGACGAGCGAGAAAGTTATTAGCCAAAAACGAATTCCCCGTGGCATGATGACCTCCACACATAACTATTTGACCTGCCTCACCCCCCGGCCCCCTCTCCTGACGACGAAAACCAAGAGCGTCGTCAGGAGAGGGGGAGCAGCGCAGCCTGTATTTCTCCCCTCTCCTAAAGCGGGAACTTCCGCTTTAGGAGAGGGGCCGGGGGTGAGGCTGAATAGTTATCTCCACACACTAATCTTAAACGCGCGACGATTATAGCATGTCCTCCTCCTCCGAATCCGGCGAAACGAATCAGTGGGTGAAAGGCGATCTGCCGCCGGCGGAGAGCCCCAAGCCTAAGAAGACGCGCGCACCCGCTCCAGCGAAAACGCCGGCTCCGGTGGAGTCTACTCTGACGGAGAGTAACGGCGCCTTGAGTCTGGAGGCGTTGGTGGAGAGCTTGTTGTTTGTGGCGGATGAACCCGTGCCGGTGGCGCAACTAGCAAGCGCGTTGGAGGTGAATTCACGCGAGGTGGAAACGGCGCTGACGCTGTTGACGGAGACGTTCGCGCCGCGCGGCCTGCGGCTGCAGCGCTCAAAAGATAAAGTTCAACTGACAACCGCACCCGCCGCGGCCGAGAAAGTGCAGCGTTTCTTGGGACTGGCGGCTTCCGCGCCGCTCACGCGCGCCGCGTTGGAGACGTTGGCGATCATTGCTTATCAGCAACCGGTGACGCGGCCACAAATTGAAGCGGTGCGCGGCGTGAACTCGGACAGCGTGCTCAAGAATCTGTTGAGCAAAGGGTTGATTGAGGAGACCGGCCGCTCAGAAGGGCCAGGCCGCCCGGTGCTATACGCAACGACGCCGGAGTTTTTGCAGCATTTCGGGTTGACGGCGGTGACAGAGTTACCGCCGCTGAATTTGGATCAAGCGCCGGTGTTGAGTGAGCCTGAGTCGGCTGAGGATGTTCTGAAGGGGTAGAGCATTTAACCGCGGAGAACGCGAAGAGCGCAGAGATTCTTGAGTGAGAGATTAACCACGAAGACACCAAGCCACAAAAGGTTTTTCAGGGTTTTCTTTGTGACTTGGCACCTTGGTGGTAGGTTTTGAAATTCCACTTGCCCCGGCGCTAACGCGCGAAGCGGTGCAAGTGCCGGGGTCAGCGAACTCTGCGTTCTCTGTGGTGAAAAGGAATTTATGGAAGAGCGTTTGCAGAAAATTCTGGCTAGTGCCGGGTGGGGATCGCGCCGGGCGTGTGAAGAATTCATCGTCGCCGGGCGGGTCACCGTCAACGGTCGGGTGGCAGCGTTGGGCCAAAAGGCCGATCCAAAGCGGGACAAGATCGCGCTGGATGGCGAGCCAATCGCCCGCCGTGAGAAACTGACCTACGTCGCTTTATACAAGCCGCGAGGTGTGGTATCCTCGCTCGCGCCTCAGGGTGACCGGCAGACGGTGCGCGATCTCATTCCATTGGAGATGCGGCTGTATCCGGTCGGGCGGCTGGATGTAGATAGTGAAGGCTTAATCCTGCTCACTAACGACGGCCCGCTGACTAACCGGTTGACCCATCCGCGTTACCGCACTGAGAAGGAATATCGAGTGTTGGTGAAGGGGGAGCCGGACGAGGCGCAGCTTCAGGCCTGGCGGCGGGGGGTGATGTTGGAAGGCAGGCACACCGCGCCCGCCCGCGTCACGCGCGAGGTCCGCACCCCCATCGGAAGGTGGCTGAAGGTGATTATGCACGAGGGCCGCAAGCATGAAATCCGCGACATCGGTCGCACATTAGGGATGCTGGTGGTGCGCCTCATCCGCGTGCGCATGGGTTCACTAACAATTGGCACTCTCCAGCCCGGCCAATGGCGCGAGCTGAATGTCAAAGAAGTAAAGCAGTTGCTGAAAGGAGAAAGATGACCACGACCACTGTTGACAAACGGCCATCCCTTTTGGATCGGCCCTTGCTCGTCCCGCTGGCGGCTTGGGATTGGGAAAAAACCATTTACCTGCTGCTGATTGTGGGCGCTTTCGTGACGCGCTTTTATGACCTGGGCGCGCGCGTTATGAGCCATGACGAAAGCCTGCACACGCAGTATGCCTGGTATCTCTATGAAGGCCGCGGCTTTCAACACTCGCCGCTCATGCACGGCCCGCTGCGCTTTGAGGCGACCGCGTTAGTCTATTGGGTGTTAGGCGATAACGACTACACCTCGCGCGTCCCGGCGGCTATCATGGGCGTCTTGGCGGTAGGGTTGATCTACTTCTTCCGCAAATGGTTGGGCCGCGCCGGCGCGCTCCTCGCGTCCGGGATGATCCTCATTTCGCCCTTCATGTTGTATTACTCGCGTTATATCCGGGATGAACCCTTCTGCATCGTTTGGGGATTGCTGATGGCCTTGTGCGTCATCCGGTATATGGAATCGCGCGAGGCGAAATTTTTGTATGGGCTGGCGGCGGTCACGGCCCTCTTCTACGCGACGATGGAAATCTCGTTCATCTACATCGCGATCACGATGCTTTTCTTGGGGTTGCACGTCGTCCGCGAGTTGTTCGCGGTGGAGTGGCCGCAAGCTGAATACCGGCAGCCCTTTGTGATTGCGTCAATCGTCACCATTCTCGCCATTGCCATCGGCGTGGGCCTCTTCTTCTATAACCAGAAGGCGGGCGTGGTCAACAGCGTCGAAACCGCCGTCCCGGCGAATCCCGGCGCGATCCTGCCGTTTGAGCAAATGGCTTCGGCTTCGCCCTATCTCAAGATCGCGTTTGTCGCCGGGATCATCGCGGTCGTGGGGCTGCTGGCCGGAGTTTTCCTGGTCTTCCGGTCATTCGGCCAAGAGATGCGCCGTTTTCCGGTGATGGATTTGCTCATGGTGTTTGGCCTGTTTGTGCTGGCGCAACTCACGGCCTTCCCGGTGCGCGCCCTCGGCAAGAATCCCACCAGTTACACGTTGCCTACAACGCAAGGCATGCCTTTGGGGCAAGCCTTGAGCACTTTCTTTAGTTCCGATGCGGGCATCACGGTCACGGTCGCCGTGTTGTTGTTAGCCATCAGCGCGCTTGTCGGTTGGTGGTGGGATTTCAAGAAGTTTCTGATTTGCGCCGGAATTTTCTATGGGATCTTCATCCCGCTCTTCACCACCTTCTTCACCAACGGCGCCGGTCTGGCGACGGGCCTGATCGGTGGCTTGGGCTACTGGTTGGAGCAGCAGGGGGTGCATCGCGGGGGCCAGCCCTGGTTTTACTATCTCCTGATCAACCTTCCCATTTATGAATTCCTCCCGCTGCTCGGTACGCTCTTTACGGGCGGGTTTGCGCTGGCGCTCTGGCTGCGAGGTGAAACCTCGAAATCGGAAGAGGCGCGCAAATCCATCTCCCCGTCCGACACGCTCGGCTTCCCGGTCATCGGTTACTTTGGATTTTGGGGAGTGATGATGCTCATCGGCCTGATGATTGCGGGTGAGAAGATGCCCTGGCTGACGACGCACATCACCTTGCCGCTGATCCTGGTGACGGGCTGGGGGGTGGGGCAGGTGATCGAACGGACGGATTGGGGACACTTCCGCGAACGACGCGCCTGGCTGGTGGCGGTGCTGCTGCCGGTGACGATTGTGGCGGCGGTCTCGGCCATTGGTCTGCTCCTCGGCAGTAATCCGCCGTTTCAAGGCAGTGAACTCCCTAAATTGGAAGCGACCGGCGCGTTTGTCTCAGCGCTCGTCGTCGCCGTGTTGGGCGGTCTCGGCGTGTATCGGTTTGGGAGTGAGTTGGGCTGGTTCAACGTCGTGCGCTTGACCGGCTTATGGTTCTTTGCGCTGCTCGCGTTACTTACGGCGCGCGCGGCGTTTATCGCCTCCTACGTCCGGTACGACTCCGCCGAAGAATTCCTGGTCTACGCCCACGGCGCGCGCGGCATCAAAACGGTCATGGAACAAATTGACGACATCTCCGAGCGCACGACCGATGGGAAGGGCATGCGCGTGGCTTACGATAACCAATTCTCTTGGCCGGGGACGTGGTACCTGCGCGATTACACCAATCAGTCTTACTACGCCGCGCAGCCCACGCGCGAGGCGCTGGACGCACCGGTCGTCATCGCCGGCTCGGATCACTGGGCGTCGGTCGAGCGCATCTTGGGCGACCGCTATTATCAGTTTGAGTACATCCGCATGGTCTGGCCGATGCAGGATTACTTCAATGTGACCTGGGACGGCGTCAAAGAAGCGTTCACCAACGCGCAGCGGCGTCAGGCCATTTGGGACATTTGGTTTGATCGTAACTACAAGCGCTATGGGGAATTGACCAATCAGAATTTTGATGTGTCCAAGTGGGTCGTCAACGAGCGGATGCGCTTTTATGTGCGCAAGGACATCGCGGCGGAAATTTGGACGTATGGCGTCGGGCCGGCCAAACTGAGCGAGAACACAACGACGGAAGATCCGTATCTGAAGGGCAAGCGAACCGTCAGTGCGCTGACGACGTTTGGCAGCTTCGGCTCCGCGACCGGTTTGTTCAATGCGCCGCGCGGCATTGGGGTTGGGCGGGATGGCTCGGTCTACGTCGCCGATTCGCGCAACCACCGGATTCAGAAATTCGATGCCGACGGCAAGCCCCTGCTCTCCTGGGGCGCCTTCGGCTCGACGGATCAGGGGACGGGCGATCCGGGCAAGTTCAACGAACCGTGGGGCGTCGCCGTCGGGCCGGATGGCTCGGTCTATGTCGCCGACACCTGGAACCATCGTATCCAGAAATTTGATGCGAACGGCACGTTCGTCAAGACCTGGGGTCATTGGGCGCAGGATGGCGCGCTGGATTCCTTCTACGGCCCGCGCGCCGTCGCCGTGGATGCGGCCGGCTTGGTCTATGTCGCGGATACCGGCAACAAGCGCGTCGTCGTGTTTGATCAGGATGGAAATGGCAAGGCGATCATCGGCTCGCCCGGCTCCGATCCGGGGTTGTTGGATGAGCCGGTCGGCGTCGCCGCCGGCACGGATGGCACGGTCTACGTCGTGGATACCTGGAATCAGCGCATCCAGACGTTTAAACCGGACACGACTCACACCACGTATAGCTTCGCCCAAGAATGGTCCGTGGACGCGTGGTACGGCCAATCCCTGGAGAACAAGCCCTACCTGGCGGTGGATGGTGAAGGTCGTTTATATATGACCGATCCGGAAGGGTATCGCATCCTGGTCTTTAGCAAGGATGGACAGTTTATTGCGACGTGGGGCGATTATGGCTCGGACAATAACACCTTCAATTTGCCCAACGGTATCGCGATAGACTCAACCGGCAATATCTACGTCGCCGATGGCGGCGCGGCGGATGGAGGCAATCACCGGGTAATGAAGTTCCCGCCGTTGACGCCGTAAATTTAACGGGTGAGTTTTAAAGGGTTCGAGACCTCACAGGTCTCGCGTAGCGGACCTGTGAGGTCTATCCCAAATTGAAATTTTAGGGGGAGGGTAACCACCAAGACACCAGGGCACGAAGGAAATTGAAAGTTTTCTTTGTGGCCTGGTGTTTTTATGAAGGCCTATGAACCCCCTCCCCGACCCCGCTTGCGCGCCATCTCGGCTGACAGATGCTGGTGAGACCAAATGCTCAATAGCCGAGATGGGGGAGGGCAGGGTGGGGGGTTGGACAAAAGGTCAATAGGCTTTAGCTCATTTTGCGGCAGAAGGCTGCGGCTTACTCATTAGCCGCTGAGGGCATAGAAGCGCATACGCTCAGATTTTTTTATGATACACTCATAGCAGATTCTGGTTTCTGGAAGGAGGTGCACTGTGAGTATATCTACAGCATCACTCGAAGAGTTGATTAAGACGCTGCCGCCTGAGGCGCAAGTTGAAGTCAGGGATTTTGTTGAATTTCTAGCCACAAAGCAGCGGCCAAAAGCCGGGAGGCCGTTGCGGCAGGATTGGGCGGGCGCTTTGCGCGATTACCGTCAGGAATACACAGCGCTGGAATTGCAGCGGCGGGCGTTAGAATGGCGAGGGGATTGAGGCAGATAGACAGAGTAAGGCTTTGCTGACGCTAATCTTCAGCGGCTTACAGTGAGACACATAGAGGAGTGATAGTATGTCAGGGCATTGGCCTTCAGAGGGTTTGGGATTAGAGCACATCGCAGGAGCTTTGAAGGATCTGCGGCAGTCTACAACAGAAAACTATGAGCAAGAAATCAAAACCGAGATCGGCGCGCTCCAAAGCAAAATCGCTCAATTGGAGGCGACGAACGCAGCAGCGGATGTCCAAGAACTGAAGAAGACCGTTTTTCGTTTGCAACAAGCCACCCTCAACAAATTTACCCAATTCAATATTGGAATGAAAGAAGTCGAAGGCAAATTGGCGGAACTGATTCAAAGTCAGGACAAGGGCCTCAAGCTTGAACAAGCCAAGTTGCGGATTGAATACTGGAAACTCTTGGTCACGATTCTTGCTGCCTTTCTCAGCGGCTTGATTTTGCCGTTGATAACGAAGTCTCTGGGATTGACTCCATAGCTGAAAAGGGGGCTCTCACAGCCATGTTGGGGACGACCGAAATATTCCTCATTCTGATAGTAGTCTTGATTCTGTTTATCGCGCCTCGCCGGATATCAGAACTTGCGCGCTCGGTCGGCGAAGGCATACGAGCATTTCGCCAAGAGACAAGAGAAATTGGTGTCGAAGCCAGTGAGCAGCCTTTACTCGTTTTCGTCAGTTCCGTCATAGACGAGTTGAATGATGAAAGGCAGGCAATTCATAAAGCCATCGAACGGATTCCACTGGCGAAACCCTGGCTATTTGAATACACGCCTGCATCGTCACAGGAGGTCAATGAGAGTTATCTAAGCAAAATTAAAGAAAGCGACATTTTTGTTCTTGTGATTGGCAGTTCTATTTCAATGGCCGTGATGCGTGAGTTTGAGTCAGCGCGGGCGAATAACAAACCCTGTTTGGTCTTTTTGAAAGATTGTGAGCGTATTGAAGAAGCTCAAACATTTGTCGGAAATATTCAGGCCAAATGGTCAAAGTTTTCCACTAGCGAGGAACTCGCGCATTTAGTCCAACTGGCTCTCGTTGATGAATTGATCCGGGGATATAGAGAAGGTTCTCAGGAGAAGCTCTCTGATGAACATTTGTCAATATTGGTCTCGATAAAGGAGGTTCTGACGCTTAGAGAAACTGATCAAAAGTCAAAAGAGAAAAAAGATATTCCCGCTGATATTACTGAAACGCTGAGAGTCAGGACTCCGGTTATCCTTCCGGTTAACCCTCGAATTGATGGGGATAATTTATATGCCAAGGGGGATTTCCAGAATGCGGCCAAAGCTTATACCAGGATGATTTTTCTCTCCCCAGATGACCCCGATGGCTTCTATCAGCGTCATTACTGCTACTATGATTGGGGGAAGTTTGAATTTGCACTGGCAGATCTTAAACGTGCTATTTCTCTGTCACCCAAAAGTGCATATTACTATACTAGTTTGGCGGTTGTTTACTATGCCTTGAAAAAATATGAGGCGGCAATAGCTGCATGTGACCATGCTATAGCACTTGATGACAAGATAGCTCTTGCTTACGATGTAAGGGGAACATCAAAAAAACGTTTAAATAAAGGGGCTGTAAATGGGGAGGATGACTTAAGGACTGCAATCAAACTGTCCATTGCTGAAAAGAAATATAATTGTCTTGGGGATTCTTATTACTGTTTGGGTGAATATCAAAACGCTTTGAATGCTTTTCAGGCTTCTCTGGATAAAGCTTTGTCTAAGCCTGATAAAGCTTATGCATATTGGATGCTTGGCTTGTGTTACAAAGCCACTGGGCGGAGAAGCGAGGCGGAAAAACATTTTAGAGAATGTATATCTCTAGGAGAGTCACATTGGGCAAATGAGGCACGGAAGGAGCTAAAGGAAATGTAATAGGCTTTTAGCTTTTCTGGCGTTTGAAATTCCGGGCTATCGCGATTGTTTCCAACGGATGGTCAAGCGGAAAAGCGGATGCGGTATGCCATGCTATCCGCTTTTCCGTTTAGCCATCCGCTGGAAGTAGAGGTTGCGTATTATAATAGGCAACACTTACTGGAGATGTGGAATGAGCACTGCGGCTGAGGTTGACACCCGTACCATCACCGTACGTATTTCCAGCGTCCGATTTACGGAGGAGCGAGTTTACTTCAGGTTGACTGACGATCGGGAGGTCAGCTTACCGTTCAGCCACAAATACCTGCGCTGGTTGAAAAACGCCACCCCGGAGCAACGCGCCAAATGGAAGTTGGACTCGGATGGCTGGACTGCCATTTGGCCTGATCTCGAAGAAGGGGTGGAGATTGAGCACCTGCTCCTGCCCAGGCCGTTCTAACCGTCTGACGTTCTAACTCTCTAATTTGAAACAAGCCTCCTCCCTATTCTCCACCGGCTGGCTGGCCTTTGAACTCCCCGGCTACCGTGACTGCGACGGAACATATTGCTTCGTCCCCTATGAAGAACTGCCGCCGCTCAATGAAGCGCTGTTTCGTGGAGATTTTCAGTGGCTGCCCGGATTGGATGAAAAACTTCAGCAGGCGCAGGAGATCTATAAACAAACGCCGCCGGACAAGTTGGGCGTTAAACTTAATCACCTGCTGGCCTTCGCCAAACAAGCGGACATCGAGTTACCCACGCCCTTTGTGAAATTCATGAGCGCCCCTGCGCTGCAAGATCAAATTCCATCGTGTACCGCGTGCTATTTCGATCTGCCCGATCAAATCGTCAAAAACCCCCTCGAGGAAGGCGGGCATTTCATTCGTTTCTTGAACGACCAACAGGGCGTTCTATTCTGGTATCTCTATCTCGCGCCTGCTGGCGATCAGGCGGTGTTGGTTTCGCCCATTCCCTTTGACGATCCGCAAGCCTTGCAGGACGTTTCCCGCGAAATCCTTCTTGCCAACACCGCCCTCTGCGCGCCGAGCTTTGAAGTGTTCTTGTATCGTTACTGGATTGAGAATACACTCTGGTTTGCGCTGTCGGAGAACGGGCCGTTGACGGAGGAGCAGCAGCGTTACGTGAGTCATTATAATTAGGTCGCTTACCTAAAGCCTTTTTTTCACCGCGGAGTTCGCAGAGAGCGCAGAGAGAAAAAGTTTTTGAAAACTCAGCGCTCTCAGCGTTCTCTGCGGTGAAATAATGCTTGTCTGGAAAACTACTCAATGAATAAGAACTTGAAAAAAACATCGCGAAATTTAATTGGCCTTTCAGTCTTGATTGCTGCCTTAGCGCTTTTCGCTGCGCCGGTCGCGGCGTGCGGCTGTGGGATTTATATTCCCGAAGAAGGCGACGCGCACGTGGGACAGGAGCGGGCGCTGATTCTGTGGCAGGCCGGACAAGAAGACATCGTGTTGGAACTTGGCGTTGAGGGCAATTCCGCAGCAGCGGCCTGGATTTTTCCCGTCCCCTCGCCCGCGACCGCTCAACTCGGCGACGCGCGGATCTTTGAGACGCTGCAAGAATTGACGAAGCCGCGGACGAAAAAAGTGTATGACTGGTTCCCCAACTTGGGGTTGACAGGCGCGGTTGGCGGCGGAGCGCCCGGCGGCGTCCAAGTCTTGAATCGGCAGACGCTCGGCCCGTTCGACGTCAGCTCCCTCGCCGCAAGCGACGCGAACGCTTTGAGCGCCTGGCTGGCGACGAACGGCTATGCCTTTCCCGATCGCTTGAGCAGCGTGCTCGAACCGTACGTCGCGCAAAACTGGTACTACGTCGCCGCGCGGTTATCGCCGGGCGCGAGCGGCGAAACGCTCACCGGCCGGCTTGATCCGCTCTGGGTAACTTTCTCATCCGACAAAATCGTTTATCCCATGCGCGCGACGGCGCTGGCGACCGGCGACTTGAGCGTGTTCCTGTACGTCCTGGCCGACCATCGCGTCTATAAGCCGGCCGCTTTTGGTTCTTCTCACGTCAGCTTTGCGGATTGGGTGGAGCCGGCCTCGCTCACCGCCGATTCGCCGCTCGCGCCGTTCGTCACGCGCAAATTATTCCTGACTAAATTTGAAGAGCGCATTTTCGACCCGGCGCAGGTGGATGACGATTACGTGTTCTCCGCCGCCGCGCAAGACGAGATTTATCACGACGTTGAAATTGAGCACGTCTCCGATTTTGCGGGGATCCCGTTATTCCTGTGGGCCTGCGGCCTGTGCCTTTTGCCGTTGGCGGTGTTGGCTTTATTTGGAGTCGGGCGTTGGGTGCTGAAACGTGGTCAGACATGACTTTTATTTGGAACTCAAATTCTTTTACCGCGGAGTGCGCCGAGAACGCAGAGAGAAAAGAGAAGGAAATCTCTGCGCGCTCCGCGCTCTCTGCGGTTAAAGGTTTTTGATGTTGATCTGGATTATCCTCGCAATCCTCGTCGTCATTGGCTTGGCGCTTTTGCAACGCGAAGTCTACTATTACGACGCCGCGCACTTGGGACCGAGAATCCAGGCCTGGTTTTACTCAACATGGGCTGCCAAATATGACTTCGATAAACGCGAGACTCAGGCAAAAGACGCCGAACTGCTTATTCTTCCATTGCTGGAGCGATTAGCGACCGGGCCGGCCGGCGCGACCGAAATTCGCGTGCTGGATGTGGCGACTGGAACCGGGCGCTTCCCGTACGCGCTGCTGCAGTCGCCGGACTTCAAAGGGCGAGTCGTGGCGCTGGACATCTCACCGGGGATGCTCAAGCGGGCGGCCCAGAAATTGACTCCTTATCAAGAACGACGCCTGCTCGTTCAGTATCTCACCCTCCCGATGCCCTTCGTGGATAAAACGTTCGAGGTAGTCAGTTGCCTGGAAGCGCTCGAACTCATGCCAGATATGGAAGGCGTCTTAGCGGAATTAGCGCGGGTACTGAAACCGGGCGGGGTGCTTCTCACTTCGCGGTGCACCAAAGCCTGGGGCAATAAACTTAAACTGCGTGGGCCGGAAGAATTTGCGAATCTTTTGCGCGCGGTGGGGTTTGAGCAAATCGAAGACTTGCCGTGGTGGGAATGGTTTGACCGAGTCTTCGCGCGGCGGACTTAAGAACTTTGTACACGGATTACGCGGATTCCACTGATTTCACGGATTTTTTAATCGCTCCGTGCCATCCGTCTTTTCCGTGCTATCCGTGTACGCTTTTCCGGTTTTCCCCCATTTCACAATTCGTCCATTACCGATTACCATTAACCCCAATCTAACAGCCTGATTACGAGAGCGTAGGCTGAACCTGTCGAAGCCCATCCCCTTCGACCCTTCGACAGGCTCAGGGTGCTCGGGGTACTCAGGGTGCGTACAATCCCGAAGGGACTTTCAATCAGCAATCCCCAAGGGACTTTCAATCAACATTCATCAATCCTCAATCCCCTCTCCTATGGACGTTCTCTCCTTCATCAAATGGTATCTCGTCGTCCTCATCGCCGGCTTCCTGGCGCTGCCGCTGGCCTTCCGGTTCTTCAGGCATCTGCCTGACCGAGGCTACGCCTTCGCCAAACCGCTCGGCCTGCTGACCATCGGCTATGCGTTTTGGCTGCTGGGATCGTTCGGGTTCCTGCGCAATGATGTCGCCGGGATTTTGCTCGCGGCGGCGCTCATCGCCGGGATCGGGCTGTTCCGGCTCAAACGCCCGGGACTCGCGGAACTGAGGGATTGGCTCCGGTCGCAGCTTCCCACCCTCATCCTCATCGAGGTCGTCTTCCTCGTCGCCTTCGCCGCGCTGGCGGTGTTCCGCGCTTATAACCCGGATGTCTCCGCGACCGAGAAGCCGATGGAGTTCATGTTCATCAACTCCATCATGCGCAGCCCGGCCTTCCCGCCGAACGATGCCTGGCTTTCCGGCCATGCCATCAGCTACTATTACTTCGGCTACGTGATGATCGCTTCGCTCGCGCGTCTCACCGGCACGACGACCGCGGTCGCTTTTAATCTCGGGCTGGCGCTGCTCTTCGCGCTGGCAGCGGTCGGTTCGTTGGGCGTCGTCCTCAATCTCGTCGCGCTCGTCAAACGCGGAGGAACGGTGGGGGACGAGGCCGAACCTCCTTCGACTGCGCCGCTTCGCGGCTCCGCTCAGGATGCGCGCTCCGCAAGTGAACATTCACTCCTGTCCGCTTTTTGGCCGGCGTTGCTCGGGCCGCTCTTTGTCGTCATCATCGGCAACTTTTACGGTGTGTTGGCCATTGCCCACGGGAACGGGATGTTTCCCAATCTCAACGTGTGGGCGCCGCGCTACGACTTTGGCCAGGAGGGAGGCGCCAGCCCGCGCCTGACGGCAGGTTGGATCAACGTCTGGAAATGGCTGGATGTCAAAGGCGTGACCGATCCGCCGCCCGCGCCGCCTCCCCAATTTCAGTGGGACCCCGGTTATTGGTGGTGGTTCAACGGCGCGCGCGTTATTCATGATAAGAATCTGACCGGCGTCGAGACTGAAGCGATTGATGAGATGCCGGCCTTCTCTTTTATCCTGGGCGATATGCATCCGCACGTGCTGGCGCTGCCGTTCGTTATTTTGGCGGTTGCGTTGGCGTTGGAGTGGCTGCTGTGGGGACAGACGACGGTGCTCGCCGGTTGGGATGAGCCGGATGACTCGCTCCAAGCCCGCGAGAACGCGGTTGATGAGCGTTCTCAGCCCCAATGGACTCAGACGTTGCGGCCGCTCACCGACCGTTTACTGCTTTCGGCGATTATCCTGGGTGGACTGGGTTTCCTGAACACCTGGGACCTGCCCATTTATTGGTTCCTGACCGCGACCGCGCTGGCGATCGGGCTGGGATTGCAGTGGGGCTGGGAGACGCTCGTCAAACGTTGGAGCTTCTTTGTCATCCTCGCCGTGCTGTTGGGCGTGTTGAGTGTCGCTCTTTATTTACCATTCTTCTTCACCTTTCAATCGCAGGCCGGCGGCATTCTGCCGAACCTCATCTACCCCACACGCTTCCAGCAAACATTCGTCATGTTCGGGCCGGTGTTGATCGGCGTGGCTTTGTTGATTGCCTGGCTGGCGTTCCGGGGCCGCGCGACTCTCGATCAAGAAGCCGCGCTGTGGTCGGGGGGCGGCTTAGTTGCTCTGCTCATCTTCCTCTTGTTGGTCATTGTCCTCGCGGCGGCGAGGTTCTATCCCAATGTGAACAGCATTGTGGATCAAGCCATCTATCCGCTCACGCGCCAGACGGCGTTAGGTTTGATCTGGCAACGCCGGATCATGGACAGCCTGGCGACGATTTTCCCGGCGGTCATCATCGGGCTGGCGGTGGGCTTGGGGGTGGGCGCGCTGCGGGTGGGCGGTCGGGCCAAGGCGCCAGCTGACGCGGATTTGCAACTGGAGGCCCTCGCTCAACCCGTGGAAACGCCGGTGATCGCCGAAGCCAAGAATCCTCGGCCCTGGCGAAAAGGCGGAAAGCGGGCGCGCGCTCAGGTTCCGGTGGCGCCTCGTTGGGGCAACGGGCCTGTCGCCCCTTCTTTCGATTTCCGTTCTCCCGCCGTGCTGCTGGCTTTAGCGATGGCGTTGACCGGCGCTCTGCTATTGATTGGGCCAGAGTTCTTGTACCTGCGCGACGATTTCGGCACGCGCATGAACACGCTCTTCAAATTTTATTTTCAGGCCTGGGTGTTGTGGGGCCTGACCGCGGCGTTTGGGACCTGGCTGATGGTGCAATTTGCCGGGCCGGTGTTTCGCTGGCTGGCGGCGGGCGTGATGACCCTTGCCATCTTGGGCGGAATGGTTTATACCGTCAGCGGCGTGTACAGCAAGG
>Ga0075421_100000130_pt1 | contig 64480 bp, 57 predicted proteins | sample SoiMetdeltSBSDD5_FD_75292 | JGI IMG/M metagenome (GOLD analysis project Ga0075421, IMG submission 75292) | Bulk soil microbial communities from a Populus tree surrounding site in Tennessee, USA - Soil MetaG P. deltoides SBSDD5 | ecosystem: Environmental > Terrestrial > Soil > Tree plantation... | reverse complement strand
CCATCGAAGGGATCCAGGAGGACTGGCGGACGTGAGGCCGGTCGCACCAAGCCTGCGCGGCAGGTGTTTGCTCGGCTGCGCAAGAAGCATGGCATACCGCGTGTGAGGTTGCGTGGCGCGCGGACGCCCGACCTCGAGCCGCTCACTTTGCCGGCGATACGCTCGCAGTCGGGACCGGCGGCGCCAGCCCCAGCTGACGCATCATCCCCAGGTCATCACGATTGGCGTAGTGCTGGACGATCTTGCCGTCGCGCAAGGTGTACCAGTGGATGTGCGTGATTTCGTGCCGCTTGCCCTCTGGCTTGACGCCAACTAACCCTCCGCCGTTCGCCGGGCGCTTGGCCATGCCGAGGTGCGTCCCAGTGACGTTGCATCGGACGATAACCGCGTCCCCCACAGCAACCATTTCGACAATCCTCAAGCAGTAGTCAGGAAACGTCGTGAGGATGTCCTCGAGCGTCCGCTGAATGCCCTCACGTCCCACCGGACGACCGAAGTTGTCCGCGTTCTCCGCGAAATCAGCGGCTGCCGCTTTCACGTCACCGCCGCAGATGTGCGCCAGGTTCTGACGAATGACTTCCTTGTTTCGCGCGATGACATCCACCTCCTGGGCACGTGCAACGAGCGGTACTAAAACGCTAAAGGCGATTGCAGCAATGATTCTTTCATTTCGCGATCTCCTGAGGTTCGCGGTCGAACTCCACGCCGATCTCCAGACGCGAATCGTATGGACTCGAAGGCCCTGCCGTCCGGAAGGTTTTCCTAAGGTTTCGCGAAACATCGCCAGGGCATGATCTCGCCGTTCGGCGCGGGAGTTGACCGCGACGAGATCGATCCGTTGGATCAGGCCAGTAGAGTCGACTGGGACTTGCGCGAAGAGGGCGTGCAGGTGCCCGAGACCAGCGGTCTCGATCAGCCGCTCCTCGTTGTACAAGGCTCTCGGCGATACATCATCTGCACGATGGCGGCGTGCGCGAGGACGCGCATGCGTTGAAAAGAAGGCATTCAACGAGCGTTCAACCAGTCGGCAACGAAAGGGCAACTCCGGGCGGCACGCTACGAGGGGTCGCAGGCACTGCCGGCAGGGCACGACTCACACGATACGATCGTCACAAGGGCGGTGAATCTATTGTCGTCGACGCTCACCAATGAACGCTGAATACCGCTGCATCAGCGGCGTCACCGAGATGCCGTGCAGGACAATCGATCCGGCGACGACGACGAGCGTGACATCCGCGAGCATCCGACCTGCCGGCGTGGCTACTCCATGCGACAACGCGTAGGCAAGGTAGTAAATCGAGCCAACCCCGCGCACGCCGAACCATGCAATGAACGCGCGCTGTGGTCTTGACAAGGGCGCGCGGAAGAGCGTGAGCAGCGTCGCCGCCGGCCGGATCACCACAAACAGCGTGAGCGCCAGCCAAATGCCGGGTCCCACCACCTCGATATCCGCCAGCATGGCGCCAACGACGAGAACGACGGCCAATTCCCCCAGGCGCTCCAGTTGCTCGTTGAAACTAAGGACTGCACGCGCCATGTAGGCAGGGGCGGTACTGGGATGCGTCGCCTGTTCTTCGGTGCTGGCCCCAGCATGTTCGACATCCGCGCGTGGCGTGACCTCTGTGTGCTCTCGCTCGATACGTCTCACCGACAGCCCTGCGGCGAACACGGCGAGAAAGCCATAGGCGTGAAGCAGCAGTGCGATCCCATACGAAAGCGCGATCAGTCCAAGAGCAAGGAACTCGTCGAGTCCAACCGCCTCGCGATGGACGCGCCTCAAGTAGATGACGAGCTTCCCGATGCCGGCCCCGGAGAGGGTCCCGACGGCGAGGCCCGCGGCTATCGCCCACGCGAGGTCCGCGGTGAGCCAGCGCCAGCCGTAGGCGCCAATCGGGTGAGTACCCATCAGTCCAAGACCCAGCATGACGAAGGGGAACGCGGTGCCATCATTCAGTCCCGCCTCTCCGGTCAGACTGAAGCGGACCGGTTCAGCATCGTGCTCGTGTGACACCTGTACGTCAGACGCTAAGACCGGATCCGTCGGCGCGAGCAGCGCACCAAGCAACACCGCCGCACCCATCGGCAGATCAAGCGCCGCCACCGCGAACGCCGCGATGCCCCCGATGGTGAGCACCATCCCGAGCGCCGCCAGCAGAATCGGTGCACGCCAGCGCTGATCGGACGCTGGCAACCGCAGCTTCAACCCGGCGGTGAACAGCGAAATGATGACGGCAATCTCGGTCAGGCGCTCGACAATCGAGGCGTCCTCCACCGGGTTCACGTGCAGAAGGCCTGCACCCCAGGGTCCTAAAGCGGCACCGACTGCGAGATAGAACATCGATGCGGTCAGTGGCGCCCGCCTCAGAGCGGAGCCGGCGAGCGCCATGCTGATGAGCAGTGCGCCGGTGACGATGAACCAAGTCGTAAACATCCGGTGTCAGGGTATGAGGTGGGCTGGTCGCACCTGGTTATCGTCGACAACGGCCGCGAGATCCGAGCGATGGTGTTGGCGCCCGCTGGCGTAATGGTCACTGGCGCGCATCAGCGGATCCGCACGCGGTGATTTCCGTCGGGTGGCCGGTGCTACCCCGCCTATGGGGACGGCCGGCCGCCCCCCGCCGCGAGCCCGACTGACTTCTGCGCGGATCGAAAACCCGCAGTGTTGACCTGACGGAATGCGTACGCTGAGGTTCTTGGCGTCGTTGCCGCCGGCCGCGACCAGGTCAAAGGCGATCACATGGCCACCATGTCGTCGCTCGAGCCCGAGAAGATAACGGTCCGTGATCTGCCTAGCGGTGCTTGTCGTCCGAACTTCGGCCATCATTGCAGGCGATGTGGCATTAGGCTAGAACTCGATCGCCGCAACGCGTACCGTATTTCTGATAACCATAGGCTATCGGATAACGCCAGTAGCTCAATTGACGCAACGCGTACCGTGTGTTGGTTGGCACAAGACGTAGCTTCGGGGACATGTGGGATACAACGGGCATGGCGCATGCTTTGGTTCAGTGAGAGAGGTCTGCAGAGTGCCGGCTACCTCTTCTACAAGTGAGGAGGAAGATCAAATATGGCTGATTCCAAGACACTCCAAGAGCCAAAAGAGAAGGACGAGAAGCTCCCGCGAATCGTTATCGGTGACGAGCCAGCGACTGCGGAGGTGCAATCCGAAGGTGAAGATGAGGACGAAGACGTGGACGACGACGACGAAAATGATGAAAATGATGAAGATGAGAGCGACGACGAGGAGGATGACGACACGGTCGATGAAGAGTGACGCCCGTCGCGGGCGGTCGCGTAACTAACGACAACTGATCGACTAGTCAGCGCGCTCGCGGAGGTGGGTGCGCCCATGCGTGGAGTCTTCCATGTCCCCGTTTGTCAATCGACGTTGTCCGAAGTGTGCCTCGGGTGAGTGAGGTGTGACGCCGCGCGGGTCAGGGGTGAACCCAAAAACGCGAGCAATAGTCCGAGTCCAGTGCACTGGAGGGTGGGAGCCCGCGACGTGTCTTCCAGCGCGGATCGTTTCGTACAACAATCGGCCGGCAATCTGATCGAGAGCCTCCACCATCCACGAATCGAGGAGACGCTCTCTAAATCGGCACTCGTAGTACGCCTTCCATAGAGCGAACGGATCGCCCGCTAGGTGCTTCTGCCGATACGACTCGAGGATTTGCTCGACCGTGACCTGCGGGTTTAACAGGGGCCGTCCAGCTGCCGCGTAACGTGTGGCATTCCGGGCACCCCACTCAGACGGCGTGCAAAACGCGGCGACAGCGCGCTGCTCTCTTCTTCTCGCACGTTGTGATCGCATTGTCACAGGCTCGCTATGTCCTCCCGCTCACTCATGTTCGTTTGCTGAGTGGACGTTTGAGCGACTTGGGCGCCACGTAAAATAACTTCTCCGCAACCGTGCACCCCATCGGAACGAGGCTTCAGGTTCAATGGGCCGTCGAAACCGAGCCGTCGTTTGATAACTATCGCTCGAAGTCCGGGGCACTCGGCAAGCACCCTACAGGACATTGAATGAGGATCTAAATGAGGGAGGATTCCTAGAAGGATCTCAAAATACTTAACAGATTCTAAATACTGGCGGAGAGGGTGGGATTCGAACCCACGTGCCCCTTACGGGACAAGACGCTTTCGAGGCGCCCCCGTTACGACCACTTCGGTACCTCTCCGGTCGTGTGAACAGGCAGGTCTAAAGACCCGCCTCTACGAGACGAGCGAACATTTCATTATACCTTCCCCGTTCCCTCGCCTCCGGCACGCCGCTTTTCGCGAAAGAATTCCTGAATGATCGCGCGGCAGTCGTCTTCGAGCACACCACTTGTGACCGCGAAACGATGGTTCAGGCCCGGCGACTCGAGCGCTTTGAGTGTCGACACGAGCGCGCCGGTCTTCGGCTCCGGCGTCCCGTACACGACTTCGCGGACGCGCGCGTGCACGAGCGCGCCTACACACATGAGACAGGGCTCGACCGTGACATACACGGTGGCCTCGGTCAGACGGTAGTTGCCGAGCACGCGCGCCGCATCGCGCAGCACGAGCACTTCGGCATGAGCGGTCGGATCGTGTGCCGAAATGGGCTGATTGAAAGCGCGCGCGATGATGTCCTCATCGACCGCGAGCACGGCTCCAATCGGGACCTCTCCCGCCGCCAGCGCGAGGCGCGCCTGGTCGAGGGCGGCGCGCATGTGGTCGTTGTGAGTCGTCATCTTCAGCGTAGGCCGGGTCCTGTTCTGTGGACCCGGCGGATCGCGAAGGGGGATCATCCCAGAAAGAATTTGTACGCCGGGTTGTCGTACTCCGGTGTATAGGGATAGGCGAGCTCGTCGAGGAACGCTCGAAACGCTGGCATGTCGGCGTCGCTGACCTCGAAGCCCGCGAGCACGCGGCCGAAGTCCGCGCCGTGATTGCGATAGTGGAACAGGCTGATGTTCCAACGCCCGCCAAGTTTCTCGAGGAACTGTCCGAGGGCACCAGGCCGCTCCGGAAATTCAAATCGGCAGAGCCGTTCGTCGCGCGCCTCGGGCGCATGCCCACCGACCATGTGCCGCACGTGCAGTTTCGCGAGTTCGTTATCGGTGAGATCGACCGTCTCGTAACCCGCTGCGGCAAGCTGCGCTGCGAGTGCGGCGCCATCCTGCCGTGACTGCGTCGCGAAGCCGACGAAGATATGCGCCTGCTGCCGTCCACTCAACCGATAGTTGAACTCGGTCACCGTCCTGCGCCCGATCACCGAGCAGAACTTCTGGAACGACCCTGGCCTCTCCGGGAGAGTGATCGCAATGAGGGCTTCACGCGCTTCCCCAACCTCGGCCCGCTCGGCGACGAAACGCAGGCGATCGAAGTTGATGTTCGCACCGCTCAGCAGCGCAACCAGTGACTGATTGCGAGCGCCCTCGCGTTCAACCCACGTCTTCATCCCTGCAACCGCGAGCGCGCCAGCCGGCTCCATGACTGTTCGCGTATCGTCAAAGACATCCTTGATCGCGCCGCAGATCTCGTCGTTGGTCACGCGCAGAATCTCGTCCACCGCCTGCTGCACGATCGCGAACGTGCGTTCCCCGACTTCGCGCACCGCCACGCCGTCGGCAAAGATGCCGACGTGCTCCAGTTGCACCCGGCGACCGACCGCCATCGAGCGATACATCGCGTCGGCCTCGAACGGTTCGACGCCGATGACTTTCACATCCGGCCGCAGCGCCTTGATGTACCCGGCGATGCCCGAGATGAGACCGCCGCCGCCCACCGGCACGAACACGGCCGACAACCGATCCTGACTGTGACGCAGGATCTCGGCGCCGATCGTCCCTTGCCCCGCGATCACCAGCGGATCGTCGAACGGATGAATGAATGTCATCCCGGTCTGCTCGACCAGGGTGTCGCAATGTGCCTTGGCTTCGGCGTAGCTGTCGCCGGCCAGTACGACTTCCGCGCCCATCGACCGCACGGCATCCACCTTGATCCGCGGCGTCGTCTGGGGCATGACAATGATGGCGCGGAGCTGTAGCTTCTGCGCCGAATACGCGACGCCCTGGGCGTGGTTGCCCGCGCTGGCGGCGATGATGCCGCGCGCGCGCTCCTTGTCCGAGAGGTGCGCGATCTTGTTGTAGGCACCGCGCAATTTGAAGCTGAAGACCGGCTGCAAGTCCTCGCGCTTCAGCAGCACCTCGTTGGCGAGCCGCTCCGACAGTCGCGGCGCCGCATCGAGCGGCGTCTCGCGCGCCACGTCGTAGACGCGGCTGGTTAACACGTTGTGGAGAAGCTGTGTTAATTCGGCAGTGACAAGCACCGGATCACCCCACGGACACGCGAGTCCCTCGCCGGCTTGACCTGCTGAATTGCTGACAACTGAGTCAAGTTTTCCCCAGTCAAGACGGCGTGCCCCGCGAAGGCCACCCCATCGCGCGCAGTGAGGGGAAACCAAGAGCGGGGCCAGAAGGCGCTGCGACTGGCGAGGCAGTCTGAGGCAGCGCCTCGCTAGTATTGTAGCTGGCCGGTGCGTCTGGTCAGGGGTGGCCGGCCAGGACCTGCCGGAGCCGCCCTTTCGCGAGGTCTCCAGCCAGGAGCTGGCTCATGATCACGGCGGCGGTGGGAATCGAGAGGGGCTGCGCGTGAACATCGACGCGCATGTCGCGAATCGCTTCGCAAATCGCGTCCGGATCCGCATCCGCCTCCACCAGAGAGTAGGTCGAGCCGAGCTGACGGAGTCGATGAATGTCACCGTTGCCGACCACCGGCTTGCCATGCGCGTGTGCCCATCGCGCCGCCGGCGTGTTGAAATTCAGCAGCGACGTGAACATGGCATTGTATTCGACGGCGTCGAACAACTCCGCGTGCCGGTCCATCTTCTCCCGCAGAGACGAGCCGATCGGGTAGAAGGGATGCGGCGCGATGACGACGCCCCGTTCGCGTGACTTCAGTCGTGCAAGGTCGTCGAAGCAGTGTACTGACTCGGTCGCGGAACTGAAGTTCAGCAGCAGCACGTGCCGCCCTTCGATCGTCCGCTCGATGCCTGGAATGAGCGTGATGCCACGGTCTTTTGCGTACGAGGCGAACGGCCGCACATCGAGCTGACGGTCGTGCAGCGTGACTGCCACAGCCTGATAGCCGAGTTCGGCGGCGCGCTCGATGAGCTGGGGCGTCGAATGCGGGATGTCGTCGAAGGGGTCGTCGGAGGTGTGCGCGTGCAGTTCGACTTTCAGCACGCCCCGGTCTTACCCAAGATCCTTGCCGCCGGCCGGCGCTCGATTTTGTTGGGTTATCGATCGTGTCGGGTGGTCGAACGGCCACAGGGAGCGCTCGAAATCCAGAAATCTATCTGCGCATCCCGGCTAGTCAAAGCAGCTTCGCGCTTCCGTGGGGCCGTCGTTCACGATTCACTGCCTGACACCTGTACGGTCTGCCACCCGCGTTCACGATTCACTGCCTGACACCCGTGTACGGTCTGCCACCCGCCCGCGCCTGTACGGTCTGCCACCCGCGTTCACGATTCACTGCCTGACACCCGTGCGGGACCAAGTTCCTGGGCGATCAGCTCGTAACCGCGAAAGCGCTCCATCCGTCCGTAGACCATCGACGTGATCATCACTTCGTCGACCTGCAGATCTGATGTGATGTTACGAATCATGTGAGCGACCTTTTCCGGCGTGCCGATGAAATGCCGCGCTCGATTCATCTCGACAACCACCCGCTCCTGCGGCGAGTACACGTAGCGGCTCGCCTCCTCCGGGCTGGGCAGGGGGAGAAACTCGCGCCGATGAAGTCGAACCCACCCGAGATCGGATGAAGACGCCAGGTACTCCGCCTCCTCGGCCGTCGGCGCACAGATGACCGACACGCCAAGGATCACGTGAGGCGCAGGGAACTGCATCGACGGCTGAAAGTGCTCACGATACGCGCGAATCGCCGGCCCGGGTGGCGTCGGACTGAAGTGGCGGGCAAAGCCGTAGCCCATGCCCATCGATCCAGCGAACGCGGCAGTCGCGCCACTCGAGGCGAGCACCCAGATCGGCGGCAACGTCACGCCGTCTGGTACGACACGCACCGATGCAAAGGGATGGTCGGCTGGAAATTGCCGTCGGGACAGCGCCAGCATCTCCTTGACCTGCTCGGGAAACAACTCGCCGTCGAAGGGCCTGAGCGCGCGCGACGTCGCCGGGTCGGTGCCAGGTGCGCGCCCCAAACCCAGGTCGATGCGGTTGGGATGCAGCGTCTCGAGGGTGTGGAACGCTTCCGCCACTCGCAACGGTGGATGGTTGGGCAACATGATCCCGCCCGACCCCACGCGGATGCGGGAGGTAGCTGACGCGACATGCTCGATCAGAATCTCGGGTACCGAGCTCGCGATGCTGGCTATGCCGTGGTGCTCCGCGAACCAGTACCGTACGAACCCCAGCCGCTCGGCCAGGCGAGCGAGGTCGACCGATTCCTGCATCGCCTCTCGCGCGCTGGCTCCGCTGCGCACCGGAACGAGGTCGAGGACGGAAAGTGTAATGGGGCGACCCCGTTTTTTCAGAAGGCTTCGATTGCCAGAAACAGATAGAGCGCAAGTGCGGCGCCCAGCACGACATTCACGAACAATCCGTTCCGTATGGTGCGCGCGTGCCGCGAGTTGTTCAGCCAGAGCAGCGTCGAAATGACGAACGGAAAGAAGAGCGATCCCACCACCGTGTACGCGAACACGAGCCACACTGGACGCCGAATCACCAGCGATGAAATTGCGGCGAGCGCCAGATAGGCGGCCCAGGATCGATACGGCTTTCCTCGCTGGCCGGCCGCGGGTGTTCGTCGCCACAAGTGAAGCATGTCGTCGAACAGAAACGGAACGCCGTGATACACACCGAGTACCGATGAGAACGCGGCGCCCCAGAAGCCGAGCAGGAACACCGCCCGGCCAATGGGTCCGATTTCCTGACCGATGCGATCGGCCAGCAGCAGGCACAGCCTCGGACCCTCGTCCAGGATCTGCCCGGTCCAATCGATTTGTGTCGAGAGGAAGATCATCGAAATGCAGAAGATAAACACGAGCGCAAACGACAGCGTCAGGTCATTGCGCGCCGAGGCGATGCGCCCCTCTCCCGCCCAGCCCGCTTCGCGCATCCAGTACCCGTACGACAGCAGCGTCACGGTACCACCGACGCCACCGATCAGCGACAACGTGTAGGCCGTCGAGAACGCCGACCGCGCTCCCGCACCTGACCAGTCGGCGCCAGACCACAGCACGATCAGCAACGCCGACGCGAGGATGGCGCCGAATTTCAAGCCGATGAACCACTTCACGATCGCGAGGAAGCGTTCGTAGCGGCCGAACCATACCATCGTGAACGCGGCGACGGCATGAATGACGCCCCACACCGGCAGCGGCACGGAGGGAATGATGGCAGTGGGGACAAGCGCGCTGGCCGTGACCAGCGCGCTCGACACGAAGTAACTCCAGACGATGAAGTAGACGAAAAACGCGAGAACGGCGGCGCGCGGCAGATGATCGCGCCATCCTTCGATCAGTGTGGTTCCGGTACCGAGTTGCCAGCGGGCCGCGCCTTCGGTGATCGCGAACTTGAGGACGACGCCGGCGGCAAGCGCCCACACGAGCGTGAGGCCGTACTCGGCACCCGCAATGGTGGAGGAAACCATGTCACCGACGCCGATGCCGGTGGCAGCGAGCAGGAGCCCGGGGCCGATGTCCGAGAGCTTCACGAGGTGGGGAGAATTGTAGCTGGGTGGCCAGGTAGCTGGGTAGATGGGCAGTGGGGGAGCCACGCTGCCTGGTAGCTGGCCATCATCTCGGGTTTCCGTCAGGCGTGCGCCGTGTGCGCGCCGCGACGGGAGAACGCACGCCGAAGTCTCCAGCACGGACCAATCACACTGAAGACCGCAACGATCATCAAGATCGCCGTGATCACGACGTTGACGATGTCCACGAGCGACCAGGTGCGGCCGGCGAAGACAGCCAACTCCCCATACCGCGCCCACTGCTCGGGCGTACCTATCCACATGACCCATCGGTGATCGGCCACCGCGAGCAGCACGATGAAGACCCAGCCAGCGTTCGCCCACACGATCCTCGAGACGCGTAGCCACGGTGCAGCCGGCCGCATCAGCCTCACGTACTGATCGACGAGCGCCAGGATCGCGACCACGACGATCACAGGGAACATCCGGTCGACAGCAGGAGCCCAATCGAGCATGCTCGCCGCGTTTGCAAAGATGAGCGTCGGGAACGTCAGTCCGAGAACGCTCCACGCGGTGAAGACGGACAGCATGACGAATTCGGAGACCGATCGCACTTGCAGCGGGGGCACGGCGTTATCGAGCGCACGCCGGACGAGACTGTCGGTCCGCCCGGCTTCTCTCACTGCGTGATGGGCGGCGCGCTCGGCAGTTCGCAGCGGTCGTGCGAACGACTGCATGGAAGCAGGGTCCCATCGTTCCAACACCTTGAAGCGCGAGAGGCTCCATTCGCACAGTGCCGCGACAAGCGTGATGAAGACCGCGGCCTCGAGACCGTTGTCGAGGAACCGGGTGACGGCATTGCCGACCTCTGGCAGAGAGCCACCTCGAACGACGAGCAAACCAATCGAGGCGAGATTGGTGGCGGTCAAAATCCCGAGTATGAGCTTCATGACCTGCCAGTAAATCGGAAAGATGACCGGACCAATCAGATTTCGCCCACGCCGATAGCGGGCTGCCATGAGCATTGGATGCCCGTATTGACGCAACAGGGCGGCCTGCTCGCTCGCAGTCAGTGAGCGCCCCAGCTCCGTCTGCTGGTCTTCAACTTGCGATCGAAGGTCCTCCTGAAGTTCTCGCGCGATGTCGTCGCGCTGCTCACTCGGAAGGAACAGGCGCACGGACTGGACGTAGCTATCGATGAGATCCATCTCGCACCTCAGGCAACCGAGCGTGTTCCACCAACGATGCGATCAACGGCCGCATTGATCGAGTGCCACTCGACGAGCAATTCTTTCAGAACAGACTTCCCGGACGGCGACAACCGATAGAAGCGCTTGTTGCGCTTGTCTTCCTCGCGCCACTCGCTGACGAGGAGTCCCTGGCTCTCCAGCCGCCGCAGCAGCGGGTAGAGAGTCCCTTCATCGATTTCCAGTCCCTGGTCGGCCAGATCCTTCTTGAGGGTATAGCCATAGTGCTCGCGTCGCAGTTGGGCGAGCACGGCCATGACCAGGCACCCGCGGCGAAGCTCGAGTCGAAGCGCATCGAATTGATCGGGTGCCATTGCCCTGTGTGATACCCAGTGTGTGACACACACTGTATGGCACACAGTATGTCGATGTCAAGGGCTCGGGGGTCCGGATTCGGGACTCGGGCCTCGGGGTTACTTGCCCACCATCAACTGCGGAGCCTTGTTGTTCTCGTTGCAGATGAACTCGATCAGTTCGCCGTCGGGCATGATGCGCTGGTTCACGCGCACGCTGAACGGTTTCGTGTACGCCTTGGGATCGTCGATCGTCACGTCGATCTTCAGCACGCCGTAGCTCAGTCGCCGGAAGCGCTCGGTGATCCTCGCGGCATCGGTCAGTGGACTGCCCCAGATATCGAGCCAGCCGCCATCGCGAAATCCTGTCGTCTCAACCACCAGCGTGTCGCCTTCCCAGCGGCCCGTCGAATAGCCGTACCACCACGGTTGCGGATCGTTGTTCGGAAGTGGGCGCCCGTCGGTGAAGATCTGACGGACGCCGGAGTTGCCTTCGTAGAGGATGACGAGCACGCTCGGTGTCTGCACCATCCGGCGTGGCTGCGGGTGCTCGTGAAACTGCATCAGCCCCATCGGCAGACAGTGGGCGTCCGGATTGTCTTTGCTGTTCTGCTCCTTCCGCTTCGCCATCAACTCCCTGGCCCAGGGTTGAAACGGCAGGCCATCGGGGAACCCGGCGCCAATGTTGGCAAACGTCGAGGCTGCCGGCTCGCCGGGCGGCGAGACCGGCGCCGGGCGAACTTGCCCTCCGTAAAACCACTCATTGAGCCAGACCCCAGTGAGATCCGGCTTGCCGTCTGGATTTCGGGGCGTTGGCGCATCGAGGTTCGGTCGTCCATCCGCCGCTCGCGGAACTGCCCGATCCGGGTACGACGGCCACTGCGCCAGGAGCGACGACCCGCCAAAAACACACGCCAAGATGACGGCTGTAAGGATCCGATAGCTGTTCATGACGCCAATCCTAGCGCAGCGCACCGAAGGGACACTGCGAACGTCCCTGATTCGCAGAGATGTGAATTCCCGGGTCGTTTCGGTCGATAAGAGAGATACGGTGGTTTCAACGCCGCCAGTTTCGTCGATAATTACCACGCTCCACCGATGAGATTACTGGCTTTCCGGCGCGGGCTCATACCCGCCCTCTGCGCTCTCGTTGCACTCGCCGCTGCCAGCTCGACCTTGCAGGGTCAGACTCCGCTGGCCAACACCGCGACCACGAGCACCCTGCCGCCACCGGCGGCGGTTGCTGCGGCCGATTATTCACGGGCGCGCCTCGATCTGGACATTGCCGCGATTCAGTCCTACCGGCCGGAGTATCCGTTCTGGCAGCACATCTTCACGATTCCCGATGGCCGTATCGCATTCGGGAGCGCGCAGGATGGACGCCTGCTCGCGGTGTTCCCGACGGCAGGCGATTGGACCCAGGACGCAGTTTGGGAAGAACAAGCACTCACTGGATTTCTCAATGGCCGCACGCTGCCCAAGCAGCTGAATCAGCGCCGCGAGGAAGTGGTGCGACTGCTCACACCAGTGACCGGTCCGCTCGTGCACAACCCGACACGCGGCCAGTTCCTGATGCCGAATGCGCAACGCTACGGCAGCTTCCTGAATGAATGGGGTTCGATCTACGAACGCTTTGGTGTGCCGGCAGAGATCGGGCTGGCGCAGGCGATCCTCGAGTCTGGCCTCGACGGCCGTGCGCGCTCCCGAGCCCGCGCTCTCGGCTTCTGTCAGTGGCTCAGCCGGAACTGGCAGTTCCTGAATCAGCTGACGCCCGTCGTGCTCGAGGCGTACAACCAGACGACGCAGGCGCCGTACTGCGCCGCCTACCTGACGATCCTCGCCACAATGTACGACAGCTTCGTCCCGGCGCTGTCCGAACATCATGCTGGTGGCGTCAACGTAGGGCGCACGGTAATCAACGGTGAGAGGCTCGGCGGCGTCGGTACGCGCGAACAATACCTGATGGGTTCGGACTTCGCCGCCAGCCTGCGCGACATCTCCATTCAACGATATCGCGATCTCTTCCGCACCTACGGGCCGCGTTCGTCGCTCTACGCCGAAATGGTTTTCGGCAACATGATCAACGTCAGACGTCTCATCGCTGAATATCCGCAGTCACCGATCTTCGCGATGCGAACCACTGTGGCGCTTCCAGCGCTCGACATCACGGCACGCACGGGTCTCAAACTGGACGAGGTCAAACGCTTCAACCCGGCACTCGGCGCCCGAGTACCCGCGCAAGCGAATTTGTACCTGCCGTTCTATGTGAAGACCTTCGGTGAAGACGTCTCCTTCTGGCATCGTCCACCGACTCCCGAGTTCGCGGCTGCCCTGAACGACTTCTTGCGCCTGGAGAGCGGCATCGCACGCTGGCTCGACCCGGAATTCGAGCCGACACTCCGGACGTTCCAGGACCGGTTCGAGGCTACCCGCACCGAGGAAGGGTCGGTGATGGCGACTACGCTCGCGTATGTGATTAGCGATCTGCGCACCAGCCGCCGCGGGGCGATTCTCGAAGAGTTCCGTACGAGCGCACGGATCATGGATCTCTTCAAGAAGGGTGTGGAGGAGCTCGGCGTCACGATCCGCGGGTTATAAGACACCGGGTGTGATTTTCCGAACACTCACAAATGGAAAATTCACGGAAAATCACACCCGGTGTCATTACGCTGTCCCGCGCAACTGATCTGGTTTGATCGGCAGCGAATATATGCGCCGGCCGGTCGCCGCCGCGACGGCGTTGACGAGCGATCCAGCCGCCAGCGCCGTGCTCGGCTCGCCGATGCCTCCGGGCGCCTCGCTACTCGGGACGATATACACCTCGATCTCGGGCATCTCGTTGTGCCGCAGCATCTGGTAATCGCCGAAGTGCCGCTGCTCCACGCGGCCGTTCTTGATCGTGATTTCGCCTCGCAGCGCCGCCGTCAGGCCATAGACGATGCCACCTTCCATCTGCGCCTTGATGGTATCGGGGTTGATGACCCAGCCCGTGTCCACTGTGCAAACGATGCGATGCACACGCACGGCACCGCGCGCATCGACTGATACTTCGGTGACCTGCGCCAGGTAACTGCCGAACGCGTCCATCACGGCGATGCCGCGGGCACGTCCAGCGGCCGGCGGTTTACCCCATCCGGCCTTCTCGGCGGCCAGTTCGAGGACGGCTTTGTGGCGCGGAGATTTGCCGAGCAGGTCGCGCCGGAACTGGAACGGATCCTTGCCCGCGGCCGCCGCCATCTCGTCGATGAATGCCTCGACCACGAACCCCTGGAACGACGCGCCGACCGATCGCCAGAACCCGAAGGGAACACCGGGATCGTTTTCGGTGTACTCGACACGGATGTTCGGGATGTCGTACGGAAGGTTGGCCGACCCGTCGACCGAGATGAAATCGACGCCGTTGGGCGGAAGCCCCCCGATGCGTTTCATCAACGACTGCTGCACGATGTGCTGCTTGAACACCGTCGGGTTGCCCGACGCGTCGACCCCGCCCCACATGCGCGCGTAGCTGATCGGACGATAGTAGTCGTGCTGCATATCGTCCTCTCGGCTCCAGATCACTTTCACCGGCTTGCCGATCGCTTTCGACGTCTCAACCGCATCCACCACGAAGTCAGCTTCACCGCGACGGCCAAAACCACCACCCATGTAGGTGACATGGATCTTCACCTTATCCGCGGGCAGTCCCGAGGCGCCGACGGCAGCCTGATGTGACGGCGTCTGCCCTTGCGTAGGGACATAGACGTCGCAGCCGTCTGCACGCACATCCGCGGTGCAGTTCATCGGTTCCATGGTCGCGTGAGCGAGGAATGGCGCTTCAAACGTGCGCTCGAAGGATTTCGAATTCGCGATGATGGTGTCAGCGTGGCCATCGTTGCGAGCGACCTTGCCCGGCTTCTGCGCGAGCTCCTTGTATCGCGTCAGAATCTCGGCCGTCGTCAGCTTCGCCAGCGGCCCTTCGTCCCACGTCACGTCGAGTGCCTGCGCACCGCGCGATGCCGACCAGTAGTTGTCGGCAACGACGGCCACGCCATTCGTGATCTGCACGACGTTCTTCACTCCGGGCACAGCCTTGGCCTTGTCCGCATTGAAGCGGGCGACCTTTCCGCCGAAGACCGGGCAGCGAACGACCTTCGCCGTCAGCAAACCAGGCAGCTTCACGTCGATCCCGAACACCGCGCTGCCGTTGACCTTCTCAGGCACGTCGAGACGCGCGAGTGAATTGCCAAGCACCTTGAAGTTCTTGGGATCCTTCAGCGTCACGCCGGTCGGCACCGGCAACGCCGCGGCTTCGTCGACCAGTGCTCCGTACTTCAGACGCCGGCCACTCGCCGGATGGATCACCTCGCCCTTGTCGGTCGTGCAGGTGTTCTCCGCTACGCCCCATGTCTGGGCCGCCGCCTTGACGAGCATCACCCGCGCGGTCGCACCCGCCTCGCGCAGCACTTTCCACATCCCGCGCACACTGTTGCTGCCGGCGGTGAGCTGCTGACCGCCGAAGTTGGGGTTGCCATACTTCGGATCGGCGCCTGCCCATTCCGTCTTGATGCGAGTCCAATCGAAGTCGAGCTCTTCGGCGACGAGCATCGGCATCGACGTCATCACGCCCTGCCCCATCTCGAGCATCGTGAGCATGATGCGAACCGTGTCGTCCGCGTTGACCTTGATCCAGACGTTTGGTTCGAAGGAACCGGCCGCGCCGACGCTGTCGGTGCCTGTCAATGACGGGAAGTAGGCGCCCACGAGAAGCCCGCCACCGGCCGCGGCACTGACCTGCAGGAAGCTTCGACGATTGAGCGTTGATGTCATCGTCATAATGGCCTCCTATACCTGCGCCGCGCGGCGAATCGCGCGCTTGATGCGTTGATAGGTGCCACAGCGGCAGATGTTGCCGGTCATCGCGGCGTCAATCTGCGCATCGGTCGGGCGCGGCGTCTTCGACAACAGCGCCGCGGCGGACATGATCTGGCCCGACTGACAGTAGCCGCACTGCGGCACCTGCTCGGCCACCCAAGCCACCTGCAGCGGGTGCGTGGAGGTGGGCGACAGCCCCTCGATCGTCGTGATCTTCTTGCCGATCGCGGTCGACACTGCCGTCAGGCACGCGCGCGTTGCAGCACCGTCCACATGCACTGTGCACGCGCCGCACTGGCCGAGTCCGCAGCCGAACTTGGTGCCGGTCAGCCCGAGCGTGTCGCGAAGCACCCAGAGCAATGGCATGTCGGGGCTGACATCAACGTCGTGACGCCGGCCGTTTACATCGAGCGAGATCATGGGCATCTCCTTGGAATGCCCATTATCCCCTAAGGACCAGCAACTTATCTGTTAACTCCCAACGCCCAAATACCAACTCCCAAGGTCGCAAATCGGGGAATTGGGAGTTGGGAGTTGGGAGTTGAAAGTTGATCGCCGCTAGAGAGTCTTGAGGTATTCGAGCAGATCTTCCCGCTGATCGGCCGGGAGGTCCTGGCCGTACAGGTGGCCGCTGTTGGCGTTGCCCTTGGCCTTCGTGTCAAAACGCACGCCCTCGCGCTGCGCGTCCGGCCCGGTGCTCAGGAACCCGACGTTGTCCCAGTCGTAGACATCGTAGGCACGATAGAACTCCGCCGGCCGCGTGTCGGGAAACAGCAGCGCGCGAAGTGTAGGAACCGACCCGTTGTGAAGATATGGCGCCCGCAGCCAGAGACCGTCGAGCGGCATGTTCGCGTAGCCCTCGGTCTTGCGGAAGTGCGAGAACTTCCAGGGATACCCCTCACCGAGCGTGTTCATCCGCGTGGCGAGTTCCGGCGTGAAGGACCTGAGGCGCTCCGCGTCAGTGCCCACCTGCACCAGCGGCGTGACCTGGCCGACCTGCGGAGCGCCGATGTCATGACACGAGGCACACGCACCGCCGTAGACCATCCGCCCACGCGCAGCGCGCGCCTGATCGATTCGGGCAGCCGGATACGCGGGCCACTTCAGATCGAGAATCCATTCCTCGATGCGCCCAAGCGCGGCGACATCGAGCGATTCCGGCGTAGCGCCGGCGCCAATCGCAGCGCTCTTGTTCCGTTCCTCGACCAGATCGTTGTTGCCGTCCCAGTGCAGCCACAGACCACGACGAGGACGCTGATTCCACAGTGAAGGAAGATCGGCACTGCCGACGGTGTCGTCCTTGGCCATGTCAAAGCCGAACATCGCCTTGTAGGGATTGAAAGTATCGACACGCCCTGGGCCCTGTGGTGGACGGGCGTCGAACCAGGCCGTTTCTTTCGCACGCTCGAGGATCGCATCACGAGTGCGGCCGATAACGAACAGGCGATACGTGAGGCTGTCTATGAACCCGAAGTCGGGGTTGATCTTCTGAATGGCTTCGATGAGCGTCGACGCGGTGAACCGGGGATCCTGCGCACACGCGGTCAGGAAACGCGCGTATGCCTGCAGGTCCATCTGGTGCGACGGCATGCCGAGCACGACCTGCCGCGGCGACCCTGGAGCCTCGCGGTAGCTGCCCGCGTGACACGTGGCGCAGTTGAGACCCACGAGATCAACGCCGAACTGGCCATTCGCCTTCGTGGTGCCGATGGGGTGATCGCGATCGGGAGTCTCATAGATGAACCCGATCTTCTCCCAGCCGGTTCCTGGCCGGTTCGGCAGCTTGTCCGCAAAGACGATCGGCAACACCCGGAAGAGCCAGTACGGCACGCCCACGCGCCCTTCAGTTCCGAGGACACCGTACTTGTAGTGCTCGAGGATGTTGTCAAGCGGCGGCGTTGCGGGAGTTCGGCACGCGATCGTGAATGTCAGCGTGAGCCCGAAGAGCCCCGCCGCAATGGCCACTCGATGTCTCATTCGCCTACTCCGCTGGTGCGGTCGTCTTCTTCCACGGGTGGAATGCGTTCTCGACTCCCGAGAGCGCGGGCCCGAGCTGCGGATGGTGCCGGCGCAGCACGCTCAACATCGAGTTCTTCTCGATGTAGTCGATGCCGAACTCGGTGTAGACCTCGGCCCGGTAGTCGTCGGTGAAGAACCGATCGCTCTTGAGGCGCCTCGACGCCATCAAGATGAAGATGCGGAAGGCTGTCTCACTGAAGCCGAAACCGTCCGGCAGTGGCTCGGCATAGAGACCCGTCATCAGGTCGACCTTCTCGAGGTCGCCGCCGTACACCTCCTTGAGTTGCTTGCGCCATTCCGGGATGTCCGTCAGCTCGTCGAATGACTTCACGGGATCTTTGCGAATCAGGCGGCGGAACTGGTTGTAGCGGGGAACGCCGCGCTCGCGATCGCGGAAGATGTCAACGGCGGCGAGATCGAAGTGTTCACCGTTGTCGCGACGGAGGTCTTGAAGAAACCGCGGGTAATTGTGAAGCCGGATCGCGCCGGGATGACAGACCCCAAACGAATAGAACAGGTCCGGCATCGTGATGCGTTCCGTGACTGCGGGTGTCCGGCGGCCGCTGATGTCGTGCATCTGTCGTGTTTCCAGATGCCGGCCGGTCGCCACGGAATAAAAACCCACATCGTCAGGCATCAACGGATGCATCCGGTAGACGGAAACGAACTCCTCGGTCAACGAGTAGGGCGCCGAATGGTGCTCGGCATGACTGCCGATGATGCCCCCGGCAAGCTCCTGATCGTCGAGGAACTGAAACATTTCCTGCAGTTCTTCACTGGCGACGCCACTCCAGTTCACGCGCATACCCAACTGGATGAGCGGATGCCACACAATCGCCGGGGTCCACTCGGTGGTGTGAATCTTCGCCATCAAGGCGGAGTTGATCAGCCTGGCCTTGATGAAGATCTCTCCGTCGTTCCAATTCGGATAATGATGCGCGAGCAGATCGGCAATGTGATTGTGCTCGAGCGTGAACAGCGTGTGCAGCATCGCCAGGCCGATCCACCAGTTGTCGGTGAAACCACTGAAGGACAGCCCGGTCTCGGGATCAACGGGTAACAGGCCGGTCGGCTCGATGCGCAGCCGACCGTCGATCTGCGTCCGCACCTTCGCCGCTGTGACGGGATCGCCGCCATAGATCATCGACGCGTCCCACCAGTGGCTATTCTGGTTGGCGTACGCAGGCGGCCGCTTGGATTTCGGCGATGCGACAGGGTCAGGCTCGGTCCGGGCGATGCGCATGGCAGGATCGGACCAGTTGTCACCCGGCGCCAGCGGCAGGTCGATCGTCTCGGTGGTCGATCGCTTGTGCACGAACCAGTCGTGCACCATGAACTGAATCCATGCCCCGGCGAGCAGGTTCAGGATGGTGACCGGCTGAAACTCGTGCCGCGTCATGAGTTCGCGACTCACTACGCGCGGGCTGGGAATCAGCAGATTGGCCGAATCAGGAAAGACCTCCTGGAGCGGCATGTTGCGACCGAAGCGACGACCCACGGCTCCCATTTGCGGGTAGCTGAGATCGTTCCAGGCGCCATCGACAGTGCGAGAGCCTCGGACCGAAGCATCGGCCTTTGACGGGTCCTGCTGCACCAGCGGCGGCTCTTCGGTGTCGTGCAGGTTCTTTGCGCGGAGATCGTTGCGAATCTCCACCAGATCGCCCATCGCGAAGAGGCGTGGCTTCTCGTACCACTGCCGTCCCTTGAGTCGCTTCGTGATCCTCGTAATCAGGTCATCAGACATGCGCGGTCTCCGGCGTCACGAAGGATTCCGGCCTGAAGACCGTCATGATCTGCTCGATCATCTTCTCGCGTGAAGCGAAACGTGACTCCTCGTAGCAGCCGAGAGGATTCTCGACGACGTTCACGAGGCACTTGTTGCAGTAGGTGCAGGGACGGTCCGGGCGATCCTTCCCACTTCGAAAGATCTCCACGAGATCGTTGTTGGCGATGAGAGGCCGTGCCGCGCTGACCGCGTCGCAGTCGCCACGTCGGATGGCGCCAGCGATGACCGATGCGGTCTGAAAACCACCCGTGCAGATCACAGGCACGCCGACGGCGGCCTTGACGCGGCGGGCATCAGGCAGGTTGGCGCCTTCGATGTTCTCCGGCCGAGGCCCCGCATCAACCCACTGGCGGCGAGCGTAGCCCGGAAGACTTCGGAAGAGCAGATAGTTTCTGAAGGCCAGGTCGCCAGAGGAGATCATCCCGTCGTACGTCTTGGCCAACTGGTCGACTGGCAGGTCGGCGCCGGCAGGATTGCGCGGATGGGGAAAGAAGCTTCCGACCGACGCGTGAATCGCGTCGACGCCGGCCTTCTCGAGCCACTGACACACCTGCACGGACTCTTCCCAGGTATTTCCTGACGGCCCCAGGCCAAAGAACGCGATGGCGTCGTTGTGCTCGTGCACGCTGATCTTCATCTGGAGGTGGAAGTCGTTTCCGACGCGGGCACGAATCGCTTTGACAATCTCGATGACGAAGCGCGCGCGATTCTCGAGCGAACCGCCGTACTCATCGTGCCGATCGTTGATGGCCGAGCTCAGGAATTGCGTGATCAGGTAGCCGTTGGCGCCGTGCAACTCGACGCCGTCGAGGCCCGCCTCGCGCGCGCGCCGTGCGCCCTCGGCGAAGCACTGCACGATCTCGGCAATCTGCGCCTTGGTGGCGCTCTCACAGCGGAAGCCGTGGGTCGGATCGGACTTGCCGGTCGAGCTGAGCGCGGTGGCATATTCGATCCCGGGGACGTCGCGCTGACGGCCGCTGTGGCTGAGCTGAAGAATGAACTTGCAGTCGTGCTTGTGAACGGACTCGCCCACCTTGCGCCAGAACGGTATATGACGATCGTCATCGATCATCGCGTAGTTGGGCACGATGCGGCCGCGGAGATGCACGGGGACGAACGAGGACACGATCGCCCCGACACCGCCCTTGGCGAACTTCGTTTCCCAGTTGATGCGGGCCTGGTTGCCCGAACCGTCGTAGTTGTCGAACCGCCCCGACACATTGGATCGCAGAATGCGGTTCTTGATCGTCAGGTTGCGGAACTTCAGTGGCTGAAAGATTTCATCGAACGCCACGCCCAGCCTCCGATTGATCTGAAAGACGCACGCTGTGCGTGCGGTAATGTCGACTCAGGTGATATGGGGGAAGCCGAAGATATCTCGCGATCACGCGAGAGTCAACGATGACTGCATGCATTCCGAACAGAACGATTTGTGCGGAGTGTCGTCCTCCACCAGGTGCTCGCGGCTGCTCTGCAGTGGACTCGAGTGCCTTCGTTTCTTGGCGACCAGGTTTCCCGTCCGGCCCGATGATGGCGCGTCGGCGAGCTCTCCGTAGTACTCCCGATTAAAACGCCGGATTCGCCTGCCAGCGCGCGTATCATAGCTCTTCGGGCACGCGGAGACGGAAGGCCGTTGTTGTGGAGGTGTGATGTTCGTACGGTTTGGAATCGTTGGTCTCGCTCTCATCGTGCTCGCGACGCCTGTGGCGGCACAGCAAACGGCGAATGGCGAGGCCGTCTTCAAGCAGTCGTGTGCCACCTGCCACCGTGACGGTCAGAGTGATGCACCCACGCGTGATGCGTTACGTCAGATGACGCCCGAGGCGATCTTCAATGCGCTGACGCTGGGCCGCATGATTCTTCAGGCCAGCGCCCTCAGTGAAGCCGAACAACGCGCCGTATCTGTGTTCCTGGCCGGCCGTCCATTCGCGCCACCCTCGCCGCCAGTTGTCGTCAATCGCTGCACAACGTCCCCACCGATGCGCGATCCCGCAAGCGCGGGTGGGTGGAATGGCTGGGGCAATGGTGTGGCGAACACGCGGTTTCAGTCCGCCGCGAATGGAGGACTGACTGCAGCCGACTTGCCGAAGCTCAAGCTGAAGTGGGCATTCGGCTATTCAGTCGTGACTTCTGCGCGCGCCCAACCCATCCTCGCTGGCGGACGGCTGTTCGTGGCGAGCGAGAACACCGAGATTCACGCGCTCGATCCGAAGACCGGTTGCACGCATTGGACCTACAAGGCGCAGGCCGGCGTACGAACGGCGCTGTCCGCCGGGCCATATAAGAGCGCCACGGGCACGTCCGGTTATGCGGTGTACTTCGGTGACTCGCGCGCCAACGTCTACGCCATCGATGCCAACACCGGTCAACCAATCTGGACGCGCAAGGTCGACGAGCATCGGTCAGCGGCGATCACCGGCGCGCCAACGGTTTATGGCGGGCGCGTGTACGTCGGCGTGCAGGGACTGAGCGAAGAAGGGCAAGGCGGAAACGCGAAGTACGAATGCTGCACATTCCGCGGTAGCATTTCGGCGCTCGACGCGAACACCGGCCAGGTGTTGTGGAAGACGTACACGATCGAGGAGCCGAAGCCGCGGGCAAAGAACAAGGACGGCGTACAACAGTGGGGCCCGGCGGGCGGCGGCATCTGGTCGTCACCCACAATCGATCCCAAGCGCAACATGGTCTATGTCGCAACCGGGAACAACTACGCCGATCCGTCGCAGCCGACAACCGATGCCGTCCTCGCGCTCGACATGAACAGCGGTACGCGGAAATGGGTGAATCAGCTCACGCCCAACGACAACTGGACCCTCGGGTGCGGACCGGTAAACCCGGACAACGCCAACTGCCCCGAGAAGCTTGGACCTGACTTCGACTTTTCGGCCTCGCCCAGCCTTGTCACCGTAAACGGACGCGACCTCCTCGTGCTCCCGCAGAAGTCCGGGATGGCTTACGCCCTGGATCCGGACAGTGAGGGTCACAAAGTGTGGGAGTACCGCATTGGACAAGGCAGCGGACTCGGTGGCCAGTGGGGCGGCGCGGCCGACGGGCAGAACGCGTACTTCGGCGTCTCGGACCTGCTGACGCAGAAACCGGGCGGCATTCGGGCCGTGAATCTCGCGACCGGGCAGCTGGTGTGGAGCGTGGAGCCTCAAACGCGGTTGTGCGATACGTCGAAGCCCACGTGCCGCGCATCGCAGGGTGCGGCCGTGACGGCAATCCCCGGCGCGGTCTTCTCGGGGTCGCTCGATGGCGGCATGCGTGCCTATTCGACCAAGGATGGATCGATCCTCTGGACGTTCGACACCAACAAGGAATTCCAGACAGTGAACGGCGTCAAGGCCAACGGCGGTGGCATCGAAGGACCAGGCCCAATCGTTGCCGGTGGCATGCTGTTCTTCAATTCCGGGTATGGCGGTTTCGTGGGTAATCCGGGGAACGTCCTGCTCGCATTTGGGATCGATTGAATCGACAGAGTCAGGAGACGATATGAAACGCAAGTTCGTCACGGCGGCGATCGTGATGTTCGTCCTCGTTGTTGCGTCGACCGCATCGGCGCAGATCCTCGCCGCGAAGGACGGTCCGATCGTCTACGGCCACCATCACGTCGCCGCCTCCGACATCGCGGCGCACAAGAAGTTCTGGGCGGATACGCTCGGCGGCACGGTCGGGAAGTTCGGCAACAACGCCGAAATCGTCAAGTTCCCGAACGTCTTCATCTTCTTCCGCGATCAGAAGCCGACCGGTGGAACGATTGGGACCACGGCCAATCACATCGGCTTCTCGGTGCCGAATTTGCGCGCAGTGGTCGACAAGGTCAAGGCCAACGGCTTCAAGATGATTACGAGCACTGAAGTAGCCGCCACACAGAAGGTCGTCGACGACATCGCCCCCGTGAACGCGACGACCTCGATCGCCTTTGCGCTCGGGCCTGATGACGTGAAGGTGGAATTGCTGGAGAACAAACAGCAGCCCATTCCGATCATGCTGCACCACATTCATTTCTTCGGGCAGCAGAACGCCGAAATGCGCGCATGGTACGCGAAGGTCTTCGGGGCGAAGCCGCGCGACGCGGCGAACTTCCTCGCCGCCGATCTTCCGGGCGTCGCGCTGAACTTCTCCCCCTCTCCAACCCCCGTCGTCGGGACGAAGGGGCGCGCTGTCGATCACATCGGGTTCGAGGTGAAGAACCTCGAGGCCTTCTGCAAGCGACTCGAGGAGATGGGCATCAAGCTCGACACACCGTATCGCAACGTCCCGGCCGTCGGCCTCGCGCTCGCCTTCATCACCGATCCGTGGGGAACGTCGATCGAACTGAACGAGGGGTTGGATAAGATTCAGTGAACACCTGAATTGTTGATTGCATGTTCTTTGATTATTGATTTGTTGTTGATTGTTGATTTGTGATTGGTGATTTGGCTCGAATCGCGCGGCGGATGCGACTCACCACCAAATCAACAACCAAAGATCACCAATCAAAAACGATTCAACAATCCAAGATCACCCATTCAACAATCGATCTTTTACTTGGCGTCGGGAGGACGCTCGACGCGAATCGTGTAGTCGGACCACTCCTTGATCTTCCCGTCCTTCACGAAGAACACGCCTACGCCTTCCCAGGTGAGCGGCCGCGAGGTCGACACGAATCGATCGATTCGATGGGTGACGACGATGGGCCCCTTGGCAAAGGTGTCGAGGATTCTGAACTCGATCTGTTGAGAGGTTTCCAGCCACGACTCGAGCCGTTCGCGCACACCGTCGGGACCGATGACCGGCGGCGTCGTCTCCGACATGCGATACACGGAATCGCCAGCCAGGAACGGCGCAATCCTCGTCATGTCACGTGTCGACCACGATGCGCAGAAGGCGGTGATGAGATCCACGTTGGCCTTCTCGGCGGCGCTCAACTCCGCGCCAGCGAGCGGCGCCAGCGAACCGAAGGCGGCGACTCCGGCGAGTCCCGCAACGCCCACGAACGAACGGCGACCGACCTTACTGTTCGAGTGTGTAGGCATAAAGAGAGTTCCCCGCGGCAATCGCGACGTACTGGCGGCCGTTGATCCCGTAACTCATGGGCGCGGCCTGAACGATTCCGGCAACCGGCGCCTCCCACATCAGCTGTCCGGTCCGCGCGTCAAGGGCATAGAAGAATCCGACCGATGATGATAATCCGAGCTTTCTCCAAGTTCCCTGTTCCACGTTCCAGGTTCCGGGTTCGTGTTCCGAGTTCGGCGCAACCCCCGAACCTTGAACCCCGAACCTCGAACCCGGAACCTGAACGCTGAACCCGAACCTGGAACTCGGAACCCGGAACCGTACCGTCAGAATCGCATTCTCAGTCCCCCGCCGACCTGCAAGCCTCCGGCTTTGACGTCGCCCGTCCCTGAAGGCAGAGTCATTTCCACCGTTGCGCCGGAGTACTGCGCGGTGCCGCCGACGCCGACGTTGGGGGTGAAGAAGTACGCGACATCGCCGCCGACGTTGACGCCCACGGCGGATTCCGACTGGCTCGCGGCCACGGCACGCGTGAACGTGGCCGTGTCGAACGGGTACGACTCCGAGTACTCGAAGTCGTTGACGATGTCCTGCTCGAGTTTGAAGAACGATGGCCCGCCGAAAATGGTGAGGAGCATCTTGTCGCTCACGGGCACGAGCCACCTCGCCTGGATGTGCACTGCCGTCTCGCTTCTATCGCCGTCGAATTCGCCGGTCACGGAACGCGGCTGGTTGAAGAAGAACGGATGCGGCACCTGCGCATCGATCGTTGTCGTGGTGGACGCGGAGAACAGGGTCAAACCGGCTCCGAGCGCCAGGTTTTTCCACACCAGGAAGGAGCCCGATGCGTCGAAGGCCAGTCCGCCGCCCACGTCGTACGACGTCTCGAGCCGTCCGTTCTCGACGTTCCTGCGAATCGTCGCCGTGTCGGTGAAGTCGTTCGAGTTGACCTGGAACAGCACGCCGGCCGAAAAGAACACGCGCTCGGTGACCGTTGAAGGCGGCGCGGGGCGAGCTACAGGCCGCGTCTGAGCTTCAGCGGCGCCGCAGAGGGCAAACGTCAGGCTTACACACAGAAAGGCACGCGACTTCATGAGCATTTTCCTCAATTGACGCCGACAGCGGTCCAGGCTTGCGTGATCGCCTGCGCTGCCGCGCTGTTTGCCCCGTAGAGGTCGCGCGCCGCTTGAATCGTTGCCGCTCGCGCAGTGGAGAAATTGGCCGACGCGGGGAGCAGGAAGGCGAAGGCACGGTAGAAGGACTTTTCGATCTGCTCGCGATTGGCTGCGCCGACACCCTGCACCGTGATGCCCGAGACCCGATTACGGCCTCCTTCGATCGCAAGGTAGAAGGCATGAGACGGGATCGTCGAGTTGATGTGAACTCCGCCATCGTCCTCAGGACCCGTGAATCTCAGGCTGTAGTGATCGGGGTCGCCGAATGCGATCGGGTTACTGAGCGATCGGATCCCGCTGAGGCCACCGCCAACGGCGCGAAAGCTGTCCTCGCCGATCAGGTAGTCGGCTTGCCCGATCCCCGCGCCGACGGGCTGAAAGAAAAATTCGGCGGACGTCCCCATCATGTCGGAGAAGGCTTCGTTGAGGGCGCCGGGCTCGTTCGTCGGGAGTAGGTTGGACGTCGCGCTCGTCACACCGTGTGTGAGCTCGTGCGCAACGATGTCGAGCGATCCAGCAAGCGGGTTGATGTTCAGCCCTGGGAAGAGGCCGGGCGGCACGCCGTTGCCGAAGAACATGACGCCAATGGCGCCGGGCCCGCAGTCAGGACACCAGAACGCATTGACGGCTAAATCGAACCACTCCGGAGGCAGCGTGACCGCGTCCTGTTGACTGACGGCATTGATCAGCGAGATCAAGGGACGATCGCGATTGTCCAATCCACGGCGGCCATGCCGCTTGAAGTAGTAGTCGTAGGTCCAGCCGACCAACGCATGAGCGTCGACGGCCGAGACGTCGGTCCAGTTGTTATCGGTATCGGAGGCGACGTCTGACAAGAAGAGCGGCGCGCCAAACAACACGTCGAGCGCGCGGATCTTGTTGTTTCGCATGTCAAACGTCAACAACACCGGCGGGCGTATCGGATCATCGGCCAGATACACGCCGCCCTGAAGCCGGACCGACATTTTCTTCGTGTCACCGATTACCCCACGGCCCGTGCCAATCGACGCCTGTTTGCGAATCGACGAGTAGCGGAGCAGTTCGGCGCCGGTGCGAGCGTCGATGAAGACGCGGAATACCTGGTTCGAGCTTGCGACCACGCTGGTGTAGGCGAGGCGAGGCTCACCGCTCTCCTGCCTGAGCACCACGAGAGTCAGTGGGCGCAGTAACGCCGCGCCTGACGCCGCACGCGAGAGCAGGAGTTGCGACGCGGCGTCGACGGTCATTCCCGGCTGGGTGTCGAGATCGAGTTGGGTCGACAGATCGCCGAAGATCGACACCGGCACGCCGCGGTCCAAATCTCGCACGACCTCGGCGCCCCACACGGGCACACCTTGGTAGTACTGCTGCAGCCGCTCGACGGTGCGAGAAGGAACCGACGGATCCTGCGTCGCCCGCTCGACGCGCAGAGCGCCAGCGCGCTCTTGCGCGGTGACGAACTGATCCCAGACGCGGAGGTCGTTGCCAGTTGCGTTGAACCTCAGCGTCGACGACTGTTGTGCTGACCCGACATCGAGTGAAATGGACAGTGTCGCCGCGGCCACAACCATGGCCATCACGCGTTTCATAGACGCTCCAGGAGGTAAGACTTCCCTATCTTATCGGGTCGTTACCGCACGAAGCGCAGGAGCCAGACATGGCCTCGACCGGGCACGAGCGAGCAGTAGAGTAAAATCGCGGCTCGTGAGTACACCGCTCGAAGTCGGTCATCGTGCGCTTCACCGTGAAACCGTGTCGGATCTGCCATGGTATCGGCAGGTCACGCGCGAGCAATGGCGAGCGTTCTGGGCAGTCTTCCTGGGCTGGGTGGTCGATTCATTCGACTTCAACATCCTCGCCTTCATCATCATCGACATCCAACAGAGCTTCACAGTCGATCGCGCGCTCGCCGGGCTTCTCGGCACGGTGACACTGATCATGCGGCTCGTCGGCGGCACGATCGCCGGCACGGCCGCCGACCGGTGGGGACGCAAGCTTCCCTTGATGCTATCGGTGTTGTGGTTTTCGATCTTTGCGTTCCTGAGTGGGTTCTCCACGTCCTACGCCATGCTGTTCGCGCTGCGGGCCCTCTTTGGGTTGGGCATGGGCGGCGAATGGGCGGCCGGCATGCCGCTCGTGTTCGAGCACTGGCCCGCCAAGTTCCGGGGCCTGGCCTCGGGCCTGATGTTGGGTGGCTGGTACTGGGGATACCTGCTGGCCGCGGTGACATTCCAATTCGTCTACCCACTCTTCAACGAGACACCTGATCTCGCCTGGCGCGTCATGTTCTGGGTCGCCATCGTCCCGGCTCTCTTCACGTTGTGGATTCGCGCCCGCGTTCCCGAGAGTCCGATCTGGCTGGAGCGTTCCAAGAAGCCGACGACGTCAACGCGCAAGCTGTCGGTCGGGCGAATTTTCCAACGCGATCTGATCGGCACCACCGTCCACACGACGCTGGTGATCGGGTCGTTCATGTGCATCTACTACTCGGTCAACTACTGGTATCCGACGTTCCTGCGCGACACCGGTCGAACCACGCTGCCCTACCTGGCAGCGTTCAATATCGGCGCCATCGCCGGCACTGCCATCTGGGGCCGGCTCTCGGAAACGCGTCTCGGGCGCCGCGGTGCCGCGACGATCACGATGATCCTGGGCATCGCGTCGCTGCCCTTCTATCTCCATGCGACGGACTCGCTGACACTGGGACTTGGCGCGTTGATGATGGGGTTCTTCGGCATGGGCATCTGGGGCATGGCGCCCGCCTACAGCAACGAACGCTTCCCCACGGACGTACGCGGCGTTGGCGCCGGGTTCTGCTACCACGCGGCCGCGGCCATCGGTGCCTTGATGCCGTACGTGCTCGGCGCACTGCAGGACCAGGGATTCAAACTCGTCAACGCCATGAGTGCCGCCATGGTGCTCTCCGGCCTCACCGCTATGATCATCTGGCTCGGCCCGGAGACGCGTGGACGGGATATTCACACGTAGGTCAAGAGTAAAAGGTCAAAAGTCAGGTCAAACGTGACAGGAGCCAAGTACTAGGTACTAGGTGCCAGGTCCAACGTTCAAGGTTCAAGGCCAAGTCTAAGTCGAGCCATGACAGCTGTGCACGAAGTCTATGCCGTCCGTTACGCGCATCACGACCGACCGAAGCACGAAAACTACATCGGCGGTGATCCGCACGACACCAATGAGCCGCTCGCGTACTTCGTGTGGGTGATCAAGGGGCCGCACAGCACCTTCGTCATGGACACCGGCTTTGATCCGGCGATGGCCGCCAAACGCGGTCGCGTCATCGTCAAGCCGGTTGCCGAAGGGTTGAAGGCGATCGGCGTCGATGCCGAACAGGTCACCGACGTCATCATCAGCCACTTGCACTACGACCATTCCGGCAACCACGACCTCTTTCCACGAGCGCGATACCACCTTCAGGATCGCGAAATGGCGTACGGGACCGGACGCTGCATGTGTCACGCGCACCAGCGCATTCCGTTCGAGGTGGACGATGTGGTCGCGATGGTCCGGAAAGTGTTCGACGGGCGCGTGGTCTTTCACGACGGCGTCGACTCGCTCGTTCCGGGCGTCACACTGCACCACATTGGCGGACACTCAAAGGGACTGCAGTGTGTTCGCGTCAATACACGACGCGGACATGTCGTGCTCGCTGCTGATGCCACGCACCTGTATTCACACGTGAACGAAGGGCGCGTGTTTCCGATTACGTATAGCGTCGCCGAGACGCTCGAAGGCTACGCCACTCTGAAGAAGCTGGCCGACTCACCAGACCACATCATCCCGGGGCACGATCCGCTGGTCCTCGAGCGCTATCCCGCTGCAAAAACGGGGCTGGACAATTGGGTCGTCGACCTCACGGCAGGCCGATAACCGCATATCGATTTTCGGATCTTTGATTGTTGAATCGTTGTTGATTGGGGATTGCTGATCATTGATTATCCGGGATTGAGCACCAGCGGCGAATCACCAATCGATAATCCTCAATCTCCAAGGAATCAATAATCAAAAATCCGCAAAATCAAGAATGTCGTTTATCGGCTGGCATCGTGGACGCGAACGTTGCCCGTCTCGGACGCATACTCGAGGATCTGTCGATCCGCGGTAACAAAGACCGCATCGAGATGGCGAGCCGTCGAGACCAGCAGGCGGTCGAGGGGATCGGCCAGCGCCGTGCGTGGGATCGATCCGGCATCCACCGCCACGGAAGAGGTCAATTCGGCGACGCGGACACCGGCGGCGCCAAGTGAATCACCCACCCACTGCTCGAGTGGCCGCGCCAGCCGAAGCCGTCCTGACCTATGTAGCGCGGACAACTCGAAAATTGTGACGGGCGAGACGCGAATCGCCTCCCTCGCCTCGGCCTTGAGCAGGAGCAATCGCGAGCGTGGACCAACCCGGCTCGTATCGCCGTTCGCACTCCAGACCCAGACGTGCGTATCGAGCAGTAACACGACTTACACGTCGACGTCGTACTTGCCGTCGATCGGATCAAACGGGCGCTCGTACTTCAACACCGTGCCCTTCAGAGCGCCGAAGAACGAGGGTCGAGTCCCCTCTGTAAACGGAACGAGTTTGGCGACGGGTTTCCCGTGTTTGGTCACGACGTACTCGACGCCCGTTTCGCGAACGCGATCCATCAACTCCAGACATCGGGCCTTGAACTCAGCCGCCGCATAGTGCGCGGATCGCTTCCGCGGCGGCCGTGCCCTGGCAGGCGGCTTCTTCGACATGACCAGAATATTATGACCACTTATCAAGGGGCCCGCGTCAATTCTCGAATCGGGATCTGTGATTGTTGAATCGTTGTTAGAGATTTGTGATGGTTGATGGATTGGCACATCGTCGACGCCAAATCACCAATCAACGATCCTCAATCAACAAGAAATCAACCATCGAAGATCAACATTTCAGAGATTGAGTGACGACCCGCGTGACGAAGCGAGAGCGGAAAACTACGCCACCCGTCGGCTGCGTGGCGGCTGGGCGCTCATCGTTTCGAAGAACTCCAGCATCCGATCCACGGCGCGGCGCGCGGAGGCCGCCGTCTCAAACACCTGCATCACCGAGCAGTGCTCGTTCTGGATGACCAGGACCCAGCCCCGATCGGTCTGAGCAATGTTGTAGTGAGGTGGGGTCACAGACGATGGAGCGGACATGGGTTACAGGTAAGGCAAGACCTATACCGCACCCCGACTTCGCAAAAGTGCCCGGAATCACGGGATTTCTGATTTCACCGGAACGGCCGGATGACGAGCACAGTGACGGGATATCGGATCTGTGGTTTCGCCAGGGCGGCGGGTCTTGAAGAATAAGACCAGCCCTACGAAGACTCCCGTTAGCCTATCTTCACGGTTCCGTTCGCCACTGCATCCGAGCCGTATCGTGCAGGTTGTGTCCGAGACGATCGATGATGACGATCGCTGGAAAAGCAGTCAATTCGAGCTCGAACAGAGCCTCGGGACCGAGGTCCTGGTATGCGACGACCTGGGCTTCGTGAATCTGCTTGGCCAGCAACGCGCCGAGACCGCCAATCGCCGCCAGGTACACCGCTCCATGCTCTGTGAATGCAGTCATGTCCGCGTCGTGAAGCTCGCCTTTGCCGATGATGGCGCGCACACCTGCCGAGAACAACGCGGGCAGGTAACGCCCCATCCGCGCCGTTGTCGTTGGACCCGCCGATCCGATCACCTGGCCGGGTTTGGCGGGTGAAGGTCCAACCGCGTACATGATTCGATGCTCGAGCGAGACCGGCGGCGTTTCTCGTTGTCCGAGCGCGTATGCGAGCCGCGCCGCGCTGGCGTCTCGAAGCGTCAACACGCGTCCGCTCAGCTCGACGGCATCACCAGCGCGGAGTGTCGCCAATTCAGCGTCAGGCGCGGTGTGCTGCCACTCGATTCTGCGCGGGTTGCTCATCGACGCGCGCTGAGCGCGTTCAGCGCGGCGACGAATTTCTCAGGCTCCGACGGACTGAGGAGCACGCCATATCCCTCCGTCGTCGGGACATACACCGCCTTGCTGCGATCGGTGAGATACAAGAGCGCGCGATCGCCGTTGCGAAGACGGAACCAGCCAGCCTGGTAGCCGGGAAAACCTGTGCCCATCGTCCGGCGGCGTGGTGTCAGCTCCGGCGACACTGCAAAGTCGATTCGCCTGGCCATGCCTCGCACGAGTTGGTTCGCCGGAATCAAGCGGCCGTACCAATCACCGCGAAGGCGAAGCCCGTCGGACGATAGTTCGAACGTGGCCGATCGTGCGCTGGTGATGCTGGCCCACAGGATGCCGACGACGAGGACGAGCACGAGGAGCGGGATGAGGCCGATGAGCCACAGGAACTTCGTGTCCGCCGGTGCGATCGTGAACACCTCCATGACGTCTCCTTAGCCGGCTTGACCGGCCCGATTGCTGACGAATAAGTCAAGCCTTCCCCGGTCAAGACGGCTCCCCCGCGAAGCGGGGCAAAGCTAACACTGTGACTCTAGCGAGGCAGTCTGAGGCAGCGCCTCGCTAGAGTTGAATCTCCGCGCGCCGGGTGGAATGACAGCCAAGGTTGACAGCAACCGGCAAGCCCGCGATATGAGTGGGCTGTACCTCGATGTTCACCGCAAGGGCCGTCGTACGTCCACCGAATCCCTGTGGTCCGATGCCCAGCCCGTTCACACGCGCGAGTAGATCGCGTTCGAGCTCACAGAGGTCGGGGCGAGGATGTCTTTGATCGATCGGCCGCAATACCGCTCGCTTGGCCAGAAGAGCCGACCCATCGAACGTGCTGCCGATGCCGACACCAACGATGACCGGTGGACAGGCGTTCGCGCCGGCGCGATCGACGGTCTCGACCACGAAGTCGCCGATGCCGCGGACGCCGTCCGCGGGCACGAGCATCCTGAGCGCGCTCATGTTTTCGGCGCCGAAGCCTTTCGAGGCGACCGTGAGGCGAATGCGATCGCCGGGAACGAGGTCGATATGAATCGCGGCCGGCGCCTCGTCGCCGGCCATGCGAAGACGCCGCGCCGGATCGCCGGTCACCGACCAGCGGAGATAGCCAGCACGAGTGCCGTCTCGAACGCCTTCGTGAATGGCTTGCGTCAGCGGTCCGCCAACGAGGTGGACATCCTGACCGATCTCGAGCAACACGACGGCGACGCCGCTGTCCTGACAGACGGGAACACGCTCGGCAGCAGCGACCTCGTAATTTCGAACGAGCTGCTCGAGTGTCTGTCGTCCCAGGGGCGAAGGCTCTGAAGCTATCGCGGCTTTCAACGCGTCGAGCACATCGGAAGGGATAACGTAGTTTGCCTCGACGAGCAGTCGCGCCACCGACTCGCGGACGAGAGCAACGTCGACGTCACGGATCACTTCAGGTTCGCGGCTCCGGAATACGCGCGCGCGCGGATGCAGGAACGTGGCCGCGCTTGTACACCATGAACGTGCGCAGGAACTCAATGACGACCTGGCCGTCCTGCTTGAAGCCTGTGGTCCGCACACGGACGATCCCGACGTTGGGGCGTGACTTCGACTCGCGCTTCTCCAGGACTTCGCTGCGCGAGTACACGGTGTCGCCCTCGAACAGCGGGTTCGGCAGCCGGACTTCGTCCCAGCCGAGGTTGGCCATCACGTTGAACGAGAGATCAATCGTTGACTGCCCGGTGACGAGCGCAAGAGTGAACGTCGAGTCGACGAGCGGTTGACCGAACTCGGTCTGCGCCGCATAGGCATGGTCGAAGTGAATTGGGTTCACGTTCTGGGTCAGCAGCGTGAACCAACTGTTGTCTACTGACAGGACAGTTCTTCCGAGTGGGTGCACGTAGACATCCCCGACCTCGAAGTCCTCGTACACCCTGCCCGTCCACCCTTCTTTGATCGGCATCGATACCCTGTTCCGCGGAGGCCAAAGCCACCGCTCCACGGCTTTAGCGCGCTAAAGCCTCCGTTCTACGCGTTAGCGCGTCGTCGAAGCGGCCGCTGCCTTCTCAGCGGCGCGCGCGCCACTGAGAATGTTCCGCATCGCGTAGTTGCCCTCGTGACAGGCATACTCGAACACGTCGGGCTGACTGGATACTTTCAAGCTGAGTGCGGCCGTCCACGGTGAGGAGAACGTCGCAGGATCGGCAACCGTGACTTCGTAACGAACCGTCGAAGCGTCAACGCGCCGGAAGCGCTCGGTGACGTGCAGAGCCCCGGTCGCGCCGCGGTAGTTGACCATGTTCGTCGGGAAGTTGGTGATTTCCACGACCAGGGTATCGCCCTCCCAGTGCCCGCGCGAATCGCCGAAGTACTGCCTGATTGCTGACGACAGTTGCGGCCGCCCATCGAGCGGGATGACACGGGCGTCGTGAATCATCTCGTAGCGGATCGCCACGTAGCCTGGGCCCTGCACGATCTGAGACGTGTTGTTGTAAATCGTGGGGAAGATCACGTGCGGCAGCCCGCGCGTGATGCAGCGATCGTACAGGTCCATCGCCTGCGGTCCGTCGAATGGACGATTGCCGGTGGTACGTGCATTGACGGCAACGGCGGCGCGCTTGCGCGCTTCGTCGTTGAGATACGGGATGCGTCCATTTGCCGGAGAAATCACGACCGACGTGCGCCGCGAGGGATGGCCGCGTTCGAGCCAATGGGCAGGAGGCCCGGTCCCGTCGCCGCCTCGTCCAGCGGTTCGCGGCGCGACGAACTCCTCAGCATCGACCTCGGCCTGGCGCACGGCCTGCGTCTGACGCTGCGCGAATTCCTCCTCGCTGACAAGTGCCCAATCCCCGAACTGCTCCGGCCTCTCGAACGGCACGCCGAGCTCGTCGTCGGTCGTAAAAAGTCCCTGGATGTCAGGGTCACCCCAGGGCGTTCGAAAGCTCTGACCGGAGCTCTGACCCTGGGCACGGGCACCTGAACCCGGCAGCACGATTGCCACCGTCAACACCAGCCCGCCAACTACTGCGAGTGTTCGTCTGGTCATGTGATCTCGCTTTCGTGCTTTACGATACAACAGGCTGGCACTGTAGCCTGTAGCCGAAGCCAAACCATCCATGCTCCATCTCGCCAATAAATGTGCCCTCATCACCGGATCCGTCCGTGGCCTTGGCCTTGCGGCGGCTCATCGCTTCGCGGCAGCTGGATGCAACCTGGTCCTGAGTGGATTCAATGGATCGCAGGACGTTGCGGCACTGCAGCGTGAGATCGAGGACCGTCACGGTGTACGCACCATTTACAACGGAGCCGACCTGCGACGAAGCGCGGACATCGAAGCGATGGTGTCCGCCGCCATCGACGCCTTCGGCACAGTGGACATCGTGGTCAATAACGCCGTCATACGTCACACGGCGCCGGTTGAAACCTTCGGCACGTCGGAGTGGGACGATGGCATTGCGGTCAACGTCTCCGCCGCGTTCCACACGATCCGGCTGACGGTCCCTGGAATGAAGGGGCGCGGCTGGGGGCGGATTATCAACGTCTCGTCGATCTACGGCCTGCGCGGCACCGTCAACCGCGTGAACTATGTGACGAGCAAGACTGCTCTTATCGGGCTCACTCGCGCCGTGGCGCTCGAGACGGTCTCGCACGGCATCACCTGCAATGCCGTTTGCCCCGGCACGACCGAAACGCCCGTGCACGAAGCAACAGTGCTGGCCTCAATCGCAGAAGGTCTTTCACGGTTGGAGGCGGAGCGGCGTCTCCTCTCGGGAAAACAGCCGACAGGGAAACTGATCGCCGCCGACGATGTCGCAACCCTGATGGTGTTCCTGTGTGGGCCGGAGAGCGGCAGCATCACAGGCGCGGTGCTGCCAGTCGATGGGGGATGGTCGAGCGCATGAAAGTCCGGCTGAAGCCGGACACTATATACTGCGCCCAACTCCGAACTCGCGAAGACGCAACTCCCAAGGCTAAGGCATCATGCTTGGCCGTCGTCCCGGACGTTCAGGACCAGACGACGTGCGTGGCTGCCGGCGCGGCCGTTTCCACTCCTTCTCGTTGGGATCGCGCTGCGACCGTCGATCGTTCACGAACAGAAAAATCGCTGCCACGACGCCCACGAGCGCCACGAACAGCGGAAAGAACTCGAACAGCAGCACTCTTCTATTGTACGAGCTCCGTCTGGAGCAGGGAGAGAACGTCGGCCGTCAACTCCCAATTTCCAACTTCCAAATCCCAAACAATCACTTTGCTCTTGGGCGTTGGGAGTTAGTCGTTGGGCGTTGACACGTTTATCAGCATCCTGCTAAACGATTCCCTCGCGACGCCAGCGCCCAATCGTGTCGGCGTCGAAACCGAGCTCGGTCAGGATCTTGTCGGTGTGCTCACCGATATCGGGAATACGTCCCATCCTCGGAGACACATCGTCGAACCCGAACGGCGGCACGAGTGCGCGCAGCGGTCCGGCCGGTGAGTCGACCTCCTGCCACTTCCCTCTGGCCGACAACTGCGGGTGATCGATGAACTCGTCGACCGTGTTCATGCGGGCATTGGCGATTTGCGCGGCGTCGAGGCGGTCAATCACGTCCTGGGCGGTCTTGCCGGCGAAGGCGCGAACGATCATCTTTTCGAGCTCGTCATGGTGCTGGACGCGCGCGGCATTCGAGTTGAAGCGCGGATCGGTGGCGAGCGTCGGCTGTTCGAGTACGTCCGCGCAGAACCGTTCCCATTCGCGCTCGTTCTGCAATCCCAGGTAGACCACGTGGCCGTCACCCGCGGCGTAGGGTCCATACGGGGCGATCGCGGCGTGACGGGCCCCGGTCCGGGGCAGTGGGGTGCCACCGTAACCGGCGTAGTAGGCTGGATATCCCATCCACTCGGCCAACGCGTCCAGCATCGAGATGTCAAGCAGTGCGCCGGTACCGGACGTCGAACGACGGACAAGCGCAGCGAGGATCGACGAGAACGCATACATGCCGGCCGCAATGTCAGCGATCGAGATGCCGACTTTCGATGGCGTCTCCGGCGTTCCGGTGATCGAGACGAGGCCAGCCTCGCTTTGTACCAGCAGGTCGTAGGCCTTCTTGTCACGGTAGGGGCCGGAAGCTCCGTAGCCAGAGATTTCGCAAATCACCAACCGCGGATGCCGCTGACGCAGCGCTGCCGCTCCCAATCCCAGTCGGTTCATCGCGCCTGGCGCAAGGTTGTGGAGAAACACATCAGCGCGTGACACCAGACGGCGCAGCACATCGAGCGCTTCCGGACGCTTCAGGTCGAGCGTCAGCGATTCCTTCGATCGGTTCGTCCACACGAAATGGCTCGCCAGCCCGCGAACAGTGTGGTCGTATGCACGAGCGAAATCGCCGACGCCAGGGCGCTCGATCTTGATGACGCGCGCGCCCAGATCAGCCAACTGACGGCTCGCAAAGGGCGCCGCGATGGCTTGCTCAACGGAGACGACGAGGAGACCCTCGAGGGGGAGCTGCGACGTCACGTCGTTGAAATCAATCGCTGTCGCTCGAGCGTCGTACGAGCCATGCGGACGTTGGCAGCATCGATCATGCGGCCGTCGTGAGTGGCCGCGCCCTGACCGCCGCTGACCGCCTGGTCGTAGGCCTCCACGATCGCGGCCGCTTTCGCGACCTCGGCGTCGGAGGGCGTGAACGCGGCGTTGACGGTCGCAAGCTGCGCGGGGTGAATGCATTGCTTGCCGTCAAAGCCAAGAGCGCGGGCGATTTGGCACGCGCGCTCGAGCCCGGCGGTGTCGGTGTACCCAGCGTACGGGCCGTCCATGCATCGCAGACCGTTCGCGCGCGCGGCGGCCACGATCGTGTGCATCACGGCATGCCAGCGATGCCCCGGATACGACTCGTCGTATGAATCGCGCTCTCCAATGGCCGCCGACGGTATTCGCATCGACGCGGCGTAGTCGCCGGCGCCGAAGATCAGGGCTTCGAGTCGCGGCGATGACTCGGCGATCTCTCTCGCGTACAAATAGCCGGCCGCGGTTTCAATCTGCGCTTCGATCCCGATGCGCCTCGGCAATCGAAGACTGGCTTCGATCTGAGACAGCAGCATGTCGACGAACACAACGTCTGTGGGCGACCCGACTTTCGGGATCATGATCAGGTCGAGGCGATCGCCCACCGCTTCGACGACCTCGACGAGGTCGCGATAGGCAAAAGGCCCATCGAGCCCATTGATTCGGACAATGCGAACGCGACGACCGAAATCCAGTTCCTTGAGAGCGCGGACGATGTTGCCGCGACTGGCGGGTTTCTCATCCGGAGCAACCGCGTCCTCGAGATCGATGCACACGGCATCAGCGGCGCTAGCGGCGGCCTTGGGAATCATGGCCGGCCGCGACGCCGGCACGAACAGCATGCTACGCGTCAGTCTTGTAATGGGGTCGGGAGTCATTTAGAACGACCTCGGCATGCCGAGCACGTGTTCGCCAATGTAGGACAGGATCAAATTAGTGGAAATGGGCGCGACCTGATACAGCCGCGTCTCCCGGAACTTCCGCTCGACATCGTACTCCGCGGCAAAGCCGAATCCTCCGAATGTCTGCAGGCATACGTTGGCCGCTTCCCAGCTTGCGTCGGCCGCCAACAGCTTCGCCATGTTCGCTTCGGGGCCGGCGGCGGCGCCCGCGTCGAACAAGCGAGCCGCCTCGAAGCGCATCAAGTCCGCCGCGCGCACGTTGGCGTACGCGCGAGCGATCGGAAACTGGATGCCCTGATTTTGTCCGATGGGGCGATCGAACACGACGCGCTCGCTCGCGTACTCGCGTGACTTATCGATAAACCAGTAACCGTCTCCGATGCATTCAGCCGCAATCAGAATTCGCTCGGCATTGATGCCATCGAGCAGATAGCGAAAACCCCGCCCTTCTTGCCCGACCAGGTTGGTCGCCGGGACCTCGAAATCCTCGAAGAACACCTCGTTGGTCTCGTGATTGACCATGTTGCGAATAGGACGAACCGTCATCCCACGTTTCTCTGCATCACGCAGGTCGACGAGAAACAACGACAGCCCCTCTGTCTTCTTCTTCACGTCAGGCAGTGGCGTCGTCCGCGCCAACAGCAGCATCAAGTCGGAATGCTGCACCCGCGAGATCCACACCTTCTGGCCGTTGACAATGTAGCGGTCACCGTGGCGGACGGCGATGGTCTTCGTCTTGGTGGTATCGGTGCCTGTCGTCGGCTCGGTGACTGCAAAGGACTGCAGCCGCAGTCGCCCGGCCGCTATGTCCGGCAAGTAGGCTCGCTTCTGCGCGTCGGAGCCGTGCCGCACGAGTGCACCCATCACGTACATCTGCGCGTGGCAGGCGCCAGAGTTGGCGCCGGATCGATTCACTTCCTCGAGGATGACCGATGCTTCAGTCACACCAAGCCCGCCACCACCGTACTCTTCAGGGATCAAGGCCGCGAGCCAACCGGCATCGGTCAGTGCCTTCACAAAAGCTTCCGGATACTCGGCGCGCTCGTCGAGCGAGCGCCAATACGCGCTGTCGAAGCCCGCGCACAGCTCTCGAACGGCACGACGATACTCGCCGTGCTCGGCAGACCTCGGGTTGATATCGGACACGGGCACCTCAGAAGTCTAGCGAGACTCCGCCTCGGATCGACAAGCTAGTGGCTCCGCCTCGCTAGAGGCACAGTATCTTCTTGCCCGCGCTCCGCGCGGGCAAGGCTCCCGAAGGCCGCCTGAAAAATCTGACTCATATGTAATCGCGGCCTTCAGTAGCCTAGGTAGTTCAACCAGGGAACGGCAATGATCAAGTAAGTGGCGAGAAAGAAGACACCAAGCACCAGCCCGAGCACCCAGAATGCCTGGCGGCTGATGTACCCGCTCCCGTAGTAGATCGGGTTGTGCCCGGCGGTATACGTCGTCAGAATCCCCATCAGTCCGAGCGGGTACGACAGTAGCAATGCCCATTCCTTCGTCGACAGCCCTGGAATGGTTACAGCCATCGCAATGAAGACTGGCAACAGACTCGCGGCATGCGCCGTGATGCTCGCGAAGAAGTAGTGCAGGAAGAAGAACACACCGACGACAGAAACGGCGGCAGCCGCAGGACTGAGCCGCTGCAGCGTCGGGGCAATCGACTGCACCAGCCAGTCGAGGAACTTCGTTTCTGCCAGTCCGCCAGCGAGCGTGACGAGCGTCGCGAACCAGATCAGGATGTTCCACGCCTGGGAGTGCCCGATCACTTCGTTCCACGACACGACGCCGAAGATCACCATCAGCAGCACGACGAACATCGCTGTCACCGCCGGATCGACTCGAGCGGTTGCCCCAATCCAGAGACCCAGGGCGGAGCAGACCAGGACCAGCAGTGTCAGTTCCCTGCGCGACATCGAACCCATCGACCGAAGCTGCTCGTGCGCCCATCGCGGCACTTCGGGAGCCGTGCGAATCTCGGGCGGATAGATTTTGTAGAGCAACAACGGAACGACGGCGATCAACAGCACACCCACGGGCGCAAAGCCTATGAACCACTCGAACCACGAGACACTGACGCCTGCCGTCTGGCGCATCACGCTCACGGCAAGCGTGTTCGGCGCCAGGGCGGTGATGAACATGCTGCTGGAGATCATGCTCGCGACGAGCGCGGTGTACAACACATACGCCCCAAGCCTGCGCGCGGTCCCATCGTCGGGACGCGAGGCGTAAAGCTCCGGGATCTGCCGCGCGATCGGAAAGACGGTGCCCGCGCTGCGAGCGGTCGCGGACGCGGTGAATGGGGCGAGCGCGAGATCGGCCAGCGTCACGGCGTAACCAAGGCCAAGGGTGCGATGTCCGAGGAGACGTACGAGATGAAGCGCGATGCGTCGGCCCAACCCGGTTTGTGTATAGCCGAGCGTGAACATGTACCCGGCGAAGATCAGCCAGACGGTCGCGTTGCCAAATCCGCTCAACGCCCATTGCGCCGATTGCGCGGGTGTCTCGCGAACCAGGCCGAGCGCGGCGGCCACGATGACGCCACCCATGCCGATGATGGCTGGTGGAATCGGCTCGGTGATGAGTCCAGCGATCACGGCGGCAAAGAGAGCGAAGTACCGCCACGCGTTGACCGACAGACCATCTGGCACGGGTGCGAGGAGGAGGGACACACCAACGGCAACCGGGATGAGGGTCTTGAAGAGCGTCCCACGCGCGTGCCCTTCGTGAGGAGAGGCTCTGGTCTCAGACGGTGGGCTCGAACGCTGGGCAACCGGCACGCCGCGCCAGCTTAGCCCGACCCTTTCACGATGTTCAAGATTGCTTCGCCGTACGCTGCCAGCTTGGCGGGACCAATGCCGGGGATCTCACTCAATTCCTGAGCTGATCGAGGAAGGTGAGATGCGATGGCCATCAGCGTGCGGTCGTGCAGGATCACGAACGGCGCGATCGCGTTCCGCCTCGCTTGGTCGAGCCGCCAGGCACGGAGCGCATCGACAACCGAGGTCGGTGGGACGCTGACATCGATGGAGGGCTCGCCAAGCCTCTTCCGAACACGCCGCCGCGTGCCTCGTGTCGATGCCGCACTCCTGGTTCCCGGCGTTGCAATCAGCACGTCGCGAACTCGACCCGCCATCACTTCGCGGCCGAGCGGGGTCAGGCTGAGCGTGCGGTACTTGTCGTCGGAGGAGCGCAACAATCCGGCAGCGCCGAGCGCATCGATCCAGCGCTCGATCGTCACGAGCGGCTCATCGCGCAGGAGCCCGGTGGTCGACAAACGCGTGAGCGGCTCTGGCAGATCTTCGAGCTGGCCAGACAGCATTGCGGCAACTCGCCGCCTGCCGTATCGCTCCCCCGCTCGCGCGACGCCGGACAGAATCTTGCGAACGAGCAGGCAGTCGTCATCGTCGATTGGCTTGAGCCGCGCGCAACTGCTGCACGAGCCGCACAGAGCTCGGGCTGCCGGGTCTCCGAAGTACTGAAGGATCGTCCACCGAAGGCAGTTGACCGTGTCGGCATACGCGACGATCCGTCGAAGCTTCTTGTGATCCAGTTCCTTGCGGCGCGCTACCTCGACCGGGTCTGGCCGGCGCGCCTCCCGGTCTGCGTCCTCTTCGTTCTCGCGATCGATGAGAAACTCGCGCGTCTTGACGTCCACGTAGTTCCACAGCAGCGTCGCCGTCGCCGACCGTCCGTCTCGACCCGCGCGGCCGATTTCCTGGTAATACGCTTCGAGCGATCCCGGGATGTCGAAATGAACCACGGTCTCGACATCCGGTCGATCAATGCCCATCCCGAAGGCATTGGTTGCGCACACAATCCGAAGCGAACCGGAACTGAATCGCTCCTGCACCTTCGAACGAGCCGAGTCGGCAAGGCCGGCGTGATACGCGGCCGCATCGATACCAGCTAACGTCAGTGTGTCGGCAGCGGCTTCAGCCTTGCGCCGGGTCGACGCGTAGACGAGCGCCCGTCCCCGGCCCACCAGTTGCGGCAGCAGCTCGTGCTTCTCGATGTCACCGGACACCGGCCGAACGGCGAGGGTGATGTTCGGGCGATCGAAGCCAGCCACCACGACACGCGGATCGGCAAGACCGAGGAGCTGCCCGATGTCGTCGCGCACTTCCGGGGTCGCCGTCGCGGTGAATGCCGCCATCGGCGGGCGTCCGCCGCGACCATCGCTTCGCCGGCAGGCCGCGGCGGCCTGTTTCAGAAAGCGATAATCCGGACGGAAGTCGTGCCCCCACTCCGACACGCAATGCGCCTCGTCAACGACGAAGCGCGAAACCGGAATGTCCTGCAGCGTGCGAACGAAGTGGTCCGATGCGAATCGCTCCGGCGCAACGTAGAGCAGGCGACACTCGCCCGCGCGCGCCATCTTGAATGCTTCCCGGCGGGCGTCGGACGACAGCGCCGAGTGCAGGGCCGCTGCACGAATCCCGCGCCGATTCAGCTCGTCGACCTGATCTTTCATCAATGAGATTAGTGGCGAGACGACGAGCGCGGTGCCGGGCAGCAACAAAGCTGGCAACTGAAACCCGAGCGACTTGCCGGAGCCGGTCGGCATGACGGCGAGCAGATCGTGACCGTCCAGAACACACTGGACGAGTTGCTGCTGGCCGTCACGGAACGACGAGTGACCGAAGTACTTTTGCAGGGGACCGACGAGGTCCATTACGTCAACTCCCAACTTCCAACTCCCAACTTCCAATGGCGAGGGTCAACGGATTGGGCGTTGGGAATTGGCTATTAGCAGCTGACACCTATCGTCCCGATGACGCGCCAGCTGCTTCCTCCTGCCGGGCGATCCCGAGGATGTTCCGCATCGCGTAGTTGCCTTCGTGACACGCGTACTCGAACGGGCGTTCGGTAGTCTGGGTGAGATTCATCGCGAACGTCCACGGACGCGTCCAGGTGTCCTGGTCGTCGAAGGTCACCGACCACTCGACGACGCCCGGTGCGCGAGGCGTGAATCGCTCGACCAGCCGGAGGTTCGGACTGGACCCGCGATACGGCACTTTGTCCGTGAAGTTCGTCGTCTCGATGACGAGCGTATCGCCTTCGAAACGTCCGCGCGCGTCACCCATGTAATTACGAATCGCCGAGCCCACATGCGGGCGCCCGTCGAGCGGGATGACGCGAAGCTCGTTGACCATCTCGTACTGAATCGCAACGAACCCCGGGCCCTGGACGATCTCGTATGAGTTGCCGTAGATGGCGGGCATCATCGATCCGGGCAGTCCTCGAGTAATGCAACGATCGTACAGGCTGCGATCCTCGTACGAGTCAGCATCGCCGCGCCCGCGGCGGGCCTGAGCGCGCGCGGTCGCACGCGCCTTCGCCTCCGCTGTCTGCGGCGGAATCTTGCCGTCCGGCGGATCGACAACCAACCATGCACGGCTGTTCTTGGGATTGTGATTCTCGAACCAGTGGAGCGGGCTGCGCAGTTCCCAGCGCTGCCTGTCGGCCTCGAGGCGATCCTCGTTGCGCTGTTCGTTGAGTTTGGCGAGCTCGTCGGCGCTGATGTCCTTGAGCGATTTCCCGGACAGTGAATCCGGGCGCTCCATCGGGATCAGGCTCTCATCGCTGTTCGTGTAGGCGCCTTGCAGATCCGGATCGCCCCACGGCGTGCGTGGCGCCTGGGCAGCTGCCTCGGCGACCACGATCAAGAACGCACCGCACGAGATCACAAGCGTGTTGAGAAATCGATTCACCTTTCACCCCGCATGGTTGACGTATGCTGGGTCCTGTTCTACGGACCCGGCGGGTCTAGAAAGCAAGACCCGCCCTACGATGCGTTGATCGACCTGACGGCCAATCCGACCAGCGTCGACACGTCGGAAAGATTTTCCGTCCGTCCTATCTCGGTTGCAAGACGGTCACGCTCTTCCAGCGTGAGGACTCCACCGGCGTTGTCGTCGAACTTCGCCCGCAGCTCCGACGGGGTCATCGGATTCTCTGCCGAGCCGCGGTTGTACTCTTCGACTTCCGTCAGCACGCGTCCGTCCTTCAGTGTGACGCGGACGGCCCCCTTGAAGCGCCCAGGCCCGGGGAACTCGGGGTCGACGTAGTAGTCGACTGTTCGAGCCAGGGACAGAATCTCCGGGTTGAGACGGTTGCGATCCTCGTATGCGTCTCTTCCCAAACGCCCGCAATAGAGGGCTTCGGCCAGCGTGTACTGAAGGCACACGCGGCAATGCGCCTGCGATGCCGGCGCACGCTTCTCTTCCACCGGCTCGCAGACGATCGACACGTTGAATTCGGCCACCGGACACTCGATTCGCCGCACATCATCGGGTCGAACACCCTGATCTCGAAGCCGCAGGATAGCTGAGATGTACGGGTGCAGCACGTGCGCCGCGGGAAACGGTTTGAAAGACGAGTAGCGGCTCTCCCAATGCGACCCGAGTCCATCCACGATGCGATTCAGCTTTTTCGCCGCGGCTGGATCCTGAAGGTGTGATGAGAACAGTCCGAAGCGTCCTTCGAAGATCTTGGGCGGACCCGTGACACCAGCTGCCGCGAACATCGCCGCTGACAGACCGCTCTGCGCCGCCCAGCCGGAATGCAGAAACTTCGTGTCCGTGCCATCGACCCAACACTCGAGTACGCCGGCCGCGAAGCTGCCGCACGTCCCCGCGGCATGAGCGAGCGTCTGCGGATCCAGTTCCAACAGTTTTCCGATGCCGTACGCGATGCCGAATGGAGAAAACAACCCGGTCGGATGGAAGCCGCGCCGGTGGAATTGTCCCGGTGCCACGACGCCGACGCGGCACGCGATCTCGTTCGAGAGCGCGATCGTGAGAATGGCATCCTTGCCGCTGACGACCCGCGTTTCCGACAGCGCAAGTGTGGCCGCCACCGACGGGCTGCTCATGTGAACGATCGACTCGTTGTGCGTGTCGTCGAACTCGAGCGCCTGCGGAAACGAGGCGTTCGCGAATGCGGCGCTCGTGACGCCGACTTTGTCACCGGTTCCCAGGATGCGGCAGGGACCGGCTGGCGACACCGCCGTCGTCCCGGCCCGAATCGCACGGCCGAATCTCGTCTCGGCCCCGGCGAGCGCGAGCCCAAGCACGTCCAGGATTCGGAGCTTCGTCGCTTCAACAACGTCCGCTGGAAGATCTTCGAATCGGACGCGTGCAACCCACTCGGCGACCTGGCTGGCAAGCGTCACGATTACTCTCCCGGCGCGAAGCGGCGCAGCGACCACGCGAGCACCGCAGCGAGCACCAGGAATCCGCTCATCGCCAACAGCCCCGCGGAGAACGATCCCGTCTCGTCTGTCAGCCATCCCATGACATATGGCCCGACGAATCCACCGGTCGTGCCGATCGAATTGATGAAGGCCAGTCCGCCCGCCGCTGCCATCCCGGTGAGGAATCGCGGCGGAATCGTCCAGAAGATCGCACGTGCGCCATTGATACCGGTGATGGCCACAGCCATGGCCGCCACCGACACCCAGAAGTTTCCCGAGAACAGAATCGCGCCCAGGAACCCACACGCCGAGAGCACACACGAAAGCGCCAGGTTCACGACCTTGCTGCCACCTCGGTCGACGTGGCGGGCCCACAGGATCATGCCGATCACCGCGACGACGTAGCAACCGCTGCTGACAAACCCGATCTCGATGTCCGTCAGCTTGCCTTCACGCAACATCAACGGGAGGAAGATGCCGATCGCATAAGAGCCGACCAGGAAGCCGAACTGGACGAGCGCCAGGATGATCACGCGCACGTCGCGAATCGCAACGCGGAGGTGACGAACTTCACGTGGTCGCTTCTCGGCCAGCAATCGCTCGCGGACGATGCGACGCTCTTCGTCGGAGAGCCAGGACACGTCCTCGGGCCGGTCGGCGAGGAGCCAGAGCAAGCTCATTCCGATCAACACAACGGGCAGGCCTTCGATGATGAACATCCACTGCCACCCCGCGATCCCCAGGATGCCGTTCATGCCCAGCAGCCAACCCGATATTGGTCCGCCGATCACGGAGGAGACCGGAATCGCCACCATGAACCACGCGATCATGCGTGTCCGGTACTGCGCGGGAAACCAGGTCCCGAGGTAGAACGCCACGCCGGGAAAGAAACCGGCTTCCGCGGCACCAAGGAGCAGCCGGAGCGCATAGAAGCTGCTCGGTCCAACGGCTAGAGCAGTCGCCGCCGACGCCAGTCCCCACGAGATCATGATCCGCGACAGCCACACGCGTGCGCCGACGCGATAGAGGATGATGTTGCTCGGGACTTCCAGGAAGCAGTACGCGACGAAGAACACGCCGGCACCGAAGCCGAGCTGCGTCGCCGTCAACCCGATCGCCTGGTTCATCGTCAAGCTGGCGAAACCGACGTTGTTGCGATCGAGGTAATTGAAGATGTAGGCGAGGATCAGCACCGGCATCAGCCGCCAGCCAATCTTGGCGAAGACGCGCCGCTCGGCCTCCTTCAGGTCGACGGAAGGTTTCGGTGCCTCGCTCGCTTGCGGTGTCGTTGCGCTGGTCGGTGTGCTCATTGCGCTGGTTTCACGTTCATCGTGAAGCATTGTGTCCCGGCCCCATGCGACCAGAAGTCTGCGCGCGCGTCGGCGGTTTCGCGATCGAACGCACTGCAGAGCTCATAGCTATTCGCGTTGAACGTCCGGTACCCATATGACTGTCCAGTCACGGGATCGCGCGGGATTACTGAGAGACCGCCTTCCTTGGACAGCTCGTCCAACGACCCCGGCACCTGCTGATGCCGCTTGTGAAAGACCTCGATTGCCGACGAAATGGCTTGCAGGTCTTCGACGCGCCGCGTGTCCAAACGCCTCGTGCGCTCCTCGCCCGGCGACCCGATGATGACGATGCCCGTCGTCACCGCAGCCGCGACAACGATTACGAGAACGATTGCCAGTGTTCGCTTACCTGTCACTTCCGGCTCTCCACTTCGTCCTGCCGGATGTCGTGAAGGTAATAGATGAACGCTGTCCCGGAGATGAGCGCAACGGTGATGACCTTCAGGAGGAATCGTACGGTCAGTTCGCCGCCAAGCACGTTATAGACGAGTGTCGTGAAATCACCAAGCAACGCGCACGCGGCCGAAAACAGCGTGAGGTATGTCAGCCAGCGCCGGACCTTCGAGGCTCTCTTCATCGGGTCGCGACTGATATCGCGTTCCGTCAGCCACGACAGGTAGAGAAACACCGGGAAGGCGACGATCAGCCACGAGATTGACCAACGGATCGACTGTCTCGAGTACTGCTCGTAGCCCGGGAACGTCTGAGAGGCATCCGGGAAGGCCCGGTTGATGAACTCGAATATCAGGCTGCCCAGGTTGTAGGCACTCGCGTAGAGCGTGCCGAACAGCACGAGGTACATGAATGCTTCGCGCGCCGAGAGATACGGCCGGGCGCGCGGCACCGGAATCGGAAAGTCGATGTCCGCATACGCCGTAAGCGCGCCCTGTATCTGGTCTGTCGTCCAGCCGCTCTTGCGAAGGGCGTCCTCGATCCGCTCACGCGGCACGCCGTGACCCAGGGCCTCGCGGACGAACACGAGGAGCTCGTCCCCCGCAGCCATTAGGAGGGTGAATAACCCTGCGCTGACGGGAGGCGCTTCAATCCCGCTTCCACCGCGACCGGCACCGTGTTCTCTGGCGGGGGCAACGGGCAGAGCGTGTATCGCGAATACGCGCACGGCGGATTGAAAGCGAAGTTGAAGTCGATGACGGTCCATTCGCCGCCGTTGACAACCGTGGGTGTCAGGATGCGGTAGCCGCCGTACGTCGTGCTCTGATTGGTCGGATCCTTGAACATCACGAAGAATTCTCCGCCGCCCGGTTCGCCGAAGGCAGTCAGTCGATGCTCCTGCCCGTTCAACTGAAACACCAATTGCCCCAGCGACAGGAAGCTCATGGACCCGCCACGGACGTCAGGTACCTGGACTGGTTTCGGTGATTCGAAGGCGTCGAAACGGGCCGACACTCTCCAGCGAGCATCCAGCGGATAGGCGTCGAGCGCCGGCGGATTGGCGATCGCCGGGTGCTTCATGTCGCGCGCAGTCATCCAGCGTCGATCGTCTCCGGCATCGACGACGAACAGGAGCAGCGAGCCGATCCAGATGTCGTCTCGTAGTGGCATGGCGTCCGAGACCGGACGGCCATCGGGAAGCCGCAGCGCGGAACCCGGTGCGGGAATAACCGTGATCGTCTTTCCCTCGCGCCGAAATGTCCCAGCCTGCATTGGCTTCCCGGATAGCGGCAAGACGATCGGAAGAGCGGCTTCTGAGCCAAACGCCGTCTCACCCTCCTGCAGAGGCCAGACGCCGACGATCGACAAGACGTCGCTGAGAAGGCCACGCTGGTTTTCGCGCCAGGCGCGATGGTCGGCCTCGTATTTCGTCTGCTCGACAACGGGCGGAGTGGGCCATGGCTCCCGCCCGCAACCGACCGCAAGCGCGACGACGATCAGCGATGAGCAGCGCGCGCGCACGGTTAAGAAACGACGGCGGGCTCTACGGCGGCGCCGCGGGGCACGGTCGTCCTGACCAACTCACCCACATCATCGAGTTGGTCGATCTGCCAGCACTGCTGGATAACGGCTTCAACCTCACGAGCGGGCAGGACGAGCAGGGCCTGATCGCGGAACTTCTCCTCGAGTTGTTTGTCGGTCAGCGGACGATGGATGTTGCCAAGCGATTGTTCGACGAACTTCGAGAGCCGCCGGCCGTCGCTCAGCTCAACCTCGATGTGTGCTTGGTCCTCGGTGATCGACGCATCGCCACTGGCCGTCGTCAGCTCGCGAACGCGTTTGATGGCGGGATCGTTCACCGCCTCGTCGGTGTACTCACGCAGACCGCCTTTGCCCCTGACCAGGCCGACGGCCGCACCGTGATACACGGAGAACTTTCCTTGCAGTCCCTTCGTGATGTTCTGCTGATTACACAAATCGAGCACCAGCGGCGCGACGCGCAGCCGTACGGCAACGATAGAGGCTGGATCCGGCCGCTGCTCGTCGTGGATCTGAATGGCGCCATCGATGGTTGGATGGTTGACAATGCCGCAGGGGAACGGCTTGTAGGTATTCTCGCGAAGATCGAAATCGACGCCGAGGCGCGTCGGGATCTTCGAGAAATCGCGCGTCTCCGCAAGCACATGCGCAAAGCCTCGGGGACCTTCGACGCCGCGCTCTCCCGCGGTGAATCCTGCCTGGGCAAGGAGCGCCGCCGCATAGCCGTTCTGCGCTGAACGGCCGGGGTGAAACGCCTTTCCCATCGAGCCGAACATCTCGCGCAACCCGGCCGATTGCGTTGCCGCCAGACCCAGTGCCCAGACCATCTGCTGTTCGTTGAGGCCGATGAGTTTTCCGATGGCAGCCGCCGCGCCGAAGACGCCAATCGTGCCGGTCATGTGCCAGCCGACGTCGTAGTGCGCCGGATACACGACGTTGCCCACGCGCGATGCCGCCTCGAAACCCAGAATGAACGCCTCGACGAAATCGCGACCGCGCACTCGGTTGGCGCTCGCGTAGGCAAACAGTGCGGAGCCAACCGGCGAGCTCGTGTGACTGTAGTTCTTGGGCGTCGTGTCGTCGTAGTCCTCGACATGCGAGCTGATGCCGTTCATCAGCGAGGCATGAAGCGGATCGAGCCGTTCGACCCTGCCGATGACACTTGCCGTCCGTTCGCCCGAGAACGGACTCAGCGCTCGAATCGCGGTCGTGACGGCCGGATGCGGGCTGCCGCCAATGGCGCAACCAACGACATTGATGATCGCCCGCTTCGCTTCGTGGCGGACGTCAGCGGGGACGTCCTCCCATCGGTTCGAGACGATGTAGGAGGCCAGAGTTCTGGTTTCATTCATGTCGAAAAAACTCCCAACGACCAACTTCCAACCCCCAACTCCTACTCCCAACTCTCAAATGAGAACGCTTGGTAGTTGGGCCAGCGTCAGACGTTGGGAATTGGGAGTTGACGTCGCTATTTCTGCTGTTCTTCGGCGCGCGCGGCGCTGAGGATGTTCTTCAACCCGTAGTTGCCCTCGTGGCACTCGTAGAGGGGCAACGGGTTGGAGTCCGCCGTCAACGGCAATGAAAACGTCCACGGCTTCGTCCAGGTGGAGGGATCCTCGACGGTCACCGTCCAGCGCACTTTGTCTGGAGCGATACGCTGGAATCGCTCGGTCAACGTCAGCGTCTCGGGGTTGGCGTTGCGATACACGCTCCGCTCCTTGAAGTTCCTGGTCGTCACCACGAGCGTGTCGCCTTCCCAATGACCACGGGCGTCGCCCATGTCCTGCGTGATGCTCTTGTTGATGGTCGCGCGCCCGTCGAGTGGGATGACGCGCGTCTCGTGGATCATCTCGTAGAGGATGGCAACGTAACCGGGTGCCTGCACGATCTGATACTGGTTGCCGTAGATTGCCGGCATCATCGAGCCGGGCAGGCCGCGAGTGATGCAACGGTCGTACAGGCTGCGATCGGTGTACGAGTCTGCCGGTCCACGTCCGCTGGACTTCCGCGCCGCAGCGCGTTCAGCGACCCGGCGCTGGGCCTCTGGCGTCATGGGCGGGATCTTGCCGTCGGGCGGGTCGACGACGAGCCACGCCTGGCTGCCGCGGTGCAAGTCGAGGTTGTCCTGCCACCAGTTGTTCGGCGCATGAATCGGACCCTCGAAGTTGTTCACCGTCCGCTCCTGGATCTTCTTTCTGACTGCGGCCAACTCGTCGCCCTTGATGTCTTCGAGCTTTCGTCCGGCAAACTCGTTGGGCCGTTCGAGCGGCGTTCCGTTTTCGTAGGTGTTGGTGTAGGTGCCCTGAATATCGGGATCGCCCCAGGGCGTTCGAGGAGCACTTTGGCCCGAGAGAGGCGCAACCATCGCACTCATCAGCGCTGCTGTGCACGCCGCGCTCAGGATTGACCACAAATGTCGAACGCGCATGTGACTACCTCCGAGTGGATGTGGCGGACCTCAGGCCCTCGGTCAGCTCGATTGACGTCCCCCACGGGTCAGTCAGCCGGGCGCTCGCCGTGCCTGCCGCAGCCTTCGCGTAGGGCTCGTCAAACTTTATACCGAGTGCCTCGAGTCGCTTGCAGAAGGCTTGAAGGTCCTGAACTTCAAAGCCAAGGTGATCGAGCATCCGTCCCTTGGTCGATACGGTTGGTTTCGGATTTTCGCTGAAGTTCAGGTTGATGCCCGGCAGATCGACCGCGTCGTAGTTGGAGCGCTTGCCCGGCACGCCGTCGAACATCTTCGTGTACCACGCCTTGGCCTCGGCCACTTTCCCTGCCGGCAGATACAAATGTACGTGATGGAATGCGATCGGAATCGGCAGCGGCCGGTTATGACGTTCTGCCGTGGCGTCCTTGTATCCGGCGTCCTGAGTAAACGTCAGGTTGAGAGCCGCGTTCTCAAACAACTCGATGCGTTCGCCTTCAGGCGTGTTCGTGGAGCCGACTCCAGGGAAATTGGCGAGTCGAGCCACTTTCAGCCCAGCGGCTTCCACGGCTGAGAACGTCTGCACTCGAAACGCGACGTGGTTGACGATGGAGCCGTCCGTCCCGCCGGTCGATTCTCCCTGAGTAAGAAACACGAGCACGTCGGGGAACTTGACGACAACAGCGCCGTTGAAAGTGTCGGGCGTGCCTCCCAGCGCGACCCAGAAGCGCTTGTTCGCGTCAACGTCGCGCACGACGTAATGGAGGTGGCCCATCGAGACGCCGGCTTTGTTGGGCGAGGCCAACTGGGCGAACACCGGCGTTGCAGTCAGCACAGCCAGCAGGAGTGTGGTTACGCGAAACATGTCAGTTACCAGGCTCAATCCGCAGGAGCATGCCGGCGTCCTCGTCGGTGAGCACATAGAGCAATCCATCCGGGCCCTGTCGAACGTCGCGAATCCGCTGGCGCAACTCACCGAGCAGCGGCTCACGATTGATCGGTTTCCCGGCTTGATTGAGAACGATCCGCTGCACGTGGCCAGTGCCGCGCGTGCGGCCTTGGAACATCGCCCCAACGAAGACGTTCCCCTTCCATGCCGGGAAGCGATCACCGGTATAGAACGTCAACCCTGACACAGCAATGGACGGGACCCAGTAGACGAAAGGTCCTTCGAGGTCGGCACGCCACGTCGAGTCGCTGATTTTCGTTCCGTCGTAGTCGGTGCCGAACGTGACGAGAGGCCAGCCGTAGTTCTTACCCGGCAGAATGATGTTGAGCTCGTCGCCGCCGAGCGGCCCGTGCTCGTTCTCCCAGATCGCGCCGGTCGCGGGATTCAAGGCCAACCCTTGCGGGCTCCTGTGTCCCATCGAATAGATCTCGGGCAGGTAGCCGGCTTTACTGACGAACGGATTATCCGGCGGCACGCTGCCATCGTCGCGAAGTCGTAGCACCTTGCCGCCATGGTCATCGGGCTTCTGAGCGCGATCTTGTTCTTGACGCTCGCCAACGGTGAGATACAACAGGCCGGCTTTGTCGAATGCGATTCGTCCACCGTAGTTGGTGTTCGACTTGCTCCACGACTTGGCGACGAAGATGTCCTTGACGTCCCGAAGCGAGGTCCCGTCGAAGACGGCACGCGCCAGTGCTGTCGCCGTGAGATTGTTTTCACCAGCTTTCGAGTAACTCAGATAGATGACGTGGTTCTCGGCGAACTGCGGGTGCAGCGCGACGTCGAGAAGGCCGGCGAGCACTCGGGCAAACACCGGCGGCGTTCCGGCGACCGGGGTGGGTTCGAGCTTTCCATTGCGAACGATCCGCAGTCGGCCTTCGCGCTCCGTGACCAGGATGCTGCCATCAGGGAGGAATGCCATGCTCCACGGATGCGACAAGCCAGTCGCCACCGGGACGACACGAATTGGAAGCTCCGACGAGAAGAACGTATGCGGCAGCGTTGGCGGCGGCGGCGACGAACGCGGCGCCTGCGCAGACGCGAACGATGCGGCGGCGATGGCCAGCACCACCGTCAGTGTCAATTTCCACACGGGCCTTCTCACTGCTCCATCAAGCCAAACGCCACGAGCGTATTTCCCGAAGGCAGCATCACCAGTTGCTTGCCGTCGAGCATCACCGTCGTGGGCGCTGCTCCCCAGATGAGGGATCCGGTGCGATAGCTCCAGAGCTTCTTTCCCGTGCGCGAATCGAATGCGTTGAAGTAGCCTTCGTTGTCACCGGCAAAGACGAGTCCTGACGCCGTCGACATCACGCCTGCCAACGACGGAGTCGGAAGCACGTACTCCCACTTGATCGCTCCCGTCTTCGCGTCGATCGCGCGCACCGCGCCGTGGTCGGGTTCGGGCAGCTTCCGTACACCGCCGCTTGTGAAGCTACGACCCGGCACCATTTCCTGTTTGAACGGCGTGTAGATGGCGCAGGTCTCGCGCGCCATAACGAAGAACAACTGCAGCGACGGATCGTAGGATGGTGGGTTGAAGTTGGTGCCTCCGCGCAGGTCTGGCACGCACTGCGGCTCCTTCGTGTCGCCCGGCAGCATGGTGCCCTCGTTGAGCACGATCGGTGTCCCGTCGGGACCGAGCTCCCTCGCCCACTTCGTCTGTGTGAAAGGCTTGCCGTGGATTAACTTGCCGCTGGTACGGTCGAGCACATAGAAGAATCCGTTGCGATTGGCGACCATCACCGCCTTGCGTGTCTGACCGCCGACGGTGACATCGCCGAGAACCGGCACGTGCGTCGAGTCCCAGTCGTGAAGGTCGTGCGGCGTGAATTGAAAGTGCCAGCGCAGCTTGCCGGTGTCGGCGTCGATCGCTATGAGCGAAGCGGTGTACAGGTTGTTGCCCTTCCTGTCGCCGCCGTAGTAGTCGGGATTCGGGTTGCCGGTGCCCCAGTAGATCAGGTTCAGCTCCGGATCGTAGCTGCCGGTCATCCACGTCGCACCGCCACCCCGCGGGAGGACGTCAGGGTCCGACCATGTCTCGCTCCCCGGTTCGCCCGGCCCCGGGATCGTGTAGAAGCGCCACGCGCGCTTGCCGGTCGCCGCGTCGTAGGCGTCCAGGAACCCGCGTGTCGGCAAGTCGCCTCCAGCGTTGCCCGTGATCACCTTGTCCTTGATGACCAGCGGTGCGGCGGTCACGGCATGTCCGACTTTGTAGTCGTCCAGTGCGACATCCCACAGCGCCTCGCCAGTGTCTCTGTCGAGCGCAACGAGATGCGCGTCCACGGTTCCCATGAACAACCGGTTACCGAGCGCAGCAAACCCTCGATTGGACGGATTGGCGCCACCGTAGGTCAGGCCCGGCGGCAGCACGCGCCGATACCGCCAGATTTGGCGGCCGCTCCGCATGTCGACGGCCCACGCGTAGTTGTTGTTCCCCGTGATGTACATCACGCCATCGAGCACGAGCGGCGTCGTCTCGTAGCCACGGTTGATGACCATGCCTTCCGCCTGGAACGTCCACAGCGGCGCCAGGCGCTTCACGTTCTCAGGTGTGATCTGCTTCAGCGGGCTGTGTCGCCGCCCCGAGTAGTCGCCGGAGAACGTGAGCCATCGTGCCGGGTTCTTGAAGCCGTCGAGAAGATCCTGCGCCGTGACCAGGGGAAGCTTCGGTGGTGGAAGCGGTGGCAGCTTGGTGTCGGTCTGAGGCGGCGCCTGACCTGGCGCCTGGCTGGCGAGGGACGCGGCAACGGCGATGGACAACGCTAGCGCCGCAACGATTCGAAGTGTCAGATGCATGATGGTCTGCAGTCGTAGAACGGGTCTTGCTGTTTAGACCCGCCGTTATTTCTTTCCTAAGTACTGTTCGTCGGTGACCGGATCCTTCCACTCGAGGGTCCCGCTGTACACGCTGAACTGGAGGGCCGCCTGATCGGGCGCCGCACCATGCCAGTGCAGCACGTTCGGCTTGGTGAGGACCGGCTGACCAGCAGGGACATCGACGATGCCGCTGCCAAGTTCCTGAAGGCGCCCGCGGCCTTCCTCGACGAGGAGCAGTTGGGCCGCTGAGTGGATATGCCAGTTCGTGCGTGCCCCGGCCTCGAACCGGATGCGCGACATGTTCATGTTCTTGGTGTCGCCCACTTCAATCTTTCCGGTCATGCGCGAGGCGATACCGCCACCTCGTCCACCGCCGGCCGGCGGCGCCTGCCCCGGCGCGGGCTGCTGCGCAGCAGCGGCCGCCAACATCGACCAGACAGCCGCGATAACGAGACTCGCCAGAACGACACTTCTTCTATGAGTCATGTGCGCCCTCTGTCACTTTGACCTGAGCCCTTTTAGCTTGGACCTTGCACTTTGAACTATGAACTTGAGCCTTGAACTTTGAACCTTGAACCTGAAACCTTTGACCTGACTTTTGACCTTTGACCTTTGACTGTTGGCCTGCGTGCGTCAGCGCCCGGTGAACTGTATCTGTTTGAGCGCCCCGGATTCCAGCGGCAACTCGCTCGCTCCGGCGGGGCTGCCATTGACGCTGAGCAGAAAACTCACGATGTCGGCGTAGGCCGGCGTCCCGAGGCTATCTGGCGCATCCTGCGGCATCGATCGCCGAATCGTCGTCAACAGATCGTCGATACTCGAGCCGGTCCAACGTTGCGAGAAGTCGGGGCCAGCCAACGGCGGGGCCGCAGACTCACCGAGCAGGTCCGCCTTATGGCACGAGGCGCATGACTTCATGTACTCGTCACGGCCACGCTGGGCTTGCGCATCTGTGAAGACGCCATCCCAGATCGTCCGGGCACTGGCCGCTGCTTGCCCCGCCGCAGCCGACCGCTCCGGGCTGTGCGTTCCCTCTGGAATCGGCAGTCCTTGCTCGCGCATCGCTTTTCGGAGCAGCGCCGCCGCTTCCGGATATCGCTTGAGTACGGCAGGGGTGTACTCCACTCCGTCGGCAGCCGTGAGCGGAATCCATCCCTTCGCGTTGCGCGCATCGAGCTTCGCGCCTCGCTCGATCAAAAACTGAATGGCGGCGATGTTGCCACCCCGATAGACGGCGCCGTGCAGTGCGGTCTCGCCGTCGATGTCGACGTCGTTGACCTGACCGCCACCCACTTCGAGCGCAAGCTTCATGGCCGCAAGCGCTTCTTCGTGCGTGCCCGGGTTCTCACCCGGCGCCCAGATGCCGACGCCAGCAGCCACCATCAACGCCGTCGTCCCGCGGTTGGTCTTGACCGATGGATCCGCCCCGACCTCCAGCAGCATCTTCATCAGCGGCACGTCGTCGTTCTTCGCCGCCATCAAGAACGGTGTCGAACCGATACGGTTCAGCATGTTCCTGTTGCCATCGCGAGGCTCTTTCGTCGTGCGCGCGTTCACATCGGCGCCGCGCTGCACGAGCTGTCGAACCAGATCCAGGGGATCGAGACCGCCCGTTTGCACCGGTCCCGGGAGATTGAAACCGGCGTTGTGTCGACGCGACCAGGCGATTTGATGGAGCGCCGTCCACCCCTGCGCGTCGGCATTCGGGTCGGCTCCGCGCGCGAGGAGCTGACCGGCCACCTCGTAGTGCGCGTTCATGACAGCGAGCACGAGCGCGCTGGTGCCGTCTGACAGCTTCTGATTGACGTCCACTCCGGCATCGAGCATGGCGCGCGACGCCTCGAGGTGTCCGCCACGGACGGCAAACAGAAATGGCGTGAAGGATCCACCGGTCGAGCGGCCATCACGATCGGCGCCGGCTTCGATGAGGGCAGTCACGGCGGCGGCGTTGTTCGCGGCGGCAGCCCACATGAGCGCGTCCTGCCCTTTGCGGCGTTCGCGGGCGCGAACGTTTGCGCCGCGGGCGAGCAGCGCCTTGATCACGGCAAGGTTTCCCGTGCGCGCAGCGGTCATCAACACGGTTTCACCGTCGCCCAGTGTCGTATTGGGATCGGCGCCAGCTTCGAGCAGCCGGGCCACCATCGCGGCATCCCCGTTGATGCACGCAAGATAGAGAGGCGTGATCCCGTAGCGGTTGGCAGCGCCGCCCTTCGCACCCGCCTTCAGCAGCAAATCCGCCGTCGCGAAATCCGCGCGCCTTACCGCCCAGTGAAGGGCAGTCGTTCCGTCAGGCTCAGCGCTGTTGCCGTCCGCCTTCGCCTGTAGCAACGCGCGAACTGCCTGGCCGTCGCCACGCTTGACGGCGTCGACCAGCGTGATGTCGGCGAACACCCCAGCATCAAAAGCAATGACGCACGCCAACGCGATCCCGCACACGACAGGTAGGGCGGGTCCTGCTTTGTAGACCCGCCGGACAGGAGCCCGCGATACACGCCGGGTCCACAAACCAGGACCCGGCCTACGCGTGTCGAATCTCACACTCATATTCCAGACAGCAACTCGAGCCGCCCAGTGCTATCACCCAACTTCTCCACCGGGACGCCCGCCTTATCGAGCAGGCTGAGGAGAAGGTTCGTCATCGGCGTCTCGCTGCGGTATACGAGGTGACGCCCCCCGCGCAGAGTACCAGCGCCACCGCCGACCACGGCAATCGGCAGATCGTAGTGCGCGTGGAGATTGGGATTACTGAGAGCCGCTCCGTAGAGAAACAGCGAATGGTCCAGCAGGGTGCCATCACCTTCAGGTGTGGACTTCAGCTTGTCGAGGAACCATGCAAAGAGCTCGGTTTGATACGTATTGAGCCGGGCGTACTTCGCGAGCTGCGTCGGGTTGTCCTGATGGTGTGACAGACCGTGATGCCCTTCGGTGATGCCGATCTCGGGATACGTGCGGAAGTTCAGCTCGCGGCCGAGCATGAAGGTCGCGACCCGCGTCATGTCTGACCTGAAGGCGAGCCACTGCAGCTCGTACATCAACTTGACGTGCTCGTCGAACCGATCCGGAACACCAGCCGGACGCTCGAGCGTCGAAAGCTCCGAACCGTCACTCGCTTCGATGCGCTGGATGCGCCGTTCCACCTCGCGCACCGAATCGAGGTATTCCGTCACCGTCGTGCGATCGCCGGTGCCGAGCGACGCCTGCAGCTTCCCGAGGTCGGTCATGACCGAGTCGAGGATGCTCTGGTTTTGTTTGGCTTGCGCGACCCGCTGCTCGCGCGTCCCGCCATCGCCAAAGAGCCGTTCGAAGATGATTCGTGGGTTGTTCTCGGTCGGCAGCGGCGTCGTGTCCGAACTCCAGGCGAGGGTGTTGAGATACGCGCAGCTATAGCTGTTCTCACACTGTCCGCCCAGAAAGTTGAGATCGATCGCCAGTTCCAATGATGGCAACGCCGTCGACTGTCCCAGATGTTTTGCCGCGATCTGATCGGCCGAGATGCCGTTGCGCACATCGGCGCCCTCGGTTCGCTTGCAGTGCACGCCGGTAAGCCACGAGCTCGTGCCGCGCGTGTGATCGCCGTTCGCGCCATCGTCGAAGGCATCCGCCTGATGCTGCGCGAGGCCGCTGATCACGACCAGGCGATCGCGATACGGTGCCAGCGGACTCAGAATCGGTGACAGCTCGAACCCGGTGCCCTCGCCCGTGGGCGTCCAGTAGTTGATGCCGGTGAAGTTCCGCGCGACACCATTTGGCAGATAGACGAACCCGAGCCGCCGTACCGGGTTAGCCGCCGTCTGCGCCAGCGCGGTGGACGCGGGAACCATCGCGTCGAGCAATGGCAGCGCCAGCGTCGCACCAACTCCGCGCAGGAAGGTCCGTCTGGGAAGCGCGCGTTTGGTAATGAACATAATGGTCCTTGTCGGCTCGACTCCGCCCGGCCCTACGCCCCTCCCGCCTTCCTCATCTTGAATGGCGGACTCTGCACGATTCCGACGATCAACGATGACAGCCGATACTCGTCTCGCGCCGCGTCACGCAGAATCGCGCGGACCGACGGCGCATCGTAATACTCCAAACCGCGGCCAAGTGCGTACGTCATCATCTTCTCGGTCAAAGTCGCGACGAACCGATCCGATCGGAGCAGCACGTTTCTCAACCCGTCCGGTCCGTCGAACCGGGTCCCATCGGGCGCCGCGCCGCTGGCATCTATCGGGGCCGATGATTCGCCGAGGGTCCGCCATCGCCCGATCGCGTCGAAGTTCTCGAGCGAGAGGCCGAGCGGATCCATCATCGCGTGGCAGGACGCGCAAACGGGATTCGAGCGGTGCCGCTCCATCCGCTGACGCATCGGCAGCACGATACCCGACGTATCGGTGGCTCGAAGCGGTGGCACATTCGGCAGTGGCGGGGGCGGGGGCGTGCCGAGCAGATTCTCGAGAATCCATTTACCCCGAACGACGGGCGACGTCCGATCGGGATATGAGGTAACCGTCAGGATGCTTCCCTGCCCAAGCAGCCCGCGCCGCTTGCTCTCGGGACCAAGCGTAACGCGCCTGAAATGATTGCCTTTGATGTTCGGAATGCCGTAGTGAGTGGCCAGCCGCTCGTTGACGAAGGTGTAGTCGGCGCGCAACAGATCAAGCGCGCTACGGTTCTCGCGCACGATGCTGTCAAAAAAGAGCTCGGTCTCGCGCCGGAACGACTGCCTGAGCGCGTCGTCGAAATCGGGGAACACGCTCTGCACCGGCACGACCGCATCGAGGTTGCGCAGGAATAGCCACTGGCCAGCAAAGTTCTTGACGAACGCATCGGCGCGAGGGTCCGCCATCATCCGGCGCACCTGCGTGCCCAGCACTGCCGGATCACTCAACTGACGTTTCGCCGCAAGGTCGAGCAACTCGTCGTCGGGAACGCTGCTCCACAGGAAGAAAGACAACCGCGAGGCAAGCTCGACGTCGTTGACGGAATACGCGGCGCCGGCCGCCACGCCCGCCGGATCGCGTTCGACCCGCATCAGGAACTCGGGGCTCACGAGCAGACGTCTCAACGCGTTCTCGACTCCGGCGTCGAATCCACCCTGCGCAAGACCTTCGCGATAGAACGCCATCAACGGGTCGACATCGGCGTTGGTCACGTTGCGCCTGTACGCCCGTCGTGCCAGGGTGGACAGAATCGTTTTCGCGCACGCCTCTGTGTCGTTGGCCCCGCGCGCAGATCCGGTCCGCCGAGCCTCCGAAAGCGAAGGAGTGCAGACGAAGATGCGCTTGCGGCTCGATCCCTCTCCAGGACCGATCGGATTGTGAGGACCGCTGATCTCCACGCTCCTCAGGTACACGCCTCGCCGCGTCTCCGGGATGTTCACTCCCGCCGGGAAGGGCCGCTCGAACGGAAGCCGCGGTGTTTCTTCGAGTGCCGACACGCTGTTGAGGAACGTGACGACGACATCTCGCGCGCCGGCCTTGACGGGCACGCGCAGATTCCATGATTCGTCTGCCCGATTGCGCGCCTGTCGCTCGCGCGCCCCGGCACGAACAGTCTGCTGAATCTGCGAGATTCCCGGCCGCTGTGGCGCCCGATTTGCCGGAGCCTGGGCTCGAGGCTCGGGGCTCGACGTGGATCCCGGATCCCGGGCGCCGGATTCGGGGACTTGCGCCGCATCGGGCTGGGGATCGGGATTCTCCGGTGGCTCCGCGTTGGCGGCCCCGCCGATACCAGGGAGCGTGAACAGCCCCGCACGCTCGCCGTCGATGCTGATCTCGAGCCGCTGCTCTTCGGTGTAAAGCGGCACGCTCTCGTTCAAATCACGCGTCAGGCGCGGCCTGAACTCGTATTCGCCATCCATCGGGAATGTGTAGCGAATCAGCGTGCCCCCACGAGTGCCGAGCGGAAGCCCGGGAAGCTGCTCGTCCTGCGACAAATCGTCTGTTACCCGGAAGTAGTCGATGTTCGGAGCAGGCGGCGGCGTCCCAACGGCGAGCCGGCTGACTCTTTGCGCGGCGGCCAGGTACCGCTCCATCAGCGTCGGCGACATCTTGAGCACGCCCGCGATGTTGTCGAACCCGTAACTCACATCGTCAGCAGGCAGCAGCGCGGCGACGTCGACGTCCAGATCCAGGATGTCGCGGATCGCGTTCCGGTACTCTGCGCGATTCAGCCGATGGAACGATTCGGTGCGCCCCGGATTGGGTCGCGCGACAGCGTTGCGGTCGAGCTCAGCTTCAAGCCAAGTGGCAAATGCATCGTGCGCGGCCTTGTCCGGCCGGGGCGCCCCAGCCGGAGGCATCAGGCCCGCGCGCATCTTCAGCACCACCTTTTCCCACGCTCCCGGGTTCGCTCCGACGTTGGTAAGGTCGAGCGTGTCGAGCGCAATAGGAACCGTTCCTCGCTGCTGGAGCCGCTGGGTATGACACGTCAGGCAATAGCGATCCAACAGGGTTTTTTGCGGCGCGGACGATGACGGGGGTGTCACCTGCTGAGCCGCCTGCGTCGGCCAGCCGAGCCCGAGCGCGGTAAGACACACAGCCAGAATGCCCGCCGCGGCCGGAACGCGGACTCGCAACACCATGAGTAATCCTAACGCCTTTCCTCGATCAGCTGACCCTACCTGAATTGGTTGTTTAGGTGGCAAGTGCGCGTCTATACTGCCGCTCGCTTATACTGCCGCTCGCTTTCCTCTATTTCACTGGAGGGCATATATGCGCAGACTCATGATTCCAGTCGTTGCCTTGACCGCTCTCGCGTCGGTTTCGTGCAGCCCACGCGCCGGCACCGTCGAGGCCGCCAACGATGCGCTCGGGGTGGCGCAGATAACCTCGATCCAGTTCTCCGGAGCGGGGCGTTGGTACCAGTTCGGTCAGGCTCCGAATCCAACCCTTCCGTGGCCGCACTTCGACGTCAGCAGCTACACGGCAACGGTCAACTACTCCACCCCCGCCGCGCGCGTGCAAATGACCCGGCTCCAGACCGTCGAACCCGATCGTGTGCGACCGACGCCGGCTCCACAACGTCCCGACCAGTACGTCAGCGGAACAACGGCGTGGAACATGGCGCCGCCCGCCGGCGCGCCGGCAGATGCCGCACCCGTGCCGCAACCGCAGCCTGCCGCGGTCGAGGAGCGCGTGATGGAGATCTGGACGACGCCGCATGGCTTCCTGAAAGCTGCCGCGGCGAACAACGCCACTGCCCAGCCCGGTGAAGGCGGCTCGGAAGTGTCCTTCACAGCGGGGAAGAATCGCTATGTAGGAACGATCAACGAGCAGAACGAGGTGGCGGTCGTCCGGACGTGGATTGACAACCCGGTGCTCGGTGACACGGAAGTGCAGTTCAGCTACACCGACTACAAGGACTTCAACGGCGTCAGGTTCCCCTCGCGCATCGTGCGTGTGCAGGGCGGGCACCCGGTGCTCGACGTCACGGTCTCGTCCGTGACCGCCAATCCCGACTTTACGGCGACACCGCCAGCGGCGGCTCCGGCGCCCGCACCTGTAACGGTCACGGTCGAGAAACTGGCGAACGGCGTGTACTACCTGAAGGGTGGAACGCATCACAGCGTTGCCATCGATCAGAAGGATCACATCGTCGTCGTCGAAGGCCCGCAGAACGAGGAGCGATCGCTGGCCGTGATCGCCAAGGTCAAGGAGACAATCCCGAACAAGCCGATCCGCTACTTGATCAACACGCACGTGCACTTCGATCACTCAGGCGGGGTGCGCACCTACGTCGATGAGGGCGCCACCATCGTCACGCACGAAATGAACAAGCCGTACTACGAGCAGGCATGGGCAGCGCCACACACCATCAACCCCGATCGGCTGGCGCAGTCGAAGAAGACGGCGATGTTCGAGACGTTTACTGACAAGCACGTGCTGACCGACGGAACCCGGACGATCGAGATTCACAAGATCGCGGGCGGCGGCCACAACGACGCCTTCGCGATGGTGTATCTACCGACGGAGAAGATCCTCGTCGAGGGTGATGCGTACACGCCCGCGGCGGCCGACGCGCCACCACCTACGGCGCCGAATCCGTTTTCCGTCAACCTGAACGACAACATTCAGCGGCTGAAGCTGGATGTGAGGCAGATTGCCGCGCTCCATGGGCCACGTTTGACGACGATGACCGACCTGCGGACGGCGATCGGTCAGGGCGCACCGACGAAGGGAACGAATTAGATCATTGTTGATTGATGATCTTTGATTGTTGAATCGTTGTTGATTGATGAATGTTGATTGATGAATGGTTGCGCGCGAGGCGGCAGCAATCAAGAATCGGCAATCAACAACGAACCACTAATCAGAGATCATCCAATCAGCAATATCGCCGATGTTGTAGGATGGTAGACGCAAGGCAGGTTGCATCCCGACCGCGGGAAGGGACGATCCCACCTGTGAAGTCGCGTGCGGCACACGCCGCGCGTTTCCGAGTCGATCCGAGACTCTCTTCGCCCGTGAGCGGACGCCGGGCTCAGAGGAGGAGCCATGTCTCGCGATCTGCCGGCCCACGCCAACCTCGATCACCTGAAGAAGCAGGCGAAAGAACTGCTTCGCGAGCTGCAGCAACGAGACCCCGGTGCGATCCTCGCTGATGCGCAGCATCAACTCGCGCGTGAGTACGGCTTTGCAAGCTGGCCGAAGCTCAAATTGTACGTGGATGCTGCGACCACCCGCGTTGCGCGCAACCCATTCGTGGGGTCCTGGACGGCGGACCTGTCGCGATCGAAGCTGCATCCGCTCACCCAACTCCACAGCGCCTCGATTGGATTCGACGTTGCCGGCGACGCGGTCACGATTGATTACGTCATGGTGGATGCCTCCGGGAGGACGGATCGCGGGCTCAATACATTTGTCGCCGACGGCAACGAGCGACCTTCAACGCAACGGGCGGGCTACATCATGCGCGCGCGATGGCTTGGCTCTCACAGCCTGGAGGCGGTCGTCTCCAGGGATGGCGAATTCGAAGGCCGAGTGCACTACGTCGTCTCACCCGACGGAGGCTCACTGACGCTGTCGGCGATTGGACGAGATGGCAGCGAGCAGGTGAGCGTCTTCGCCCGCGCCGATCTGTAAATGTAAAGGGGTCAGACCCCTTTACGGATTTGCGCAGGCGCCCACCTGACACGAACGCGGCGAGAGGGGTAGACTCTCACGCTTGGAGACGCGTTGATGCGGGCTACCCCTCTTCCTGTTCTGGTATCTGTGGCAGCACTGCTGTCGATGATGCCTGGCAATCGCCCGGCCGAAGCGCAGACGGCCGCAGAGTCCGCGGCTATGGCCGCTAAGTCCGCGGCTACGGCCGCTAAGTCCGCGGCTACGGCCGCAAAGTCCGCGGCTACGGCCGCTAAGTCCGCGCCTACGGCCACCGACTGGGCCGCGCTCGCCAAATTGCCTGATTTCACCGGCGTCTGGGAGATCGGGCC
>Ga0075421_100000129_pt1 | contig 64514 bp, 63 predicted proteins | sample SoiMetdeltSBSDD5_FD_75292 | JGI IMG/M metagenome (GOLD analysis project Ga0075421, IMG submission 75292) | Bulk soil microbial communities from a Populus tree surrounding site in Tennessee, USA - Soil MetaG P. deltoides SBSDD5 | ecosystem: Environmental > Terrestrial > Soil > Tree plantation... | reverse complement strand
CATCTACGGCGATCCCGCTGGCGAGGCGTCGTTGCGCGAGAACGTGGCGACGTACCTCAACACCGCGCGCGGCGTGTACTGCGACGCGTCGCAGGTCGTCATCGTCAGCGGCTCGCAGGAGGCTCTGCATCTTCTGACGCAGCTCCTCATCGATCCCGGCGAAGCGGCCTGGATCGAGGAGCCCGGCTACTACGGCGCGCGCGCCGCGCTCACCTCGGCCGGCGCACGCGTGGTGCCGGTGCCGGTCGACGGCGAAGGTCTCGACGTCGCGCAGGGCATCGCCCTCGCGCCGCACGCGCGCATCGCTTATGTCACGCCCTCGAATCACTACCCGCTCGGCGCCGCGATGTCGCTCGACCGGCGCCTGGCTTTGCTCGAATGGGCGCGCCGCAATGACGCGTGGATCGTCGAGGACGACTACGACGGCGAGTTCCGCTACGACGGTCGCCCACTGACGGCGATTCAGGGACTCGACTCCGCGGGGCGCGTGATCTACGTCGGCACGTTCACGAAAACGCTCTACCCGTCGCTGCGCCTCGGATATGTCGTGTTGCCACCGGATCTCGTGCCGTCGTTCGTCACGGCGCGCACGCAGGTCGACGGCCACCCGCCTCCCTTCATGCAGCGCGTGGTCGCGGATTTCATCGCCTTCGGCCACTTCGATGCGCATCTGAAACGGATGCGCGCGTTGTACCGCGAGCGGCGCGACGCCGCAGTACGTCTGTTCGAGCGCCACCTCGACGTCGAGCTCGGACCCGCGAACGCCGGCTTTCGCATCGTCGCGTTCGTGGAGAAGAACGACCGCGACCTCGCCGCGCGCGCGGCGCGCGAAGGACTCGATCTGCCGACGCTCTCGCGTCTCTACGCGGGACGTCCGCGCAACGGTCTCGTCCTCGGCTACATGGGCCTGACCCACACCGCGATGACGCAAGGCGTGAAGACGCTGGCGAGGCTTCTGTGACGCGAGTCAGCGTGATCATCCCGACGCTGAACGAGGAAACGCGAATCGCCGCGACGATCGGCGCGGCGCTCGCCGCGGGCGTGCACGAGGTCATCGTCGCGGACGGCGAAAGCAGCGACGCGACGGTCGCGATCGCGGAGTCGCGCGGCGCGCGCGTGATCGCGGGCGAGCGCGTCCGCGCGAAACAGCTCAATCGCGGCGCCGAGGAAGCGACGGGCGATGTTCTGATCTTCCTGCATGCGGACACGCTGTTGCCCGCCGGGGCGGCGGACGCTGTGATCCACGCGGACGCCGACTGCGGTGGATTCCTCGTCGAATTCATCGAGCCCGCCTTCCGGCTGCGCTTCGTCGCATTCATGATCAACCTGCGCACGCGACTCACGCGCGCGCCATGGGGCGATCAGGCGCAGTTCTTCCATCGCGAAACGTTTCCCGGCTATCCCGAGCTGCCGCTGATGGAGGACTACGTGCTCGCGCGCGCGATGAAGCGCGCGGCGATCCTGCCGCTGAAAGTGCGAACGTCCGGACGCCGCTTTCTCACGAAGGGCGTGATCCGGACGTCCGCGCTGAACTGGCTCATCATCGCGGCGTATCACCTCGGCGTATCGCTCGAGCGGCTCGCGCGGTGGTACCGAGGGTAAGAGCTTGGGGGGCCACCGCCCCGGTGGCCGTACCGCCGGCGCCCCGCCGGCCGGGGGCCGGCGGTACGGCCGGCGAGGCGCCGGCCCCCCCATTCATCCTTCCGCGAATGCGTTCACCGCGTCGAACGCCTGTCCGAAGTACAGCTCGTAGCTGTCGCGCTCCACGTAGCCGAGGTGCGGTGTACAGAGAACGTTGTCCATGCCGAGGAGCGGGTGTGTCGACAACGGCTCCTCTTCGTACACATCGACCGCCGCGAAGCCGGGACGTCCTGCGCGCAACGCGGCTTGGAGCGCGCCGGATTCGATCAACTCCGCGCGGCTGGTGTTGACCAACAACGCGTCGCGCTTCATCCGCGCGAGGTCTTCCGCCGTGACGATGCCGTGCGTTTCCTCGGTGAGCCGCAGATGCAAGGAAACGACATCCGCGCGCGCAAACAGTTCTTCGCGCGTCGTCGTCGCATAGCCGTCCGCTTCCGCGCGCGTGAGCGATCCTTCGCGGCCGAAGACGACCACGTTCATCGCGAACGCGCGGCCGTAGCCCGCGACCAGCGTGCCGATCTTGCCGTAGCCCCACACGCTGAGGGTGCGTCCGCGGAGTGCGCGGCCGAGGCTCCCCTGCCACAGACCTGCGCGCATGTGTGCGACTTCCTGAGGAATGTGGCGCATCGCGGCCATCACCAGCGCCCACGTCAGCTCCGCCGGCGCGATGGGCGAGCCCGTACCGACGGCGATCTTGATTCCGCGGCGCTTACATGCCTCGACGTCGATGTGCGCCGTACCGCGTCCGGTCTGACTGATCAGCTTCAGACGCGGCAGGCGCTCGAGCAGCGCGTCGTCGATCGACGTCCGCTCGCGGATCAGCACCAGCGCGTCCGCGTCGCGGAACCGCTCCGCCAGCGCGTCGATGTCCTTCACCGTATCGTTGTAGATCGTGACTTCGTGCCGCGCGAGTCTCGTGAAGCACGCCAATCCGCGCACCGCGTCCTGGTAGTCATCCGGAATGACGACGCGCAGAATCACGACGGCTTCTGCCCCACCAGCCAGATGAACAGCGGCGAGAGGAACACACCCTCACGCACGTGCGCCTTCTCGCGCTCGATCAGCGTGCCGAGAATGCGCTCCGCATCAGGAGATGTACCTGCGCTCGCGCTGACGTGCGAAAGAACGGGATAGAGCAGGTTGCCCCAATACGGCCTCTCCCACGCGATGAGAAAGCGCGCGTGGACCGCGGGGAGGATCGCGCTCGATGCGACCATTTCCGAGGGATCGGATGCGTCGTAGGGCGGCTCGAGGTGGTCGACGGTCCGCCACGACGGCGGCAGTGCGTCGTAGGCCTCGCGTGCGTGGATGAGATGCGCGTCCGACCACTCGTCCCGTGACGGGCCGACGTAATCGTCGAGAAAAAGGAGTCCACCCGGCTTCAACGCGACGAGAAGCTTGTCCAGCAACGCCGCGGGATCGCTCATGTGGTGCATCGAGCCGTTGAAAAAGACCGCGTCGTAGTGCGTTTCCGGATAATCGACGCGCTCGCAATCGGCGACCTCATAGTGAACGCGGTCGACTCCGTCCTTCAGAGCCTGCGCGCGTGCGATGCGAATGGCCTCCGGCGAGATGTCGTATGCGTCGACTTCCTCGCAGATGCGCATCCATCGCAGGTCCTTCTCGAGCAGTCCAATGCCGCAGCCGATGGAGAGCCCGCACGCGAGCGGTTTGTATCCCCACGCCGCCTTGAACCCGTGCGTCGGGTACCCCCACCAGCAGTCGGTGACGCACTCGTTCACGTAGCGACGCACGAGCGGATATTCGGCCCAGTACACCGGCGCCGCCGCCTGCGATTGCCGATCCCAGAACTCCGCCGTGGTCTGTGCCATGCGAGAGCCGCATTGTAGACTTTTCGTCATGAACAACACCTCGCCGGACGTCGACCGCTACATCGCCAAAGCCCCTCCATTCGCGCAGCCGATTCTCGAGCGCATCCGCAAGGCGTTTCACAAGGCGAATCCGGACATCACCGAGGTGCTGAAGTGGAGCGTCCCGCATTTCGAGTACAAGGGCGTCCTCGCCGGCATGGCCGCGTTCAAACAGCACGTGCGGTGGGGCTTCTGGAAAGCGAATCTGATGGACGACCCGCACGGCATCCTCGGCGAGACGATGGCCGGCAGGAATGTGTCGAGCGTGAAGGATCTGCCGTCCGAGAAAGTGCTGATCGAGTACGTCCGCCAGGCCGTGAAGCTGAACGAAGAGGGCGTGAAGGTCGAGCGCGCACCGCGCGAGCAGCGCGGCGAAGCCGAGGTGCCGGCCGATCTCGCCGCCGCGCTGAAGAAGTCACCCAAGGCGAAGAAGGCCTTCGACGCCTTCTCTCCCAGTCACCGCCGCGAGTACATCGAATGGATCACCGAGGCGAAGCAGGAAGCCACGCGGCAGAAACGACTCGTGCAGGCAATCGAGTGGATCGCGGAAGGAAAGGCACGGAACTGGAAGTACATGAAATAGAACGATGAGTGATGAACGATGAACGATGAACCGTGACGACGTTCATCGTTCATCGTTCATCGCTTCTTCTTCGCCTCTTTATCCGCGACCTTCTTCGCGTGGCGTGCCTGACCGAGCGAGACGTTGATCGGGTTCGTGCGGTCGAGGAACGGAACGGCGGGGCGGGCGCGCACGCCGAGGGAGCGGCGGACCCGGTTGAGGTAATCGTTGCCTTTCACGAGCTTGAGACCCTGGTCCGCGGTCTCGACGGCCTTCTTACGATTCCCTGCGGCGAGGTACACGCGCGAGAGGTTCGCGTAGTGATCGCCGTTGTAGAACTCGAGGTCGATCGCACGTCGGCAGAGATCGATCGCGGGTTTGTACTTCTTCGACATCAGCGCCAGCGCGAGGCCGAAGAACGACAGACCGCTGGCATCTTTCGGCGAGCGGATCGGCGGCGAGTCCTCGGTCCCGTAGACACTGAGGAACAGCGTGAGAGCGGAAAGGAAGTCTTCCTGCCGCGCGGCGGTGATGGCGTCTTCGAGTGTAGACATCAGATCGTTTCTCTCGAGCGTAGACGATGCACGTACCGCGAGATCCTCTCACGGTCATCTTCGGTCGGTTCGATAAATCGCATCCCGTACTTCGACATCGCGCCCGTGAACTCGGCCCGCAGCACCTCGGCCAGGATCTGCAGCGGGCGGGGATCACCGGGCAGATAGAAATGCAGCCGCACCGGGCCATCCTGCGGAAGCATGCGCTGCACCTCGATGAGCATCCCGTTGGAGGAGATGTTCATGCTGCGTCCGAGGATGAAGCGGCCGTTCTTTTCGAGCGAGACCTCGATCTTTGTGATCGTGCGGAGCTGGCGGCGCACCGGGATTTGCGTCAGCCGCTCGACCTTCGCGTCCAGCTCGGGCTTCTGGAGCGGGCGGAAGATCACGTCGTTGCAGCCGGCGGAAAGCGTGAGATCGCCGTGTTCGGGACTCTCGCGATCGCACACCAGCAACAGCGAGACCCCGCGAATCGTCTCGTCGGCGCGGACCTCGCGGCAGAACTCCGGCGCGGCCATGTCGAAGAGGTCGTAGCCGAAGATGATCAGGTTTGGTTTCTCCATGCGCGCCTTGGCCAGGCCTTCCGAGCCCGCGAGCGCGGTCATGATCAGCATGTCGCGGCGGCGCAGGATCGTCTCCTGGAACAGCAGCGCTCCGCGCGAGTGATCGACGAGCAGGATCCGGCCGGGCGCGGCGGCGCTCATGCCGGCGTGATCTCCCGCAATCTGCGGACGGCGCGCTGAAGGTCGTCGACCAGCATCTCCATCTGTTCCGCCGTGTTCGATTTTCCGAGACCGATTCGAACGGAGCCCATCGCCGCCGCGTCATCGACACCGATCGCTTTCAGCACCCGCGATGGTCCCTTCTCCCCCGAACTGCAGGCCGAGCCCGAGGAGAGCGAGAAGCGTTTCATCGCGGGGAGCAACGACTCGGCGTCGATGCGCACGAAGCTGACGTTCAAGTTCCCCGGCAATCTTAACTCGCGCGGTCCATTCACAGAAACGCCAGCGATGACCTCGAGGAGCCGGTCGCGGAGGCGATCGCGTATTTGCGTGAGACGCAACGCCTCTTCCGCCATCTCCTCGACGCGCAGTTGCAGCGCGGCAGCGAGTCCGACGACGGCCGGAACATTCACCGTGCCGGAGCGCACTCCGCGCTCCTGTCCCCCGCCGACGATCACGGGATTCACACGGACGCCGCGTCGCACGAGCAGGCCTCCGATGCCTTTCGGACCGTACATCTTGTGCGCGGAGAACGACGCCACGTCGATGTTCGTGAAATCGAGCGGAATCTTCCCGGCGGCCTGCGTCGCGTCGGTGTGAAAGAGGACTCCGCGCTCGCGGCAGAGCGCGGCCAGCTCCGCGACCGGCTGCACCGTCCCGATCTCCCCGTTCGCGGCCTCGATCGACACGAGCCGCGTTTCGGGACGCAGTTCCGCGGCGAGGGCCTCGGGATGGATGAAGCCTTCCGCGTCGGGCCTGAGGTAGGTGACGTCGATGCCGTTTTTCGAGAGCCGTTCCGCCGGCGCGAGGATCGACTTGTGCTCCGTCTGGCTGGTGATGAAGTGCTGGCCGGGTTGCACGAGATTCAACGCGATGTTGTTCGACTCCGTCGCGCCCGCGGTGAAGTAGACCTCGGCCGGCACGACGCCGAAGAAGCGAGCGACGGACGCACGCGCGTCTTCGACGGCGAGCGACGCTTTGTGTCCGTGCGGGTGAGTGATCGACGCGGGATTGCCGAAGTGCTCGGTGAAGTACGGAAGCATCTTCTCGACCACGCGGGGATCGCACGGGGTGGTGGCGTGGTGGTCGACGTAGATGACTTCGGGGGGCACGCGTGCATGATACGAGAACGTAGGGCGCGGCTTTAGCCCGCCTCTCCCGTGCGCACGTGCAACCGAGGGGCGGGCTGAAGCCGCGCCCTACGTTTACCTCCGACGTCGTCTCCGGCGCGTCGTTTTCGTCACTTGCTCCCCTTCCTCCTGCGCGCGCCGCACGCGTTGAGCGAAGGCCTGCCATTGACGGAACACGTCCACGTAGCGCCCGGACGACAGCGCGTAAAGCTCGAGCAGCGCGAGCGCGTCGTTGAACGGCTCGCGGTAGACGGCGCGGAACTGCGCGCGGCGCTCGGTCGGCGGCTCGAGCAGACGCCAGAGCGTCTCGAGCGCTTGCTCGATCTGATGGCGTGTACCCGCTGCGAGAGCCATGCGCGCACAGAGCGGCTGCGTGAGCTCGCGGATGAAGAGAATCACCTCGGCGATGCGCATGCGTCCCGTTGCGGCGCGGCGCTTCTCTTCTTCCTCGATCTCCTCGATCACCCACGGCAGCATGAGCACGGAGAGGAGCACTGCATCCGAGACTTTTCGTCCCGCCTGAACGGTGCGATCGAGCACCTCGAGCATCTTCCAGAAGTACGGCACGCGATCGACACGGATCGCGTTGTAGATCTCCGGCAGGAGCGGCTCGAGCAGCGCGGTGTCGACCATCAGCCGGATCGCGCCCCGCGACCACCCGCGCCGCAGCAGCTCGAGGATCTCCTCGGAGACGCGCGGCGGCGAGGCCTTGAGGATGTCGCCGCGATGGCGAAGGATGCCCTGGTAAGTCGCCTCCTCGATCTCGAATCCGAGGCGGGAGGCGAACTCGATGGCGCGCATCATCCGGACCGGGTCCTCGCGGAAGCGAAGATCGGGATCGCCGATGACGCGCACGCGGCCCGCGCGCAGATCCTCGATGCCGCCGACGTAGTCGATCACGGAGAAGTCGGCGATGTTGTAGAAGAGCGCGTTGATCGTGAAGTCGCGGCGCCGCGCATCCTGCAGCGGCGAGCCGAACGTGTTGTCGTCCGTGATCAGGAAATCCTCGGACTCCGCATCCTCCGGCGCGACGATCGCGCGCTCCGGCTCGCGCCGGAACGTCGCCACTTCGACGACCTGGTCCTGAAAGATGATGTGCACGAGGCGAAAGCGCCTTCCGATGATGCGGCTGTTGCGGAAGAGACGACGCACTTCGTTCGGATGCGCGTCCGTGACGACGTCGAAGTCCTTCGGCGTCCGGTTCATCAGCAGGTCGCGCACGCTGCCACCGCAGAGATACGCGCGATAGCCGCTGCGATGCAGCCGGTACAGAACCTTCAGCACGTTCTCGGGGACGCTGCGCCGGGAGATCGGATGACCGCTGCGGTCGATGACCGTGCCGCTCGGCTCCGGGGCCTCGGGCACCGATGTCTCGACGTCTTCCGCGCCTGGCGGATTACTCGTTTCCATAATGGTATTTGCGGTCGACGATGAAGAAGGATCGCTTCCAGCGTGTGTTCCGGAAGAACGAACGCAGGACCATCCCGATCTCCTCGAGACGGTTCCTCGGCGTCATCTGCTCGAGGTCGAACGACCAGTACACCATGAAGGCGCGTCCCTTCATCATCGCGCGCGGCACAGTGCCCCAGAAACGCGAATCGTGCGAGCGATCGCGGTTGTCGCCCATCATGAAGTATTCGCCTGGCGGGACTTTGAATGGTCCGAAGTGGTCGCGATTCGCGTCCGGATGATTCGCGCGGAGCGTCTCGCCGGTGCGAAAGACCACATACGGCTCGGCTATTTCTCGTCCGTCGATGAATACGCGCTTCTCGCGGATCGTCACGGTCTCGCCGGGAAGACCGACGACGCGCTTCACGAAATCAGTCTTCGGATCGTCCGGCCAGCGGAACACGATGATGTCGCCGCGACGGGGTTCGCGAAGAGGCAGAAGACCGGAGACCATCGGGTCCTTCGGGCCGTAAATGAATTTGTTGACGAAGATGTGGTCGCCGGTCAGGAGGTTGTCCTCCATCGACCCGCTGGGGATCTTGAAGGCCTGGAAGGCGAAGATGCGTGCGAAGTTGATGAAGACGATTGCGATCAGCAGCGCTTCGTAATACTCGCGGATCGTCGTTTTCTTCACGCTCTCATTGGCTGCTGCCATTCGTGCGGCTGGTCCTCTTCAACTGTTCTGTGATGAAGCCGGCGGCGACCGATTGTATAGCAGCGGGCGCGGCGGCCACGACGTTGCCCTTGCGAAGGTAGCGGCCGGTTGGAACGCGCGCGTCGGCGACGAAGTTGATTGCGTCCTGCCCGGTGCCGTTCACGACATAGATTCTCGATGGATCGAGCCATGCTGTTTCGCGAACGCTCTTCCAGAATGCCTCATCCGGCGCTCGTGTAACGACGATCGACGCCGCGCGCGCATTCTGCATCAACGACGCGCGCGCGTCGCTCCAGGTGAAGCGATCCGCGATCCAGACGACGAGCGGGAGTTTCTCGCTGTAGCGGAGATCGCGTGGCCGTAATGCGAATGCGTCCGCCGCGAAGGGGATGACATCCGCCGCGATCGTCGTCTTCGGCTGTGCCTCGATGCGCCGTGCTGTGCCGTCATAGCGGAGACTCTCGGTGCGCTCGGACGAGTCGAGCGTCGAATAGACGACGGTGTACCGCTCGGCGGGCGCATCCCAGGTGAGCGAGCGGATCGTTGCGGTGCCGAAGTCGACGGCAAACTGGAACGACGTAGGGATGTGAAAGGTACGCACGATGTCGCCGAGCCTGGTCCGCACGATGTAGCTGACCTTGTTCCCGCGCGGCGCCCATTGCACCGCGAGCTCGTCCTCGGCGTCCGCGGGCAACCAATTGGTCAGGCTGCCGTCGCCGGCCGCGAGTCCGATGTCGAAGCTCGCGCCTTTCTTCGCGGAGAAGATCACCTCGTCGCGCGACTCGGAGTAGTCGAACGAGTCGATCGCGGCGAACGCGTCGGTGATCGGCTTGTCGCCGCGATAGAGGCGTCCGTTTTCGTGGCGGATCGGGCCGTCGGTGGACGGCGTGACGGCCGCGACCGCCGGCGTTTCGGGCACGCTCATCCACGCCTTCGGGATGGGCGTCGTCGAGGCGCAGCTCGTCAAAAAAGCAAGAGCTAAGCTCTTGAAAATAAACGCGCGATTCTTGGTCGCACGATTGCAAATAACCATTCCGTTATGGACCTGCAAAAGGAATTGCTCGAATCGAGTCGAAGCAAGCCGAACAAGCGCGGGATGCGCGCATCCGTCGTCTCGCTCGTCCTTCACGCGGCGCTCGTCGGCGGCATCGTATACGCCGGCACGCACAAGGTCACGCAGAACATCGCGGACGAGAAAAAGATCGACGCCTTCATCACGCAGGGCGCGGCCCCTCCTCCGCCACCTCCTCCGCCTCCGCCGAAGAGCAGCGGCGCGCCGAAGCCGTCCACTCCGAAGCCGGTGGAGATCCCCAAGCCGATGATCTCGTCGTCGTTCATTGCACCGGTCGAGATCCCGAAGGAGCTCCCGAAGGTGGATGTCCCCGAGACGTCCGCCGATCCGGATCCGAGCGCGCTGGACACGTCCAGTAACGCACTCGCCGGAGTCGCCGGCGGGGTCACGGGCGGCGTCACCGGCGGTGTCGTCGGCGGAGAGATCGGCGGCGTCATGGGAGGAGAGATCGGCGGCGTGGAGGGCGGTGTCGTAGGCGGTCAGGTCGGCGGCACGGGCACCGGCACCGAAGGCAGCGGCACGGGCGGAATCGAAGCACCGGTGGTTCCCGAGCCTCCGCCACCTCCACCGCCACCACCCGTCCCGAGCGGACCGTTACGCGTCGGCGGCGACGTGAAAGCGCCGGTCGCGATCCAGCGTGGAGAACCGAACTACACCGACACCGCACGCAAAGCGCGCGTTTCCGGCATCGTGGTCGTCGAAGCAATCATCGACAAGCAGGGAAACGTCGACAACGTGAAGGTGGTCAAGGGACTCCCGATGGGACTCTCCGAGGAAGCGGAGAAAGCCGTGCGCAAGTGGAGGTTCAAACCGGGCACGCTGAACGGGGAACCGGTGGCGACGATCTTCAACCTGACGGTGACGTTCAAGTTGAACTAGCGGAAAGCGGACAGCCGGGATCCCCGCCGGCGGTGCGCATCATCTAGATTCGATCGTGCCAATAGCCCGGCTCGCGACTCTGATGAGCCACCGCTACAACAACGATCGAGCCTTCGTAAACTCGGTAAACGAGCGTGTAAGGAAAGCGCCAAGGCAGGATGTGTTCGCGGGTGCCGTGGTCACCATTGGGATAGCGCAGCGGAGCTTCGGCGATACGAGAGAGCGCAGCGTCAATTTCGTGCGCGAATGCGACTGCAGCGAGAGGGCTGCGTTGACGATAGAAGACTCTCGCCTCCTTGAGATCGACTCGCGCCCGAGGGTGAAGCTTCACCCTCATTCGTCAGCGAAGAGCTCCGCGCGAACGTCTTCCCAATCCAGCAGTTCGACCTTCCCTTCGTCGATCTCCCGAACGCGACTCTCAATCTCCCTCGACCAAGCTGCTTTGACCTCAGGCGTGGGCTTCGGATCAAGACTCTCGATCATGACTCCAGCCAGCGTTGCGCGATCCGACTCCGGCAGTTCTGCTGCTTCTCGGATGAGCTCTTTCAGGTCTCTACCCATGATGGGCTTCCATTCTACTCGGCGGCGGCTTGAAGCCGCCGCCCCAACTTCCTAAATCCCTTCTGCGTCTTCCATCGTCTTCGGCTGCTTGCCAACCTTGCGCGAGATCGCCTTGGCCTGCAGGAACAGGCCGAGGTAGTCGCGGCCGCCGGCTTTCGAGTCCGTGCCGGACATGTTGAAGCCGCCGAAGGGGTGCACACCGACGAGGGCACCTGTGCATTTGCGATTCAGATAGAGATTGCCGACGAAGAACTCCTCGCGCGCGCGGTCGAGCTTCTCCTCGTTGTCGGTGAACACCGCGCCCGTGAGTCCGAACTGCGTGTCGTTCGCGATGTGCAGCGCGTCGTCGAAGTCCTTCGCCTTGATGATCGCCAGCACCGGGCCGAAGATCTCCTCCTGCGCGATGGTCCCCTTCGGATCGACGTCGCCGATGACTGTCGGCTCGACGAAGTAGCCGCTCGTCGGGTCGATGTTGCCGCCCGCGAGCAGCTTGCCGCCCTCGTTCGTGCCGCGCTCGATGTACGCCTTGATCGAATGCATCGACTTCTCGTTCACGACCGGACCGATCTGCGCGTCGGCCGTCGCCGGGTCGCCGATGCGAAGGCGCTTCGTCTTCTCCACGATCATCGGCACGATGCGGTCGTAGATCGCCTCGTCGATGATCGCGCGCGAGCACGCGGAGCACTTCTGTCCCTGGAACCCGAACGCCGACGCGACGACCGCCGACGCGGCGTCATCGAGATTCGCGTATTCGCGGTCGACGATGATCGCGTCCTTGCCACCCATCTCGGCGACGACGCGCTTGATCCACATTTGTCCCTCGCGAGGCTTCGCCGCCTCGGCATTGATGTGCAGACCCACTTCCTTCGATCCGGTGAAGGAGATGAAGCGGATGCGCGGATGCTGGATCAACGGATCGCCCACCTCCCCACCGCCGCCGCTGACGAAGTTCACGACGCCCGGAGGCATACCGGCTTCCTCGAGCAATTCGAAGAAGCACCACGCGATCCACGGCGAATCCGAAGAAGGCTTGAGCACGATCGTGTTCCCCCCCGCGACCGCGGCCGTGGTCATGCCGACCATGATCGCCAGCGGGAAGTTCCACGGCGGAATGACGGCGCCGACCCCGAGGGGGATGTAGACCAGATCGTTGTCCTCGGACTCGATCTTCACGATGGGCTGCTCCCCGCCGTAGCGGTACGCCTCGCGCGCGTAGAACTCCAGGAAGTCGATCGCTTCGGCGGTGTCGGCGTCGGCTTCCGCCCACGTCTTGCCGACTTCGAAAATCATCACTGCGGAGAACTCGTGCTTCCGCTCGCGCATCAACTTCGCCGCTTTGAGCAGCAGCCCCGCGCGGACGTCGACGGGCTGGCGCTTCCAGCTCTCGAACGCGGTCCAGGCGGCGTCGATCGCGCGCTCGACGTGCTCCTTCGAGCCTTTCTGAAACTTGCCGACGACCTGGTCTCGTTTCGCGGGATTCGTCGAGGAAAAAGTTTTCAGTCCCGTGATGCGCTCGCCGCCGATGACGATCGGATGCTCGCGGCCGATCTCGCCGCTGACTTTGGCGAGCGCGAGCTCCATGGCGGCCTTGTTCTCCGGTGTGGAGAAGTCGGTCAGTGCTTCGTTGCGAAACTCCGGAAGAGTGGACATGTGTTCCTTTCAGGCGTCCAAGTTGCTAGTTTGAGGCAGGGCGCGTTGCGGCCCTGGTGAAGGGATGCGAATCTTATCCAAATCGCGTGCGAGAGCAACCGTCCTCGCGCTCGCGCTGCTGGCGCTGTCGTGCTCGCGGTGGATGCCCTGGCGCACGGAGCCTCGAGGCGAGGAAGTGAACGTCTCGTTCACCCTCGAACAGAACCTCATTCAATTGAAATCCGTGCGCATCGACAATCGCGACGGCCGCTTCATCCTCGGCAGCGCGGCGCCGCGCACGATCATCGATCCGCGCTTTCGGCTGCACCGCTTCCGCGCGCACTCGCTGCAGATCAGCGCGAAGGAGACGCTGCGCATCGATCCCGCGCCGCACGATCTGCGCGGCGTGGCGGACGCCATCGTCGGCATCGAGGCCTGGCGCAACCGGGCCATCACCATCGACTACCATAGCGGGCTGGTGATCTATCAGAAGGAAGGGATCAAGTCCGGACTGATGCAGATCTATCAGTTCCCCGCGGAGCCGATGATCTACGTGAACGTGAACGGCCGCGAGATCGCCGCGATCGTCGACACGACCAGCCCCGACACGCTCGTCCTCCCCGGAAGCGTCCACGGACGCGGCACGGCCAACGTGAGCATCGGCACGACCGACTTCGGCACGATCGACGTGCAATACGCGAACGTGGCCCGCGCGCGCGTCGGCAACCGATTGCTGTCGCGGTTCCTCGTCACGATCGACTACGGGCGGCGGGTGGTGGGATTGTGGAGAGATCCGCGGACTCCGATGCACGAGTCATAATGCCCGCGTGCGCCGCCTCGTCCTCACTCTGGCATTCGCCACGACGCTATCCGCCCAAACATTCGACCTCACCGGCTACGTCGCCGCGCGCGGCGTGAACGCCACCGGACCCGAGTCGTGGCTCGAAGGTGGCTTCGGGAGGCTCGAGGCCGGCGGCGATCGCGACGACTTCACGGCACTCGCTCATCTCGGCGTGGACTGGCGTCCGACGAGCTGGCTCGAGTTGCACGCGAGCGGTGTGGCGCGACGGGATCGCGAGGAATTCGGCGGCAACGACGCCGGCATCGTCGAGGCCTACGCGGACCTGCGCAAAGAATTCTCGTTCGACGAGGTGCGGCTGCGCGGCGGCTTCTTCTTCCTTCCGACTTCGAAGGAGAACAAAGACGACAACTGGTCTTCGCCTTACACGATCAACTTCTCCGCGCTGAACACCTGGATCGGCGAAGAGGTCCGTCCCCTCGGACTCGACCTGCAGTACCGGCACACGACGAGCGCGGGCCACACGATCACCGGCGGCGCGACTGGCTTCCGCGACAACGACACGATGGGCACGCTCCTCGGCTGGCGCGGTTGGTCGATCGGCGATCGTCTCACGACGTACGACGAACAACTTCCGCTCCCGCCTCTCGGATCGCTCGAGTTTCCCGACGGTCCGTTCTGGCGCCAGCGCGACGACGGCACGACTCCCTTCACCAAAGACCTCGACGGGAACACGGGCTACTCGGGACGCATCCGCTATGGCATCCCGCAGCGCGGCAACATTCAGTACACCTACGTCGACAACGGCGGCGATCGCGCGCTCTACCCGCCGGATGCACAGAGCGGCGAGTATTCGTGGGAGACGCGCTTTCACCAACTCGGCCTCGAGATCGGCAATCCGGACGATCTGGTCGTGGCCGCGGAATACCTGGTCGGCGAGACGTACATGGGGTTCACGGATCGCCCGAACTTCGTCGAGGCGGGATTCTGGGCGACGTACCTTCTCGTCTCCGAGAAGCGCGGCCGCAATCGCTGGACGGCGCGCTACGAGCTGTTCAAGACCGAGGAGGAAGACGAGACGCCGCTCGGCGAAGACAACGACGAGAACGGGCGCGCGTGGACGCTCACCTGGATGTATGACATCTCACCTGCGATCCGCGGCGCATTCGAGTTCACGCAAGTGAGCGGAGAGCGCGAGGCAGCGCAACAGTACGGATTCGAGCCGTCCACGACGGGACGGAGTTTCACGCTGGAAGTGCGGTACCGGTTTTAATCCACATCCACATCCACATCCACATCCACGGCCGCGTCTTCGAAGAACACGACCCGCGCTCCATGTTTCTCGATGATCGCGCGCGCGCCGCGATCGCCGCGCAGCGCGAGTAGTTCCTCTGCGAACGACGGCGCGAAGATCGCCGGCACGCCGGCGATTCCCGAATAACCGGTCGCGACGATCGGCGCGTCGATCGCGATCAGCGCGCGCAGGTGTTCGGCGGTGACGAGTGGTTGATCGCACAACGTGATCAACAAACGCGCGTCCGAGCCCGCGAGCGCGACTCCCGCGCGGATCGACGACGCCATTCCCTCCTCGGCGTCGGGATTGTTCTCGCGCGTTACGACCACGACGTCGTCCGCAACCTCGCGCGCGATGCGCGTGGCGCGATCGAGCAGCGTTTCTCCTTCGAAGATGACGGATTGCTTCGGACGCCCGAGGCGTCGCGAGAAACCCGCGGCGAGCACGATCGCGACTACGCGCACCATTGCGTTGACAGCGTCGTGTTCCGCGGCTCGTGAATCGGCTCATCGAGCTCACGCAGCGTACGGGCTGAGCGTGCGTTGAGCACGGCCTGGATCTCCGCGACGATCGACAGCGCGATCTCCTCCGGCGTTTCCGCACCGAGGTCGAGGCCGATCGGGCTGAAGATGCGCGCGTCGCGCGGTACGCCCAGCTCGGCCAGCAGCTCATCGCCGCGCGAGCGCGGTCCGAGGAGTCCGATGTATGCGATGTGCGACGCGAGCAGCATGCGCAGGATCTCGACGTCGCGCGGAAAGTTGTGCGTCATCACGACCGCCGCGTCGTAATCGTGCACGTCGACAGGCTCGCGCGTCGTCACGACGTCCGCGCGCCAGCCGATCTGCTGCGCGGAACGCACGACCGGTTCGACATCCGCTCCGCCACCAAAGATGATGATCGCGCGCTGCGGACGAACGATCTCCACGAGGGTCTCACCGTCTGGCAGCGTGGTCGTCCACTCGACGGGCTCGCGTCCATTCCAGCGGAACTCGAGCAGGCGCGGCGGATGCGCGGCATCGAACGGCTCGATGAGCAGATCGAGCACGCCGCGACAGCCGAGACCCATACCGAAGACGAGATCGTCCGCGCGTGTGGAGTCGTACGTGACGATGCGCGGCTGCATGTCCGCGAGCCACGGCTTGATGCGCTCCGCGAGATCGCGCTCGAGACAGCCGCCGCTGATCGCACCCACCGCGCGTCCGTCCTCACCGATCACCGCACGCGCTCCCGCACGGCGGTACGTCGAGCCGTGCGTGCGAACGACGGTCACGAGAATGCCGCGCGGAGTGGCGCGGATCGTTTCGAGGATGCGCTCGAGCTCGTGCATGGACACGGGAAATGGTACGCCCGGCGCATGGACAAGTGGCACGGAACGTTACGGATGCGAATCCTCGCGCTACTGCTGCTATTCGCGTGTCGCGACGTAGGGCGGGTTTCAGCCCGCCTCCCCCGGGAGGGGCGGGCTGAAGCCCACCCTACGTTTGACCTCATCATCAAAGGCGGCGACGTCATTGACGGCGCCGGTGCTCCGCGCACGCGCGCCGACGTCGGCATCCGCGGCGACACGATCGTGAAGATCGGCGATCTCTCGAACGCGCAGGCCGCGATCACGCTCGACGCAACGAACCAGGTCGTCGCTCCCGGCTTCATCGACCTCCTCGGCAACTCGCAAGCCGCGGTGCTTCTCGATCCGAGACTCGAGGGCAAGATCCGGCAGGGCGTGACGACCGAGGTCACGGGCGAGGGACATTCGCCCGGCCCGCAGAACGAGACCATGGTCGCGGAGATGGAGCGCACGAAACCCAAAGGCTGGCCGAAAGTCACCTGGACGACCCTCGCCAGCTTCATGACCGAGGTCGAGAAAAAAGGGACGGCGCTGAACTTCGCGTTTTACGTCGGCGCCGCGAACTCGCGCGAAATGGTCCTCGGCCACGCGAACCGCGCGCCGACGCCCGAGGAGTTGCGTCGCATGGAAGCGATCACGCGGCAAGCGATGGACGAAGGCGCAGTCGGACTCTCTTCCGCGCTCATTTATCCGCCGGGACGCTTCGCAACCACCGAAGAACTGATCGCGCTCGCGCGCGTGGGCGGCTCGTACTGGACGCATCTGCGCAACGAGAGCGGGAACATCGACGCGGCGATCGACGAGGCCATCCACATCGGGCGCGAGGCCAAGGTGCCGGTCAACATCTTTCATTTGAAGGTCGGCGGCGCGACGAACTGGGGACACATGCCCGCGATCGTGAAAAAGATCGAGGCGGCGCGGAAGAGTGGTGTCGACATCGCCGCGAACATCTATCCGTTCACCGCGTCGTCGACGGAACTCACGTCGATCGTCCCGGCCTGGGCTCTCGAGGGCGGTTATCCCGCGTTTCTCGCGAGGCTGAAAGATCCGGCGCAACGCAAACGCATCACGAGCGAGTTGCGCGCAAGTCCGGCGATCGTCATCCGCAGCAATCCGTCGCGGAAGCTCGACCACATCGCGAAGGAGATGAAGGTCGATCGCGCGGAGGCCGCGGTGCGGCTCTTCGAGCAATCGCCGCGGAAACCGCCGCTGGCAGTCTTCTTCTCGTTCAGCGAGGACGACATGAAGACCGCGCTCGTGCAGCCGTGGGTCGCGTTCGGATCCGACTCCGGCGCGGTCGTCGAGGCGTTGAAAGAGCAAGGCGGACATCCGCGCGCGTACGCGACGTTCTCGCGCGTGCTCGCGAAGTACGTCCGCGATGAAGAGTTGCTGACACTCGAGGAAGCGGTGCGAAAGATGACGTCGCTCGCCGCGTCACGTGCGCGACTGACGGACCGCGGCGCATTGCGCGAAGGGATGAAGGCCGACGTCGTCGTGTTCGACCCGCGGCGCGTGCAGGATCGATCGACGTACGAAGATCCGCATCATTTCTCCGAGGGCGTCGCACACGTGATCGTGAACGGCACGCCGGTGTTGCGCGACGGAAAGATGACCGGCGCTCTTCCGGGACGCGTGCTCAGGAGGGCTAGACCTTGAGCACGATTCCGCGCCGTTTCAACACCCACAGGATCGCGTACCACACGAGCACGAACGTGAGCGCATACAACAGCGACGCGAAGTGCGGCTCGAAGTACGGCTTGTACACCGTGCGATAGATCAGCGCCTGTAACGAGACGCCGTCGATCTTGATGATGCCGAGGATGCGGGCCATCGCGCCCGAGCCGACGAAGGCGATCAGCGGATTGATTCCGAAGACGTCGAACGGCTTTGCCGGCAACCAGCGGATCCAGATCGCGAGAATGACGCACGCAAACCCGGCGGTGAGGACGACGTAGGAGCTCGTCCAGAGAGCCTTGTTGATCGGAAACACGAGTCCCCACGCGAGTCCGACCGCGATCCCGATCGCGCCGGCGATGGCCAGCCACTTGATGTTCTTTTCTTTCACCGCGCCCGCGGCGAGCACGCCGAGGAGCGCCGTCGCGACGGCGGGGATCGTGGAGAGCGGCCCCTCGGGATCCCACGTCTTCGCCTGCTTCCAGAGATGCGGCAGCGGGATCAGCGCGCGGTCGACCTGCGCCGCGATCGTCGCATTCGGCGGCTCGAGCGGACCGCGCGTGAGCACGGCCCAGTAGCCGAGGAGGATCGCGAGGACGATGATCGCAATCGTGCGCCGCGAACAGCGCCACGCGATCAGCGCCGCGATGATGTACACGATGCCGATGCGCTGCAGGACGCCGATGTAGCGCAGCGTCTCGAATCGAAAATACGGGAAGAGATGCAGCGCCAGGCCGCACGCGATGATGATCAGTCCGCGGCGGAAGATCCCCAGCGGTTCCTTGCGCGAGAGCTCGGTGGTGATGCCGACGATGAAGAGGAAGAACGGGAAGATGAGATCCGTCGGCGTCCACCCGTGCCACTCCGCGTGCGCGAGCGGCCAGTAGATCGCGGACCACGTGCCGGGGTTGTTGACGAGGAGCATCGACGCGACGGTGAAGCCGCGGAAGGCATCGAGAGAAGCGATGCGTCGCGTTGCTCGTTCCTCGTTGCTCGTTGCGGGGGCCGTCATGTGATGGCGTCCATGCTGCCCTAGCCACGAGTTACGAGCAACGAGAAACGCTACGCCGTCAGCGTCCGATACACCTTCAAATGGCGCAGCGCCGCCTGCTTCTCCCCTCGCCTTTCGTAGATGCCGGCGAGGTTGTAGTGCGCGTCGGCGTTTTGCGGGTCGATCGCGAGCGCATTGCGATAGGCCTTCAGCGCGTCGTCGATGCGGCCGAGGTCTTCGAGCGCGACGCCGAGGTTGAAGGCGGCGGTCTCGTGATTCGGATCGGCCTGCAGGGCATCGCGATAGTGCCGCTCGGCTGCGGCGGGCGCGCCTTCTTCGTGCATCATCCGGCCGAGGTTCACGTGCGCGTCGGCGTGCTTTGGATCGGCCTGGATCGCGCGCTCGTAAGCGTCCTTCGCGTCTTTCGGCGCCGTCATCTCGAGCTCGCACGCGAGCGCGTACCAATCCTCCGCCGACAACTCCGTCGCGCGCCGGCGCGCGTCCGCGGCGGCACGCCTGAGCAGCGGCGTTGCCTTCTCTGCGATGTCAGCGACGGAGAAATCGAACAGCGATTGTCCGGATTCCGGATTCCACATCGCGTCGCCGTCGCGGACGATCACGCGTTCGCCGTCGGCGGTGATGCGGATGCCGGAGAGTGTGTGGCCATCGGGAAGCTGATCGCGCAGACGCTGCAGCACGCGCTTCACTTTTCGCTCGGGGATGCGCGCGGCGCTGAGCTCACCGGCGGTACGGAGGATGATCAGGTCGTGAAACCCGAAGCGCAGCTCTCCGCGGACGCCGCGCTCCGGCTCGAGGAATCCCTTCGTGGCGTACGCGCGAATCCGGGACGGCGAGAGTCCCAGCATTGCCGAGACCTCGCGAACGGAGTAGGACATACCGCGCACATTGTAAAACGTGGGCGGGTTGAAGCCCGCCCTACGTTCAACGCGCGCGGCTCTTCGCCGTCTTCGCCGACGTACGCGGCGCCTGCTTCGGCGCCATGCGCTCGGCCTTGGACTTGATCGCCATCTTCGCCGACGGCTTCGCGGGCGCGGCCTTCGCGGGCGGTGCCGCCTTCGCCGGTGCGCCGCCGAGACTGCGGCGGAGGGCTTCCATGAGATCGATCACCTGCGCGTGCGGCTCTTCTTCCGCCGTCGACGTGATCTCTTCGCCTTCGATCTTCTTCTGGATCAGCGCGCGGACGCGATCGCGCACTTCATCGCGATACTGCTCCGGATGGAACGCGTCACTCGTGCTCATCTCGGCGAGCTGGATGGCCATCTTCAGCTCGTTGTCCTTGACGTCGGCATCGCCCATGTCGATCTCGTCGATCGAGCGGATCTCGTTCGGGTAGTAGAGCTGCTGCATCACGAGACCCTTGCCCAGCGGACGGATCACGACCAGGTAGCCCTTGCCGCGCGCCGCATACTTCGCGACTGCCCAGCGGCCGGTCTCCTGCAGCATGCGCGAAAGCAGCGCGTAGGCGCGCGAGCCGTTCTTGTCGGGGCCGAGGTAGTACGGCTTCTCGAAGTAGATCGGATCGATCAGCTGCGAGTCCACGAACTCCGTGATCTCGATCTGCTGCGTGGACTTCTCCTCGAGCGCCTTCAGCTCCTCTTCGTTGAAGAGGACGTATTGGCCCTTCGAGAACTCGTAGCCCTTCACGATCTCACTGCGATCGATCGTGCGCTCGTCTTTGGCGCAGAAGAGCTGCTGCTGGATTCGGCTCCCGCACTCGCGGTGCACCATGTTGAAGGAGATCTTCTCGGACGACTCGGCGGCCGAAAAGAGCTTCACCGGGATCGAGACGAGACCGAACGCAATCTGACCTGTGGCAATCGCACGTGGCATCGAGACACCTCTGAGTGGCTTTTCAACGAGAGCGACGAAGTCTTTAATCCGAAGCGGTTATGTGTGCCCAGAAACCTGTGCATCTTACAATGCGGCGCCGTGAAACGCTACGACCTCATCTGGGCCGTGATCCGCAAAATCCCCCGCGGACGCGTCGCCACCTACGGCCAGATCGCCGAGCTCGCCGGCCTCGAAGGACACGCACGGCAGGTCGGCTACGCGCTGCACAATCTCCCCGAACGCAGCAACGTCCCCTGGCACCGCGTGATCAACGCGAAAGGCGAGATCAGCCCGCGCAGTGCGGGCGACTCGCACGAGCTGCAACTTATGTTGCTCGAAGCGGAAGGCGTCGAGATTGATTTGCGCGGGCGGATCGACCTGAAGGTGTTTCGATGGAAGAGTCGCAAAGTCTCAAAGTCGCAGAGTCTCAAAGAGGAGAAGCGCCCGGGCGTACAATCCCGCTATGGCAAGCGTCGTCCTTAGCGATCCCGAGATCATGAGCGGCACGCCCTGCTTCCGCGGAACGCGAGTGCCGGTGAAGACGCTGTTCGACTACCTCGAGCACGGACATCCTTTGGAAGAGTTCCTCGACGACTTCCCTACGGTCGAAAAGGATCAAGCCATCGCCGCCTTGGAAGAAGCACGAGCACTCCTGATGGCACCATTCGATGCGGCTATTGCTCGATGAGTGCATGCCGCGCCGCTTCGGGCGCGCACTGACGGAGCACCATGTAGCGACCGTTCAGAGCATGCGCTGGCGCGGTCTGAAGAATGGTGCCCTGCTTCAGCGTGCGCGCGGCGAGTTCGACGTCTTCATCACCGTCGATCGCGGCATCCCGCACCAGCAGAATCTGAAGAACGAGACACTCGCGATCATCGTGTTACGCGCGTTCAGCAATGACGCCGAGGTGTTGATGGCGCTCTTGCCAAAGACACGCGAAGTGCTGAGGAGCATCCAGCCCGGCGAGGTCGTTGTCGTGGATTGATGAGGGCGGGCTAAAGCCCACCCTACATCCTCACCGTTCCACCGCCACCGGCGGCACCACGACCTTCCTCGGCGGGTTTTTCGCCAGCTCTTCCATCAGCAACTTCACCGCTGCTTCGAGGGATGGATCCTGGCCGGCGGCGACGAGGTCGGGGCGGTCGACGACTTCGATGTCGGGTGCGACGCCCACGCCTTCCACCGCCCACATCCCCTCCGTGTCCAGGAAACGGAACTGCGGCGCGGAGACCGAGCCGCCGTCCATCAGCGACGGGTTGCCGGAGATGCCGATCAGGCCTCCCCACGTGCGCGTGCCGATGATCGTGCCGAGCTTGCGCTTGCGGAAGTAGTACGGCAGCGCGTCGCCGCCCGAGGCCGAGTAGCCGTTGATCAGCATCGCCTTCGGGCCCACATGCGCGAACGCCGGCGTCGCACTCGGCTTCACGTTGCGACGCGCCCAGTAGTTCAGCACCGGGCGATCGATCAACTCGATCATGCGATCGGGAATGAAGCCGCCGCCGTTGTAGCGGTCGTCGATGATCAGCGCGTCCTTGTCGATCTGCGGATAGAACGACTTGAACAGCTCGCGGTTCCCTTCCGCGCCCGTATTCGGCAGATGCATGTAGCCGATGCGGCCGCCCGACGCCTTCTCGACGTACGCGCGGCGCGACGCCACCCAGTCGAGATAGCGCAGGTTCGTCTCGCGCTTCACGGGACGCACGCGCTCCTCGCGCGCGCCGGCGGTTTCCGGCGTCGCATTCACGAGCAGCGTCACCACGCGATCGGCTTTGTTCTCGAGCAGTCGATAGAAGTTGTCGACCCCGCGAGTCGACACGCCGTCGACCGCGAGGATGTACTCCCCCACGGCGACCTTCACGCCCGGTTCGGTGAGCGGCGAGCGGAACGCCTCGTGCCAGTTCTCCCCTGGGAAGATCTTCGCGACGCGAAACACGCCGGAGTCGGCGACGATCTCCGCGCCGAGGAGACCGTTGTCGACGCGATCGACACTCAAGCCCGCGGGCGAGCCGACGTACACGTGGCCTGCGTTCAACTCGCCGGCGACGTCGCCGAGGATGTAGTCGAGATCGGCGCGGTGGGCGACGAACGGAACGAGCTGCCCGTACTTTTCGCGGATCGCATTCCAGTCCAGACCGTGCATCCCCGGGTCATAGAACCAGTCGCGGAGAATGCGCCACGCGTCGTTGAACTCCTGCGTCCATTCCGCGCGCGGATCGATGCGCATCTCCATGTTCTCGAGCTTGAGCTGCGACTCGTTCGGCTTCTGTCCGCCCTTCGGCGCGACGATCGAGTAGTTCTGACCGATGCGCGCAATCAGCTTCTCGCCGCCCGCGGCGAGGTCGTAATCGTTCATGCTCTCGAGGACCGTCTCTTCCTTGCGGTCGTCGATGTTGTACAGCCGCAGCGAGCGTTCGTCGTCGCTTCCTTTGACGTAGAGGATGCCGTTCGCGACGGCGGTGAGATTCGCGTACGCGCCGGGCGCGCCGGGGATCGCGCGGACGCGGTTCTCGAATCCGGCCGGATCGATCTTCACCACCAGCTTCCCGGTCGCGTCCTTCTTCCCCTCGGACGGAGTCGCAGCGGGCGCGGTCGCTTTCTCTTCGTCGCTCTGCGGGAGGAAGAGCGCCGGTCCGTCGGCAGCGAGCAGGCCGACGTACACGCGCGTCGGATCGGTGTAGACGTAGTTGAACTCCCACGCGCTGAACGTGAGATTGAAGTCGCGGTTCGACGTGAAGTAGAGGTAGCGGCCCTTCGGATCGAACACCGGCTCGGTATCGTCGGTCATGCCGCTCGTCAGCCGATACGACTTCGCCTCGGCAACGTTGTGCACGAAGATCGAGGAGAAGCGCGCCGCGTTCAGCTTCGTGTATGCAACCCAGCGCGAGTCCGGCGACCAGCGATATTGCGTGATGTCGCCGTAGTCGTCCTTGTCGATGGGCGCGAGCTTGCCGTTCGCCACGTCGAGGACGTACAGCGCGTGATCCTTGTCGGAGAACGCGAGCATCTTCGAGTCGGGCGACCAGAGCGGTGTGAAGCGCCACGCTTTCGCGTTGTTTGTGATCTGACGCTCGGTTGTAGCGTTGTCAGCTGGGCGGACGTAGGCCTCGTAGTCTCCCGACTTGTCTGAGAGATAGGCGATCCAGCGGCCGTCCGGCGACCAGTTCGCGTCGCGCTCGCGCACGCCGGGCGTCTGCGTGAGGTTGCGGATCTCGCCTTCTTTCGCGGGGACGCTGAAGATGTCGCCGCGCGCGACGAACAACGCGCGGGCCGCGCTCGGCGAGAGCGAGTATGACTCGATGTTGGCGGTGACGCTGCGGAAGTACGGGAGCGTGTTGCGGAAATCGCCGTACACGTGAATCGGAACGCGCTCGCTCTTCTGCGTCGCGGAATCGAAGCGATGAATGAAGCCGCCCGTCTCGTACACGACCTGCGTGCGATCGGCGCTCGGCCAGAGCACGTCGTAGTCGGTGTGATTCGTGATCTTGCGGGTCTGTTTCGACTTCGTGTCGTACGCCCAAAGATTCAGCCGACCATTTTCACGATCGGACGTGAAGTAAATCGTGTCGCCGATCCAGACCGGCTGGTTGTCGGTGTGTGGAGTGTTCGTGATCTGCTCGGCCTTGTTCGCGGCGAGGTCGTAGATCCACACGTCCTGTGCGCGGCCGCCGCGATAGCGCTTCCACGTGCGGAACTCGCGCTCGATCGGTGTGTAGACGAGCTTCGTGCCGTCCGGCGAATACGCTCCGCCACCGGCTTCGGGGATCGCGAGCGGAGTCTCCATGCCACCCGTCGCAGGGACGACGTACGGCCGCGCCATGCGATCGCTCCACGGCACGCGATGCGGGAGGAAGAGGATGTTCTTGCCGTCGGGCGTCCAGTCGAGGATGCGGTTGTCGATGCCGCCGCGCGGCGGGAGCGCGCCGACGTCGTTGTAGAACGTGAGTTGCCGAGGAACACCGCCGTCGACGCTGATGACGAAGACCTGGCGGCTGCCGGAGTAATCGCCGGTGAACGCGATCCAGCGCCCGTCGGGCGAGAACTTCGGGAAGTACTCCATCCCCGCGTCGGAGGTGAGCCGGCGCGCGTCGCCGCCCTTCGTCGAGACGAGCCAGAGATCGCCTGCGTAAACAAACGCGATCTGTTCGCCGTGGATGTCGGGTTGGCGCAGCAGACGGGTTAATCTCTCCTGCGCGGACGCGGTCATCGTCATCGCGACGACCGTGAGGATCATGATCAGCTTATGCATGGCGACCGCTGGATAACACGGTTCGGGAGGATCTCGATGCGTCGCAGCTTGCCAATTCTGTTACTTCTCGCCTTCGCCTGCGCGAGCGCGCCGTCGGGGCGTCCCGCCGGAGTTCCTCAACCGGACATCGACGCGCGCCTGGTGAACCCGCTGTTCTTCGGATCGAGCACGACCGCGCCGGCGACGATCGAAGTGCGCGTGACGAACCGCGGCCAGGTGCCGATCGTCGTCCGCCGCATCGAGCTCGACTCACCCGGCATGGGCCAGTACACGCTCGCGCGCTACACGCGCGAGTACAACGAGACGGTGGGTGCGGGAGAGACCAAGCCGATCACGATCTTCGCGACTGCACTTGCGCAGACGACCCGCCGTCCCTCCGAGCCGCTGACGCTTCGCGCCATCGTTCACTTCAAGGCGGAAGGAGTGAATTGGCGGGAAGTTCTGATCATGCGGGAGTGAACGTAGGGCGCGGCTTCAGCCCGCCTCCTGGGCGGGGTGGGCGGGCTGAAGCCACGCCCTACAACCATCGCACCGTGAAATCGATGATCTTCTGCTTCCACTTCCCGCGATACGGCGGGAACAGCAGCTCGATCGCGCTGAACCGCAACCGTTGATCGAGGACGCCGCGCGCGTTCGAGAACGCTTCGAATCCGTAGAACCCGTGCGACTTTCCCATGCCGCTGTTTCCGACGCCGCCGAACGGGAGCTCGAGCTGGTAGAAATGAATCATCGCGTGATTCACCACCGTGCCACCCGCTCGTGTGCGATCGAGGATCGTCCGCACGACGCCGCGATCACGGCTGAAGATGTACAGCACCAGCGGCTTCTCACGCGACTCGATGATGCCGAGCGCGTCGTCGAGCGTGCGGTAGGTCAGCACCGGCAGCACCGGCCCGAAGATCTCTTCCTGCATGACTGCCGCGTCGAGCGCGACGTTCGTCAGCACCGTCGGCTCGATCTCGCGTCCGCTGCCCTCGCCGCCGAGGGCCGTTCGCGCGCCCTGCGCCACGGCGCTGTCGACGAGGCGCTTGACGCGCGCGGCGTGGCGATCGTTCACGATGATCCCGCGCGACTCGTCGCCCAGCGCTGCGATCGAGTGGCGCAGCTTCCCTAGAAACTCGTCGCGCACGCTTTCGTCGACCAGCAGGTAATCGGGCGCGATGCAGACCTGTCCGGAGTTGAAGAACTTTCCCCACGCGACCTTCTTCGCCGCCTCGTCGAGATTCGCCGTGCGGTCGACGATCACCGGCGACTTCCCGCCGAGCTCCAGCGTCACCGACGTCAGATGCTCCGCGGCCGCCTTCATCACCAATTTCCCGACCGCGGGACTGCCGGTGAAGAAGATGTGATCGAACCGCTTCCGTAACAGCGCCTCGGCGACGGACGCGTCGCCTTCGACGACCGCGACTTCGCTCTCGTCGAAGACTTCGCCCAGGATTCTCTTCATGCACGCGGCCGACGCGGGAGTCAGCTCGGAGGGCTTGAGGATCACGCAGTTTCCCGCGGCTACGGCGGAGACCAGCGGTCCGAGGCTGAGATTGAAGGGGAAGTTCCAGGGCGAGATGATCAACACCACGCCCTTCGGCTCGTAGCGGATCCACGAGCGCGAGCCCAGCAGCGTCAGGCGCGCGGGGACGCGCTTCGGCTTCATCCACCGGCGCAGGTGACGGATCGCGTGCCGCGCCTCCATGGCCGCGGGATAGATCTCCGAGAGATCGACTTCCGCGGCGGGCTTGCGGTAGTCCTCCCACATGGCCGCACGGATCTCGTCGCGCCGTGCGAGGAGTGTGTCGTGGAAGCGGCGCAGTTTGTCGGCGCGTTGGGCCGCCGTCGTTGCTCCGACGGCGGCTCGATAACGCTGCTGCAAATCGTACAAACGCTCGATCTCGTCGAGCGGCCGAGCGACAAACGGCGATGCTGCAATCACTGCGGCGATTCTACGTTACGGAAAGACGATTTCCGCGATGTTGGTGATCAGGATGTGCACGAATTGACCGCTGACATGCTCGCGCGCGCCGACGTCCACTTTGTAGCGCTCGTCGCACGTGTCGGTGAAGATCACATCCTGGGTCTGGCCGGTCTTGAGGGTCATGGTCATCTTTGCGGCGTTGCCATGCGTGCAGCACGCACCACCCGCGACGATCGTCGCCGGCCCGATGAACTTCGCCATCTGCGATCGGTGGATGTAAAGCTTCGTCCCGTCGACGGTGCAGAAGTCCTCGGACTCGGAATCGCGATAACCGCTGAACGGCACCGGATAGCCGAACTTGAACGACTCCATGTCCAGTTGGTGGACTGTGCCGTTGGTCTCACGGAGCGTCACGGTCGGCGTCGGCACGAGCCGAATGGAGAGTGTGGACGGATCGGTCGACTTGTACTGGGAGTTGTACGGCACATACCCGGAGCGTTCCGCGGTGAGAGTGATGTAACCCTGCCCCGTGACGTTCTTGAGATCGAAATGGCCCTGTGCATCGGTGACGTCGAGACGGTTGCCACCGACGACGGTCACGCCGACGATCGGCTGACTGGTGACGTTGTCGAGGACCGTTCCGGAGATGACCTCGCGTGTGAATGGCACTCCTGGGGAGCGCGGGGTGACGGCGCGGCGCTTCTGCGCCTCGGAGGGAGCTGCGACGAGAACGGCCGCGACCAGGGCGGTGAGGAGGATACGAGAGAGCTTGGTGGGATTCATGAATCTCCTTACAGATTGGGGTCGCGCGACGGGTGCCGCGCACAACTCGCGAGATGGTATATCACTCGCCTATGGTTATACGCAGGAACGAGCCGATTCGTTCGGTCCCGGCGCTATACTCCGCCGCGCACTCCGGAGGTGCCATGCAGAGAATCGCTCTCCCGACTCTGGCCACGCTCCTGCTCGTCACGCTTGCAGCGTGCTCCACCACCACCGTTTCCCCCGCGCCCGCGACCACTCCCGCGACCGAAACCCCGGCGCAAACGGAGTCCACGCCGACCATGACCGCGACTGAATTCGCTCCTGCTGCCCAAGCCGCGCCAACCGCCGAGGAAGCCGCGCAGTTCGTCAACGAGGCGGAGGCAACCCTCGCAACGATGAACGTCGACCAGCAGCGCGCCGCGTGGGTGCAGTCGACCTTCATCACCTACGACACGCAGATCATCGCCGCGCGCGAGAACGAGCGTCTCATCACTGCCGGAGTGGATCTGGCGAAGAAGGCCGCGCGCTTTGACAACCTCGAGCTCTCGGACGACGTCCGCCGCAAGCTCAACCTGATCAAGCTCAGTCTCGTCTCCCCCGGACCCTCGGATCCCGCGATGACCGCGGAGCTCGCACGGCTCGCCGCGGAGCTCGAGGCGATGTACGGCTCGGGCAAGTACTGCCCGCCCGGCGCGACCGGCGAAGCGTGTCTCGACATCAACGAGATCTCGAACGTGATGCGCACGAGCCGCGATCCGAAGAAGCTCCTCGACGTCTGGCGCGGATGGCACACCGTCTCGCCGCCGATGCGCGACAAGTACACGCGCTTCGTCTCGATCATGAACCAGGGCGCGCGCGAGCTCGGATACGCCGACACCGGCGCTCTCTGGCGCTCGAACTACGACATGCCGCCCGACGCGTTCGCGGCGGAGATGGACCGGCTCTGGAATCAGGTCAAGCCGCTCTACGACTCGCTGCATTGCTACGTCCGCGCGAACCTGTCGAAGAAGTACGGCGCGGACGTCGTCGCTCCCGATCAGCCCATCCCCGCGCATCTCCTCGGCAACATCTGGGCGCAGGAGTGGGGCAACATCTACGACGTCGTCGCACCGGCGAAGTCGAGCGCGGGCTACGACCTGACCAAGATCCTCGAGAAGCGGAAGGACATCGACGCGCTGGAGATGGTTCGCTACGGCGAACGCTTCTTCACTTCCCTCGGCTTCGACAAGCTGCCGCAGACGTTCTGGGAGCGCTCGATGTTCATACAGCCTCGCGACCGCGAGGTGGTCTGCCACGCCAGCGCATGGGACATCGACAACCTCGACGATCTGCGGTTGAAGATGTGCATCGAGAAGACCGCCGAGGACTTCACGACCGTGCATCACGAGCTCGGACACAACTTCTACCAGCGCGCGTACAAACACCAGCCGTATCTGTACAAGAACAGCGCGAACGACGGCTTCCACGAGGCCATCGGCGACACGATCGCGCTTTCGGTCACACCCGCGTATCTCGTGAAGGTGGGTCTGCTCGACAAGGAGCCGCCCGCATCCGCCGACATCCCGCTGCTGCTGCGCGACGCGCTCGACAAGATCGCGTTCCTGCCCTTCGGGTTGCTCATGGACAAGTGGCGCTGGGGCGTCTTCAGCGGACAGATCGCGCCGGCGGATTACAACAAGGCGTGGTGGCAGCTCCGCACGCAGTACCAGGGCATCGCGCCGACGGGCGCGCGCGGCGAGGACTTGTTCGATCCGGGCGCGAAGTACCACATCGCCGCGAACGTTCCGTACGCGCGCTATTTCCTCGCACGCATCCTTCAGTTTCAGTTCCATCGCTCGCTCTGCGAGACCGCCGGGTACAAGGGACCGCTGAACCGCTGCTCGATCTTCGAGAACAAGGAAGCGGGCGCGCGCCTCGCGAAGACGCTGGAGATGGGCGCGAGCCGCCCCTGGCCGGACGCGCTGGAAGCGCTGACGGGACAGCGGCAGATGGACGCGACGGCGATCGTCGACTATTTCCGCCCGCTGCTCGACTGGCTGGAGCAACAGAATCGCGGCAAGCAGTGCGGGTGGTAGATGCCGCGCTCCGTCGCCATCGTCTTCGCCGAGGACTACGCGAGCCAGCTCGAGAAACTCGCGTTTCATACGCCGGTGTGGCTGATCGACACGCCGGAGAATCGGACGGCCGCGGAAGAGGCGTGGCGGACGGCGGTCGAATGGCCGCACATCACTGTCACACTCTTCCGCGAGGCTGACTGGACGGTCCTGCTCGAGCTGATCTCGCTGCGCGAGCGCTTCGATGTGGTCGAGGCCATCGGCACGTCGCTGACGCCGCACGCACGCGAAGCGCTCGGCGCCGCGCGCTTCGTGCGCATCGAGGAGACGCCGAACGGATTCCGCGCACGGCGATAGTTTGGAGTGCGGCGGCAACGCCGCCGCTTTCCAACCACGCGGCAAGAGCGGAGACGCCCGTGCTAGCCACGCATTCGAAAGCGGCGGCGCTGCCGCCGCACTCCAAATTTCGGCACAATTGCGGCTTCACCTTTCCTTGAATCCTTCGCCCCACGGACGAAGAGCAGGCGCTCAATGGCTCTCGTCATGGAATCGAACGACTACCGCCTCGAACGCTGGCTTGCGATCCTTCTCTCGCTGCTCTTCTTCCTTCCCTTCGTCGCGCACGCGGACGACATCGTCTTCACCGAGAGCTTTCATGGCGAAGAGATGCCGTACGCCGACGGCGATGAATTCCTCGCGCTCAACGAGGAATGCATCCTCGTCCCGGTCCGGATCACTGTCACGCCCGAGCAGGACATGATGGACGAGGGAGACGAGAAGACCGGCAAGCGCGTCTCGGTGCCCGGATTCGAAGACACGTTCCTCGTCCGCGGCAAACGGCTGCATCCCGGCAAGGTGACGTCCGCGCAGCCGAATTACCTCGAGCCGCTCCCCACCACGAAGTCGAAGATCCTCCTCGGCTCGCGCGAGTACGAGCTCTCGTATCGCTGCGGCGTCGACGAATGCACGCTCGTGCTCGAAAGCGGCGACGTCGCGCAGGACCTCGTCACATTTCAGATCACGCGTGAAGGAAGCGAGATCAATACGCTGGATGTCCTGCACGTCGTCAACTTCGCCGGAGACCTCGACCACGACGGCCATCTCGACCTGATCGCGAATCTCTCGCGTCATTGGAATGAGTGGCGCCCGACGCTGTGGCTCTCGAGTGCCGCGAAGAAAGGTCAGCTCATGGGGATGACGGCGGAGCTGTCGACGAGCGGATGCTGAGCCACTCGTCGCGCAGGATTCCGTAGAAGCTCACGTCCAGATACTCGCCCCACTTCTTCACGTGCTGGCGCAGAGTCCCCTCGAACGTCATGCCGATCTTCTGCATCACTCGTCCCGATGCAGGATTGCGAACGTAGTGGCCCGCGAAGATGCGATGCAGATTGCACTCTTCGAATCCGTATCGCAGGATCTGGCGCGCAGCCTCGCTGGCGTAACCGCGGTTCCAGAACGGGACGCCGATCCAGTATCCGATCTCCCCGATCTCACCGCCCTTCATGACCAGACCGATCACGCCGACGAGCTGTCCGTGATCGATTGCGAAGGTGTGCGGATCTGCCTTCGAGATCCACGTCTCGGCCGCGCCGTCGGGATACGGATGCGGGATGAGCTCCGTGTTGTATGCGACTTCGTACGCACCGGCGAGCGCCTGCACCGCCGGTGCGTCGGCGAGCGTGAGTGGGCGCAGGGTGATGCTCATGGCGAAATTGTAGGAGGATTGCCGGGACGCCGGCGCGCCAGCCGCAATACTTCGCGCACGCGCTGCATCATCTCTTCCTCCGCGCCCACCGCGATGTCGCGCTCGCGTTCCGCCGCGTCGAGCAGCGAGCGCAGCGAGCGCCACGCGTCGCCACGATCCGATGCTTCGCCGATCGGAATCGAGACACGCTGCTCCATGCGCGCGCGGATTTCCGCGGGCGTCGCGTCGCGTACGATCGCGCGCGCCTCGCGTCGCAACGCGAGCTCGCGCCACACGCGCGGAAGCGCGACGAGGAGCGCGAGCAACAACGCCGCACCGCTCAGCGCCCACGTCCACGGAACGCGCCTCGGCGCCTCCGCGGGTGGCGGAGCAGCCGCCTCGGGCGGCGGAGTTGCCACGACCTGCAGGATCGTGCTCGCGCACCGCAGCTCGCGACGCACGCCGGCGCGCGGGTCGAAGACCCGCATCGTCAATGCCGGAATTTCGAGCCTGCCCGTTTTCGAAGGAAAGATCAGGTACTGCCAGCGCCGCGTCATCTCGGCCGTGAGCTCCTCGCGAGCGACGGTCACCTGACCACCCTCGATCTGCAGCGTGCCCGTCACGCCGCGCTCGAACCGCGGCGGCTCCGCCGCGCGCACGTTACCGACACCCGACAGCGCGACGCGCAGGACCACCGGTCCGCTGCCACGCTGCAGCGGTGACTCGCACGTGAGCGCGAGCTCGCCCACCGCGTCAACGGCAGGTCCTTCCGGGATCGGCTTCACATCGAGATCGACCGGCGCGGACGTGAACGTCGCCTCGACCAGCTCTCCCTCGGACATCCCGAATGGACCGCTGCGAATGCTGCGCATGATTGCCGCTTCGAGCGTGAGACCTTCGACGCGCAACCGCCCGCTGCGCAGCGGATAGAGCGCGACTCGGCGGACGGGCATGCGTTGTACCATCAGGTCGCCGAGGTAGACGCGCTCCGGATCTTCCTTGCGCGTGAGGTCTTCGCTCCAGAAATCCGCGACCTTCGGCACGCTGACGACCTGCCACTGCTGCACGATCGCGGCGTTGTACATCACCCAGGTGATCACCACCGGCTCGCCCACGAACACCGACCGCTTTTCCGCCTCGGCCACGACGAAGAACGGATCGCGTCTCAGCGCGAGCAGCTCGCGCAGCACGAGCTCCGGGTCGTTTGTGCCTCCCGCGGGATCGGGCAGGATTTGCAGCACGACCGCGGCCAGTCGATCGACCTGTCCGTCTTCCGCGTTCAATTCGATCGGTCCAACCTTCGCCGGCCCCGGTTTGATCGGCCGGACGCGATAGCGAAAAACCTTTCGCCGCACGACCTCGCCGTTGATCCAGATGAACTCCGACGCGACGTACGGCTCGCCGACGAACGCAAGATTCTGCAGCGGGATCTCGACGAAGTCGTTCGCCGCAAACGAGCCGACGAGGGAGACCGTGATCGTCGCGAAGTCGCTCATGTTGAGCGTGCGCGCGTCGACGACGAGCTCGTTCGCGTGTGCGGAGAGCGCGAACAGCAACGCGATCGCAAACTTCCTCACCACCCTACCCGCGCCTCTCCCGCCTTCCCCTTCATCCGCCGGAGCTCGTCCGCCTCCTGCTGTTGCACGCTGCGAAGCAGCGCCTCGAGATCGATCTGTCCCTTCGGCTTCTGCTGTCCTTGCGCGGGAGCCGGTTGTGGTTGCGACCGCCCCTGCTGATTGGGCTGACCGCTCGCGGATGCATTGCGTCGCTGCTGCTCTTGCCGCTGCAGCGCGATCTCGAGATTCCGCTTCGCCGCCGCGTGATTCGGATTCGCGCGCAACGCGTCCGCGTAATCGCGGATCGCGTGATCGAGCGCCTTCGACGCGAGCGCGCTGTTGCCGCGGTTGTACAGCGCGTCGGCGCGCAACGCGGGATCCTTGATCGCCGCGGCCAGCGTCGCCGAGCCCTGCTCGCGTTGCCCCGCCGCGATCTCCGCGGTGCCGAGGTTGAACGCATTCTGCGCGGACGGCACGAGCTCGAGAGCGCGACGGAACTCCTTCGCGGCCTGCGCGTACTCCTTCCTCTCGAACGCCCTCGCCCCGCGCGCGCTCGCGATACGCGAGCTCATCTCACCCCAGAGCGACGTGAGCACCAGCAGCGCGGCAATCGTTCTCATTCCGCACCTCGATGCAGCAGCGAACCGCCGAGGAATGCAAAGAACGCCAGCGCGAGCGGCCATTGGTAGCGATCGATCGGCACGCGCGTGTGCGTCTGGAGCCGCGTCGTCGCGCCGCTTCCCAGAATCGGATCCAACGCGCGGTCGGAGAACGGATTCTCGAGCAATGTGCCGCCGGTGCCGCGCGCGATGTCGGCAAGCACCTCGCTGCGCGCGTACGTCGTCACCACCTCGCCGTTGCTGTCGCGCAACGGACCGCGCTGCGTCGGAATCGTGCTCCCCTGCGCGCTGCCGATCACGATCGCCGACACTTCCGTGCCCCGCAGCTTCGCGCGCTGCACGGCTTCCGCGGCGCGCGAGCCCTGGTCCTCGCCATCGCTCATCACGACGATGTCCGCTTTCTGTCCCGTCTCCGTCTCGATGAGGCGCAGCGCGGCGAGGATCGCGCTGCCGACGTCCGAGCCCGGCGCGCCGATCTCGCCCGGCTGCAGCGTGTCGATGAGCGCGGCCACCGCCTCACCGTCGGTCGTCAGCGGCGAGACGACTTCCGGCTGCGCTTCGAACACGACCAGCGCGATGCGCCCTTCCTGCGCGCGAGCTAGCCTCACCGCGAGCGCCTTCGCCGCCGTGAGCCGCGACGCGCCCACGTCTTCGGCCGCCATGCTGTTGGAGACGTCGAGGACGAGCACGCGATTTGCCTCGCGGGCAACGATCGGCACGAGCGTGAACCCCGCGTACGGTCCCGCGAGCGCGACCAGCGCCGCCGCTACGCCGATGCCGAGGAGCCACGGCCGCAACACGCGCGCGGAGTTGGTGACGCCGCGCAGCCGCTCGGACATGAATCGCCGCGCCAGCCCAGTGCGCGAACGCTCGCGCATCAGCAGAAAGATCAGCGCGAGCGGCACCGCCGCAAGCAGCCAGAGCATCGTGAAGTTGCGGAAGCTCATGTGGCCACCTTGAACCACAACGTCTCCCCCACCAGCAGCGCCAGCACGAGCATCGCGAGTCCGTACGCGAGCGGAATCGCATAAAGCTCGTCGACCTGTTCCCGCCTCGGCGTCGTCAGGCGCGTCTTCTCCAGCGTGTCGATGCGCCGCAGGACGTTGCTCAGCGCGCGGGCGTCCGTCGCGCGGAAATACTCGCCGCCGGTGATGTCGGCGATCGCGGAGAGCGTCGGCTCATCGAGCTCGCCGCGGACGTGCGTGTACACCGTCTCGGTCTGACCCGTGAACGGATTCTGCCGCTTCGTCGGCATCGGCACGGGGCCTTCGCTGCCGACGCCGATCGTGTAGACCTTGATCCCGTTGCGCGCCGCGAGCTGCGCGGCGACGCGCGGGTCGATCGATCCGGAGTTGTTGACGCCGTCGGTCACGAGAATGATCACGCGGCTGCGCGTCTTCGACCCTCGGAGACGATTCACCGAGGTTGCGAGAGCGTGGCCGATCGCGGTTCCCGCGCCGTGCTCGCCGATCTCCGCGCGATCGAGAATGCCCTCCGTGATCCGCCGGTCGTAGGTGATCGGTACGCGCGTCGCGGCGCGGCTGCCGAACGTCACCAGCCCGATGCGGTCGTCCTTCCGCCCGCGGATGAAGTCGGCGATCAAGTCCCTCGCCACGTTGAATCGATTGCGCGGCCGAAAGTCCTCGGCGGCCATGCTCCCCGACGCATCGAGCGCGACGACGATGTCGATGCCGAAGCGGTCGCTCGTCGCCAGACGGGTGATTCGCTGCGGGCGCGCGAGCGCGACGATGATCAGCAGCAACGCGAGGGTCTCGAGGAAGAACGGAATCGCGGCGGTGCGAAAGCGAAGTCCGCGCGGCGGCGCGACGAGCGACAGCGACGAGAACCCGAAAGCGCCGACGCGAGCGCGGCGGTCGCGCCACAACAGAATCACTCGTCCGAGGATGAGCAGCGCGAGGGCGAACCAGAGCGGATGCGCGAAGCGGGTCATGACGCCAACTCCAGCGCTCGATCTGCGAGCTCGTCGAATTCGCGCCGCGCCGCTCCGCGTCGCGAGAACTTCTCGAGATCCCCTTGATGAAGGATCTCCGCGACGACATGTTCCTGCTCCGCGAGCCGCGGCACGAGCTCGGTCGTCGTGAGGTCGCTGCCAAGCCGCGGACGCGTGGCCGCGAGAAACTTGCGCGTCTCGTCCGCGAGCGTCGCCCAACGCAGCGGCCGTGACGGATTCTCGCGAAGCGCGAGCACCGCCGCGCGAAATCGCTCCTCCGGACTCGCGACGGGCTGCGACTCCTCGGGCGCGCGTTTCTTCGCTCGCAGCCAGAGCACGAGACACACGGCGATCACAACAAGCGCCGCGATCGCGAGCGCGAGCCACCACGCAGACGGCCAAGCCATGGGTCGCGGCGGCGCGAGCGGCGCGGGCGCCAGATCGTCGCCTTGCTTCAGCACCGACTGCATCGGCACCTGGAGATTGCGGAAGCGGACCTTGCCCATCGTGCCACTCAGCGCAAACGGCCGCGGCTCGAACGTCCGCACGACGACGACGTTGCCGTTGCGTGAGACGACCTCGTACTCGCGCGACGCGTCGAGCACCACCGGCGCGGGAAACGTGATGGTGACGAGATCCCCGACCTTCGGCTCCGCCGGATGGAACGACGCGGTCACGAGAGCGAGAACGGCGAGGATCATGTCAGGCCTGCAACGAGCGATGAGTGATGAGAGATGAGCGATGAACCATGTCGCTCGGCATGACGTTCATCGCTCATCGTTCATCACTCATCGCTCGATCCTACGCTGCGCGCGCCTCGAAGCGCGGTTCCTGAAAAACCGCAACAGCTCCGCGTCGTAGGGTACCGCCGTCGAGACGGCGAGGTGATCGATGGCGGCGGAGCGGAAGCGGCGCTCGAGCAACTCGCGGCGCTGCGCGGCGCGGCGGTCGACCTGCGCTCCGCCGAGGTCGATGAGACGCGCCTGTCCCGACTCGAGGTCGACCAGACGCGCCAGCGCGCCCGCGGGAAAGCGCTCCTCGCGCGGATCGAAGATCGGGATGGCGATGACGTCGTGCTTGCGGTTGAGGCGGTTCAGCGGACGCTCGAACGGGAGGTCGAGGAAATCGGAGACGACGAGCACCACCGCGCGTTTCACAGCCACGCGCTCGAGGAAGCGCGTCGCGTTCTCGAGGTCGGCGTTGCCGCTCGCGCCGCGCATCGCCGCGTCGACGGCCGCGCGCACGATCACCTGCGCGTGCGTGCGGCCGCGCCGAGGCGGAATGAACGTGCGCACGCTGTCGGAGAAGAGGAGGATCCCGACGCGATCGGAGTTCTCGACGGCGGAGAACGCGAACACCGCCGCGAGCTCGGCCGCGATGTCGCACTTGCGCCAGTCGACAGAGCCGAAAGCCATCGAGCCGGAGACGTCGACGGCGATGAGCACGGTGAGATCGCGCTCTTCGATGAACTCCTTCACGTGCGGCACGCCGCTCCGCGCGGTGACGTTCCAGTCGATGGTGCGGATGTCGTCCCCCGGCATGTACTCCCGCACCTGCGCGAACTCGATCCCGCGCCCGTGAAACGCGGAGTGGTAATCCCCCGCGAATCCGGAGCGGATCAATCGCGAGCTCGCGAGCTCGAGATCGCGCACGCGGCGAACGAGCGGTTCGCGGAGGTCGGGCGGTTGGCGACGGAAGAGTCTCATAGGCTCACAGTCTCAGAGTCTCATAGCAGCATCTCTATGAGACTCTGCGACTCTGAGACTATGAGCCCCTATGGCACCGCGACACTCGCGAGAATCTGATCAATGATCCGATCCGAAGTCATGTTCTCCGCCGCCGCCTCATACGACAACACGAGCCGATGCCGCAGCACGTCATGCGCGACGGCCTTCACATCTTCGGGCACGACGTAGTCGCGTCCTTCGAGGAACGCGTGCGCCTTGCCGACGTGCGCGAGGGCGAGCGTCGCGCGCGGCGACGCGCCGAACGCGATGTGGCCCGTCAGCGAGGGCAGTCGAAAGTCGGCCGGCTTCCGCGTGGCCGTCACGAGCTGCACGATGTACCGTCCGATCCGCTCGTCCGTGTGCACGCGCGCCGCGAGATGCGCGACCGCGCGGATCTCGTCGAGCGTCAGCACGCGCTGCACCGTCACCGCTTCCTTCGTCGGATCGAGATACAGCCCGAGCATGCGCAGTTCTTCGGCCGCGGTCGGGTAATCGACCCGCAGCTTCATCACGAACCGATCCACCTGAGCCTCGGGGAGGTTGTACGTCCCCTCGTGCTCGATGGGATTCTGCGTTGCGATGACGACGAACGGGTCGGGCAGCGCATGTGACGTGTCGCCGATCGTCACCTGCCGCTCCTGCATCGCCTCCAGCAGCGCGCTCTGCACCTTCGCCGGCGCGCGGTTGATCTCGTCCGCGAGGATGAAGTTCGCGAAGATCGGCCCCAGACGCGCGTTGAACGTGCGACCCGCGGGATCGAAGATCTGCGTGCCGGTGATGTCCGCGGGCAGCAGATCGGGCGTGAATTGAATCCGCTTGAACGTCCCGTCGATCGCCTGCGCGAGCGTTTTCACGAGCAGCGTCTTCGCCAAGCCCGGCAGCCCCTCGACGAGCACGTGCCCGCGGATGAGCAACGCGATCAGCAGCCGATTGACGATCGCGTCCTGCCCGATCACGACGCGCCCGACCTCCTTGCGGAGGCGGGAAAGAGTCTCGTGGGCGTGAGCGACTTCCATGAGCGGCGGAGTTTAGCGTGCAGCTCGTTTTTCTTCCCTGAAGTAAACTAAAAGTGTCTATTAGGAAAAGAGAAGCGTCTGTTTTTCCTATTAGAAAGTTCACAGGGCTAAGTTGCTGATACAAAACCACTTACTCGTGCATTTCGGATCGGAGCCCGCTAGGGTGGAACGGTGACGGCGCGACGAGGCACGGACAAATCCAACGAGCAGAGTCTGCGACTCCGCGCGTTGTATGGCTGCCCGGACGTTGGCGCGCGCAGCCGGAAGCTGTTGAAGCAAGCGGGGAAAACGCAACGCGAACTGGCGCCCGCGCTGGGCATCTCAGAAGGGCAATTCAGCAAGATGCTGAGCGACCAGCACGACATGACGCTCGGCATTTTTCTCCACGTGATGCATGTCGTGAAAGAGCAGCCGTCGGCGTTTCTCGGCGACAAGAACCGTCCCCGCGTGGAGCTCGTGCAGGCGTTGCGGCAAGTCATCGACATCGCCACGCTGATCGTCGAGCCCTTTGACTCGGCCGAGGGCTCGGACGACAGGCGGCAGGTCAAACTGCTGCTGGTCGCCGCAACGCCGGACAACGAAACATACGATGACGACGACGACGCTCGCCTCTTCGCGCTCCCGCCGGAGTACGACAAACGCGATACCGGTGCGTTCGAAGTCGTCGGAGACTCGATGCGCGGAGATGCCATCGCGTCCGGTGACATCGTCATCACCCGGCCGGTACGCACGCTGCAGCAGTGCGACGGCGACATCGTTGTCTGCTCCGTCCACGGCTATCGGCATCTGAAACGGCTCCGCTACCGGCACGGCAAAGTCGCCCTGGAAAGCTCTACCCCGCAGCGCAAGCTCTGGGTGCTGAATCCGAGCGAACGCAGGTCGCTTCTGGTCATCGGCGTCGTCGTTCATCAGTCGCGCCGCATCGCGCGATAGACTCGCCGCGCGTGGCGAAGCCTAAGAAAAAATGGGGCCAGAACTTCCTCCGCAACCGCGGCGCGGTCGAGAAGATCGTCGCGGCGATCGAGGCCGCGCCGGACGAGATCGTCGTCGAGATCGGGCCCGGCGAGGGCGTGCTCACCGAGCAGCTGGTCGCCCTCCCGAACCGCGTGATCGCCGTCGAGATCGATCCGCAGCTCGAGGCCCGGCTGCGCGCGAAGTTCGGCGACCGCCTCGAGCTGCGCAACGAAGACGCGGTCGACGCCGCGTTGCCGGACACGGCGTTCCGCGCCGTCGGCAACCTCCCCTACAACGTCGGCACGCCGATCCTCCGCCGCGTCATCGCCGACCCGAACTGCCGTCGCGCGGTGTTCATGCTGCAGAAAGAAGTCGCGGACCGCGTCGTCGCGAAGCCGGGCAGCGAGCCGTACGGCTATCTCACGCTGTACGTACAGGCATTCGCGAGCGCGAAGTCGATCATGACCCTCGAGCCGAAGTCGTTCTATCCGCCGCCGAAGGTGCGCAGCGCGGTGGTCGTGCTCGATCCCCGCGATCCCGGCCTCGCGTCGCCCCGCGAAGACGTGCTCGACCTCGTGAGCACGTCCTTCCGGATGCGTCGGAAGAAGCTGGTCAACAACTTGACCGGATGGCGGGACTTGACGAGGGAGCAGGTGCTGACCGCGATGCACGATGCCGGCATCGACGAGAATGCGCGCGCGGAAACGCTGGCACTCGCGGACTTCGATCGGTTGGTGAGCGCCACTAGAACAAAAACGCGTAGCCCAACTTCACAAACACCGCCCGCTCCGTCCGCGTGAGGTCGCGCTCTCCCTCGTAGTCGTCCGAATAGCCCGCGAGGAACACCGTCTGCGCGTTCACGCGATACGAGAACAGCAGCTGCGCGAGCAGTTCCCGTTCCTCGCCTTCCGCAAACTCGACCTGCTGGTACTGCACGATCGTCCGCACGTACGCGCGGCGACTGAAGTGCCAGAGCAGCCGCGCCTGCGGCAGGTGCACGTCGAAGATGCGCACGCCGTCCTTGGTCTCGAACGCCTGGTACGCGTACGCGAGCTCCGCACTCACATGCCTGCCGACGTTCACCGTTGCCCCGGGCGTAAGCTCGATGAAGTTCGCGTCGCGCCGGTTATTGAAGTCGATCGCCTCGCCGCCGCGCACGCCGATCTCCGCGGAGACGTCGCGCGACAACTGCATCGACCCAACCACGCTGGCGCGATGGTTGTGGTACGTCGTCCCGGCGAAGAACTCCTGATTCGGCGCGAGGTTGACGCTGATCTGGCTCTGCCGCGGGCCCTGGTACGTCCCGCCGATGTCCATCCCCCACTCGTTCCAATCGCCGTCGTACTGCCGCGTGTCGTCCGCGCCGACGTTGAGGTAGAGATTGCGATACCAGCGATTCTCGCCGCCGCGCAAGCGCCGCTGGAGATACACGCGGCCGTAGCGGATGCCGACCTGATTCACGAAGCCGCTGTCCGCGCGGAGCTCCGGCGATTCCTCCTCGTACTGCGCGAGCCACGTCCAGTTCTTATCCGCGTGGTTGTAGCTGGCGGAAAGCGCGTGACCCTCGAACGAGCCGTGCGGCTGCTCGTAAAAGTCCGCGAACGCATCGGGGTACGTCGTGCGCGAGCCCGCGAGCTGCGCGCGCACGGAGTCGCTGTCGGTGATGCGATAGAACGAATCCGCCGCGACCACCATGTTCTCGTAGTCCTCGCCGTGCCGCGAGGTGATCAGTCCGCCGAACGTCGCCGACTTCGAAAGCTCGCGGCGATAGCGCGCGAATGCGGACGTCGAGCTCCCCGGGATCACCGTGAGAAACGACGACTGATCGCCCGGCACGAGCACGTTCGTGATGTCGTCGCGCGCGAACATCGCGCCGTACAACTGTGGCCCGCTCTTGCCGGTGACCTTCACGCCCGCGGCCGGGTCGGCAATCGTGCGCGTGAAGACGAGCGGCAAGCGCGTCTCGAAGTAGTCCGCACCTTCGCTGAAGAACGGCCGCTTCTCGGGGAAGAACAGCGCGAAGCGCGTATTCACGTCGAGCTGCGCCGCATCGGCCTCGACCTGGGAGAAGTCGGGATTGAGCGTCGCCTGCAACGAAGTCCCCGGCGTGATGGCCCAGCGCGCGGAGACACCCGCGTCGAATGCATCGTCATCCGTGCCGGTGATCGTCGGCGTGATCTCGATGCCGCGGCCGCTCCTGCGGGTCTCGAAACCGTGCAAGTCCTGGAACTGGCAGACGAGGCAGTCGCGGTTCTGATCCGTCTGCACGGAGCGCAAACGATGCGCGACGTCGCGCGGCCACTCGCGCACGGCCAGGAAGCCCCACGTCTGCGCGCCCGCGTGCGACGGGATGCGAAGTTGCTGCAGCGGCACGGCGATCTCGACGACGTAGCCGTCCGGCGTGAGCCGCCCTGCGGAGTCCCAGATCGCGTCCCACGAGAAATCCTCGCTGTCCTCGACGTCGGAGTTGATCGCATCGATCTGAACGCCGAGAGGATTCACACGGAACTGATAGGCAAGCTTGTCGTCGTTGAACGGATCAAGGTAGAAGCCGACGACGTCGTCGTCGCCGCCGCCGTCGCGCTCGTGATGCCGCGCGCGGATGAGCGCGGGCTTCGGATCGCGCGCGCGGAAGGCGACGTACAGGTATCGCTCGTCATACGTCACGAGCGCCTCGGTCTCCACCGGCGCGGCGATGTTGTCCGAGGGATACCACTCGTATGCGACCGGGAGGGGGGTGGCGCTTTGCCACGCCGGCTCGTCGAGTTGTGCGTCGATCCGGATGGCGCCTTCGGCCTTGCGCACTTCCATCGGGGCGGCGGTCACCGCCGCGGCGAGGATCATTGCCAGCATTTCGTCGTCCTCTCTATTCGCTCGCGCCCGCGTCCAGCAGGATCCGTTCGACGTCGTGGTGTTGTCCGCGACGAGCCATGAGCAGCGCCGTGCGGATCTCGTTGCGGTCCGCGCGCACGGTTGCGTTGACGTCCGCGCCGCGCTCGATGAGCAGTCGCACGACCTCCGCCCGCCCCTCGGCCGATGCAGTGATCAGCGCGTTCTCGTCTCCGGGGACGACCGCCTCGATGTCCGCGCCTTCGTCGAGCAGCAGGCGCACGATCTCCACCGATCCGCTTCCCGCCGCGGCGATGAGCGGATTGCCGTCCCCCAGGGATTCGAGATTGACGTCCGCGCCGCGCTCGATCAGGAACTTCGCCATCTCGAGTTGTCCGCCGCGCGCCGCGCCGATGAGCGCCGTCCCGTCGCCCTCGGCCACGGTGTTCACGTCGATGCCCGCGTCGAGGTAGTGGCGCACGACGGAGATCTTTCCCGCCTCCGCCGCTTCGGTCAGGATCTCGCCCATTCGCGACCAGCGGGCGCCTTCGTTTTCATCGGGATCATGCGCCGCTTTCGCGATCAGCCGCGCAGGCGCCACGGAAACGAGGAGCGCCAACACGACCGCGAGCGCCGCAGCGGTTGCGACGGAGGAGTGCGGGCCGCGACGCTGCGAAGGATCGAGGATCGCGCGGATGCGCTCCCCGAGACGGCTGCGTTTCGCCATCCCGAGCGCGGGGACGGTCGTGAGGCCGCGCACGGATCGCGCGAGCGACACGAGCTGGCCCGCGTAAACCTCGGGCTCCGCGCATCCGACGACCGCGTCGTCACACGCGCGCTCGGCCTCGAGGCAGAAGCGCCGCCACGCGATCCACGCCAGCGGTACGGGCCAGTACAACGCGCACGCGGCGCGCGCGACGAGTTGCAGGAACCAGTCGTCGCGACGCACGTGCTCGAGCTCGTGCCGCAACGCGAGCGTGAGCTCTTCCGCGGGCCAATGCTTCGCGTCCGCGGGAAGGATGATCGTCGAGCGGCGGAAGCCGAAGGTCATCGGAACGTTGACGTCATTCGAGACCACGACCAGCGCGGGGCGGCGGATGTTCGCGTCATGCGCGATCTCGTTCATCCGCGCCGTGCCGTCGAGCCAAACCTCGGCGCGCGTTTCCATGCGCCGAAGCCGAAGCACGCCGATGGCGAGCCACGCGAGAAGCAACGTCGCGCCCGCGGCGTAGACGCGAAGCAGCATTTCGTTGGAGGGCCGGCGCCCCGCCGGCCGTTCCGCCGGCGCCTCGCCGGCCTGAACGATGGCGTTGCTCTGCGAAACAATGCGTTTCACCGCCGGCGTCTCGTCCACGAGAATCTCCCAGCGCGGCGCGAACCGCTCCACGACCGGCAGCAACAGCAGGAACCCGAACAGCGCGGCCAGCACGAGATGCCGCACCGACGCGCGCGAGCGACGCAGCGCCACCATGATCAGCAACGCAATCGACATCGCCAGGATCGCCTTCAACGCCAGAGTGGTCATCGCCCGCTCCTTTCCTTCCGGCGCGCAGCGATCTGCTTCGTCAACGCGTCCAGTTCGTCCTCGCTCCACTTCTCGTCGGCGAGCAGCGCCGTCACGACCTGTTCCTTCGAACCCTCGAAGAAGACGTCCACGAGCCGCCGCAGCGCGGACTTGCGCGCCGTCCGCCGCGTCGTGGTCGGCGAGTAGACGTAGCGCAGCCCCTTCTCTCTATGCTTTACGGCGCCCTTGGCCTCGAGTTTGGCGAGCATGGCCCGCACGGCCGAATAACTCGGAGGATCCGACAGCCGCTCCCGGATCTCCTCGGCCGACGCCTCCCCGCCAATGGCGAAGATCGCGTCCAGGATCTCCCGTTCTCTGCGCGAAAGGGTTATGGTGTCCGTCTCCTTGCCTGCTACACGCATAGCATGCTGCTACGTTTGTAGCATGTCAAGTGACGGAGTTGTGTCGGAGGGAGGCTTGTCGTCGCAGCTACTGCAGATTCTCGATGTGCGTGGGAACTTCTTTCGACCATCCGGACGCGGGGTCGAGCTCGACGTACTTCCGCCAGGCGTCCATGGCCTCCGCCTTGCGCTCGAGCATCTCCAACGCGAGCGCGCGGTTCCAGGCGGCCGCCGGTGTTTGTTTTATCGTCCAGGCTTTGGTCGCCGCATCGTACGCACGCTCTGCGTCGCCTTTCTTTCCGCGCGTGAGATACGCGGCGGCAAGATCCGTCAGGACATCGCCCGAAACGGGACTCGTACTCGCGGCACGCTCGAGTGCCTGGACCGCCGCATCCTTATCTTCATCGTTGATGAGGATGTGGGCGACGCCGAGCTCGTGGAGATTTTTCGGGCTCGCGTTTTTCTCCGCGCGTTCAGCGATTCGCGATGCGGCGATGAGAACCAGATATTCACCTTTCGGTTGTTCACCAATCGGTTGATCTTCGCCGCCGCCGCGCTTGGGCCTGTAATCCCGGTAGGCGAAATTGCCACTGAGCCGCGCGTCCGTCGTGCGCTCCGGCAAAGAGTCCGCCGCCTCGACCAACGCCTCCATGCCGCTCTTTCCGAGGAGCCGCTCGCGAATCGATGGGATGCCGAACATCAGTGCGGCTATTGCAGCAGCTGCAACGAGCGGCCCGAGCACACGTTTCCGGAAGCGGCCGCGCACCACCTCGCCCTTCGGAGCGGGCTCCGCTTCTCCGGCTGCGACGCCGTAGTCGCTCGCGGTCATCACGATGTCGCGGCAGTCGCCGCACTCCACCAGATGTTCCGTGAGCTGAAGCCGCGCCTGCTCATTCAAGCGTCCGTCAACGAACGCCGCCAGAGTCTCTTCATTGGGGCATGTCTGCATAAAAATCGCGGCGTTCATCGTACTCTCCCGGCGCCGCCTCTCATCTCCTCACCGAGTTATTGGAGGGACCCAAGGGTGCTTTCTTCCTTGGAGCAGAGCAGGTCGAGGTGGATTTCCTGATCGCCGCTCCCGAGCATCCTGTCCACGTCGGCTCGCTTGACCCCAGCCGCCTCCAGCGCCTGACGAAGCACCCCGAACAACTTTTCCAGTCTCTTGTAGATCTTCTTCTGGTCGATGTGCACGATGCGGGCGATCTCCGGAACCTTGCGGCTGCCCCAGAACCGAAGCTGAAGGATATGTCGGTCCTCGGCGTCGAAATGCGCCAGCGCGTCGTCGAGAGCGGCGGCACAACAACGGGCGACGCGCTCTCGTTCGCCAAACTCGACGCGGTTGTCGGCGTCGCCGTCTGCCGCTGCAGTGTCGGGGGTGACATCGCCCGACACGAGCACAGTTCGCGGATTCCGAAGCGGCAGACGGACGTAGATCGCCTCGAGCTCCGGCGCCGTGAAGTGATTGCCCGAGCGGGTGGTCAACACCTTGACCGCTTCCGCGAACGTGAAGCCATCGCGGGTGAGGAGGCGCTCGAGGGTGATGGCCTTGTCGCCGAGGCGCTTGGCCTCGGCGGACGGGCGCCATTTCCCCCACATCTCCACGCGCCACTGGTGGAACAGCCGAATGATCACCGTCGTGAGGTAGGTCGAGAAGGAGCTGCGCCCTTCGAACTTGCGGATGACCCCGTAGTCGTCCTCGAACAAGCGCACGCGCACGATCTGCACGAACTCGCCCGTGTCGTCGGGGTTCAAGTGCCCACGCCGCGCCACAAACGCGGCAATGCGCTCGATGCTCTCCAGGTGCTGGAGATAGGTCATCTCCGGATTCATGCGGGACCCGCTTTGACGCTTAAGCGTCTTACTGAACTCCGATTTTGGGATCGCCCGCAGTCTAGCAGGAAGGACGTGAATCCTGCTGTTCATCCCACGACTTTGTCCTCCTTCGTCCTACAAGCGAATCCGCACGCCGCTTGCACCACACCCCGTCGTGCTGCGAGACATCGAACGCAACGACTGGGGCCGCTTCCTGGAGTCCTTCACCGTCGCCCACGACCACTGGCTCGTCAACGTCGACGGCGAGAAGGAGTCCCTTCCGCTCGAAGGCGTCACGGTTCGCGACAGCCTCATCACCATCACCCTCGGAGGCGACATCAGCCATCACCGCCGCATCGTCATCGACGCGGCGCGGGTCGCCGTACAGCAGACCGGCGGCGTCGACGAAGGTGTCGCCATCGAATCATCGGACGGCCACACGACGCGACTCCGCTTCCGCTCCCCGATGCCGCCCGAGCTCGTGGACGGGATCGTGCCATGAACCTCGATCGCCTCCGCGGCGTCACGCACGACGCCGGCAACTACGACGCGCTGTTGGAAATGATCGGCGACGCCGACATCGTCTGCATCGGCGAAGCGTCGCACGGCACACACGAGTTCTATCGCGAGCGGGCGAAGATCACGAAGCGGCTGATCGACGAGCGCGGCTTCAACGCCGTGGCGGTGGAAGCCGACTGGCCCGATGCCTATCGCGTCAATCGCTACGTCCGCGCCGAGAGCGAGGATGAGGACGCCGACGAGGCGCTGGACGGCTTCAAGTCGCGCTTCCCGACCTGGATGTGGCGCAACGCCGACGTCCTCGACTTCGTCGGGTGGCTGCGCGGTTTCAACGACGCCATCAAAGATGGGAAATCGCGCGTCGGCTTCTACGGCGTGGTCGCGCACATCGGACGCGACCGCCGCGCCAGGCTCGTGATCTGGGAGCACAACTCCCACCTCGGCGACGCCCGCTTCACGGAGATGAGCCAGCAGGGCGAACTGAACGTCGGCCAGCTCATGCGCGAACGCTACGGTGATCGCGCGATGCTCATCGGCTTCAGCACCTACACCGACACCGTGACGGCAGCGGACGACTGGGACGGCCCGGCACGACGCAAACGGGTGAACCCCGGACTGCGCGGCAGTTACGAGGACGTGTTGCATCAGGTATCGCCGGCGAATTACTACCTGACGTTCCGCGGCGGCGGCGTGGCGGCAGGGGAGCTCGCGGAGCCGAGATTGCAACGTTTCGACGAGACGCGCGCGGTCGAGCCGCTGGAACGGCTGGTGACAGTGCACGACGGCGAGGTGGCGGAGACGTTCCCCAGCGGCGTATAGGACGAATCGGACGGATAGGACCTATAGGTCTCATTCGTCCTATTTGTCCTATTCGTCCTATTGACATCCTGCATTTTTAGACTTAGTCTAACAATCGTGCAGGTCGAGACCACCCTCCGCAGCAACGGCATCCAGCCCTCCGCCCAGCGCGTCGCGGTGGCGGGTTACGTCCTGCACACGCACGAGCATCCTTCCGCGGAGCTCGTGTTCAAGCGCGTGCGAGAGCGCTTTCCGTGGATCTCCCGCGCCACGGTTTACAACACCCTCAACCTCTTCGTCGAAAAGGGACTGCTGCAGCGGCTGACCATCGCCGAGGACAGCGTGGTGTTCGATCCCATCATCGGTACGCACCATCACTTCATCGACGACGAGACCGGGGCAATCTACGACGTGCCGTGGGAGCGCGTTCAGGTATGCAACATCGAAACGCTGCATGACTACGAGGTATCGCACTACCAGGTGGTCATGCGCGGGAAACTCAAAGAAAGAGGAGAAAAGTAAACGTGTTGACTGTTGGAGACAAGTTCCCGGAATTCACCGTCACCGCCAACGTGGGCCGCGAGAAGGGCAAGGAGTTCAAGACCCTCTCGAACAGAGACTTCGCCGGCAAGTGGCTGGTCTTCTACGCCTACCCCAAGGACTTCACCTTCATCTGCCCGACGGAGATCGTGGAGTTCGGCAAGCACACCCAGGATTTCGCCGACCGCGACGCCGTGGTCCTCGGCGGATCGACCGACAACGAGTACTCGCACCTGGCCTGGCGCAACAACCACGCCGATCTGGCCGATCTGCCGACGCCGCTCGTGCACATCAATCCGACGCTCGCCAATGAGCTCGGGATCATTCACAAGGAAGGCGGCGTCGCGCTGCGCGTGACGTTCGTCGTCGATCCCGAGGGCGTGATCCGCTCGGTCAGCGCGTACGACCTCTCCGTCGGCCGCAACGTCGGCGAAGTGCTGCGCACGCTCGACGCGCTCCAGTCCGACGAGCTCTGCCCCTGCAACTGGCAGAAGGGCGAAGACACGATCAAGGTGGCGTGATGACGAACAGCGTTGAGGCTCTCCGGGCCACGATCCCCGATGTCGCGAAAGACATCAAACTGAACCTGCAGAGCGTTCTGCAGCCGGGAGCACTCACGCCGGCGCAACGTTGGGGAGTGGCGATCGCTTCGGCGGTCGCCGCTCGCAACATCGCGTTGCGTGATGCGCTCATCGCCGATGCGGCGTCCGAGGTCGGCGGCGAAGTCATCGATGATGCGGTTGCGGCCGCGGCGCTGATGGCGATGAACAACGTCTACTACCGCTTCCGCCATCTGGTCGGAAAGCCTTCGTACTCGCAGATGCCGGCGCGCCTGCGCATGCAGCGCATCGCCAAGCCGCTGACGAACAAAGCCGACTTCGAGCTCTTCTGCCTCGCGGTCAGCGCGATCAACGGCTGCGAGATGTGCATCCGCTCGCATGAAGAAGTCGTGCTCAAAGGCGGAGTGAGCGAGGAGCAGGTCCACGATGCCGTGCGGATCGCGGCTACCGTGAACGCGGCCGCGTTGTCGATCGAGTTGCCGGTGTTGACGCCCGTAACGGCGTGAACGTCGCGCGCTGCGCGCTGTTCTTGCACCCGTAGCGTCCTGTGCAACAACGGCGGAGAAGCATCGGTGCGGAGGTGTGCGCCGACGGCGTGCATTTTCGCGTGTGGGCGCCCGCCCATCAGAAAGTCGCGGTCGTCATCGACGGCCGCGACTTCCCTCTTCAGCAGGAACCAGACGGCTATTTCTCTGGCCTCGTGCCTGACGCACGCGCCGGAAGTCTCTACAAGTTCCGTCTCGCCGACGGAACGTATCCCGATCCCGCGTCGCGTTTTCAGCCCGAGGGCGTGCACGGGCTTTCGGAGGTCATCGATCCGACGTTCGATTGGCGTCCCTCGCGCGGTATCGCGCTCAAAGATGCCGTCATCTATGAGGTGCACATCGGCACGTTCACGCAGCGAGGAACGTACGCCGCCGCAGTCGAGCATCTCGACGCGCTCGCGGACCTCGGCATCACCGTGCTCGAGGTGACGCCCTTGCACGACTTCCCCGGCCGCTTCGGCTGGGGCTACGACGGCGTCGATCTCTGGGCGCCGGCGCGCATCTACGGACGTCCCGAAGATCTCCGCCGCTTGGTCGACGAAGCGCATGCGCGCGGCCTCGCGGTGATCCTCGACGTCGTCTACAACCACTTCGGTCCCGACGGCTGCTATCTCCGAAAATTCACTCCGCACTACTTCACCGATCGATACGTGAACGACTGGGGCGAGGCCGTCAACTTCGACGGCGAGGGCGCGCACGGCGTGCGCGAATTCGTCGCCGAGAACGCCGCGTACTGGATCGCCGAGTTTCACTTCGACGGATTACGCCTCGACGCCACGCAGTCGATCCACGACCAAAGCGAGAAACACATTCTTCGCGAGATCCGCGAGCGCGCGCCCGGACTTCTCATCGCCGAGAACGAGCCGCAGGACACGCGCCTCCTGCGCGAATTCGGAATCGACGCGTTGTGGAACGACGACTGGCACCACGCCGCGATCGTCGCGGCCACGGGACCCGGCGAGGCCTACTACACCGACTATCGCGGTCACGCGCAGGAATTCGTGTCGATGGCGAAGCTCGGTTTTCTCTTTCAGGGACAACGGTACAAGTGGCAGCAGCAGCGCCGCGGCACGCCGTCGTACGACCTCGCGCCGGAGCGATTCATCTGCTATCTCCAGGATCACGATCAGGTCGCGAACTCCGCGACCGGCGCGCGCATCCACGAGCTGGCCTCACCCGGTCGCGTCCGCGCGTTGACGGCACTGCTGCTCTTGCAACCGCAAACGCCGATGCTGTTTCAGGGACAGGAGTTCGCGGCGCGATCGCCGTTCCTCTACTTCGCCGATCACGAGCCGGAGCTCGCGAAGGCGGTGCGCGAAGGACGCCGCGAGTTCCTCAATCAGTTCCCGTCATTGCGAGGCGCGAAGCTCGATCCGCCCGACGATGAAGCGACGTTCCTGAAATCGAAGCTCGATCACACGCAGCGCGACGAGGACGTGCTCGCGATGCATCGCGAGCTGCTCGCGCTGCGGCGCGCGCAGCCGTTCGACGCATGGATGGAAGGCGCGGTGCTCGCGGAGGATTGCCTCGCGTTGCGCTGGTTCGCCGGCGGAGCGAACGAGCGTCTGATGATCGTGAACCTCGGCCGCGATCTGCATCTCGATCCCGCGCCCGAACCACTCCTCGCTCCCCCACCCGGGTTCGAGCGGTGGACAACGCTCTGGTGCAGCGAGCCGATGTCCGAGCCAGACAGCGACAGGAACTGGAGGATCGCGGGCGAAGCCGCAGTGCTGTTGAGGCCGATGTAGGGCTTTAGAGGTCGGTACGCGGTTTGAAAAACAGAAGGAGCCTGCTCATGCGCAAAGCGATCCTCGCTTTCACTCTCATCCTGTTCGCCGCGGCCTGCAGCACGAACCCCGCGACGGGACAACGTCAATTCAACATCGTCTCCGAAGGTCAGGAGATCTCGATCGGGCAGCAGTCGCATCCCGAGATCATCAAACAGTTCGGCGTCTATGACGAAAAACCGGAGCTGAACCGCCTCGTCGAGCGAGTCGGCCGCAAGCTCGCGACGGCCTCGGAACGCCCGAACCTTCCGTGGACTTTCACCATCCTCGACACGCCGATGGTCAACGCGATGGCGTTGCCCGGCGGCTACATCTACATCACCCGCGGCATGCTCGAGCGCATCAATTCCGAGGACGAGCTCGCGGCCGTCCTCGGACACGAGGTCGCGCACGTCACCGCGCGTCATTCCGCTCAACAGATCTCGAAACAGCAGCTCGCGCAGTTCGGGCTCATCCTCGGCGCCGTCGTCGCGGGACCTGAAGTCTTTCAGCAGTACGGACAGCTCGCGCAGCTCGGCCTCGGTCTGTTGTTCCAGCGCTACTCACGGCAGCACGAGACACAGGCCGATCTCCTCGGCACGGGCTACATGGCCCAGGTGCACTATCACCCGATCGGCGCGGAGCGGATGTTGATGACCCTTCAGCGGCTCGACAAGAATCCCGCGTCGGGACTCGACCGCTACTTCCTGTCCCATCCCGATCCAGCCAAACGCGTTCGCGATGTACAGCAGAAGATCACGGAGCTGAGCGGAATGATCTCCACCGGCAACTTCGAGACGCCGGATCGCGACGAGTTCGTGCGGCAGCTCGACGGCATCGCCACCGCGAACAGCACCGAGCACGTCGTCATCCGCAACAACACAGTCTATGACCGCGACCACGGCCTCGTCGTTCGCGCGCCGAGCGGCTGGGTGCCGTCGACGCAACCGGGCGTGATCTTCGCGATGACGCCGCAGCGCGACGACGGCTCGAGCTACTTCGTGGCGCAGGAGGTCGACGCGCGCCAGTTGCAGGGCCGCAACGTTCAGGATGCCGTGCGCACGCGTCTGCAGCAGATGGGTCTCAGTTACGTCGGCTCGCGCGACGCGCGCCTCGGCACCGGCGAGCGCTTCGCCGTCGATGCGTGGCAGGGACAGACGCAGTCCGGACGCGTAGGGGTGGAGACGACGCAGTTCCCGCACGGCGATCACGTGGCCGTGTTGATGTTCGTCTCGCCGAGCGCCGGGCGCGGAAACGCGCTCGCCACGATCCTGCAGCAGATGGAGCTGCGTCCGTCGGAGGCGCGTTCCGTGCAGCCGGCGCGCATGCGCGTCGGAGCAGTGCGCCGCGGCGAGTCGTGGTCCGATCTCGCACGCCGCGCGACTGGTAATACGCGCGACGCCGAGGCGTTGGCGAACCTCAATGGGTTCGATCTGAACACGCCTCCGCAAGTCGGAATGATGGTGAAGTTGCCGGAGGAAGTGGTGGTCGATCGCTAATCAACGCAGGGGCCTCTCTCCTGGAAGCGGCAGTTCCGGAAACCCACATTGACATTCATCCGGTGCGAACTTACTTTAGACAAACCCATCCGCTTCGCAGGAAAACTAAAGAGAGGTCCAAAGCCATGAAATCCACGGCTCGTATTGCGTTTTGCACGGTCCTTTTACTCGCCTCGGCTCCGCTTTTCGCAGCGAACAGCGGTCCGTCGGCGACTGGGGACTTTCAGTTCTCATCCGGGGGCAATCCGCTGAGCATCCAGTTCAATGCGCGGAATCAGAACAACGGCTCGACGACAGGACAGATCACGTTCGCCGGCACGGTCGAACTGCCCAATCAGGATGTTGACGGCGAGGGTCTCGGACCGAGCGCCGGACTCGTGAACGTGTCGTTGACCGTTGATGTCGATTGCCTCAACGTCAGCGGCAACCAAGCCGCAATGAGTGGCGTCATCGACGACTCCAACATCCCCGCGCTCGTCGGCAACCGCGTGCTGCTCGCGGTTCAGGACAACGGTGAGCCGGGCATGCCGGACGCGTTCACGTGGGGGATCTATGGCACCCCGGATCTCACGTGGGTTGCGTCCGACGCCGAACTGGTGTTCGACCCGGGCGTCGGCCTGACGTGGCTCGCAACGGATTTCGAGCGTGAGGACGATGTCGGCGTCCCGTCCAACGCGAGCACTGAGATCACGTGCGAGACGTTCTCGTTCGCCGCGTATGCGCTCCAGGACGTGACGCACGGCAGCGGCAACATTCAAGTGCGGCCGTAAGCAGGGCATGCTGGTTGCTCGACGACGGCGACGATGTTCGCCGTCGTCGACTGGCCCTCGAACCTCGGCCTCCGCCCTTCCGGCGTCGAGGCCCTTCCTTCCGCGTTGCGACGAGCTGGCTTGCTCTCTCGTCTCCGCGCACGCGACGCCGGCAGCGTCTCTCCGCAGGCAGATTACGATCCGCAGCGCTCCGCTGAGACCGGCGTGCTGAACGGGCCCGCTCTTCGCGAGGCCGCTCATTCACTCGCGCAAGCCGTGGCGCGCGTCATCGAACGCGATGAAGTTCCCATCGTCCTCGCCGGTGACTGCAGCGTCATCCTCGGCGGTTTGCTCGCCTCGAGAATCGCGGCGCATTCTCGCGTGGCTCTGCTCTTCATCGATGGCCACGTGGATTTCTATCAACCCGAGGCGTCGCCGACAGGAGAGGTCGCGGACATGGATCTCGCGATCGCAACGGGACGCGGCCCGTCGATTCTCACGGAGCTCGCTGCCGACGCGCCACTCGTGCGCGATGAAGACGTAGTGGCAATCGGCGCTCGCGACGCGAGTGAACGGGAGAAGGCCGACAGTCAGGACATCCGCGCGACGCAAATCACGCTGCTCGAATTACCGGCGATTCGACAACGAGGTATCACCGCGGTCGCGGACGACGCGCTGAAGGTCGTCGCGCGCGATGATCTCCCGGGCTTCTGGTGTCACCTCGACGCCGACGTTCTCGATGACGCCGTAATGCCCGCCGTCGACTACCGGCAGGACGGCGGCATGACGCCCGCGGAATTGACGGAGCTGTTGAGAAGAGCGGGAAACAGCGGCCGCATGATCGGCTTCAGCGTCGCAATCTACAATCCCGCGCTCGATCCGAGTGGTGACGGCGCGCGCCTGCTCGTCGAGATCCTGGATCATGCCTTCGCGCATTAAGGCTTTCGCCCGCCGCGGAGGAACACGTAGGGATTCACCGCTCCTCCTTGGAAGCGATAGATCCCGTAGTGCAGATGCGGTGGCGTCCCCTTCGCGTTCCCCGAGTTGCCGACATACCCCACAACCGTTCCTTCCGCGATGACATCGCCGGGCCGAATGCGGGCGAAACGCTCCAGATGGGCGTAATAGTGCCAGTAGCCGCCAGGTCCCAGGACACGCACGATGCGACCGCCCAATTCACTATGTCCAACCGTGACCACAATACCGGGCGTGGCGCTGGCGATCTCTCGGCCCCGAGGAGCAAGGATGTCGATGCCCTGGTGGTTCCGCCCTCCGGAACGAGGCGCACCCCAGGAGTTTCGAAGGTCGGAGCGCCTGACACCGCGAACGGGTACCGGCAGAGTGGCCGGAGCATCGCTTCGGATGAGTCGAAGCGCAATGATTGGATGGCGAAGCAACGGGTCGCCAGTCGTGCGAACCCAGGCGACGGCCGCAAGTGTGAGTGCGATCGAAAGAACGATTGCGCGCCGGCGCTTTCGCATGAATCGCGAGCATAACAAAGGCGTGCCTTACGCCGCGAAATGCGCTTCACTACGGCCTTCGAGTCGCTCATACTCCCGCCCGCGTGCGCTCCCCTTCGAACAACCAACTCGTGATGGCCGCGGTCCTCGTCGTTCTCGCGGCATATGGCGTGGCGTTCATGGCGCTCATGCGCCAACGGCAGCAGGACATCTCGTGGTTCGTCGTCGCCGGCGGGTCGGGAGTCGATCCTGCGCGGATTCCGGCCGGGCTCTCGATCATTCCGGGCGTCGAGGGTTACGACGGCCTCTCCTTCTACCGCCTCGCGCTCGATCCCTTCACGCGAAAGGCGACGGACTTCGGCATCACGCTGGACACGCCTCCGTACAGGCAGCAACGCATTCTGTATCCGCTCATCGTGCATGTTCTCTCGCTCGGGCGAGTCGAGTGGGTTCCGACACTGCTCGTGATCGTGAACCTGATCGCCGTCGTTTGCCTGACGGCGGGCGCCGCAACGATTGCGGCGCAGTACGGTCTGAGTCCGCTCTGGGGCGTGCTCGTTCCGATCTATCCCGGCTTCTTCCTCGCGTTCTCACGCGACACGTCCGAGATCGTGGCGTGGGCGTTCGCGATTCTGGCGATTCGCGCGTTCGGCGTGCGGCAGTGGGGTTCTGCGACGGCCCTGTTGTGTGCCGCAGTCCTCTCGCGTGAAACGACGCTCATCCTCGCGGCAGCGATGGCTGCAGCTTACGCATGGCAATTGATGTCGCGCCGACAACGCTCGTTCCCGGCGATCGCGTTTTTACTTCCGCTGGCGGTCTACGCGGGATGGCAGCTCGTTCTGCGGACGTGGTGGGGAACCAGCGGCCTGGAAGCCGGAGCACTCGAGGCGACGGTGCCGTTTTCGGAGTACGCACGTCTCTTCATCGAATCCACCGCACGCCGCACGGTGCTGATGCGAGTCCATTTCGCGGAGTGCGTGTACTGGGCCGTCGTCGTTCTCGCCGTGACTCTTGGAATCGTCCGCACGTCCACTGCCGTGCAGTGGCGCGTGGCATGGCTGGCCTTCCTCGGCCTGGCGTCGGTCCTCGGACGCGATGTCTGGGGAGAGCAGGTCTCCTTCATGCGCGTGCTCAGCGATCTCTATGTGTTGAGCGCGATCGTTCTGCTCGGCGCGCCCGCGGCAGCACGCTAGCTCGTGCTGCTGACATCGTGCTCACTGTCGTTCTATGTGATGTCGCACATGCGGTGAGCGTCTACGCCGCGTCCCAGAACGCAACGCTCTCATCGACGTGCTCGCGAGGCGTGGGAATCACGCCGAGCGCGGCGAGCTCGGACAGAACGCGGGCGACGACGAGAGGCACGGCGGCGCGCGCCGACGCGGAGAGGCCGAACTGGTCGAGGGACTCTGGGATCACGCCGATCAGCTTGATCGATGACGGGCCATCGGGGAGCAGATCCACCATCATGCACGTCTCTTTGAGCGACGGATCGTGCGGGGACATGCGGATCGACGGCGGGTTCTTGATGATCTGAGCGCGGTCGTATTCGCGCAGCTCGCCCGGCTCGCCCTTCGCGGATACGGCGTCGACGAAGATCACGACGTCATGGCCGCCCATGCGGGCGGCCATATCGAGTGATGGCGTTCCCAGGTCTTCGATGAAAACGTCGGACGGAAATTCGTAATGCGACTCGAGGTAGCGAATGATCGTCGGACCGACGGCATCATCGCCGATGAGCACGTTGCCGATGCCGAAGATCGCGATCTTTTTCATTACAGGACTTTCACCGCTGCCTGTTCATTGCCCTCGGGGTCGAATGTGTGGACTGCGCAGGCCATGCAGGGATCGAACGAGTGGATCGTGCGGACGACCTCGAGCGGATGGTCGGCCTGGGCAACGGGGTTGCGCAGGAGCGACGACTCGTACGGGCCAGGCACGTTCTTCTCGTCGCGCGGACTGGCATTCCAGGTGGTCGGAACGACGGCCTGGTAATTTTTGAGCGTGCCGTTCTCGATGACCACCCAGTGTGACAGAAGACCGCGCGGCGCCTCGTGGGTGCCGACGCCTTCGACTTCGCCCTTCGGGAACGACGGCGGATTGTAGGTGGCGACGTCGCCCTCGAGGATGTTGTCGACCAGCAGCTGCCAGTGCTTCTCGAACAGGTCCGCCAGCATCGCGGCGCGGATCGCGCGCGCGGCGTGACGTCCAAGCGTCGAGTGCAGCACTTCCGGTCCAGCCTTGATCTTCGCGATCGCACCTACGGTGTCGAGCGCGCGCGTGGCCCACTTCTTCGCCAGCGGATTGCCCGACGCAAGCGCGCAGAGGACATTGGCCAGCGGACCGACCTGCATCGGTTGACCATTGAACCGCGGCGCCTTGACCCACGAATACTTCGCGTCCGCTTCCCAATCGGTGAACTCGGGCTCGGTCTCCCCTTTCCATGGATGCAGACCGGCTTCGTCGTTCTTGTAATAGGCGTGCTTGTTGTGCTCCGTGACCGCCTTGCGGAAGAACTCGTCGTGCTGGCCGGCGATCGGCTTGTACGTCGAGAAGTCGGCGTTCATGATCACGCCGCCCGGGAAATCGAACTCGGTGCTCTTCGTGTCGAGGAACAGATCGGGAGCGGAAAGATAATTCGTCACGCCGGCGCCGTAGCCGAACCACTCAGGATAGAACGCAGCAACGGCGCAGACATCATTGAAGTAGACGTCGCGAACGAACGGCAGGACTTTGTCCATCAGCGCCTTGAGCTGATAGAGGCGGTCGAGATTGAGAGTGGCCTCGCTATTGAGGTTGATGGCGTTGCTCACGCCGCCGACGGCCATGTTCTGGATGTGCGGCGTCTTACCGCCCAGGATGGCCACGGCCTGCAATGCGTAACGCTGATACTCGAGCGCCTGCAGATAGTGTGACGTCGCCAGCAGGTTGACGTCCGGCGGAAGCTTCATGGCCGGATGGCCCCAATATCCGTGTGCAAACGGACCGAGCTGGCCGCTCTCGACGAGACCCTTTACCCGGTTCTGCACGGCGAGCATCTGGTTCTTCGAGTTGCCTGTCCAGGGCGAGAGACTCTCGCCGAGGGACGAGGCCTTGGCCGGATCGGCCTTGAGGACCTGCGTCACGTCCACCCAATCCAGCGCGGAGAGCTGGTAGAAGTGCACGATGTGGTCGTGCAGTGCGTGGGCGATGACGATCAGATTCCGGATGTACTGTGCATTGAGCGGAACCTCGAGCTTCAGCGCGTTTTCCACGGCGCGGACCGATGCCAGCGCGTGCACGGTGGTGCAGACGCCGCAGAACCGCTGCGTGAAGAGCCACGCCTCGCGCGGGTCGCGGCCGAGAAGGATCTTCTCGATGCCGCGCCACATTGTGGACGAGGCCCAGGCCTTCTGCACCGCACCGTTGTCGATCTCGACGTCGATCCGCAGGTGGCCTTCGATTCGGGTGATTGGATCAATTGTCAGTCGCTGCGCCATGTTCGTTGATCCTTAGACTTGGATTTTTGGACTTCAGGAACGTCACGTACTTGTCCCACTCGGACGTGGTGGCCGGGAGAATGGCGAACCGCTTGGCGGCCCAGATGAACAGGATGACTGCCAGGCCGATGTAGCCGAGGCACATCAGGAGCTCGGCGATCTTCGGGAAATACACCGACGGATGTCCGGCCCGGTAGGCCAGAGTGGTCGGGGTGAAGCGGTAGAGAACTCCGCCGGCTCCCGTAAGGATCGAGGTGACGAAGAGGACGCGCGGAATGGACCGGAGACGCGCATTGAACAACGCGAGCGCCGGGAGGAGCACGAGGAAGTTCTCGACGTGGAAGAGCGCGGCGTACCAGTTGGCCTGGAAGGCCTGACCCACGACTCCGCGGACGAGCACGTCGACATACCGCGCGACCACAAATACGAGCGAGGTCCACGCCATGTACTTGCCCATCGCGGACAGGACCGGAACGTCGAGATTGCGACGCCAGGCCAGACTCGCGGACATGAGGATGAAGAGCACCGCCGCAAAGCCGCAGATGACGGCCTGAATGAGATAGAAGGCCGGCAGCATCTGCGTCTGCCACAGTGGATGCACCTTGTGACCGGCGATCACCATGAGGGCGCCCAGCGACGACTGATGCATGGCCGGCAGAAGGAGCGCACCGCCGACCATCCAGGGGTAGAGCTTCTTCATGAACGGAACCCACTTGCGCAGCCGCCCGCGCCAGGTTCCCTCACTCTCGAGGATGGCCTGGTCGACGAGGTAGGTCGTGTTCTCGAACAGCAGGAAGATCACGACGTACGCGGTCATGCACAATGCGACCTCGAACAGCGAGGAGCGGAGATTCCACGTCCACGGCAAGGCCATGTTGTAAAGGTTCCACGGACGGCCGACGTCGATGGAGAGCGCCAGCATACCGGTCGCGTAGAAGAGGAAACTCGAGGCAACGGCCGCGCGCATCACCGAGTGCGATTGTTTCTTGCCGAGGACATAACAGAAGAACGCGACGGCGAGACCGCCCGAGCCGAGCGCGGTGAGGGTCATGACGTTGAACGTCTTCCAGACGCCCCACGCGTAGTCGTCGTTCATTCCTGTGAACCACAGACCGGTGAAGAACCGGCCGAGAGAGAGAGTCAGTCCGATCACGGCAAGCGTGGCCCAGAAGAGGTATGGCGCCGTGAGCAGCTTCGAATGGAAGACCTGTACGTTGCGGTGCCAGTGATGGGTTTCTGCGCTCATAGCTGCTCCGGCCGACCGGTCTTTTCCGCTTCCAGCCGAGCCTCCTCCTCCATCACTTTGTAGCGCCGCTTGATCGCGGCGACGAGCACGGCATAGACGGCGATGGGAATGGCCATCCCTTTGTAGATGACGCCATGAACTTTGCTGCCGTAATGCGCACGCGACTCGGTGCCCACGTCGGGAAGTCCGAGCTTGTCGAACGGCAGGTGCGACAGATAGAGCACCTGCATGCCGCCGAGATCGCCCTCGCCATAGACGCGGTTCTGGTAGTACTTGTCAGGATTCGCTTCGATGCGCTGTTTGGCCTCGGCGAGAAGATTGGCGCGCGTGCCGAATTTCACGGCGCCGACGGGACACACCTCGGTGCAGGCAGGCTCTTTTCCATCCGCAAGGCGGAAGTTACAGAGCTCGCACTTGACGATCTTCGGATTGAATTTCGTCCACTCGAAGCGCGGCACGTCGAAGGGGCAGCTGATCTCACAATAGCGGCAGCCGATGCATTTGTACGGATCCCATTCCACGATGCCGTATTTGCCCTTCTTCAATGACTTGAACGGGCAACCGGACACACAGGCGGGATCGATGCAGTGCATGCACTGCTTCTTGACGAACGATGAACGCTCTCCGTCCTTCGCGAGGAGGATGATGTTCTTAGTCTGAGCGTTGAGGTCCTCGGGCATCTGCCAGATGCCTCCGGACATCGTGGTGTCCGGGATCAGGTTGTTCGCCGTCGTGCAGGCCGCTACACAGGCTTTACAGCCGATGCAGACGGTGGCGTCGTAAAGCATTCCCACCGCGTCCGAGGGGGCCTGCGGGTTGCGTGACGACGCCTGAAGCGGCGTCGCACTGACAGCGGCGACGGCGGCTCCTGTCCCGATGGACTTGAAGACGTCGCGGCGTGAGACTGTCACTTTTGATCTCCTTCGTCGCCCGGGACGGATTCATCGCCCGGTTTGTTGGAGAACTTTCTCGCCGCAACGTAGCCCGCGCCGAGGATCACCCCGCCGGCCAGACCGGCGAGACCGGTGGCCGTCGCGGTGACGTAGCCTTTGTCGCGCGTCCCCTCGACGTCGGGATACGTCGCGGGAGGCGTGGCATTCGAGATCGGAACGGTCTGGAAAGCCGGGATGGTGTAGCCGACGAACTGCTCGGCGCAGCCGAAGCACGGCGCGCCTACGCCAATTGGCCAGGCGTCGACGACTTCATTGAAGTGTCGCGTAGAACAAGACGCATGTGTCACCGGGCCTTTGCAGCCGAGTCGATAGAGGCAATATCCCGAGCGGTGTCCCTCGTCGCCGAACTGTTTGGCGAAGCGGCCGGCGTCGAAATGCGGACGGCGGGGGCAATGCTCGTGAATGACGCGGTCATATGCGAATTTCGGCCGCTTCTTGTCGTCGAGCTCCGGCAGTGTGCCGGTCTTTGCGAACTGGAGAACGGTTCCGAGGAGGATGTACGGGTTTGGAGGGCAGCCCGGGATGTTGACCACCGGCTTGCTCTTGATGAGCGAATCCACGCCGACGGCGCCGGTCGGATTCGGACCCGAGGACGGGATGCCGCCCCACGACGCACAAGAGCCGATGGCAATGACGGCCGCCGCTTTCGACGCGACGTCGTTGAGGAAGTCGGTGCCCCACCTACCGGCGATCTTGAGGTACTTGCCGTTGTCCTTGGTGGGAATCGAGCCCTCGACGACGAGCACGTATTTGCCTTCGTTGGCCTTCATGGCCTCTTCGAGGGCGAGCTCGGCGTCCTTGCCCGAGGGGGCCATCACCGTCTCGTGATAGTCGAGCGAGATGACGTCGAAGATGAGCGTGGCGAGATCGGGCTGGGAGGGGCGCAAGAGAGTCTCTGTGCATCCCGTACAGTCCTGCATCTGCAGCCAGATGACGCTCGGACGCTTTGCCGACCCGATCTCGGCAGCGACCGCTTCGACATCGAGAAAGTTGGTGATCGCGAGCCCGAAAGGCGCAGCGACCATCAGCTTGCCGCAGAAGCCGACGAACTCCCGTCGGCTCACACCACAACGTTGCAGATGTTCAGCGATGGTATCGGTCATTACACGCTCCTCGATGCAATACGGAGTCTGCCGTGAGGGTAAGCGTGGGCGCACGGAGACGCGGTCGTGCGCGTCACCGGTGCAACGAGAGGTTTCTTACAAGGAGAGGTGACCGAGGTCACGTGAGTTTTGGAGTGCGGAGGCAACGCCTCCGCTTTCGTATTCGCGCGCGGATTGGAAAGCGGAGGCGCTGCCTCCGCACTCCATACCGACAGCTACGACGCCGTCGTGCGTCCCGCCAGCGCCAGCACGGTCCCCGGCAGGAGCGTGCAATCCCAGTTCGTCTGGAACGACATCACCGATTCGGCGACGCCGTTGGCGTCGACTTTGATCCCGAGGTCGCTGATCAGCGGATAGCTCGCGTAGTCGGTGAGCTGGATCGTGAAGCCCGACGGCAGGAACCACGCCGAATTCAGTCTCGTGATCTGCATGATCGACTCGACGAGGGCCTGATAGCCGGCCGACGTCGGGAACTCGACGTCGCGGAGTTGCAGCAGATACGCGACCGGCAGATTCCCGGACTTGAAGTGCTCGATGAGCCGCGTGACTCCGGTGATCGCGTCGAGCACGAGGTCGCCGATCGCGAGCTCGGCGAGCTTCAGCAGGTCCTCGAACTTCGCCATGCGCGTCGCCGCTCCCCATCCCGGAGGAAAGTTGATGTGGGAGACCTCCGTCAACTGCACTTGCTCGTCCGGTCCGTAATTCGAGACCCACGTCGAAACAGCCGAGGGCTGATACGTGCCGGAGAGATACTCCATCGATCCGAACGCCTTGCGGTAGCCGAAGACCTCGCGTCCCGCGCTCACGGTCAGCGGGTTGTCGACGATGAGATACGCCTGCGCGACCGCGATGTGATGGAACTCGAGACCCTTGAAACAGGCCATGTAGTAGCCGAAGTTGTAGTCCGACTCGCGCATCCAGCCGGTGCCTCCGGGCGACCAGGTGATGCGGTCGATCCAGACCGGATTGCAGAACACGAACGGCAGCAGCGGCACATAGCGGTACTCACTTCCGGGCATGGTGTTGAGCCACTTGTCCGTCGTCTTCACCAGCTGGTTGAAGTCGGCGTGCAGGACATACACCTGCGAGTTCATCCCCTGGAGGTAGTACGGTTGTTGGTATGTCGAGGAACCTGGAAGCTCGATGAAAGGCGGCAATGCCATGTTCATGCTCCTTCGCTCAGTTTGCGCAGATAGAGATTGCAGCCGATGGATTCGAAGATCGCGCGCGCACGCTCGCGGTGCGCTTTTTTCTCGGCAGGATCCAGTTTCGCGTGACGCGCGAGCTCGTACTCGCCGATCCCCTCTTCGATCGGGAGGGAGAGCCGAGCCGCCGACGCGATCGATTTCCGCAGCAGCTTCTCGCCGCGGCGAACGTTTCCTTCCAGACACTCCTGCACGCCCATCAGCCGCTGTGCGACCGGCAGCGCGAGGGGCATGCGTCGCGAGACTACTTCGAGGCGACGCAACAACACGTTGACCGCCTGCCGGAGCGGCTCGATCTCGGCCGGATCCGTATTCCGCACGCGCAGCCACGCCTCGAGATACACCTCCGCGGGCGCGGAGAGGCCGCGGTACTTCTCCCAGATGATCGATCCGATTTTCGCCACGGCCGCCGCGGTGACGTCCGCAGCCTCGAGCGCGGCGTCGAGCTTTCCCTGATGCAGGAGCGCGTGACAGCGGTGGGCGTTCGGAACGAGAGTCACCTTCGGGCTCGCGGGGAGCAGCTTCAGCGCGAGGGCCAGCGACTCCTGCGCCTCATCGAGGTGATCCATCAGGATCAGACTTCCGGCGCCGCAGTAATGGCCAAACGCCTCGTGCTGCTGATTCATGCGCTTGTGCGCGCGATCGCGCACGGAGGCAAACGTCTCGGCCGACACCTCGAGCTTACCGATGTAGTACTCGTAGAAGCCCCGCGCGGTCTCGTTCATCTCGATGACCTGCGGATCGCCGACCTGTTTCGCGGCGGAGACCGCGGCGTCGAAATAGCGCGCGCAGCTCTTCCAGTCGCACGTGGTGATGTAGAGGACCGACGACGTGTAGCCGATGTGGCCGATGCCGTGGAGATCGTTGGTCGCGACCGCGAGACGCCGCGCTTCCTTGTAGTAGTGATCGGCGAGTCGATTCAGCCCCACGCCGCTCGTCACCGCGCCGAAATTCGCGTAGGTGTGAATGAGCGGCGCCGGGTCACTGAGACGCTCCGCGGAGTTCACGGCGAACAGTCCGGACGCGAGCATGACCGTCTGTTCGTCGGTGTAGTACCGCCCCTCGGAAAACTTCTGCGCCGCCATCGTGATCTCACGGAACACCGCGCGCTTCTCGCCCGACGGACGGAACATGCGTCGCGGCATGACGAAGTGCATCGCCTGGCGCAGCGCCTCGCCCGCGAGACGCATGCGCCAACCGGCCGGAGTGCTCGGCAACCGAACACCGACCGAGCCGAGGCTCCTGCGCGCGTGCTCCGCCGACGTGAGGAGATCGCCGAGGCCGAAGTGCGCGAAGCTGAGCACGCGATGCCAGCGCGCGTGGCGGAACCCACGTTGTTTCGCGGACTCCTTCGCCGCGCGCGGCTCGTCGAGCACGAGCGCACGATTCATCAGATCGACCGCTTCGCGGCAAGCGCCCGAGCCGACCGCCGATTCCGCCGCTCGCGCGTAGTAACCGATCGCCTTCTCCTCGAGTCCCGCGATGTCGCAGTGATGCGCGAGCTCGGCGGAATGCCGCGTCAACTGCTCCTCGGACCTGCAGCCCTTCTCGATCATGTCCGCGGCACGCGTGTGCAGCAGCCGGCGGCGTTCTTCCGGAATGCGCGCGTACGCGCCCTCGCGGAGCTTGTCGTGCGCGAAGCGGACGCCCTCGCCCATCGATTCGAACACGGCGCGCTCGATGAGCTCCGCGATCGCCTCGAGGGCGTCGTTCTCGCTCTCGCCGCAGGCCGCGATGAGCAGCGACTCCGGAACTTCGCGTCCCAGCACGGCCGCCGTCTCGGCGATGCGTTGCGCGAGCGCCGAAAGCGCGTCGAGGCGTCGCGCGACGAGATCGCGAAGCGTGCCGGGGAGTCCGAGGCTCGCGTAATGATCGTCGGCGGCCGCGACGAGCCAGCGTCCCTTCTCCCGAAAGAGCAGACGCTCGTCGACGGCGGCGCGCAGGTATTCAGCAACGAAGAACGGATTGCCCTCGGTCTGTGAAGCGAGGAACTGCAGAAAGCTCGACGGCGCGTCGGGCGCGGCGAGCATGGAGCGCACGATGTCCCCGACGTTCGCGTCGTCGAGGCGGCTCAACACGATGTTGTTCACGTGCGCGTTCGCGATGAGCGCGCGCAATTCGGGGCCGGCCTCGTCGACGCGATACGTGCCGACGATCATCAGCGGGAGTCCTTCGAAATACTCCGCGCCGAGGGATGCGAGGAAACGAAGCGTGATTTCATCCGCCCACTGCAGGTCGTCGAGGATCAGCAGCACCGGCCGTTCGCGCGCGAACGCGGCCAGCGTCTCGGAGAGGTCGGTGAAAAGACGGCGGGCGGCGATCTCCGGCGCGAGGCGCGGAGCCGCGGCATCGTAAAGCCCAGAGAACGAAGACTCCTGCTCGCGCAG
>Ga0075421_100000127_pt1 | contig 64937 bp, 59 predicted proteins | sample SoiMetdeltSBSDD5_FD_75292 | JGI IMG/M metagenome (GOLD analysis project Ga0075421, IMG submission 75292) | Bulk soil microbial communities from a Populus tree surrounding site in Tennessee, USA - Soil MetaG P. deltoides SBSDD5 | ecosystem: Environmental > Terrestrial > Soil > Tree plantation... | reverse complement strand
GCTCGCGGGAACACGGACGTCCCGGTGTGAAACATCACCGGCACGCCGCGAGCCTCGCACTCGCGGTAGATCTCCGCGAGCTGCCACAGCTCGGCGCGATACGCGTTCGGCGAGAAGAGCTGATGCGGCGGATGGATCTTGATCAGGCCGATGCCGAGGTCGAGGACGCGGCGGATCTCGTCGCGGACGTTCATCTCGTGCAGCGGATTGACCGAGCCGACGGGCACGAGCCGGTCGCGATGGTCCTTCGTGAAATTCGCGATCCAGTCGTTCACCTCGCGCGTGAAGCCCATCACGTCCGGCGAGACGTAGTTGATGCAGCACGCGCGCTCCACGCCTTCGTCATCGAGGTAGCGCAGGAGATTGTCCGGCGACGACAACACGTCTTTCGCGTTCGCATGCGAGGCGTCGTCGATCATGGCCAGAACTTCGGGCTTGACCATCTGCCACGGCTGGACGTGGATGTGCGCGTCGAAGACTCTCAAGCCAGCATCACCAGCCGCATGCACGTCGCGGTCGACGGGCAGGCGTCCTGGAACTCGCGCGAGGAGAGGAGTTGCGGATGGACTTCATCGCGATCGATCGTCTTGAACCCACGCTTCTTGAAGTACTCCTCGGCGGTGGTCGTCAGCAGATAGAACTCGCGCAGTCCGCGCGAGGCGAGGCGGTCGAGGAGCTGCCGCACCAGGCGGCGGCCGATGCCGTGACTGCGGTAGTCGGGTTTGACGGCGATGGAGCGGATGAGCGCCACGACCTGGTAAGCCTCGGCGCCGCCGCAGCCGACCATCGCGTCGCCGTCGCGCGCGATCAGGAAGGTCTTCCAATGGTCTTCGACGCCGGCGATCGGCAATCCGATCTCGAGGAGAAGTGCCTTGATGGCCTCGAGGTCATCGGCGCGCGCGGGAGAAATGGTGATGTCGGACATCGTCTCGGACCGCGCGCGATCATAACAAACGTAGGGCGGGCTTCAGCCCGCCCCACGCGTTGATCATTTACTTACCTGGAGTGACGGCCCTCGCTCGAATCGCTGGTGTCGAGCGAACCGCTTCCTCCACGGCCCGGACTCTTGTCGCTGCGCGAGATGTTGGACGAGCCCTGGTCGCTCATCGAGCCCGACTTGCGACCCGACGAAGAACCGTAGCCCTCGGAACCCGAGCGCCTGCTCGACTCGTTGCCCATCCCGACGTTCTTGTTCACGTTGCTTTCGTTCTTGTTGCGCATCGTTGCTCCTTTCCAGCACGGAAAAGTGCAATGGCAATGCCGGTTAAGCCTTTGAAAACAATCGGAATAGCTCAGCGCAGCTCGAACGTGACCGTCACCGTGAAGACCACTTCCTGCGAGCCGGACTCGACGGGGATGTCCGCGGATGCCTGCGCTTCCATGGCCATCGTGCGCATCATGGGGCGCGGCGGCTCCTGCTGCTGAACGCCTTCGCTGATCAGGAGTGCGCGTCCGAGGGTGCGGCCGGCGGCTTGCGCGAGGAGGGAGGCTTTCGCACGCGCGTCGTCGAACGCCGCACGCAGACCTTGCTCGCGTCCCTTCGCCGGATCCGAGACCTCGAAGTTGATGCCGGAAGAGTTGTTCACTCCCGCGGCCACGGCGATGCCGAGGAGTCGGCCGGCTTCGGCGACTTTCGTACTGCGCACGCTGATGTTGTTCGAGACTTGATAGCCGACGATGCGCGGGAGTTTGCCCTGTTGGTAATCCTGTTGCGGATAGATCGAGAACTGCGACGTCTGAATGTCCTTGTCTTGCGCGCCGGCTTTCTTCAACGCCGCGATGACGGACGCGACGCGGCGGTTGTTCTCGGTCACGGCGTCGTCGACGGTCGCGGACACGGTCTGCACACCGACGTTGAACGTGAAGCGGTCGGGAGCAACGGTGGAGCGGCCGGTGCCGGAGACGGTGACCGATTCGATGGGGTGCGGTGCCGGTTGCGCGATCGCGCTGGTGGCAATGAGTGCGGCGAAGAGAAATCTTTTCATACGACCTCCTGGTTCAGTGCGGCTGACGAATGGCAGACCCTAACGACAAAGTTCCGGGGCAGGCGCCGGGCCGATACTACGTGGACTCCCAGTGCATCGATTGCGATCTCTGCCGCGAGACGTCCCCAGCAAATTTCACGCGCAACGACAACGAGTCGTTCTCCTACGTGTTCAAACAGCCGGAGACTCCGGAAGAGGAGATGTTGTCGAAGGACGCGATGGACAACTGTCCGGTCGAGGCGATTGGCAACGACGGTTGACGGTTGGCGGTTGGCGGTTGGCGGTTGGCGGGAGAACGACGCAGCCGGTCTCTCCCGCCAACCGCCAACCGACAACCGCCAACTAATGTAATTTCTTGTCCACGCTCACCTGCTCGTGCCAGTCGTCCGCGAGCAGCACCTCGATCAACTCCTGCAGCTCCTCCATGTGAAACGGCTTCGTGAGCGCGGCGGTCCTGTTGTTGCCCTTCGTGATCGTGAGGATGTCGCCCTTTCCCGAGGCGACGACCACCGGGGTGTCTTTGCCCTGCTGCGCGTACCAGGCGATCCACTCTTCTCCGCTCATGCCCGGGAGATTCAGGTCGAGGAGGATGAGCTTCGTGTCCGGATTCGCGCTGAGGAGAGACATCCCCTCCACCGCGCCAGTGGCGGAGAGCACGTCGTAGCCCCGCTTCTGCAGGTAGGACTTGTACAGCGCGAGGACCTCAGGGTCGTCTTCGATCGCGAGAATCTTGTTCGAATTGTCCCGGCTGCTGGTGGTTGAACGAGTTTCTTGCATCGGCGGGTCTCCTCAGCTCGGCTCCCCTTGCGAGTTCCATGCTAACGGAGCTCTGCGATCGCTCGCCGTGCCTGTTCCCGCAGCGCCTCCAGATCGACACCGCGCGGATTCGTCACCGTTTCGATCACGCGCAACCCCTCCTCGAGTCGCTCGCGCGCCGCGCGGCGCTGTCCGCGTCCGATGTGATGCATGCCCGTACTGATCTGCAGCAGCGCGCGCACGAGCGGCACCTCGTCGCGCACGGCTTCGAAGAACAACTCCTCGAACAAGTCGCTCGCCTCGAGCCAGTCGCCGTGCGCGAAGTGCGCGAGCGCCTCGGCGAATCGCGGGTCGTCTTCGAGCGGAGGGAGCACCGCCGGATTGTAGAGGTGCTATTGCACGCTCGCGAGCGCCGTGAGCACTTCGCGGACCACGCGTTCGGTGAGTTGAACGAGGAACTCTTCGCCCCATGCTTCCGCTCCGACGACGCCTCGCTCTTCGGGGCGCACCACGACGACAGGAGCGATGAAGCGGAACCCGCGTCTCACGAGCGTCTCGACGTATCGCGGCGATGAGCGGTTGTCGTCGAGGGCGGCCCTGATCTGCTTCATGCAGGAGTTCAGCCCATGGTCGAAGTGGACGAACGTGTCATCGGGCCAGATCGCGCGTTGCAGCTCCCGGCGATTCACCAACTGACCTTGACGCTCCACAAGGTGCCCGAGGGCTTTGGCGGGTTGTGGGCGCAGCGGCACACGACGCCCCGTTTGCCGGAGCTCCCCTGTCGTGCTGTCGAAATCGAATTCATCGAAGCGATAGAGAGTCATCTTGACCCAGGATGCCCAGCAGGAGGCGGGAAGTCCTCAGGGTTTCCGGGGCAACTCCCTAAGTTTCAACGAAGATTCAGTGGACGTTCCGGTCGAGCTCTGAAACCCAGTTGAGAACCAGGTTCATGCGCGTCAGCGGAACCGCTCCGGCCGTCTGCCGCAGAGACACGAACTGATCGCCGGAACGTTCGAACAGAATGATGTCGCGTTGTGTGAAGAGTGTGACCGGATCGGTTGCGACCACCTGGCCATCTCGCGTTTCGACTGCGGCGCGCATGACGCTGGAATCATGAAGGAAGAACAGCTCGCGCCCGTCGGGGGACCAGGAGGGCCACGTGCCGCCGCGAACGGACACCTGGACGCGCGCACCCGTCTCGATGCTGGCCACCTCCACTTCGAACATTCCGGACGCGTTGGACTCGTACGCTACGTATCGCCCATCCGGCGAGAGCGTCGGCAGGAGCTCGGTTCCGGGCGTTGCGACGATGAGACGGCGGTGACCCGTCATGCGATCCCACAGCCAGACGTCGCCGGACGTTTCCGGATGGCGTTCGGTGTAGGCCAGCCATTGCCCGTCGGCCGACCACGAGCCTGGCGCGCTCGAGAACGAGCTCTCGAAGAGCACACGCGGGGCCTCACCCGATTCGATTGCCATCGTGTAGATGTTGGCTACGCCCGTCCGGTTCCACGAGAACTCGAGCGTCCGGCAGTCGGGCGACCAGACTGGTTCGAAGGCGGAGCCCTCGCGCGTGAGCTGCGTCATCGCGGCGCGGCCGAGGTGACCGATCCACAGATCGGTGTGGCCACCGGCGAAGATCGTGGCAGCGAGGCGGTCGCCGCACACGGCGAGATATCGAAATGCGCGCGGCGCAATGGGAAGGTCGACCGCGCCGCCCCGCTGATCTACGCGTGCGAGTGTTCGCTGCGAGCGCTCTGGAACGTCGTCGATATAAAGAAGTGATCCGCTCGGAGAGATCGCAAACTGCGCCGCTCCTGTCATGCCTGTCATCACGGCGGGAACCACGCGCGCGGGTGAACCCTGGGCCCGGTGTGTGGACGGATCCACTCGAACTGTGTACAGGTCGCCGCCGCGGAGGAACAGGACATAGCCGCCCGGCGCGTAGCGTCCGAACGTTGCCCGCTCCGCAATCACCTGCTCCGCGCCGGAGGGCAGCGAGATGGCCACCACCGCGGCGTCGTCGGCCGAGGCTCGCCACCTGGTGGCGAGGATCGTGTGATCGTCGAGCCGGTCCGGCCAGCGATAGGCTTTGCCCTCGTGCTGCGTCACGGCAACCGAGGGGTTACCTCCCGACGCGGCGACGCGCATCAGCGGACCTCTCCAATTCGGCGCGAACACGATCTCGTTCGATGACAACCAAGTGCCGCCGACACCAGGCTCCGTCGCACACAGCACCTGCGGCGCACCTCGATCTTCCCCGGTGACGCGCACCTTCCTCAGGCTGCCGCCGGCGAAGAAAGCGACCCAGTCGCCATCGGGCGAGAAGAACGGACCATGCGCGCCTTCCGTGCCCGCGAGCGCAACCGCCTCGAATCGATTCATTTCCCGCAGGAACAAACGTGGGTTGCCTGGCGGTCCGCCCACGTAGACGAAACGCTCGCCGTTCGGCGACAGCGCAACGACGGGATGCGCGTTGAGGCTGGGTACAGGCGCCTGTTCCGCGGGAAACGCGACGTTCGCGCGAACCACACGGTCATGAGGAGCAGACCGCCACTCCATCCACGCCCATCGCCCGCCGAGCGCGACGAGCATCGCAGCGACCACGATTGCAGCGATGCTCCTCGGCCGCATGCGAACGGGCGCCGGCATCTGCGCGATTGCGGAGTCTTGCGCACGGGGGATTTCGTGAAGGTGCGGCGTTGCGAACGGCTCCTCCCTCGAGATCGGTGCGATGAACCGATAGCCACGCCGGTGCACCGTCTGGATGTATTCGGGCTTTTGCGAGTCGTCGCCGAGCGCCTGACGAACGAGGCCGACCGCTTCGGTGAGAGACGTCTCACTGACATGCGCGTCTTTCCACGCCGCGTCCATCAGCGCCTGCTTCGAGACGACCAGGCCGGCGCGCTCGACGAGGTGCTGCAGGATCGCCAGCGCGCGGGGCGGCAGGCGGACTTCCTGTCCGTCTCGAGAGAGCATCCCGTCAGCGATGTCGAGCCGGAACGGGCCGAAGTAGACGACCGGCTGTGCGCTGGGATGAAAGGCGAGCGTTCTCGCCGGATCGTGATCCTGCATCACGGCGATTGTAATGACCGAATCGCGGGCGTCCGGGAACGTCCTTGCAACGCCATCACCGCGAAGTCAGAAAGAAGTCAGGCCGCGATCATTTCGCACGTCGACGTTCATGTTCTTCTTTTCGCGGAGGAACGAAATGCGTATCCGGAATCTGAATCTCTCTCTGGTGCTGTTGTTCGGGATGGTGGCGGTATCCGCCGCGGCGCAGGAGACACCCGCGCCCCAATTGTGTAAGGCAGTGCACGCGGACCTGGTCGAAGTGCGGTCCACGGTCGGCTGCAAGCCGGAGCACAGCTCTTGTTTTCTCGGCGAAGTCGATGGCAACCACGGACTGCGGGGCACGACTTACTTCAAGGGTGAACAGGGTGCTCTGTTCCCGCCGTCCGCGCCCGACTTCCGAAGCTACGTCGGATCGTTCGAATACATCACGGCAAACGGCACGCTCGCGATGCGCGAGATGGGTCTCACGAATCCGCAAAATGCCGACCCGGCGAGCGGCGCCGTGATGGCATATCAGAAGATCATTGCGGGCACAGGTGAATTCGAGGGCGCGACCGGCTATCTGTTCGTCGTCGGCTTCAACCGCAATCAGCGGATCGTGACCAGCATCACCGGCGAGATCTGCACGCCCGCAAACCCCTGATCATGGCTCATTGGAGCGCCGGCTGGAAGCCGGCGCTCCATTGCACACCACGCGGATTGTAGACTTCGCCTCGTGCTCCGCGCCTTCGCGATCGTCATCCTGATGACCATCAACGTCTCCATCTGGGGCGCGCTCATTCTCACGGGGGGCTTGGTCAAGCTGTTGACCTTCGGCGGCGCGCGTCGGCGAATGATCCTCATCCTCGCCTGGATGGCCGAGCGCTGGGTGCAGGGCAACGATCAGATCTTCGACTGGTTCCTCACCACCAGATGGCACATCGAAGGCTTCGACAACCTCCGCCGCGACGGCCATTACCTCATCATCAGCAATCACATCTCCTGGGTCGACATCTTCGCCGTGCTTCGCGCCGTGCGCGGCCGCGCGCCATTCGTCCGCTTCTTTCTCAAGCAGATCCTGATCTGGTTTCCGATCGTCGGTCAGGCCTGCGCCGCGCTCGAGTTCCCGTTCATGCGCCGCTACACGCCGGAGTACCTCGCGCACCATCCCGAGAAACGCGGACGCGACCTGGAGACGACGCGCAAGGCCTGTCGCCGCTATCGCCACATCCCGGTGACGATCCTCAATTACATCGAAGGAACGCGGTTCACGCGTGACAAGCAAGAGGACCAGGAGTCGCCGTATCGCCACCTCCTCCGTCCGCGCGTCGGCGGCATCGGCTTCGTCCTCGCCTCCCTCGGCGAGCAGCTCGACGGAATGCTCGACGTCACGATCGTCTATCCGGAAGGCGAAGCGACGCTCTGGGACTTCGCGACGAACCGGATTCCGTGGATCGTCGTGCGCGCGCGGCCGATCGAGGTTCCTCCCGAGTTCCTTTCCACCGCGATCGCCGAGGCTGGTCCTGCTCGCGATCGGTTCAAGGCCTGGGTGGAGCAGCTCTGGCGCGAGAAGGACGAGGAGATCGCCAGGATTCTCGTAGAATCGCGAGCGTGACCTCCGGCCAGGACGATGCGCAGCGCGCTCTCCGCGAGAGCGAAGAGCGCTACCGCGCGTTCGTCGCGAACAGCTCTGAGGCCATCTGGCGCTTCGAGCTCGAGGAGCCGGTGCCGATCGATCTCGATCCCGACGAGCAGATCGCGCTCTTCTATCGATTCGGATATCTCGCCGAGTGCAACGACGTCAACGCCGCGATGTACGGCTTCACCTCCGCCGACGAGCTGGTCGGGGTGCGCCTCGGACAAATGCTCGTGCAGGAAGACCCGGCGAACGTCGCGTATCTGCGCGCGTTCATCGAGAGCGGCTATCGGCTGATCGGCGCGGAGTCGCGGGAAATGGACCGCGACGGCAACGAGAAACACTTCGTCAACAACCTGATCGGCGTCATCGAGAACGGACGCGTGCTGCGCGCGTGGGGAACGCAGCGCGACATCACCGAGCAGCGCGCGATCGTGTTGCGCCTCGAGCAGGCGAATCGCGCGAAGGACGAATTCCTGGCGATGCTCTCGCATGAGCTGCGCACGCCGATGACGGCGATGCTGGGCTGGGCGACGATGCTGCAGAGCGGTGCGCTCGATCCCTCCGGCATGCGTGCCGCGGCCGAGGCGATCATGCAGGCGACGCGGGCGCAAGCGCACCTCATCGATGATCTGCTCGACATCTCGCGCATCGTGTCCGGAAAGATGCAGCTTTCGCTCAAGCCGCTGAGCCTCGCCGATGCGGTCGGCGCGGCGGCGGAGACGGTGCGTCCCGCGGCCGAGGCGAAAGGGATCACGCTGGACATCGACCAACGCGACGACGTGCGTCTGCAGGGCGATCCCGAGCGCCTGCAGCAGGTGTTCTGGAATCTGCTGTCGAACGCGGTCAAGTTCACGCCGCGCAACGGACACGTGCGCGTCGAGATGCGTCGCGAAGCGGACACCGCGCGCGCAATCGTCCGCGACACGGGCGATGGCATCGACGCGGAACTGCTGCCGTTCATCTTCGACCGCTTCCGCCAGGCCGACAGCGGCTCGACGCGCAAGTTCGGCGGACTGGGACTCGGGTTGTCGATCGCGCGCAACCTCGTCGAGCTGCACGGCGGAACGCTGACGGCGTCGAGTGAAGGACGCGGTCGGGGCTCGGAGTTTGTCGTGTCGCTTCCGATCGGCGCGGCGACGCGTGAAGAAACGCGCCCGCAGGACGCGCGGCCGGCGCTGCGCCCGCTCGACGGCCTTTCGCTGCTCATCGTCGAAGACGACAACGGCACGCGCGCGATGCTGGAGGTCGCGCTGCAGCAGTTCGGCGCGCGCGTGGCGTCAGCGGCAACGTCCCTCGAAGCGTTCGCGCTTCTCGACAAGGCGCATTACGACCTGCTCGTCAGCGACATCGGTCTTCCCGGCGAAGACGGCTGCGCGATGCTCGCGCGTATCCGCACGACGGGCAACGGCCTCCGCGCCATCGCCCTCACCGCCTACGCCAGCCCGACGGAACGGGACCGCGCGCTCGCCGCGGGGTTCCAGGTGTGGATCGCGAAGCCGGTCGATCCCGCGGTGCTCGCGGAGGAGATCCGGCGGGTGGTCTTCCTTTAGAGCGCAGAGGGCAGGGCGCAGAGCGCAGAAGCGAGGCCATCTTCTGCCCTCCGCGCTCTGCGCTCTGCGCTCTCTTCCTTGACTGTGATCCCGGTACATATGTACCATGGTCCCATGAGCACGAAAGAACCGATCCCCGTGGAGCGCATCCAGACCGGCGTGCGGATGGAGAAGCGCATCGTGAAAGTCCTCAAGGGGCTGGCCGAGTATCACGACATGACTCTCGGCGATCTCCTCGAGGGCATCGTCCTGCACGCGTTCGACAACAAGACTCCGTTCGGCAAGGAGTCGCTGAGCAAGATCGCGGAGCTCAAGAAGGTGTACGGCCTCACCCTCGACGCCTCGGCGAGCCACCGCCTCACCGAAGCGAGGAAGAGCCGTGCGCGATCGTGATCTCGATCGTGAGTTCATCAGGGCCTTCGAGGCGTGCACGCTCCCCGCGGAGCAATTCCCTCACCGCGCGCACGTGCGTCTCGCCTGGCTTTACCTTCGCGAAGACTCGTTGCTCGACGCGCTGACGCGCTTCGTCGAGGGCCTGAAGCGCTACGCCGGCAGCCTCGGCGCGAGCACGAAGTACCACGAGACCATCACCTGGGCGTACCTGTTCCTCATCCACGAGCGGATGGCGCGCGAGTCCTTCGACACGTTCGAAGAATTCGCCGCCGCAAACGAGGACCTCTTCAACGGGATCCTCGAGAAGTACTACCGGAAAGAGACGCTCGCCTCGGAGCTCGCGCGGCACACGTTTGTGATGCCGGACGCATGACACTGCTTGGAACGACTTGTCGGTCGTGACTGCCGCTTTTAGTTGAGCAGGGCTTTCACTTTCGCACGCAGTTTCTTGATACGGCGAGAAACAGCAGCATGGCCGGAGTGACCGAGTTCCCGCGCGATCTCCGTAGTGGTCTTGCCACAACGGAGAGCGAGGACGAGATGACGTTCACCACGGTCCAGAAACGCCAGCATGTCGCGGAACAGAACCCGTTCGTATCCTTGCCCGTCGTCCGCTGACCAAACCGGCATATCGTCAATCGTTTCGACAAGCGAAACCTTGAGCCGGGACCGTTTCGAATAGAAACTGCGTTCGAAGTCTTCCTTCACCCACGAATAGTGATCAGAGAAGTCCTCGTGGACGCGATGTGCATGCAATGCTTCGATCACGGGTTCCAGAGAATCCATGACGCCTGCGCCCTGGATCATCTCATCAAGGAAGAAGTCGCATTCTTCAGGATCGTCGATGTCGCAGATGGTTCCGCCGGCAAGCGGCCGGCGCAGGTAGAACTTGCCGTGATTCTTTGCGGGGATGCACGCTTTCAATTTGCGTTCGAGTTGATCGAGCGGCTCCCACTCCTCACATTCCCTCTCCTGGGACTCGGGTGCCTCTTCGGCACGATCGAGAGCGATTCGATAAAGACGGTGCATCCAGAACAGCGTGTCACCCGCGAGTAGGCGGAGCGGCGACGTCGGCGAGAAGAAGTCGCTCCGGAGACGAGCCTTCGGCGCAAGCTTCATCCAGATGTGTTTCTCGAAAGCCGCGCAAGCGCGATCGGCGTAGTCGTTTGGCAGTGGGTCTATTCGCCCTCGCAGGAAAAGCGCGAGGTTGGCCTTGACCTTCTCGATCCCTAGGTCCTTGAGAATCTGCGACGGAACGAGCGAGGCAAGCATGCCGTGCAGTTCGGAATAGCCATCGCGCTGGCGAGGTACGAGCACGAGATTGGGATTGGTCAGGTTCTTGAGACCAAGTCCCTTGTGAACGTAGTCGTACGCCTCGGCCGGACGCGCGAAACCTCCTGACAAACTGCGGTTCCACTCGTGAACCAGCGCTACTTGCTCGAGTTCACGGCGGTGGCGCTGCGGGACGAAGAATAGTTGTAGCGGCCCGTAGTCCCATCGGTCACTTTGGACCACTTCAGCCTGAGACATCATCGCGTTAGAGATCACGAACATGCGTTGTTCCTCCGAGTTTGTTCCTCTAACTAGATAACGGCAAGACGGACGGTGATCCGTGACTTCGGCGAAAATGGTGTTACGGCAGTAGCGTCCCCTTCACCCTGATCTCTTGCCGTGCGCGGGAGAAGGACCTCGAATCATGCCCAACATACGAAAGTTTTCGTTGACCGTACGAAACCTTTCGTATAGCCTCTCGTAAATCACAGCGGAGGCACCACGGAATGGGCGACAAACCTACCCCAAGACCTACCGACGCAGAGCTCGCGATTCTTCGCGTGCTCTGGGAACGCGGCCCCAGCACCGTCCGCGAAGTCCACGACCTGCTGAGCCTCAGCCACGACAGTGGCTACACTACGGTCCTCAAGCTCATGCAGATCATGACCGACAAGGGTCTGGTCGACCGCGACGAGTCGCAGCGCGCGCACGTCTACACCTCTCGCCTCGGTGAACAGCGCACGCAGCGCCAGCTCCTCGGAGATCTGATGGAGCGCGCGTTCGGTGGCTCGCCGACCAAGCTCGTGATGCAGGCGCTCTCGGCTTCCAAGGCCAGCGCCGAAGACCTCACCGTCATCCGCAGAATGCTCGATCAGTTGGAGGAGGACGCACGATGAACGCGATGGAGTTGCTCACCGGTCCGCTCGCTCAGGCTGTCGGCTGGGCTTTGTTGCACCTCCTCTGGCAAGGCACGATCGTGGCCGCAATCCTCGCGGCGGTCCTCGCACTGATGAAGCGCCAGAGCGCGAACGCGCGCTACGTCGTTTCGTGCGGCGCGCTCGCGCTGGTCTTCGCGATGTTCGTGGCGACGGCCATCCGCGCGTACGACCCCGCCGCGGAGCCGATCGTGATGACGAGCGAAGGCGCGACCTCCCCCGAAACGACGAAGGTCTCGCTCACGCAGATCCCGGTGCTCATCGCCGAGAGTGCGGCCGAGGGACTTCGCGATCGCGCGATCGCCGCGGCGGCCTCCGCGCGCAACAAATTGCCTTCGATCGTCGCCATCTGGCTCGCGGGCGTCGTGCTCCTCTCCGCACGGTTGCTCGTGAGCTGGATCCGCGCGCAGCGCCTCATCCATCATGGTGCAAGTCCCGCGAGCAACGACTGGCAGGTCGTCGCCGCGCATCTTTCGGATGCGCTCGGACTGCGCCGCGCTGTAACTCTGCTCGAATCCGCGGCGGTCGAAGTACCGTCGGTCATCGGCTCGCTGCGCCCGATCATCCTCCTCCCCGCCAGCGCTCTCACCGGCATGACGCCGGAGCAGATCGAGATGGTGCTCGCACACGAGATGGCGCACATCCGCCGTCACGACTTCCTCATCAACCTCATGCAGGCGTTCGTCGAGACGCTGATGTTCTATCACCCGGCCGTGTGGTGGATGTCGCGCCGCGTGCGCATCGAGCGCGAGAACTGCTGCGACGACCTCGCGGTCGCCGTCTGCGGCAATCCGATCCAGTACGCCCGCGCGCTGACGCGCCTCGAAGAACTGCGCGCCAACGCGTTGACGGTCGTCGTCGCGGCGAATGGCGGCTCGCTGCTCGAGCGCATCCGCCGCATCGCCGCCGGACGCGCGGAAGGCACGACCTCCAGCTCGCGCTGGGCCGCTGCCGTGGCCATGCTCTCGATCCTCGTCATCGCCGTCGCCGTACCGGGACTCCCCGCGCTGGCCGATCGTCAGGAGAAGAAGAAAACTGAAGCCGCGGCGAAGAAGGCCGAGGCGAAAGTCGATGTCGTGGAAACCCGCGAAACGCCAGAAGCCGAGGCCGCTGACGACGAGGCGGACACCGACGTCGATTATGACTACGACTATGACTACGAGATGGGCGATCCCGTTCTCGACGCGATGATCGCCCCGCCGCAGCCGCCCGATTTCCCGATCGCGGTCATGCCGCAGATCGCGCCGATGGCGATCGCCGGCGTTCCGACACCGCGACCCATGGTCGCGATCGCACCCATGGCCTTCGCGACGCCAGCGATCACGCCACCGCCGACGCCCCGCGCGCCGATGGCAATTGCCGCTTTGGCCGCGCACGACTTCGAGTACGACTTCGACCACGACCCCGACGACGACGATGAGAGCAACGATCGCGAGCTCGGCGCCGGCGGCAAGCTGACCGTCGACGAGCTGATCTCGTTGCGCGCGACCGGCGTCACGCCGGAGTACGTCAACTCGATGCGCGGACTCTTCCCCGGTCTCACGCTGCGTCAGGTCACCAGCCTGAGTGCGCTGGGCGTGGATGCCGCATTCATCAAAGAGATGCGCGACGCCGGCTTCGACTTGAAGACCGCTCGCGAAGCCACGAGTCTGAAGGCCGTCGGTGTGACTCCCGAGTACCTGCGCGAAATGCGCGCGGCCGGATTCCAGATCACCTCGGCGCGCGATGCGTCCAGCATGCGCGCGGTCGGCGTCACTCCCGAATATGTGCGCGAGATGCGCGCCGCCGGCTTCGAGCTCAAGTCCGCGAAAGACGCGACCAGCATGCGTGCCGTGGGCGTCACACCGGAGTACGTGCAGCAGATGCGCGCCGCCGGCTTCGAGATCAAGTCCGCGAAAGACGCGACCAGTCTCAGCGCGGTCGGCGTCAATCCATCCTGGCTGCGCGACATGCGCGCGGCCGGTGTGAAGATCGACTCCGCGCACGATGCGACGAGCCTCCGCGCCCTGGGCGTCACGCCCGAGTTCGTGAAGAAGCTCGCCGCGGCCGGTTACTCGAACCTCTCCGTGCGCGAGCTCTCCGGCCTCGCCGCGGCAGGCGTCGACGACGACTTCATCCGCGAGATGGACCAGTACCGCAAGAAGAACTGACGCAGGGCGGGCTTCAGCCCGCCCCAACCGCCAACCATTCGGAGGAATCCATGAAGCGCATTGCCACGCTCACGCTCGTCGTGTCTCTGTTCGCAACCGCCGCGTTTGCGGCTACCGAGGGCGCCTGGACCGCGTCTGCCGACGAAAAGCGGCCCGACCGCTTCCACATCAACATCACTCGTGGTCGGAACCACAACATGGGCACGACCATGAAGCTCAGCGAGTTCACCGGTCTCACGCGCGCGCAGATCGACGCCGCGACGATGACGCCCGTGCAGTTCGAGATGCGCCGCGAAGCCGGCAACGCCGTGTTCGAGGGAACGTTCCGCAACGGCAAGGGCGCGGGACAGTTCACGTTCACGCCGAACCGCGCCTATCTCGACACGATCCGCTCGATGGGCATCGACACGAACCGCGAGAAGCACCGCGATCGCGACTGGGATACCGACGAAGAGCTCTTCGCTCTCGCGATCCACGACGTCTCCACCGCGTTCATCAAGAGCATGATCGCCGAGGGCTACAAGGTGTCGCTCGAGAAATACCTCACGATGCGCATCTTCGACATCACGCCCGAATACATCCGCGAGATGCGCTCCCTCGGATTCAAGAACATCACTGACGACGAGCTGGTGTCCTCCCGCATTCACAAGGTGACGCCGCAGTACGTTCGCGACATGCGCGCCGCGGGATGGGACCTGTCGCTCGACGAGCTGCAATCCAGCCGCATCCACGGCGCGACGCCCAAGTTCGCGGAAGAGATGCGCAAGCTCGGCTACGGCGGCCTCTCTCACGACGACCTCGTTTCCTTCCGCATCCATCGCGTGACGGCCGAGTTCATCGAAGAGCTGCGCAAGCTCGGCTACAAGAACGTCTCCGCCGACGATCTGATCGCGATGCGCATTCATCGCGTGACGCCCGAGTACATCCGCGAGCTCGAAGCGGCCGGCTACGTGAACGTGCCGATCGAGAAGATGATCTCGATGCGCATCCACGGCATCGACGCGAAGTTCATCAAGAAGATGGCGGACTGAGAACGAACGTCCACGTCACGCCGATCCGGAGCGCGCGGCCCGGCCAGAACTACACGAACTTCACCGTGACCAAACCGGATCCCGCGAAGACGTGGGACCAGGTCGCGGGACTCGATCCGGACAAGCTCCCACTCTGCCAGCTCTTCGATCCGCCATCTACTGCGGAGTTGATGGCGACGCCGAAGAAGGCGCCGACGTGGAGCGACATTGGGAGGTGGGGGCGGAAGTGATACGCCGTGACCGGAGGGTCACGCCGGAGCCCCGGGTTCGAGTCCTGGCGGGCTATCCTTCCGCCGTAGCATGAGACTCGTGAGCTCGGCGATCGGGACGATCGTCATCGCCGGGCGATGTATACTGCGATGTATGATTCGCAAACAGGTCTACATCGAAGAGCGCCACGACCGGTTGCTCAAGCATCGGGCGAGGCAGCGCGGCGTCACCGAAGCGGAGATCATTCGTGAGGCGCTGGATCGCGCTGGTGTTAGTGATAGTCGCGTCGGTCACCTCAGCGATACCGCGGCGGGCCAAAAAGCCATTTCATTCATGCGATCACTGGCCAGGCGGCGCCGCAAAGCTCCGGCCGGTCGCGGCTGGACTCGGGAGTCGCTGTATGACGAGCGGATCGGTCGATGGCAGAAGTCCTGATCGATACCAACATCCTCGTGTACGCGCACCAGCCCGCCGAAAAAGCCAAGTACATGGCGGCGCTTCGCACTCTCGAACACCTGCTGGAAAGCGGGTCAGGTCGCCTGAGCGCCCAGATTCTGGGTGAGTTCGTCAGCGCTACCACCCGCGGCCGCAACCCAATCCTCACCATCAAGGAAGCTCTCGATCAGGCAACTCGCTTCGCCGAGGCGCTCCCTGTGCTCGACACCACCCGACTGATCGTCCTGGAGGCGGGCCGCGGAGTTCTCCGGCACGGAATGAGCTACTACGACGCTCAAATCTGGGCAAGCGCTCGTTTGAACCAGATCCCCACGATTTTCACCGAAGACTTCGAGCACGCGCGTCGCGTGGAAGGAGTGCAGTTTCTCAATCCTCTGCTCCCCACCTTTGATCTCGCGCCGTGGTCCTGATGAACGTGCGCGAATCCGCAGCGAGAACGCCGGATCATCCGCGTACTTCTCCGCTTCGCTGACGCTTACACGCGGAGCGCGATTCCGCGGCGATACAGCACCCAGAGGATCGCAAGCCAGATCATCACGAACGATAGTGCCCAGAGGAACGAACCGACGTGCGGTACGAAGAACGGTTCGAAGAGCGTCCGGTAGCTCAGCGCCTGCAGCGAGATGCCGTCGATCTTGATGACGCTCAGGAGGCGTGCCATGACGCCGGAGCCGATGAAGGCGACGAGGGGATTCAGGCCGAAGATGATGAACGGCTTCGCCCATCGCTTCGCGCGCTTCACGTCGACGATCCAGATGAAGAGCGCGAGGAAAAGACACGCAAAGCCCGCCGTCAGGACGACGTAGGAGCTCGTCCAGAGTCCCTTGTTGATCGGAAGGACGCGGCCCCACAACCACCCGACGGCAATGCCAAGGATGCCCGCGATCGTCAACTGCCTCAACTTCGCCGCACGGACCCATCGCGCCGCCACGAGCCCAAGGATTGCGGTCGCAACCGACGGAATCGTCGACAGCAGCCCCTCGGGATCCCACGTCTTCGTACTCGACCAGATGTGTTTCTCTCCGAGCACCAGCCGATCGATCTGTGCGGCAATCGTGACCTCTGGCGGCTCGAAGGGAGCAAAGCCGAGGGCGAGCCAGTACAGCACGAGAATGGCGACGGCGATCGCGAAAATCGCGATGCGCGGGTCGGCGAGTCTTCGCATCGCTGATGCCTCGGGGCGGTGGGTCGGGATCTGATGCAAGCCGCCCTCGAACGCACGGGCGATGAATGCACTGATGATGTAGACGATGCCGATGCGCTGCAGGACGCCCATGATGCGCAGGTGCTCGAAGCGCCATGCGACGCGATCAAAAATCGTCGAGCCTGCCGGCATCTCCCCCCACCAGAAGAAAGGAAATGCGTTGAGCAGGACGCCGAAGAGAATGATCAGGAGTCCGCGCTTCCAGATCGGCCACGGCTCTTTGCGCGAGAGCTCGGTCGTCACACCGACGACGAAAAGGAAAAAGGGAAAGATCAGATCCGTCGGTGTCCATCCATGCCACTGGGCGTGCTTCAGCGGCCACCATACGGCGCTCCACGTACCCGGGTTGTTCACCAGGAGCATTGCCGCGACGGTCGCGCCGCGAAAGGCGTCGAGTCCCTCGATGCGGCTGTCGATGGGAGTTCTCAGTTGGCGATCTTCGGAAGACACAGCGACATGATAGTTGCGGCCGAGGCGCGTCAGACAGCGTTCCGACCGGAACCGGTTTACTAGGCGGGCCCGACGACCGACGACGGGGCGCTCCGGCGCCGGTCGAGCTGACGCATGACCAGTCGGCTCAGCGCGACGAGCGTATCGCGCTGGGCCTCGCTGAGGCGCCGCGGACGGACGTCGATCGCGCAGATCGTGCCGAGCTTGTAGCCATCCGGTGTGATCAGCGGCGCACCGGCGTAGAAGCGGATCTGCGGCTGCGACGCGACGAGCGGATTGTCGCTGAAGCGGTCGTCGGCCAGCGCGTCCGTCACCTCGAAGATCTCCTTGCCGAGAATCGCGTGGCCGCAGAACGAGATATCGCGCGGCGACTCGCTCAGCTCCTCGTCCACTCCGACCCGCGCCTTGAACCAGTTGCGCGTACCGTCGATCAGCGCAATCAGCGCGATCGGCGTGTCACAAACTCCCGCGCAGACGTGCGCGATATCGTCATAGACCGCTTCGGGGCGCGTGTCGAGAATGGCGTACTCCCGCAACGTCTGCATTCGTTGCGGCTCGTCGGGAGGAATCGGCGCTTTGAGCATGCCCGATCATGCTACGTCACTCCGCGCGCTTTGGATTCCCCCAGAAGCGAATGCTACTCCGCCCACTCATGATCCCGGACATCCCGGCGCCTTTCCGGGCTGCGTGAAGTGTCGGATCTTCTGTTGCGGCTGCGCGCCCGACCACCAGTTCCAGACGGTGTCGTAGTACGAGAGACCTTCGATGCGCACCTCGAAGACCGCGAGGTCGTCGGTGACGGATTCGTGATCGGTGCATTGCGGCCCGAAGAGTCCCGGTGTCGCGCCGCGCGGCTCTTCGGGAACGGGCAACGCGCGGAATTCCGCTTCGATCTTCGTCGCGTAATCGCTCGGCGTACCGAAGTTCGCGTCGACGTACTCGCCGCCGACCTGCGGATCCTGAAGATCCTGGTGGATGAAGAACGGCGAGGTGATGTGGTGGAGATTCACGTGGCCGCTGTCTTCGCACCTCCACTCCGTGCCGGGCTGATTCGCCTGATGCCAGGCGATGCACGACTCGTCGCGGCGCGCGCCATAGGTCGCCTGCGCGAACTGGTACTCCGCCTCGAACAGCGAGGCGTAACTGCAACCGCGTGGATCGCTGCTGCAATACGTGCTCTGCGCGTAATTGCGGCCTTCGGAGTCGGGGGAATGCGACGCGTCGATCAGCACGCGGTAGTCGACGAGACTCGGATTCGTCGTTCTCAGTTTCGTGCCGACCCGATCGGCGTTGGACTTCACGCCCATGCCGCCAGCCGACGAGCCGGCAAAGAGCACGTGCGTCGCGGAGTCGAGGTCGGGCCACGGAGAGGTCTCGGTGGCGGTTTCCGTCGAATGGCGCGCGACGCGACGGCGTCCCGTCGGCGTCGCATTCCTGAGCGTGTCGAGCACGGCGTCGACGATCTGTGATCCTCGGAAGTGAATCAGGTACTCCTTCGTCGTGGAGCCCGAGGACGCCTGGAGCGCGATCGTGCTCGTTCCCGACCAGTTGTCCGAACTGCAGTAGAAGATGAGGACTCGGTTCCACGTACCGAAGCGGTTGTCCGGGCGTGGATCGAGAAAGCCGTTCGCGCGGATCATCGGCTTGGTCAGTGAGCTCGTCATCTTGTCCATCCCGTAGTTCGTGTTGACGTGGCACCAGCGCTCCGCGCACGACTGCCCATCGCGGCACCCGCCGCCACCCTGCAGGAAGAGAAACCACTTGTTGCGATCTTCCTCCCGTGTCGCGGGCGCGTAGTAGAAGACACCCGGCGTGCCGTCGTTGCAGATCGCGTCCGGGAACTTGGACGTAGCGATGGTGTAGCGGGTCAGGTCGGTGCCCGCGCCGAGGCCTCCGACCGTGCCGGTTTCGCCGCAGGGAAGGACAGCATTGATCGGAGCCGCCGTCGCGGCGAGCGTAAATGCAAGGACTGCAAGCATGACTACGTGACGTTCACTCCATTCCTTCGTTTACGCGACGTGATCCGCGCGGCTCCGCAGAATATACATTGGACACCTTACGCCGTCGTCGTGCGCAACGCGCCCACGCTCTCCGCGCTCCTCGCCTCCGACAACCGCGCCAGCGTGAATGCTCCGGTGGCCATCACCAGATCGCGGACCGCCACATCGAGATAGTGGCCGCTGGCCACGAGGCTGAGCGCGATCAACGTGAGCCACGCCGCGATCACGTAACCGCCGAGTCGCGTCACGCCCGCCAGCACCGCCAGTCCCGCGATGATCTCGATTACGCCCGCGGTGCGCATGAGCGTCGCGGGGGAAAGCGTGAGCATGCGCACGACGAGCGGGTTCGCGTACTGCTCCCAGTTCGTCAGCAGGTTGAAAAACTTGTCCAGACCGGCGAGAAAGGCAGTCAATCCAAACGCGATGCGCAACATCCAGTACGTCGAGTCCATGATGTTTCCTCCTGCATGATTGGAGGCGCGGCGCGCGCTTTGGTGACACTGTCACCTTTTCCCGCGAACACGATCTAATGGAGTGAATGAACGCTGCCGCCCAGCTGCTCCGAGACACCTTGTCGGACGAAGAGATCGTCGAGCGCATCGTCGCCGGCGACGCCGCGCTCTTCGAGATCCTGATGCGCCGCTACAACCAGCGCGTCTATCGCGCCGTGCGGGCCGTCTTGCGCGACGATGACCAGGCCGAGGACGTGATGCAGCAGGCCTATCTGAACGCGTACGCGCATCTGCGGCAGTTCGAGCGACGCTCTCAGTTCTCGACCTGGCTCACGCGCATCGCCGTGAACGAGGCGCTGGCGCGGCGCGGGAAGCGGCCTGGAATGAGGCATGGCCGAGAAGAGGACGAGACGATGATGGACTTAGTCGCGTCGAGCGCACCTGACCCGGAGCAGCAAACGCTTGCCTCGGAGCTCCGCGAGGTCATGCAGCGCGAAGTCGAGGCGCTCTCCGACGGCTTTCGCTCCGTGTTCGTGCTCCGCGACGTGGAAGGCCTCAGCACCGCCGAGACCGCGGACACCCTCGGCATCTCCGAGGATCTGGTGAAGACGCGACTCCATCGCGCGCGCACGCAGCTTCGCGACAATCTTTATCGCCGTGCCGGCGTGACTCTCGACTCGCTCTTCGCGTTCGGCAATGCGCGATGTGACAGCGTCGTGGCGGCCGTGATGGCTCGTCTCGCCTGACGACCTCCAGCCACGCGGCGGCTGCTCCGCCGCCGCGGCGACCCCCGTGACGCGCATGTCGGATTTGTTGAACCTCCGGATTGTCACGCCGACGAATCCGTCACGCGCCGCTGCGCGTATCCTGATCATCATGACCACACTGCCACCCGGCCGGGACGGCTTGCCGCTCCTCGGCGAGACGCTCGACTTCGCGAAGAATCCGTTCCGCTTCATCGACAAGCGCCTCGCTGCGCACGGCGGCCGCATCTTTCGCTCGTACGTGCTGGGGCGAAAGACCGCGGTCATCGCCGGCGCCGACGCGGCCGGACGTTTCATCGATCCGTCCACGGTCATGCGCGAAGGCTCGATGCCACCTCACGTCCAGGAGCTCTTCGGCGGGCGCAGTCTTCCGTTGCTCGACGGCGAAGTGCACGCCGCGCGCAAACGCGAAGTGCTGAAGGCGTTCAGCCGCGAGGCGCTGGCGTCGTATCTGCCGCTGATCGAGAAGATCACCGCGGACTCTTTCGCGCGCTGGGCCGACGAGCCGGAGATCGGCTGGATCGATGAGCTGAAAAAATTGTCGATCGAGGTGATCTGCGCCGCCATCATCGGCATGCCGCGCGGCAACGAGATGGACCAGCTTCGTCGCGACTACATCATCCTCACGAACGGCTTCGCCGCGCTGCCGATCAAATTACCGGGGACGCGCTATCGCAAGGCACTGCAGGCGCGCGACCGCATTCTCCACGCGCTGCGCCGCGCCGTGCGTGAACGGCGCAGCACACCGGCCGGCGACGGACTCTCGCGCATTCTCGCGTCCGGTGCGCTCTCCGATGAGGAAGCCGCGCTCGAGCTGCATCACATCGTCATCGCCGGCTTCATCGTCTGGGCCGAGCTCGCGGCGGTCGTGCACCAACTGACGCTGCATCCGGATGTGCGCGAGCGGCTCGCGCGCGAAGTGCAATCGTCGGCTTCGTACTCGGCCATGCCCTACCTCATGCAGGTGATCAACGAGGTCAAGCGGCTCTGCCCGATCGTCCCGGTGGTCTTCGGAAAAGCGAAAGAGCCGATGTCTTTCGACGGCGTGACGGTGCCGGCTGGATGGATGGTCTTGTTTGCGCTGATGCCGAGCCACGGCACACACGGCGTCTACACGAATGCCGAGCGTTTCGATCCCGATCGCTTTTCACCCGAGCGCGCGGAGGACAAACGCCACGAGCACGCCTTCGTGCCGCAGGGCGCCGGAGCGCCGACGGGACACCGATGCCCCGGCCTCGATCTGGCGACGTTCATGATGGCCGTCTTCGCCGCGACGCTGCTGCGCGGCTACAGCTGGGAGTTGCCGCCGCAGAACTTCGAGCTCGACTGGAGCAAGACGCCACCGGAGATGAAGGACGGCTTGCGCGCGAGGCTCATTCGTATTTGAGGCTCAGGCTCGACCGATTACTAACGCAGCGCCACAACGACGTCGCGTCCGCCGCTCGTGCGGAGCGTCACGCGGTCGGCGGCGACGGCGGAGACGCTGGCATCGAGAAGACTCATTTCGGGGTCCGCGACGAAAACCAACTTCGAGGATCCCAGCAGACGGCCGTAAGCCTTCCACGTACCGTTCGTTCCGCCGATGCCGGCCAGGCGAAAGTCCGCGGCCGCGATCTTCGTCGGATCGTGTTCCACGAGCGAGCGCGGTCCCGAGATCACGGATACGTGCTTCTCGAGCGGCACAGCAGCCGCGCGATCGCCGATGTATACGTTGGCGCCGTCGATCGTGTAAGTGCGATCGAATGCGGAGAGGATGCCCTCGAAGACGGCGTCCCACGGCGCCTCGGCGACGTAAACGGAAAACGTTCCTTTCAGATCGCGAGGGGCGTGCACGGCAAAACCGGAGACCTCCTCGAACACGCGCAGCACGTCGATGACGTCGCCCTCGGCGATTGAGAACGTGACCGGTTCGCCCTTGTGCTGCTGCGGTTTTACGGTGGGCTCGTCGCATGCGGTCCTGCAGATGCGGTGGAGCGGGCCAGGCGTCGCAAACGCCACACCGGCGGCACTGAGCGCGGCAAATGCCTCGTCCACGGTCACGCCGTCGAAATCGACGTTCACCCGCCCGCTGACATCCGGCTCGAGGATGAATCCGTCGGCGGGGCTGAGGTCGTTCAAGGCGAGAAAGACGGTGCTCACGTCGACGTTCCGCAGATGGAGGGTGAGCGGACCGGAGCCGCGTTTGGCTACGGACGCCGCCGGCGTCGATGGGCTGTTGCACAGCTTTGTGTCGCGCTCGATGAACATGTTCATCGGCAGCGCCTCGTCCGCATTCCCGGCCGACGCCGTCAGGCGCGCCACCGCGGTGAAAGAGTGACAATCGCCGGTAGGTGACCAGTCGAGGCGCGTGAGCTGGAAGCGCGGCTTGCGGAGCGATCCTTCGACGGCGGCTTTCGCGGATATGCCGAGGACGATGCCCTGCAACGTCAGCGCGGAAGCGGTGTAGCGGAGATCGGTCAACCCGACGGCGCTCCGCCCCCACACATCGGCGAGGGCAAGCAGCGCATCGACGAGGCGTCGCGGCTGTATCCGCTCTTCGAGCTGTTTCGCTGCTGTGTTTGCGGCGCGAAGCTGCTGCGACCGGCTGCGGTACATGGCCAGCTCCATCTCGGCAGGAGCGCCTCCCCGCGGCATGACGGCTTCCAGAAAGTTCGAGTTCCGATCCCAGCACACCATCGCCAGTGTGCCATCGAGCGACACGTTGCGTCCGCTCTCCGCGCGGAGATGGAGCGTCTCGAAGTCGAGCACGCGGCTGTGACGGAGCACCGAGATGCGATGCAGCAGCGACTCGACATCCCCGAATTCGCCGAGGCCGCGGAGCTGCATTCGCTCGATGCGGAACGGCGACGCCGGGACGGGCTCGCTCCCCGGCCTGGGGGTGAGCGTGAAGTCGCTGACGTTCAGCTTCTTCGCCTGGTTCTGGACGGCCCGCTCGAAATCATCCGTCAAACTACCGCAGCCGGGATAGAGGATGAGACTCTTCTCGTACGCGAGCTCGGCGTCCGCGAGCTCCGCCCTGGCGCGATCAAGGTCACTGCTCTGCGCGCGCACGTGAAGAGCGCCTGCAAGGAGCAATATCGCTGCGACCGTTCCAACGATCCTTCTCACGACGAAAGAAATTGTAGCGCCGCAGTTTGAGGCCCGTCGGCCCCGTCAACCTAAGCACTTGATTAGCCGCCACTTCGGCGGCTTTCGTGCTTTGAGAGTCCCGTATCCCCTATCATCCGCACGAAGCCGAGCAGGTGGCGGGCGTCGCGTGCACGCGCGGCGATGTGGCTCGCGCCCTTCTTCCCTTCGAGTGCGTAGCCGAGCAAGCGGCTCGCGATTTCGATCAGGTGATCCCACTGCTTGGCGGATGTCCACGTACGCGAAGCTGACGCCCGCAGCCGCCGCAGCGCGTCACGTCGGCAATGTCGGCGTCAGGAATGACGCCGTCTCGTCGCTGCAACCGGTCTCCGGCGGCGTCACGCATGTCGGCGCGCCGCTGGACGCGCATCCCGCGGAAGACGATCTCAACGCGGCGGCAGACGATGCTTCAACGATCGCGTCTCCTCGATCGTCGTGCTGCGCGTGGACCGTCAGTGATCCCAGTATCCGTCGCCGGACGCTCAGCCTTTGACCTTCCGCGCCATCGATGCAATCGCGGCGTTCGACGCGGAGATGATGCCGGTGGACATCTCGCTGAATTGCGAGAGCTTGTTCATCAGCATCTGCATCTCGAACATGTCGGGGACGCTGATGGAATCGCCTTTCGCGCGCATGCTGTCCAGTTGCTTTTGGACCGCCGCAGACTGCTCCTGCATCGATCGGAGCATCTCCGACAGCCTGTCTCCATCGGAAGTCAGGCGCTGGATGTCGTCTTGGATCGAACGATTGTCGGACATGCTTCCAGTATAGGCCCCTACCCCTTCCGCATCAGCACGACCGGCTTGTCGTACGTGCGTTTGCACCACTCGAACTTCGCGCGCACTTCGAGCGGCGCGTCGTCCGTGGTGGAGCGCGGCGGCTGGCGCTTCTATCGCAACGCTGCGACCGTTCCAACGATCCTTCTCACGACGAAAGAAATTGTAGCGCCGCAGGTCAGTTGGTTCGACCTCCGGCCTGTCACGCCGGAGGTCGCGGGTTCGAGCACCGTCGGCCCCGCCAATCTAAAGCTCTCATGCGCCGCGACTTCGCGGCGTTTCGTGTATTCAGAGGGTTGCTCGGAAAATTGGAGACTCGCAAAGTCACTCGCAAGGTCGCCAATTTTGCGAGCGAAATTTTGCGCAGACCCGCGACCAAAACGGCGAAATGTTTCGCATTTCGGCGTGAGTGTTCCACGGAAAAAACGTGTCACGACGGCACTTAAACGCGAGCGCGAAGCGCGGGCGCGACCGGGGCGAGGGTATGAGGCGCGGCGGTTTAGCATGGTGTGGATCGGAGTGCGAGTAGCGGCGCGAGAAGATCACGAAAGATTGCGCGGCGGAAGTGCATCATCCTGCGCATCGAGCGCGCGCGATTCGCCACGCGGCGACGTGCGGCCGTTCGGCGCGGCTTCGTAGATGGTTAGAACGAGTAACCCGCCCTCGACGCCGACCGCGGTGAACTTCGCGCCCTCTTTGAAGCCGAACGCTTCGAGCCAACGGCCGGAGAGCCGCACGAACGGCACGCGCACACCGTCACGGTTTAGATGGACCGGCGTGTAGCGGAGAGGGAATTGCGCTCGACGTTTCGCCATGGCATGTCTTCGGCGCGCGTTAGCTGGCGAGAGGAAGCTCGATCTCGCAGATGCGCGAGTGCTCGGCGCCGAAAAGATCGGCAGCGGCGACGGAGGCACGTCCACGTCCGGGCGCTTCCATCCGAGCACGAGCTCCCGCATCGCGCGTCCGTGACTCGAACCTGCACGGCCGAACCGATCGCGAATCCGTGCTCCTCGTGGTGGGCGCTTTGTGCGTGGAACACTGCCGAAGCCGTGGAACTCGCGCGGATGCTTCGCGGATCGGTGCACTACTTGATTATTGCCGAACGGTTGCGAGGGACTTACCATCGCTTCATCGCTTTCCAGTCCGAGGAGTCCGATGCCCGTTCGGTTCACCTGCTTCTTCAGCTATCCGCACATCGACGACGCGGAGTTGATGAAGGACTTCGTCGAGAAGCTCGCCGAGGCGCTGCAGGAAAGCCTCAAGCTCTATCTCGGCAAGACCGAGTTCTTCCTCGATACCAAGCGCCTCAGACCGGGCTACATCTTCGACGAAACCATCGCCGCGGCTCTCTGCCAGAGCCTGTGCATGATCGCCGTCTACGTGCCGCCCTATGAAGACCGGATGTACTGCCTCCGCGAATACGAGGCCATGGAGCGTCTGGAAGCCGCTCGAAAGGCGCGTCTGAACCGTCCCGATCTGCGCGACCGGGGCATGATTATTCCGGTGGTGTTCCGCGGTAAAAAGGAGAACCTTCCGGCCAAGATCACCGGGCGTGTGCAGTACTACAACCTCTCCCGGTTCGCTCCGCGCGCGCAGTCGCTGCTCGGCAACAAGAAGCACGCCGAGGAGATCGACGAGATCGCCCAGTCGATCGCGGAGCTTTACAAAGCGGTGGCGAACACGGACGTGTGCTCCGACTGTGACGGCTTCACCCTTCCGGCCGAGGCGGAAGTCAAACCGTGGCGCGAGAGCGCGCCGGCGCCGCCATTTCCGCGATGACCGGTCAGTCCCCCACCGGCCAGGTCATCACGTTCTACTCCTACAAGGGAGGAACGGGGCGCTCGATGGCGCTGGCCAACGTGGCCTGCCTCTTCGCGCAGCGTCATGAGGCGGAGGAGGGCAAGCCCGTGCTGGCCGTGGACTGGGATCTGGAGGCTCCCGGCCTGCACCGCTATTTCGAGCCGTACGTGCGCGGCGCCGAGGCGCCCGGACTGATCGATCTCTTCGTCGAGGCTCGCGACATGGTGACCGCGGCGGACGAGACGGCGGATCGCGTCGCGCTCGCGAAGCGGGTGTGCGATGCGATCAACCTCGGCCCGTACGTCCAGCCGACCGCGTTTCCGAACCTCCACTTCCTCCGCGCCGGCCGCATGGATGCGGAGTACGCGTCGCGGGTCAACACCTTCCCGTGGACCGAGTTCTTCGCGGCCGTACCGCAGTTCTTTCGCCTGTTCGCGCAACGGCTGGCCCGCGACTACAGCTTCGTGCTCATCGATTCGCGCACCGGCGTGACCGACATGGGCGGCATCTGCACGATGCTCATGCCCGAGAAGCTGGTGGTGGTCTTCACGCCGAACCGGCAGAGTCTGACCGGTGTGACGGCGCTGGTGCGCCGGGCCGGCGAGTACCGCCGCTCCTCGGACGATCTTCGGCCGCTGGTGGTGTTCCCGCTCCCCTCGCGCATCGACACCAGTTTCCCCGAGCTGATGAAGCTCTGGCGCCGCGGCGACCGGCGGACGATCCCAGGTTGGGAGGTCGAGTTCCAGGAGCTGCTCCGCGAGGAATACGCCCTCGATGACGACGACGTTTTGCGGCTCGAAGGGTACCTCGACGGCGTCCAGCTTCAGCACGTCGCGCAGTACGCGTTCGGCGAGCCGATTGCCGTGGTCGAGGAGCGGGCCACGGACAAGCTGACGCTCGCCAACAGCTACGCGACGCTGCGCGACTATCTGCTGCGCGGTGCGCCGTGGGCGAGCGCGGAGCCGGCTGGAGACGCGGCCGAGCTCGAGCGAAAGGTGGCACGGCTGGAGGAGCGCATTCGCGACACCGCAATCGAGCCTTCGTCACCAACCGGCGCCCCACCCTCCCGCCAGTTCCGCATACCTCGGTGGTGGTACGCCGTGCTGATGCTTCTCGCCTTCCTCCTCGCCTATTTCGGATGGAAGGCATTTACAGACGTCGAGGCGGAGAGAAGCTCGGCGCTCCTCGCGCGGGTCCTGCAACTCGATCCGCACAAGACCGATCCTTCGACGACGGCCCTCCTCCTTCTGGAAACACTTCCGTACCTCAAAGACGCGGAGCGCGAGGTCGCCGTGAGCCGGCTTCGGCGGACGCTGGCCACGATTCCACGGCAGGTGTTTTCGTACAAGCCCGACGAGCTGGTCGAGTCGATGTCGTTCTCCGCCGATGGACGCTCGCTGCTGTGGAGGGGCAAGGAGGTCGCGGGACGGAGGCGGCTCGGGCAGTGGTCGGAGGCCGATCGCAAAGTCTGGTCGTGGACGGCATTCGCGCGAGGGGCTGGATTCGCCGACCCGCGAGGAACGATCGTGGTGACTCATGGTGCTGGCGGGTTCGACACCTGGCGGGCAGGCGTCCGGGTAAGCCATGTCGAGTGGGGAATCAGCCCGGGTGGGGCCGTCATGATAAGCCGCGACGGCGATTATTTCGCGTGGGTGGACGAGAATCGCCTGATCATCTGGAAAACCGCTGCGATCCTGACCGGCCGACGCGATGCACGGTCAGTCTATTCAGGGTCTGTGCGCGGGGCCGTCCGCTGGCTCGATTGCGTGCAGACAGCGGAGGTCTGCGCAGTCACGACTGCCACCACCGTCGCGGTCCTCGATGTCAAGGGCGGAGGGCTGATTCAAGGGATGGCCGCGGGTGAGGGAACCCTCATTCGCGTGAGCCGGAGCGGCCGCCTCATGGGTCGAGTTGACGCACGGTCGATCCTCATTGCAGGCCTCGACCCGGTGTCACCACTCGAGATCGATATCAGCAAGCTTCTGGTCAGCGACTTCAGCATTCCCGCCGACGAGAAAAGCGTGGTCGCGATCAACATCGACGGCACGCTCTATCGATACGACCTTCCAAGCGGGCGAGTCATCGGGCGGTCGGAGGTGGTGGCCGACGTCCCGTGGACGGACTCTCGGATCGTACCGATGTCCGACGGCCGTTTCGTCATCTGGGATCGGGCGAGGGTCCGATTGCTCACCGCCGACCTGAGCTCGGTCGCCGGGCGGTTCGACGGCGGGGGCGAAATCCTCGGCATTGGCACGAATGCCACAGGCGACCGGCTCGCGATCGCCCGCCGCACGGACAACGTGACGGTATCGGATATCGCATCGAACCAGACCCTTCCCGATTCCGGCGCCAAGCTCGTCGCCGCCACGTGCGAGCGCGTCGGCCGCATTCTCACGCCCGAGGAATGGGCCACCTATCTGTCGTACCGGCCGTACGCGCCGCAATGCCGCAAGAAAGCTGATTGACCGTCGCGGAACGCCGCCGTCTCGGCGGCTGGCTTGGCGGCATCTCGCCGCCGGAGCAGGCGAGACGGCCATGTGCGCTAAGTTAGCCCTCCGGCCTGTCACGCCGGAGGTCGCAGGTTCGAGGCAGGTTGGGGGCCAGCTCGTGATTCAGCTCACCGACATCCGGAGTCAGGATCACGATTCAGGATGCGATAAATGCCCATCACGTCCTCTCGCACGCGCTCACCGAGCCAGCTCGTACAAATACTCGACGAACGACATCACCGATGAAGTCCACTCCGCCGGGTAGTACTGCTTCACGTCAGGGCGAACACTGCCGACTTCCCGCAGCCGGAGCTCTGGCGTGCGGCGATGAACGTCGTTCAGCAGCTCGCCCGTCTTCCAGCGTCGCGCCTGCGCTGGACGCCGTCGAAGGAAAACGCGCGTACCGTCGTGAAGGCACTTCGATGATCCGCGACAAACAAAAAGGCGCCCCGAGGGGCGCCTTTCGATCAATGTTCGTGGAGGACGTTAATTGCAGTTGCCCGCTTTCAGGCGTCCGACGCGGGTGTGCCAGTTGAACGTGCCGCTCGAGGCGAGATACTCGGTGGTGAAGTACATCGTGCAGTCGTCGGTGGGATCGACGCTCAGCGCGGCGTAGTCGCCCCAGCGGGCCAGCGTGCGGAGCTGCGAGCCCGTGCCGGCGAAGACGGACGTTTCCGGCTGCATGGTGTTCACCGGATCGCTCGCGAGGCGCATGGTGTAGAAGATCGAGGGAAACATCGAAGCGCTCGACTTGCTGTAGCCCATGACGATGTTGCCCAGCTTGTCCATCGCCGCGCTGCCCATCCAGCGGAAATTCGTATCGGGGGCGAACGTCGACTGCTGGAACACGCTGGCGACGCCGCCGTTGACGCGGAGCTCGTACCAGCGTACGCCGCTGGCCTGGTTCTTTTTGTTGTTGCCCGTCTTCACCGAATGATTCACGACCATCGCCGCGTACGCGCCGAAGTTGCGATAGGCGAGGCGGTACATCAGGCGATCGCCGAGCGAGTCGAGCTGCTGCGTGGTCCCGGACTGCTTCACGCACGCACCGCCGCCGCAGGCCGTGCTGAAAGCCGCGACCGGAATGTTGGTCGGGCCGGTCAGCGTGGTGTTCGCGGGAGTGGCCCAGTCGACGTGGAACTTCCACACATTGAGACTGTTCGTCGCGAACTCGAGGACGTAATTCGGCTCACCCGCGGGCGGAAGCGTGGAGCCGTCGAAGTCGGACGGCAGCTCGCCGCCATGCGCGGTGCCGGTGTTGAAGCACTGCTGCGTCGCCGGCAGTCCGGCGATCATCTTCGCGGCATCCCATGCGCAGACCCAGCCGCCGCTGAACGTCGCGCCGTTCGCGAACATGTTGTACGTGACGTAGTACCCGTCCGGCCACACGCCGACCTTCGGATAGTCGTTGAACTGGTTGCCGTACGAGAACGAGTAGCGGTTGTAGCTGCCGGTGGGATCGGGGCCGGTCGACACCGCCACGCACTGCGTGTACGGCTGCGCGCTGACGGCGAACTGCGTGAAGAGCCAGCGGTCGCGGATCTTGTCGTACTGTATGATCGGATCGCCGTCGTTCGAGTTCTGGCACGCTCCGCCGAATCCGCTCCAGATCGTGTTGCCGTTCGCCGGACCATAGACGATGGCTCCGGTCTGCGCGTCGAACACGGCGAAGGCTTCATTCACCCACTGCACGTACCACTGATGCGTGCCGGTGCCGTCGGTGTACTGGCGTCCGATGGCGCCGTTGGTGTCCGGCGGCGCGGCGTTGACGGCGTAGTTGCCCAGGCCGACGCCTTCGAAGGTTCCCAGCACCGCGGGAGCCAGCTGGGTCACGCTGGTCTGAATCGCGGGGTCGTCCGCGTCCGGCGCAAGTCCGTCGTTCTTGTTGATCTTCTTGGGCTCGAATTTCTCGCGAGCCGGCCCGCCCTCGGGCTTGATCGGTTTGATGTCGCGCAGGTTCGGCGACTTGTCGTTTTTCGTCGACTGATCGACTTTGGAATGCCCGTACGCATTGCCGTTACCCGGATCGGCCAGAATCGGAAACGCGCTGACCACCAGGACCAGAAGGAAAAGGAACCCTTTCTTCATGAACACCCTCATTTCAGTTGTTGATTGACCGTGGAGATCGGACAAAAAGTAACGGCTTCAGCAACAAATCTGCCATCGTCTAAGTGATTGAAAACACGCGCCGGTGTTTTTTGAAATGGGTCACCTTGTGAGCATTTGGCGGATCAAATCGTAGTCCCGGGTCAGAAGGCGATCGGATGCTTCTAATGACACGTTTCGACCTTGGCGCGCGAAGGCGCACTCACGATCGAAGCCCCGGGCTTTGCCCTGGGCTTTGCCCGGGGGAACTGGAGCACGTGAGCAGAACGCGGCCGCGAAGACGGTCGCTCCCACGCGCGCATTTGGCGCCGTCGTCGGGAACGCATTTCGATCAGAAATCCCTTAACGGGCCGGCACGAGCAACGCGTGCTCGTCTTAACCTCTCATTGAGGCGCGTGCGAATTCGGGGCTAGAACGCCGGCCTGTCACGCCGGAGGTCGCGGGTTCGAGCGACGGCTAGTTCACCTTCACCGCCGCCACATACCGGATCTCCTCCCCGCCCTGCACGAGCCGGAACGGATGGATCTCCACGTCGTCGCCGCGCGTGACGATCACCACGCCGCGGCTGATGCCCATCGGGCCCGCGGCGAAGTAGCGCACGCCGACGTGATACGTCCCGCCCAGCGTGCGTGACGTGCGCACGACCTCGGGGCCGAGACCTTGCGTGATGTCTTCGTAGAGCTCGAGGCCGGAGCGGCTCTCCATGTGCGAGTAGTACACCTCTTCTCCATCCGGATCGACCACGTGCAGATCGACGTCGTTCGCGTCGGTCTCCCACGCAAGCGTGATCCGCAGCGCGTCGCGGCGGTCGAGACGCACGCCGTACTCGCGCGCGCGGTCCTCGATCTCGCGGCGGCGAGACTCGTCTTTAGACGCCCACGCGCGATACACGAGTCCGAGCTCTTCGCGAATGACGCGCTGCACGTCGCGATACCAGTTCGGGAACTGCTGGCGCGTCGCAGACTCCAGCACGCGCGCGGCTTCTTCGGGACGGCCGTCCTGCCAAAGCAGCAGCGCGAGATGGCGATACGCGTTCGCGCGATCGGGGCGCAGCTCGAGCGCGCGGCGCAGCGGCGCCTCGGCCAGACGCGCACGGTGCGTGCGCAGCAGAAGCAGTCCCGCGCGCTGCAGCAACTCCGGCTTCGCCGGCGCGATCTCGATCAGCGACGCGAACGCCCGCGCCGCCTCCGTGTCGCGGCCGAGCTTCGTGCTCGCGTTGCCGAGGACTTCGTACACCTGCGGGTTTTCCGGATCGTACGGCTGCCAGCGCAGTGCGACGGCGCGCAGCTCGCTCCATTCGCCGAGGGCGGCGAGTGTTTCGCTGAGTTGGTTGTACAGCTCCCGGTCGCGAGGGTTCGCGCTGAGCTCCTTCTCGATCTGCGCGATGCGCTCGGGCGAGGGCTTATGCCGACGCGTCCAGCTCACATCCTCGCGTTTGCTCTCCGTAGCAGGAGAGCTGCCCCGCATGAGCCTCTGTGTTCCCGAGGGTGCGACGCGCAGCGGCGCATCATCGCGCTCGGGCGCGGGCGCCTCTACCGGCGCGACTGCCGCTTCGTTCCGCGCATCGACCATCGGCGCTTCTGCGGTGACGCTCATCGGCTGCGAAACCTGACCGCTGATGATTCCGCCCGGCGTGCCGCCGACCACGCCGCCCGCCACACCGCCGGCGACTCCGCCGAGCACACCACCTTCGACACCGCCCTCCTCACGCGTTGTGACTTCGTCCTCGGCAAGATCCTCGGGAGGCGGAGGCACCGGCGCAGCAGCAGACGGTGGCGCCGGCATCGCCTTCGGTGCGGCAATGCCCTGACGGCGATCGCGCAACATTGGAGGCGGTGGAGGAGGAGGCGGCGGTGGCGGGAACCATCCTTCGCGCTGACGATCGATGCGGCCGATGCCGCCGGCCTCGATCGTCAGGATCGCGGCGAGCGCACGGCGATCGAGACCGAAGCGCTGATAGTCCCACTCGCTCTCGAGCACGAGCATCGTCGTGCGCGGAATCACCACGCGCTGCTCGATGCTGATCTTCACCTGCTCGCCCGCGAGAGCTCGGCGCACGCCTTCATTCGTCTCGTTGGCTTCGCGCTCGGCGAGATACTCGAGATACGCGCGCGACGCCTCGCGCTCCAGCAGCGGTCCGAACGTCGACGCATCGAGACGCGTCGACGCAACATTCAACTCCGGCTCGCGGCCGGCCTTCACCTTCGCGAGCGCGATCACTTCATCGCCCGGTTGCACGTCGTCGAAATGCGAGGGATAGATCCACTCCGCGCCGGCGTCGCGCACGTCGTATGTGCCGCCGAGCGGGCGGCGCAGATCTTCCGCGGCCTCGCGTGCGCGCGACGTGAGCGATTCAGAGAACGGAATGCGGACCACTCGACCGCGTCCCGCGGTCACGGCCTTCGCCGTCGGCGCGTCTTCGCGTGTGCCGAGGATCAGCGCGTGGACCGTGCCGCGCGGAAGCGCGTTGATTGCGTCCTTCACTTCGTGCGGCGCGATGTTGCCGACCGTCGGAACGAGATCGCTCGCAAGAACGATTGCGCGCGACGGATTCTCGCGGAGGTTGCGCGTGACGTCCTGCAGCAGCGCGCTGATGTCCGTGCCGCCGAGGAAGAGACGATTGCGGAGGAGGTCTCCGACTTTGCGTGCAACGTCCGAGGCCGTGCCGTTCGCGAGCGGGGCGATGTCCTGATCGAACGCGATCAGCTCGACACGATCGCTCGGGGGCAGCGCGTCGAGAATCTCTTCGAGCGCGCGGATGCGATGCGGCGCGCCCTCGGCGGACGAGGCGCTGGTGTCGATGTAGAAGAGCCAGTTGGCGGTTGGCGGTTGGCGGTTGGCGGTTTGAATTTCGGGGCGAATCGCTGCGAGATAGAAGTCGCCGGCTCTCAGGATCTTTGTCGGCGCCGCGTCCTCGTTCGTTCGCCAAGTCATCACGATGTCGCGATCCGGCGTCCAGTCGCTCTCGTCGAGGCTCGTCACCTCGGCAGTGCTCGTAGTCATCTTGCCGCGCGGGCCTTCGCCGGGGATTGGCGTGACGAACGCGCGGAAAGTAAACTTGTTGATCTTGTCGATCCCGCGAAGCGGCAGCGAATACGTGCGCTCGCCGCCGCGCATCGGGAGAAGCGCCGTGTACGACAGGACGAGATGCACCGGCGCTTTCGCTTCGATCGGGAAGATGCGCGCGGAGAAGCGGTTGCCCTGGTCCTGCTCGAGCAGCGCCGGATCTCGCATCTGGTGGAGGAACTGTTCGTACACCTGATTCGCGCGCAGCCGCTCGACGACCTCGCCTTCCATCAGGTGCCCGTTCACGTCTTTCGCGAACCGCGAGATGGCCGCGTTCGGCGGCAGGGTCGCGGTGAAGCGTCCCTCGATGCGCCGGTCCTGCGGATTGCGGAAGCGCAGCTCCAACTCCGTGAGCGAGAGCATCCCGTGAATCGCCGTGCGAACGGAGAGCTCTTCGAGAACGAGCTCCTGTCCGTCGGGATCGGCGAAGGTGATGGGAGGGACGGGCGGAGGCGCGGGTTTCGAGTCGACGATCCGGGGTCGAGTCTTCGAGTCGTCAAGTCGTCGAGTCGTCGAGCCCTGGGGCGAGGCTGTGATCAGCACCGCGAGGATTGACGTGACCAATAGTGCGGCTGTGAGCGAGAGAGCGCGTGCGAGGGACTGCATGCCGACTTAGACGAAGGAGGACGTGCGGAAGAAACCTCGACGACTCGTCGACTCGACGACTAATGCCTCACCGTCCTTCTTCTCCCCGACCCGCGCGACACCGGTTGCCATCCCAAATGCACGATCTCGAAATCGCTCGCGTGGATCGCGCTGAACGCGGGATTCAGCACATCGTTGTCCCAGCGCGTGTCGTATGTGCCGCTCACGTAGAGGTCCGAGCCGTTGTCCGCGACGATGAGGCCGTACGTCTTCATCGCTTCGAAGATCTTTCTCACCGGCTGGGGATAACCGGAGATGTTCACGTTCGCCTTGAGCCGCAGGCGCGCGCCCATCGGCAGTGCGCCCGCCGTGTCGCCAGCGCGATGCGACGCCGGATAGACGTAGCCGTTCGTGCGACGCACTGTCACGCGGAGCGCGTGGCGGATCGGGTCGGGGCCGAAGACCTCGTCGTAGCGCACGAGCCCCGGCAGGATCGCGAGACCGGCGGCGTCCGCGCTCGTCCACGTCTCCGGTCGGCGCGTGTTCGAATCGAGTGGGAACGTCGCGCCCGAGCCGGCTTCCCAGCTCGTACCCGTCCAGCGCAGCGCGTACAGCTCGTAGAGGATGCGGTGATCGCGATCGACGATGAGCATGTGCCGGTCGCCGTCTGCGTCGGGATCGTTGCCGGCCAAACCTCCTTCGATCCACTTTTGCTGCGTCTTCGCCTCCTCCGGGATCGGGTATCCAAGTGGACGCCCTGGTGCGCCGAGGTCACTCTCGTCGTCATAGTCGAACGTCACTGGCACGAGAGGCTGCGTTCCGGAGACGACGATGTACGGCATGCCGTAGATCGGCGCGCCCGGATCGCCGCTGTCGCCTCCGAAATCGGGATGCATCCCGCGCGTCGCTCCGACGTAGGCGACGAACGCCGCGCTGTTCGGATCGACCGGCGCGTTCGAGATGTCGACGTTCCACCAGTTGTCGAGAGGAAACAGCGGTAGCGGTTGGGGGAGCGGGCCGTTGCGCACCGGCGCTTGAGCGAGAAGCGGAAGCGCGACTAGAAGTACGAGGAGAGTCACAAAGTCGCAGAGTCTCCAAGTCGCAAAGGGGCTGCGAACACGATCTTTGCGACTCTGCGACTTTGCGACTCTGCGACTCTCTCCGTCCATCGCACCGGATTGTGCGTCCCCCCTCCCGACCCCGGCGTGATCCTCCTCACCAGGACTTGAATATGACCTGAACGCATTGTGCGGCGTAATCCTACGGCCGTTCGGTTGCGTTCTATGGGATAACACCATATTGTTATCTGTAGTCGTAATAACTGGAGGGTCCAATGAAACGTTTCGCCGGTCTCCTCTTTCTCTCCCTGTCCATCACCGTCCCCATCTTTGCGCGCGTCATCTCGTACGCGCCGTACACCAACCGCGTGGCGATTCCGTCCTTCCAGGACCGCGCCTCGCGCCACTTCATGCTCATCGAATCGAAGCCCGAGCAGTTTTTGAATCGTTCGAACCGCGAGATCGTGCTCTACGACTCGACCGGCGTCGAAGAGCCGCAGGTGATCACGCCCGTTCCCGGCGTCTGGGAGCAGGCCGCGCTGTATCAGAAAGACGGCCGCGCTCCGATGATCCTGGCGCTGCGGCCAGGTGGAGTCATGTTCAGCGACGGGGGCAAGAACTGGCGTCTGGTCCAGGGGCTCGGCCCGATCGATCTCGCGCCCACAGCCGACGTCGACAGCGGCGGACCGTTCGCGAATGGTCTCTTCGCTCCCATCGTGCTCGGCAACGACGACTGGCCATTCGTCGTGACGCTCCGCTACGGCGGCGTCTGGGCGATCAGCCGCACCGGCGAGCCAAGGCGTTTGAAGGACAGCGCGCGCATCGTCGGACGCAACGCCGCCGGGGACAGCTTCCTGATTCAGTCGGCAGAAAAGATCTGGACGGTGACCCTCGACGGCACGCTCACGGACACCGCGGATCTCCTGGAGTATGGTCCATGCGCGGGATGGATCACGGCGGATGGCACCGCCTATGTCGAACAACTCACGACGTCGGGCCGAAAGCTCTACATCGCGCGCGATGGCGAGTTGGAAACGCTCGCGCGCGGGCCTTCCGCCTACGCGCCGTCGGATGAGGACCCGGTTCCGCTGCGCGTCTTCGCCGTCCCGACACACGATTACGAGGGTGCGTGGATCATCGAGCGAGCGCCGAACACGCCGACGACGCTCTCGCGCCACGCGCCGGCGACCGGGCTGCAGGTGATGTGGAGCGATGACACGGAGCCGCAAGTCGAGGCGCTCATCGCCGGCGCATCCGGAAACACGGTGTTGATCCAGGTGCACCGGGACCGCGCGAGCGCTCAGCTCTCGAAGCCGATCATCGATCCCGCGCTCGCGGTGTGGCGAGTCGGCCAGTCGGCGCCGCAGACCTATGACGAGCTGTATCTGAACGAGCAGTGGAACAAAGGATTCGTCATCGTCGACCCAGACCGCATGGATAGCGGCATGTTCGTCTTCAACTCCGGCTTCAAGGAAATCGCGCCAAGCCCGAGCCGCGTCTCCGCGCCCATCGGCGGCGGAGGCGACGTGATTCAGGAGTGGGGCGTCGTGCGCGGATCGCTCAAACAGCGGCTCGTGTTGCCCGGCGTCGCGCGCCTTCGCGGCGCCTATGACTCCTTCTGGCAGACCGACGTCACGGTCTACAACCCGCTCGCCGAAACGCAGCGTGTGGACATGCGCTACGTGCCCCTCGGAGTGGAACAATCCCTCAGCACGATCCTGACGCTCCAGCCGCATGAGATCCGCGCGATTCCCGACGTACTCCGAACGCTTTTCCTCCTCGACACCGGCGGCGGGACGCTGCACGTCGTGCCGGACGTGGGCATCAATGCCACAGCGCGCACTTACAGCAAGCGAGGGCAAGGCACGTACGGTTTCGGCATGAACGCGATCGACTTCCTCAATGCCTCCGGCCCCCGCTTCCCACTGAGCTTCTCCGGCGCGTTTCAAGGACCGAATTTCCGCACGAACGTCCTGCTCACCGATACCTCGGGACGCGGAACGCATGCGAATCTGCGCACGGTCCGCCCGTGGGTCGAGGATGAAAGCGCCGGCAGCCTCGGGACGACCGCCGCCGGCACGATCCAGTCGACCGTCGCGCCGCCGGCGACGCTCGAGAACGAAGGCGTGGCGCTGGTCGTGGAGCCGACACGCGGCACCGCCATCGCCACGGTCGTCGCGATCGACAACCGATCCAACGATCCGACCTGGTTTCCTCCCGACATCCCCGGCACCGTGCCTCGCGCGATTCCGGTGATCGGCCATCTCGAGGGCGCCAACGGCGCGCAGTTCCGAACCGATCTGATTCTCCACAACCCGCGGCCGGGCTCGCGATACCTGGTGCTCACCGCGAGGCTGTGGGACGCGCCCGACCGTCAATACACGCAGTGGGTGTACATGCAGGGACGCGAGACGCGCATCATTCCCGACGTGCTGAAGACAATCTTCGGACTCACCGGAGTGGCGCGCCTTCGCTATGCGAGTGCCGAGAGTGAGCCAGGTGAGGGCGTGCGCGTGACGTCACGCACGTATGCGATCGACAAGAACGGCGCGACGTACGGCTGCCTCGTGCCTCCGCTGAATGGATTCCAGATCGGCACCCTCGGCGATCGGCTGGAGATCCTCGGCGCGAGCTCCGGCGCCGGCTTCCGCACGAACGTCGGCCTCGTCGATCTCGCAGACGATACGACCGTCGATCCGATGGTGCGCATCAGCATCGTCGGCACCGGGAAACAAGTGCTCGACACGAGGTTCGCCACCATCCCCAGGCGCGGCGGCATCCAGATCAACGACATCTTCCGCGCGCACGGCATCACACTGCCGCCCGCGGCGCTCATCGTCGTCGAAGTCCTTCGCGGAAACCAGATCGCGGCGTACGCCACCGTCACCGACAACGTGACCAACGACCCGATCTATCTGAGCTCGCAACTCGGGGCGAAGGAATCGAACTGATGAAACGCTTTCGCCTCCCCGTTCACTATCAGCGTGTGTCCGACCTACGCTCGCCGCGTGGCCTTGATCAGTGCTTCCATGTGCCCGAGGTATTTCTCCAGCGCTCTCTTCCCCGAGGCCGTCAACGAATACTCCGTCTTCGGCATCCGCCCTTCGAACGATTTCTTACAGGCCAGATATCCCGCCTCCTCGAGCTTGCGCGCGTGGACGCTCACGTTGCCGTCGGTCGTCTTCAGGATCGCCTTCATCTCGTTGAACGTCAGCGACGGATTCACCGCCAACGCGCTCACGATCGAGAGGCGCGTCTTTTCGTGGATGAGGCGATCGAAATCGGGGATTGACGTTTCCACCGCCTGCCGTCGCGGCGTCACTGCTTCTGCGATCTTGCGTGCTGCTTTAGCCACCGTACCTCCTCGCGATCACGACTCCGAATGCGACGTGCAGCCCGCCGAAGCCCGCGCCGAGGAGCAGGTTGCCCGCGCTCACCGGGACGAAGCAGGCCAGCACGCCCATGACCATGAAACAGACTCCCATCACCGGCACGACCGGGATGGAGAACGCACCACTGCTGATGAACGAAGCTCCGTAGAGCAAAAGCCACGTCGCCGGCAGCACCGCGTACAGCCCAAAATGTCCGAGGACGTACGTCAGTGCTGCGCCGGCGGCGATCGGCGCGAAGTAGCTGCTGAAGAAACGGCGCGCCGGAGCTCCGTTGAACGAGACATTCGCGCGCCGCGCCTTGCGGAACATCGCGATCGACGCGATCACCGCCGAGACGACCGCGCACCCGAGCCATCCCAGCAGCCATCGACGCGTTCCCGCGAAAGGATGCGTCAGCGCCGCCGTCGCGATGGCGGTGAGTCCCACGCCCACGCCGCCCCACCCGGGGATCGACGTGAACGCGCTGGCGCGCTCCATCGCCTCCCGGATATAGCGGAGGTTGCTGAGCGCGTGCTCGTGAATCGGCGCCGGGTCCATGGTGACCATGGTACTGCAAAGCGCTTTATGCCGATGCCCGTCCCGATCCCTTACAATAACGCGTCAGTTTTCCCGTACCGGAGGACCTTGGATGCGCCACGCCTCAGTCGCTGTCTGTCTGTTTCTGTTAGCCACGACGCTTTCTGCCGCGACGTTTGATCTGCCGTCGGATCGGCAACTCCTCGATCGAGCGGATGTGGTGGTGGTGGCGACGGTCCTGGATGCCAGGTCGCATCAGACAGTCCATCGCGCGATTTTCACGGACTATCGTTTAGCTGTTGAAGATGTTCTGAAAGGACAGATTCACGAATCGGTTGTCGCTGTTCGCGAAGAGGGCGGCTCTGTCAACGGCACTCTCCTCGTCATTCCCGGCTCAGCTTCGTACGAGCCAGGGTCACGGGTTGTTGCCTTTCTCCGACAACGCCCCGATGGCAGCTACTTCACGGCGTACATGGGCCTCGGCAAGTATCGCTTCCAGCGCGTCGGCCAGCAGGACGTACTCGTGCGCGACCCGGACGGCATCGAGATCACCGAAGGCGACGCCTTCGACGCACGTCTCGCGGAGCAGTTCGTCGAGTACGTTCGCGCCGGCGCTCCGGTCACATCACGTCCCGCCGTGCACGCTGAAACCGTGCGAGATCTGAAGCCGATCAGCAACGCGAACGCAGACGCATATGTTCTCGTCGGCGGTAGCCCTGCGCGTCCCCTTCGTTGGCCCTGCACCAGCGCCGCCAATTGCTCCTTCGTTTTTCAGCTTGGAGGTGGAGCGCAGCCAGGCGTCCCCGATTCGGTGGGTGGCGTTGACGCGGCGCTAGCCGCGTGGAGCCTGAATCCGAACTCGTTCATCTCGTTGTCTCGCGACGGAATTTCCGGGGCGACCTCCATCTCCACACCCGACGGCCAGAACACTATCCTTCTGAATGCTTCCTCGTCGCCAGGACTCGGCAGCTGCGACAGCGCGAGCTCCTGTGGAAAGGTCTGGGCGAACGATGAGGCACCGACGCACTCATGGGACGGATCGAATTTTTATACCGTCTTCGAAGGTGACGTGCAGTTGGGGACGACCTTCATGAACCAGTCGACCTTCAACGCTTTCATGGTTCATGAACTCGGTCACGCGATCGCGCTTCGCCACTCCAATCAGGGCGTTCCAGCAACGTCCGCGTCGGTCATGAACTCAAGCCTCACGGGGTCGCAACTCTTTCAGTATGACCTGGACGCGCTGGCCGAAGTCTACGGAACCGGCGCGCCCTGCGTCCCCGTCGCCATCACCACCACCTCGGGCGGCGGCAGCGTTCCGTACGGCCAATCCGCGTCGCTTTCCGTCACCGCTACCGGCGACACACCGCGCCAGCATCAGTGGTACGAAGGACCGAGCGGCACGACCACCACGCCCGTCGGCACGAACAGTCCGAACTTCGTCACGCCCGCGATCACCGAGACGAAGCAGTACTGGGTGAAAGTCGGGAACAGTTGCCCCTCCTCCGCGAGCAGCGCCACCATCACCGTCACGCCCCAGGCCTGCGATGCCCCGCAGATCACAACGCAATCGCAGAACGCGCAGATCACTCCGGGCTCGACGAAACAACTTCAGGTCACCGCCAGCGGCACCGCGCCGCTGACCTTTCGCTGGTATCGATCCAACACTGTCGGCGACACCTCCGTGCAGGTCGGAACACAGGCAACCTTCACCACGCCGCCGTTGAACACGACGACGAGCTACTGGGCGCGCGTTTCCAACAACTGCCCGGGCGGCCAGGTCGACACCGCACTCATCACCATCACCGTCGCCAATGGCTGCGTACCTGCGACGATCACCGCGCAGTCGTCGAACATCAGCGTCCTGCAGGGCGACGGCGCGACCATCTCCGTCACCGCAGCAGGCACCCCACCCTTCAATTACCAGTGGTACACCGGCGATTCTCCCGATCAGACCAACCCGATCTCCGGGGCGACCGGACACTCCTTCGCCGCCGGGCCGTTCAACAGCCCCGGTAACTACAAGTTCTGGGCAAAGGTGACCAACGGCTGTCCGTCGTCCGCGAACAGTGCCACCATCGCCATCACCGTCGCCTGCCCGCAGATCGTTCTGCCGCTCGTCAGTGCGCCCGCGATCTCGCACTTCAGCACGGGCTACAACGTCTCGTGGACGGGCAACGTCAGCGTCACGCCGACGTTCGAGCTGCAGGAAGCGACGAACCCCGAGTTCACCGCGAACCTGCAGACCTTCACCGTGAGCGGCGCGCTCTCGCGCGCCATCGCGCCGCATCTCGAGATCGCCGTCGACACGCGCTTCTACTATCGCGTGCGCGCGTTCTCCGTCTGCACCGGGCAGCCGACCGCGTATTCGAACACCGCCTCCACCGTCATCACGCGTCCGCTGCCCGAGAACAGCTCCCAGTTCGCAATCAGCATCCCCGAAGGAACGACGCAGTCGTTCACGCAGAATCTGCTCGTGCCGGGCTTCGGCGAAACCGCCACGGCCAACGACACATTCAGCATCACCACGGACGTCCCGTGGCTGACCGTGTTCCCCGCCACTGGAGCGTTGTCCGCCGGCGGCACGACCGTGCAGCTCACCGTGAATCCTCCGGGACTCGAGGTCGGCACGACCACCGGCTCGGTCCAGCTCACCCGCACGAACGGCACTGCGGCGAACGGCGTCGGCACGCACAACGGTCCGATCATCAGCTCCCTGCCGTTCTCGGTCAGCCTCGTCACGCCGGTCTCGCCCGATCCGCGCGACGGCAATCCTCCTCCCGGCACGCTGATCATCCCCGCGGTCGCGCACGCGCAGGGCGTCGGCAGCCCGTTCCGCTCGGACGTTCGCATCGTGAACGTCTCGTTCGCCGACATCGACTACGAGATCTCGTACACGCCGTCGCAGACCGACGGCACGCAGACCGGCAAGAAGACGAACATCACCGTCCATGCGGGCGACGTGCTCGCGCTCGACGACATCGTCGCGTCGTGGTACGGCGCGGGCATGCTCGGCGAAGGCGGCATCGGCACGATCGAGATTCGCCCGCTGACGTCGAACAATCCGCTCGACACGTTCGCCTCGAGCCGCACCTACGCGCTCGACAAAGGCGGAACCCTCGGACAATTCATCCCGGCGCTGCGTGTGAATGCGTTCATCGGCAACTTCGCGCAGGATTCGCTCGCGCGCATCAGTCTCCAGCAGATCGCGAACAACGCCGAGTACCGCACGAACGTCGGCTTCGTCGAAGGCACGGGCACGCCGGTGTCACTCATCGCGCGGCTCGTCGACGGCAACAACAACCTGATCCAGCAGGTGCCCCTCGAGCTTTCGGCATTCGGTCATCTGCAGCGTCCCCTCACGAACCTCTTCAACAACGTGCAGCTCAACGACGGCCGCGTGGAGGTCGAGGTGACGTCGCCCGGCGGCAAGGTGAGCGCGTACGCGTCGGTTCTGAACAACCTGACCAACGATCCGCTGATGGTGTTCCCGGTGCAGCCCGCGCGCACGACCGCGGAGCGCTACGTCCTCGCGGGCATCGCGGAATTCGTCGCGGCCAGCAACTTCCACAGCGACATGCGCCTCTACAACGCCGGTCCCACCACGGTGACGGCGACGCTGAACTACTACGAGCAAGGTTCGTCGACGCCGCATCCCGGCGCGCAGCCCGTGAATGTCACGCTGAATCCGGGACAGGTCCGCGCGATCGACGACGTGCTGCCATCGCTGTGGCCAGGACTCGTCGGCGGCGGCTCGGTCATCGCTACGACTTCGGGTCCTTCATCGCTCGTCCTCACCGCGCAGACGTTCAGCCGTCAGGCCGACGGCGGCACGAAGGGACAGTTCATCCCCGGCGTCACGTTCCGCGAGGCCGTCGGCCTCGGCGACCGCGCACTCGAAGTGCTGCAGCTCGAGCAGTCGGATCAGTACCGCTCCAACGTCGGCTTCGTCGAAGTGACCGGCAAGCCGGTGAAGATCGAAGTGACGGGCCACAAACCCGACGCGAAGATCTCGACGGTGACCACGATCGACCTGAAGGCAAACGAGTACGTGCAGTACGCGCGCATCCTCTCCTCCCTCAACCTCGGCACGGTCTACAACGGCCGCATCAGCGTGAAGGTAATCGAAGGCGAAGGCCGCGTCTACGCATACGGTTCAACGGTCGACAACAGGACGGAAGACCCGACCTACGTTCCCGCGCAATGATCTAGGAGTGCGGTGGCGGCGAGCCACCGCTCTGGTAGGGCGGGCGGTTACGCTCCGAACGTACCAGAGCGGCAGCTAGCCGCTGCCGCACTCCTACATCAAACGAACCACCAACTCGCGACGCCCGTCGTCGCGGCATGCGCTTCACGCCGGCAGCGGCATCGTGTGCGTACATCAGGATGTTCGTATCGACGAAGTACCTATCGCTCATGGAGCTCGTCTCGAGAGCGCGGAGGCGTCCAGCGTAGATCGAGTCCCCGACGGAGACGTGCGAGCGCTCTTCTGCGTGCCCGGTCAAACGCTTTGCGCTCGCTCACGAGCAATTCCAACCGCTCCGTCAGCAGGGCACTGACCGAGAGCCCTTCTTCAGCGGCAATGACCCGGGCTTCGCGGAGAAGATCGGCATCGAGCTTCAGGGTGACGTTCGTCTTCATACGATCTCTCGTAGCGTACGACGTTACGTGCTGGCGATCCCTTCGTCAACCGCGGCTCACGTACCACCACGTCTCCACGCCCATCGTCGCGCGCGTAATCGGGTAGTCCGCCCCCGCCCGCACCGCCTCGATCACCGGCGCCTTCGATGGCCCGCTCGCCAGCACCATGCGCAGCGTTGCGGCGCGGATCACGGGCATGGTGATCGTCACGCGCCATTGCTCGAGGCGCGGCACGTAGACCTCGCTGGCGATGCGATCGACCACGTCGAGCACCGGCGTCTCCGGAAACAGCGATGCCGTGTGTCCGTCCTCGCCGCATCCGAGGAGGACGAGATCGAGGTCGCCGAAATCCCACGCCTCCTCGAATCGCCGCGCGGTCGAAGCGGAATCGTTCAACGACGTGTCGAACTTCAGCCAGCGCGCAGGTAGACCATTGCGGAACAACGTCCGCTCGATCATCGCCGCGTTCGATTGCGGATCGTCGTGCGGCACGTAACGCTCGTCGACGAGCACCCAGGTCACGTCCTCGGGCAACGACTCGCCGAGGATCTGGTACAGACGTTTCGGCGTCGAGCCGCCGGTGAGGCCGATCTTCTTCGCGCCGCTCTGCCGGATCGCCCGCGCGGCGGCGTGCGAGAGATCTTCGAGGCTCTCGAAGATGCGCAGGTTCATTGCGCCAGCCGTCGCGCAATCCGCAGCGATTTCAGATACACCTTGTCCGCCTCCGGACGCTTCAGCAGGCGCACGATCAAATCCGCTTCATTCCGTGCGAGCGTGCGCGTGATGCAGTCCAGCGACGCCTCGCTGCCGTCCGAGGTCGAGATCACGACGCGGCGGTCGCGATCGCCTCGCATCACCGCGATCGAGTTGTCCTCGAAGAGAATCTCCACCGCCGCGATTCCCGCCTCCACGCCCTCGCTCACGAAATCAAAGTCCGGCTCGCGCCCCGTCTGCGCCATCAGCCAAGCCACGTACAAAAGCGCCTCGGACAGCGCACCGAACGAAGTCCCGCCGCCGCTGAACACGCGGATACTGCGGACCGTCTGCAGCCGCTCGCGCATCGGTGCGGGATCGAACAGCGCCGCCGTCGCGGCGCGCCATTCCTCGATGCGCGCCCAATTCAAATCCGCGGGTGCGGTCGTCGTCTCCTCGGCGATGCGCGCCACGAGCTCGAGGTCCTCGCGTCCCTGGAACTGCGCCGAATCGAAAATCAGGCGATCCGCGGGCTCCAGCAGCGTCTCCGCGTACGCGTGATGATCGCGCGGCAGCTCGCCCACCCACCACACGCCCACCGGCATGTCCGGCAGAAGCAGCGCGCTGACCAACGGCGGCACGTGATCCACCTGATCGCCCGCCGCGACGATCGAGATTTCCTCCGAGCACACCTGACGTCCGCCGGAGATGAGATGACAGTTCGCGGAGATCCACGACGTCATCCGCGCGTCGCCGCGTGGATCGGCCTGAATCACGATCGTCCGCTGCGGCACGGACGCGCTCGCGTGCGAGAGGATCTCCGTTGCGTGCGCGTGTTGCTCCGGCGTCCACGTATGCGCGACCACGTTCCAAAGCGCGGCCTTCGTGAGCGCCTTCTCCGAATCGCTCGTCTCCGCGCGCCACAACCCCGCCAGCTGCTTCTCGATGCTGGTGACGTCGACGCGCAAATCGTTCAGGGCCGTCTCCACTTTCTCCCGTCCTTCTCGATCAACGCGTCCGACGCTTCCGGACCCCACGTCCCCGCGGGATACGGCTCCGGCTCGCCTTCGCTCTCCCACTTCTTCAGCAAGGGATCGAGCCAAGCCCACGCGGTCTCGATCTCGTCGCGGCGCGCGAACAAGGTCGCGTCGCCGATCATCGTCTCGAGTAGCAACCGTTCATAAGCTTCAGGAGGTTCCGCGCCGAACGACGTCGCGTAGCGGAACTCCATCGTCACCGGCGCGGTGCGTACGTTCGGTCCGGGGAGCTTCGAGTCGAACTTCAACGAGATCCCCTCGTCGGGCTGAATGCGAATCGCGAGCACGTTCGCGTTCATCTTCAGTCCGAGGCGGCTGAAGAGCGGATACGGCGCGGGACGGAAGTGGATCGAGATGTCGGTCACGCGCTTCGGCAGACGCTTCCCCGCGCGCACATAGAACGGCACGTCCACCCAGCGCCAGTTGTCGACGAACACCTTGAGCGCGGCGTACGTCTCCGTCCGCGAGTCCGGCTTCACTTTGTCTTCCTCGCGGTACGCGCGCGCGTCCTCGCCGAGGACCGAGCCCGCGGTGTACTGCCCGCGTACCGCGTCGTGGATCGGGCGCAGCGCGCGCAGCACTTTCACCTTCTCGTCGCGCACCGCGTCGGCCTCGAATGCGACCGGCGGCTCCATGGCCACGAGAGACACGAGCTGCAGCATGTGGTTCTGGATGATGTCGCGCGTGATCCCGGCGCTGTCGAAGTAGTTCCCGCGCTTCTCCACGCCGATCGACTCCGCGACCGTGAGCTGCACGTGGTCGATGTACTGGCGGTTCCAGAACGGCTCGAACAATCCGTTCGCGAAACGGAGCACGAGCAGGTTCTGTACGGTTTCTTTACCCAGGTAGTGATCGATGCGGAAGACCTGCCGCTCGCGGAACGTCGAGACCGCGATGCGATTCAAGTCGCGCGCGGAAGCAGAATCGAATCCGAACGGCTTCTCGATGATCACCCGCGTGTACGGACCGCCGCGCTCGGGATCCGTGACCATCCCGTTCTCGCCGAGGTGGCGGGCGATGTCGTCGAAGAAATCGGGCGGCACCGCGAGGTAATAGATGCGTCGCCCGCCGGTGCCGCGCGTACGGTCGAACTCCTCGAGCCGGTCGCGGAGGCGGATGTACGCGTCGCGATCCGCGAACTCGCCGCGCACGTAGAAGAGTCCCTTCGCGAACGTGTCCCACACCGCGTCGTCGATGGGACGGATGCGCGCGTGCTGCTCGCACGCCTCGCGCATGCTCGCGCGGAACTGCTCGTCGCTCATGTCCGCGCGCGCCATGCCGACGATCGTCTGTCCCGAGGGCAGCAGTCCGTCGTGCGCGAGGGAGTAGAGGCCGGGGACGAGCTTGCGCTGTGTCAGATCGCCCGACGCGCCGAAGATGACCAGACAGGAAGGATCGGGAACGCGCTCCTGCTCGAGCCCCTCCCGCAGCGGATTGGGTTGCATGCGCGGGCGATTGTACGACCCGGAGGGCGGAGCGCAGAGGGCAGACCGCAGAAGCAGAAAGCGACCGCCTTTCTTCTGCCCTCTGCCCTCTGCGCTCTGCGCTCTGATATAACCGCGTCATGACCTGGCAATACACCCCTCGTGTCGCCGTCGTTCGCGGCGTCCGCACGCCTTTCGCCAAATCGGGAACGCACTACGCGCACCTCTCCGCTCTCGACCTCGGCAAGCTCGCCGTCACCGAGCTCCTCCAGCGCAGCGGAATCAACCCGGCGGACGTCCAGGAAGTCGTCTTCGGCAACGTCATCCCTTCGGTCAAGGCGCCGAACATCGCGCGTGAGATCATCCTCGGCACCGGCCTGCCGCGGAAGATTCCCGGCTACTCCGTGAGCAAAGCATGCGCTTCCGCGAATCAGGCCATCACCTCAGCGTCGGACATGATCGCGCGCGGCTACGCCGACATCGTCATCGCCGGCGGCTCGGAATCGTTGTCCGACGTGCCCATTCTCTTCTCGAAGAAATTCGCCGACGCGCTCGTCTCCGCGAGCAAACAGAAATCCCTCGGCGGCAAGCTCTCCGCGTTCTCGAAGATTCGTCCGAGAGATCTCGCGCCCGATGCGCCCGCGATCGCAGAGTCCACGACCGGCCTCACGATGGGCGATTCGGCCGAGAAGATGGCGAAGGAGAACGGCATCTCGCGCGAGGCACAGGACAAGTTCGCGCTGCAGTCGCATCAACGTGCGGCTGCGGCGATCGCGAGCGGGCGATTCAAGGACGAGGTGATGACCGTCGTCGTCCCGCCGGGCTACGACAACGTCGTCGAGACCGACAACCTCGTGCGCGGCGACTCGACGCTCGAGGCGCTCGCGAAGCTGCGTCCGGTCTTCGATCGCAAGTACGGCACGATCACCGCGGGCAACGCGTCGCCGCTCACCGACGGCGCGGCCGCGGTGCTTCTGATGTCAGAGGAGAAGGCGAAGGCGATGGGCATCAAGCCGATCGGCTTCATCCGCAGCTATGCATACGCCGCGACCGATCCGTTCGACCAGCTCCTGCAAGGTCCGGTCTTCGCGCTCCCGACGGCGCTCGAACGCGCGAAGGTGAAGCTCGCGGACATCGGCGTCATCGAGATGCACGAGGCCTTCGCCGCGCAGGTGCTCTCGAACATCCAGTGGCTCGGCTCGAAGAAGATCGCGGTCGAGAAACTCGGCCGCAGTGAGCCCGTCGGCGACATCGATCCCGAAAAGATCAACCTCACCGGCGGCTCGATCGCACTCGGACATCCCTTCGGCGCGACCGGCGCGCGCATCGTGACGACGGTCTGCAACGAGCTCCAGCTCACCGGACAGCAGTACGGCCTTGTGACCGTCTGCGCCGCGGGCGGAATCGGCGTCGCGATGGTGCTCGAAAGAGAGTGATTGTTCGATGACGTCCTCGCGCGGTTGGTAGACGAGGGCGTCCGATTCGTCGTCACCGGTGGACGCGCCGTCTGCTTTCACGGCTACGAACGGCCGATCGCGGATCTCGACATCGTCGTCGAGCGCGAGCCCGCGCCGGCGACGCACACGACGCAGGCGCTCATGAAACTCGGCTTCTATCGGACGCTGCCGTTGCCGCTGTCGACCGTCGTGGTGCTGCCGTTCGTCGACGCGGGCGGCCGCCGCGTCGATGTGAACGCGATCTATCGCATCCCTTCCCGCAACTTCTCGAACGCGCGGTGACGCGAACGCTTCTGGACCGCAGCATCGCCGTGATCTCGCTGCCCGACCTCATCGAAGTGAAGCGCTGGCGGGAAGGGACTATGACGTCGAGGATCTCGCGGCTCTCCCAAACGTAGAACCGTTGCGGATGGCGCGACTCCGAGGTAGCCTCGGTGTGCGATGGAAGAGAAGAACGAAATCCTGACGGCGATGACTCAAGGGTTCGAGCGTATCGATCAACGACTCGAAAGGATCGAAGGCGACGTGTCGGTGCTCAAGGAAGACGTGTCGGTGCTCAAGGAAGACACGCACAAGGCCCACCTGAAGATCGAGGCGCTCACGGACAAGGTCGATGTCGTCGCGGAAAACGTCTTCGACATGCGTGCACACATCGCACGGTACGACACCCAGGTGGAAGCACCACTTGCGGATCGCGTCACCAACCTCGAAGCCCGCGTTTGGGTTCTCGAAAGGAAAAAATAGCGGTAAAGCAGCGGAGTCACGCAGAGGTTCCTGAATCCGCTCGCCTCCGAGGTAGCCTCGGAGCATGGATCACAAATCACTCAGTGCGATTGAGGAGCGTCTCCAGCAACTGAAGGAGCGCGTGGAGCGTTCCCGCGAATTGAAGGAGAGCTACGGAGCACGACGAGACTCGTCGAGATTTACTCTCGAGACGCGAAGAACGTTGCCAACGAAGCCCTCGCCGAAATCCGGCACCTCACCGAACAGCTCCAGCACCTCACATCGGCAGCCAGTACGACAACTTCACCAGAAACACATCCTGCGACGGCGCGTTCGCGATCCCGCGGAAATCGCGCCGGAAGCTGAAGTCGCCGACCGGCTCGACGTCCGCGCGGTTCTCGTTCCACACCACATACAGCGCGGATCCAGGGCGGAACTCCCATCGCACCACCGCGCTTCCGCGCACGCTGCGGAAATTGAAATCGGGCTCCAAGCTCGTCCATGCGTACGGCGTGTAGTCCGCGCTGCGCGCGCGGTCCAGCGCGTGGAAGTCGTGATAGTCGCCCGAGGCGATGAATGGCTGGAGGAAGAGCTGGAAGGAGAGGCGCGAGCTGAGCGTCCAGTCCACGCGCGTGCCGATCTCGAAATTGCGCTGCTCCAGCTCCGCGAACACGTGCTCGCTTCCCGTGCTCGTCACGAACTGATGCGAATTGTGTCTCCGCTCGTAATACGGTCCGGCGCTCAGCGTGAGATTCGGTGAAGGCCGGAATTGAAACGTCACTCCCCCTTCGCGCCCGTACGAGTCCTCGGCGCCTCCCTCCAAACGGCTCACCGCGTGGGCGGAAAACCGCTTCCGCTCATCGCTGCGGAGCTCGAATTCCGAGGTCCAACTGCGGAGCGTTCGCACGATCGGGCCGCCGCGCGTCCCCTCGTCCGAAAATGCACCCGGCGTGTAGAACAGCGCCGCGCGATAGTTCCAGTAGCTCTGCAGCGTCGCGAAGTGATCGACGAGCAAGCCACGCTCGAGCGTGTCTCCGTCGAAATTGCGGTTCGTCCACAGCCCGACCCAGAGATTCTTCTCGCGAAACCGCTTCGTCGGCTGCTGATTCACGTACTGCATCAGCGCGTGTCCCGAGGCGATGTCCGCGCGCTGCATGAAGCCGGCGTCGTTCGTCTCGAACTCCGGTGAGTAGCCCTGCATCTGAATGTTCGGCCGCCAGAGGCCCGTGTTCTTCGACAGCATCAACCGGCCACCGTAGCCGGTGAGCGACGTACGCGTCGGATCGAACTCCACATGACCCGCATCGGGCCGCAGGAAGTTGTGAGCCGGCGACCTCTGCGTGAGCGCGATCGCCTCCTCGCTTCCGGACACGCGCGAACCTTCGGCCTGCCACTCGAGCACCCATGAGCGATCGGCGAACGACGTGTATCCGTCCGCGCCGATCAGCAGCGCGTTCTCCCGCATCGCCTCCAGCTCGTCAGGGAGCCGCCTGTTCACGGACGTCACCAGCAGCCCGACACGCGATGCCGCGCCGATCTCCCTCGTCACGCGCGAGACGAAGTAATTCGTCATCGGCTCGACCTGTTGCCGCCCGCTCGCCGGCCCGTCGATGAAGCGCGCACGCTCCGCATCGGTGAGCGCGTTCAGCACGCCGACCGAAACCTTCCCGAGCCTTCCCGTGACCTTCGCCGCGCCGAGAATCGTCGTCTCCGTGGGACCGGTGACGAACTCCGCGTCGACGCGGCCCTGCGGCGAGCGCCCGATGCGCCGCGAATAGAACATCCGCGGCGTGAAGATGAAATTGAAATGACTCTGCGCCGGCGAGTCGCCGAACGCGAAGATGTTCAGCCCCTCGGTGAAGAACGGCCGCTTCTCCGGATAAAACGTCTCGAACTGGCTGAGATTCACGACCGCGGGATCGACTTCCACCTGCCCGAAGTCGGGATTGATCGTTCCGGTCAGCGTGAGCGTCGACGTCAGCGCGTACTTCACGTCGAGCCCCCCGTCGACGCGGTGATCCATCGTTTCGAGAAGCGGGTTCGTGCGGTCGGCGCGCGTGAGCACGTCCGAGCGAACGACGCCGTACGGCACGAGCTCCAGCGCGCGCCCGCGCTGGATGCCTTCGAATCCCGTGAGGTCGGCGAAGTGCGAGACGAAGCCCGTCTCGCCCTTGCGCGTGTTGACGATGCGCACCCATTCGTTGTTGCGCACCGTCCGCCGCGTGACGTTGATGCCCCAGGTGTGGCTGGCCTGATCCGGAAATCGCAACTGCGAGAACGGCACCCGGATCTCGGTCACCCATCCGTTCGCGACGACCTTCGTCGCCGATTCCCACACGGCGTCCCAGCTGACATCCTCGCCGATGTCGTTGAAGAGGATCGAGTCGAGCTGCGTGTTCGATGGGTAGACCGTAAACGCGGCGCCGCCCAGGCGGTCGTGCTGTGAGTCGATGTTGATCGAGAGAAAGTCCGTGGTGACGAAGGAGTCGCGCCGCGTGAGCAGCGCCGTCGGTTTGCCGGGATCCTCCATCATCGCGCCGAAGTACACCGCCTCGTCGTCGTAAAGCACGCGGAAGCTCGTGCGCATCGTCGCGGGCTGCCCGTCGTTCGGGTCGTGCTGCGTGAAGTCCGTGAATTCCGGCGCCGTCTGCCACGCGGGATCCGAGAGATCGGCGTCGATCGTGACCGGAGTCGTCGCGCGGACGGCGCGCAGCGTCGGCCGGTCCGGCCAGTTCGCGGCCCGAAGCAGCGGCGCGCAGACGAGGAGAACGAGAATCAGGAGAAGGCGTTTGCTCATGAGGTGACGCGCGAGATTAGCGCATCGACCCGGCCGGCGTACGCAACGTTTTTTTTACAAAATGGCGTCGAGCACACGCTCGAGGGGTGCGACGAAACGCTGCAGCGTCTGGGGCGTTTCATCGATCGTTTCCCCCTCCATCGACACACTGGCGACGATCAACGAGAAAAGAGGTCCTCGGGAAACACCGACCATCGCCCGTTCCGGGGTCGGTTCGTGTCTCTCCGCACCGGCGCGCAAGGCATTCGCCGCCGACGCGTCTGGCAGTTCGACCAGGAAAACCATCAGGCCGGTCGACGTCGTGGTGTCGAGCATGGCTCCGCCACGCGCTTTCTTCAGCAGCGACGTCGATTCCGCAATCCAGACATCCGGAAGAGTCTCGGCGATCGACACGCTCGACACCGCGTAACGATCCGCGTCGATTGCCTCCGCGATCCCGATGATGCCCCTCTTCAGATCGTGCGTCGGGGCGTAGTGGTCGAGTCCGCGGCCGATGAATCCCGTCGGAACCTCCTCCAGGAGCCACGATGTCAACGCTTTCGTTTTTGCGTCAGCGGAAAGGAATGCGCGCAGGTTGCCGGCGATCTCCGGTTGCGCGAGGGCCGCCGCCGACTCGAACAGCAGCGGGACGTTTGCGCCGGCGCGGGTCGCTGCGTGCTGGAGAACGGCAACAGCGTAGCCTTGGTCGCGCGGGTCCATCCGCTCGAGATCCATCATCGCCACCGCACCGAGGCCGTCTTCGATCCAGCTCGGATCGTGATCGCGCATTCCGAACACCGCCGCGCGCTGAGCGAACGTGAAGAGGGTGTAGATCTCGTCCATGCTGATCGAATCCCTCATCGATCCGCGCACCGTGGCATCACTCGCGCGGTATCTCTGCACGACTCGCCGAATCGACTCATCGAGAGGAACAGGCTTCGGGTTCACGAGATTGTGTTCGCGATCTGCGTAGCTCTCCATCGGCATCGGTGAAGGAGGCAGATCGCGGCGTGAAAGACGCTGCTGCTCCATCGCGTCAGCCTGGGCGAGCTGCTGGCCAAGGACGAGGGTGCGTGGACGGCGCAGCCACACGATGATGACTAGCACGACCACGACGAGAACGACCTTGATGACGGCGAATTCGGTTGACGACATCGCTCCATCATCGCCCATCGCGAGATGTCGCGCTAAACTCCGTCCAATGCCTGAAGTCATCCGCGCCGTCTGCCCCCACGACTGTCCCGACACCTGCTCCATGCTCGTCACCGTCGAGAACGGCCGCGCCGTTCGCATGGCTGGCAATCCCGATCATTCCACCACGCAGGGCTTCCTCTGCACGAAGGTCGCGAAGTACATCGAGCGCACGTATCACGAGGGCCGGCTGCTCTATCCGCAGATCCGTGTCGGCGCGAAAGGCGAAGGAAAATTCCGCCGCGCGTCGTGGGACGAGGCGCTCGACGCGATCGCGACGAACCTTCGCCGCATCATCGACACCGATGGCCCGCAGGCGATCCTTCCCTACTCCTACGCGGGCACGATGGGGCTCATCCAGGGCGAAGGGATGGACCGCCGTTTCTTTCATCGCATCGGCGCGTCGCTCCTCGACCGGACCATCTGCGCGCAGGCCGGTGCCGAGGCGCTGAACGTGACTTACGGGACGCGCATGGGGCCCGATCCCGAGGACATCGTCCACGCGAAACTGATCGTCCTCTGGGGGACGAACACACTCACCTCGAATCCGCACCTCTGGCCGTTCGTGCGCAAGGCGAAGGCGAACGGCGCGACCACGATCTGCATCGATCCGCTGCGCACGCGCACCGCGGCCGCGTGCGACGAGCACATCCCGATCCGACCCGGCACCGACGCCGCGCTCGCGCTGTCGATGATGCACGTGCTCTTCCGCGATGGTCTCGAAGACCGCGCGTATCTCGAAGAGATGACCATCGGCTGGCAGGAGCTGCGTGAGCGGGCGCTGGCCGAATACGCGCCGGAGCGCGTAGCGAAGATCTGCCGCATTTCCGCGGACACGATCGAAAGCCTCGCGCATCGCTACGGCACAACGAGTCCGACGTTCATTCGTCTCAACTACGGACTGCAGCGTCACGCTGGCGGCGGCTCCGCGGTACGCGCGATCTCGCTGCTCCCCGCGGTTACCGGCGCATGGGACGAAGTTGGCGGCGGCGCGACGCTGTCGACGTCCGGCACGTTTTCCGCGCTCGACACGGCGACGTTGAATCGCCCGGATCTCATCCCAACCGGGACGCGCACGATCAACATGACCCGCCTCGGTGAAGCGCTGACGCGCATTGACGATCCGCCCGTGAAAGCGATCGTGGTTTACAACTCGAACCCCGGTGCGATCGCGCCCGATCGCGAGAACGTGATCGCCGGTTTCCGTCGCGATGATCTCTTTACCGTCGTCCTCGAGCACTTCCAGACCGACACCGCCGATTACGCGGACGTGCTTCTACCCGCGACAACGCAGCTCGAGCACGAAGACCTCCACAAGGCCTACGGGCACACGTACGTGATGTACAACGCGCGCTCGATCGAGCCGCTGGGCGAGGCGCTCCCGAACTCGGAGATCTTCCGCCGCATCGCCGAGCGCATGGGTCTCGATCATCCCGAGCTCCGCGAGAGCGACGAGACGATGATGCGCCAGGTGCTGCGAAATATGCCGTTCACGCTCGAAGAGCTGCGCAAGCGCGCGTTCATCCGCCTCGACATCCCCTCGCCGCATCGTCCGTTTGCGCGCGGCTCGCGCGTGCCGACCGCGAGCGGGAAGATCGACATCGACTCCGCGCGCGCCGCAGCGTACGGCGTCGACCGAATCCCCGAATACGTCCCGCCGTACGAGTCGGAGGAGCGCGATCCCGAGCTCGTGCGCCGCTATCCCCTCGCGTTGATCTCGCCGCCCGCGCACTCGTTCCTCAACTCGAGCTTCGTGAACGTCGCGTCGCTCCGCCGCGCCGCCGGCAAGCCGACGCTGGAGATTCATGCGGACGATGCGACGTCGCGCGGAATCATCGACGGCGTGCGCGTCTCGATCTTCAACGACCGCGGCGCGTTCACCGCCGAAGCCGTGATCACCGATCGCGTGCGGCCCGGCGTCGTGTCCGCACCGTCGGTGTGGTGGCCGAAGCTGACCGCGGATCGCAACAACGCGAACCACACGACGTCGCAGGCGCTGACCGACATCGGCCGCGGCGCAACGTTCTACGACAATCAGGTGGACGTGCGACCGGCGTGAAGCGCCTGCTCGCCTTCACCGCCCTTCTCGCCTGGTGCGGCGCGCTCCTTGTTCTGCGCGCGTGGCGTGCGCAGAACACGACCTACTTCTTCCTCGTCTGGAATCTCTTTCTCGCGGTGATTCCGTTTCTCGCGGCGCTCGCGTTCGAGCGGGCGAAGTGGCTCGCGACGCGCACCGTGGCCTTCGTCGTCTGGCTGCTGTTCCTCCCCAACGCGCCGTACATCGTCACGGACTTCATCCACCTGCGCGCGCGGCCGCCCGTGCCGCTCTGGTTCGACATCCTCCTGCTGATCTCCTCCGCGGGCACGGGTCTACTGCTCGGCTACGGCTCGGTGATGATCGTGCAGCGCGCGGTCGAGAGGCGCGTCGGCACGCGCACGGGATGGCTCGCGGCGACCGGCGCTCTTTTCCTCTCCGCGTTCGGCATCTACCTCGGACGCTTCGTCCGCTTCAACAGTTGGGAGGCGCTGACCGATCCGATGCCGCTCTTCGGCGACATCGCCCATCGGCTGATCAATCCGATGGATCATCCGCGAACATTCGCCGTGACCGCACTGTACGGCGTCGCGTTGCTCCTCGGCTATGCGGCGCTGCACGCGCTGGCCGAGGAGTGAACTACACTTCCGCCGCGCATGGCCTACTTCGCTTCGATCGCGTTCGTCATCCTCGTCTGGATCGTCATCGTCGCTCTGAACGAGCGCTACGGCATCCTGAGCTGCGATCAGTTTTCGAGCGACATCGCGAAAGGCGTCGCGTACGTCTGGCTGCTGGGATTCATGATCCTGCTCGCGTTTCTGGTGACGTCGTCCGCGCTCACCCAACCAACGATCGCCGACTTGCGCAACGTCTCGTTCATTCAGCTCTTTTTGTTGCACGTCATCCTGATCGTGTTCCTGGCCGGATGGTGGCTGGCCAGCGGACGCCCGCCGCTGCGCGAGTTTCTCAACATCCGTCACGAGAAGCCGGCCGAAGTCGTAGCCATCGGTCTCTCCGTCGGCGTTGGCGGATGGATCGTCACCATCGTCATCGCGCTTTTCGTCGCGCTGCTGCTTCAGGCGTTGGGAGCGTTCGACAAGCCACCGGAGCCGCCGGCGATGATCGGCTGGATGGCGAACCTCGCGGTCTGGAAGAAGGCGCTGATCATCCTGTCGGCGATGACGGTCGAGGAATTCTTCTTCCGCTCGTTTCTGCAGAAGCGCGTCGGCCTCGTCGCATCGACCTTGCTCTTCGCGCTCGCCCACTTCACCTACGGCAATCCGCTGCTGCTCATCGGAGTGACCGTGATCTCGCTGGTCATCGGCTTCACGTTCTATCGCACGAAGAACGTCGTCCCCGGCATCATCGCCCACGGCGTCTTCGACGCCATCCAGCTCTTCGTGATCGTGCCGCTCGCCGTGAAGATGATGGGCGTCGGGACGTAGAGCGATGAGCTACGCGGAGGTGGTGCGACAGCTCGCGGGCGACGCGCCGGTCGCGCGCGACGACGTCCGCCGCTGGATCGATTCCGGCGATCTTCTCACTTGGAGCGCAGTCTACGCGATGACCGAGAAGGCGTGGTCGCGCATCGCGCCGGAGATCCCGATCGACGAGCAGATCGATTTCATGCGCCGCTATCTCCTGCGTTGCGTCGACGAGAACCCCACGCCCGGCGACCATCTGCACGGCGGCTACGAGGCCGCGTGGGAGCTCGCCGCCTGCATGAAGCACTGGCGCGCCCTCGGCGGCAAGGCCGCTGCGTACGTACGCGGCATCTCCCTCGATCTCGAGAAGATGTACCGCCGCGCGGAGCCCGCGGCGAAGAACCGCATCCTGTGCGGAGTGCTCGAGCACGCGTTCGAGGATCCGGCGCTACGGCCGTTCTTCGTGAACTGGGACCGCGACTGCGATCTGCGCGAGGCGTACAAGCTGGCGATGGAATGGGGAGCGACGCACGAGGAGTAGTCTCAAAGTCGCAAAGTCTCAAAGTCGCAAAGATCGACGCGGCGACCTCTTTGCGACTTTGAGACTTTGAGACTTTGCGACTCCGAACTGGGATCTACTGTTCCGAGACCACGACCCCATCCCCTTCGAACCGGATCTTGAATCCGCCCACCTCGGTATTCTCGATCATCACTGTCTCCAGCGACTTGTCGTCGACGACGGTGGGGATGAGATTGCCGGTCCAGGCGACGAGCGCGTTCGAGGAGATCGACAGCGGGTACTCGCGCGTGACGCGCAGCGTCAACGGCTCGATCGACGTCGAGATCGCGAGTGAGCCTTTGCCGAAGATCTTCACCGTGTCGATCTTCCTCTGATACGACGCGTCGTAGATCGGCTCGACGCGATACGTGAGCGAGTCTTCGAGCGCGAGGAGGTTGCTCCCCTCGACGTAAATGAACTCGTCGTTGAGATCGAGCAGGAACGTCTTGCGCCCTTTCTCGTAGACGAAGATCTTCCCCTGCCCCACCGCCTTGACGAGCGTCTGCGCGGTCGTGCCGAGGAGGCCGGATTCGGCGATGAACTTCAGATTGCCGGAGTAGCTCGAGACCGTGCCGCGCTTCACGTGCACGTTGCGCGCGAAGTTGATCTCGAGGAATCCGTTCTCATGCAGCGTGAATGTCTTCGACGCCCCTTCGATCCTGCGAGCGACATCGATCGTCTTCGCCTCGACGTGCTGAGGCTCGTCGACGGCCTCCTGCAACTTGCGCGCGGCGGTGATCGCCGGCTCGGGCGGTGCGGGAGGAGGAGGCGGTGGCGGCGGAACGACGGGCGGCGGTGTCGGGACGCGTCCGGGCTGCGTGACCGACGCCATGGCCTGGCGCTGGACCTTTTCCGCTTCCTGCAGGTTCAACGCGCGGATCTTCTGCGTCGTGATCTTCGCCTGCGGCTCGGTGGTCGCGGGAGCGGCTTTCGGAGGAGGAGGTGGTGGCGGCGGTGGCGCGGGCGGATGCATCTCGAGCTCGACTTCGCGCACGAGCTTGTCCGCGCCCGCGAACTTCAGATGCTCCAGCGCGAGTCCGAACTTCTTCTTCTGCCGATACAGCAGCCCGAGGTAGAGGTGCGATTTCGCGTAATTCGGGCGGAGGTCGACGGCGCGGAGAAGAAACTGTTCCGCTTCATCGAGCTTCCCTTGCTTGAAGAGAATCAGTCCGAGGTTGGAGTGGAGGATGAAAACGTTGGGGTTCTCGCCGATCAGTCTTCGATAAATGACCTCGGCCTCGGGGAACGCATTCGTCTTGAAGTAAACGAGGCCGAGGAGGTTCAGCACGTCGGCGTCGTCCGGGCGAAGTTTCTGCGCGGCCTCCAGCTCGCGACGCGCTTCGCCGTAGCGTCCTTCCTGAAACGCTTCGCGCCCGCGGTTGTAATGAAGCAGGAAGACGCCTTGGTCGAACGGAGGCGCCACGGCGGGATCACGCTCAGGCATGCGCGCGCGATTGTAACGCTAGCGTGCGGAGACCTGGCCGAGGTACTTCGCGCCGGGGATCAGCGCGGCGATCGCGGGCCCGCCGCCGAAACCTCCGCGCAGCTTCTTGCCGCCGCGCCTTCCCGGGAACATTACCGCCCCGCCGCCATAAGGACGCCCGTAATAAACGGTCATCGCCCGCTTCACGTACGTCTGCGTCTCGTCGTACGGAGGGATGCCGCCGTATTTGAGCACCGCGTTCTCACCGGCGTTGTATGCCGCGAGCGCGCGCGGAAGGTCGTCCGGGAAAAGACGCGTGAGATACGCGAGGTACTGCACTCCGCCGTGGATGTTTTCATCGGGATCGTGAATGCGCTTCACGCCGAAACGCTGCGCCGTGCCGGGCATGAGCTGCATCAGTCCGCGCGCGCCTTTGTGCGAGACGCACGCGGCGTTGAAACCGGATTCGACCTGGATCACCGCGCGGACGAGAGTCGCGTCGAGACGATACTTCTCGGCATAGCGCTCGATGATCGGGTCGTACTTCGAGCGGCGGTCGTGCTGCCTCGCCAGCCAGTCGAAGTTTCCACCGCGCGCGCCGCGCCCGTCATTGGTGATGAGCTTCGTGCCGTCGCGCTTGGTGGTCAGCCGAACATCGGCCGCCGCCGCACTCGCGAGCAGCATCACACCCATCACCGTCACACTCAGGACCCTCATTGCGCCAAAATCCTAACATGGCATTCTCAACAGTTCAGCAGGAAGTCGACGAATGGATCTCGCAGTTCGAGGAAGGCTACTTCGCACCGCTGCCGATGCTGGGGCGTCTGACGGAGGAAGTGGGCGAGCTCGCGCGGGCGCTCATGCACCACTATGGCGGGAAGAGACCGAAGCCCGGCGAGGATGCCGGCGACGTGGGCGAAGAGATCGCGGACGCGATCTTCGTCCTCGTTTGTCTGGCGAATTCGCTGAACGTCGATCTCGACGAGAAGTTCGGCGCGATGATGAAGAAGTATCGCGAGCGTGACGCGGAGCGATGGACGCGGAAGGAGTGAGTCAGCGGTTGCACATCGCGTACGCCTCGCGGAAGGTCGGGTTCTCGACGAGCGCGCGGTTCACTTCGAAGTAGCTGCGCACGACGTCGTTCGTCTGCAGAAGGCGCCGGCGCAGGTCGACGGCGATCTCGCGCCAGAACTTCGCGGCCGCGGAAGGCTTGCTGCGGAGGAATGCCGCGAGGTCGTTCATCGAGATCGACAACACCTCGGTCTCGCTTACGGCCTTCAGCGACGCGGATGCGACGCCGTCTTCGATGATCGAGAGCTCGCCGAAGGTCTGCCCTGTCTCGAGGTCGCAGAGCGAGACCTCGCGGTCTTGCACCTTACGCGAAACGCGAATGCGGCCGCTGCGCACGATGTGCAGCGCGCGGTTCGCGTTTCCCTCCTGCAGGATCACGTCGCCCGGCCCGAAACGCGTGGTGTGCAGCACTCGGCGGAGGTCGTCCAGCTCGTCAGACTCGAACTCGACGAACAACGGCACGCTCCTCAGAAAATCGTCGTCCGACACGGTACTCTCCGTTTTGCGCTACAATTTCGGCATCCAAATAGATCAGGTTCGGTAAGTCCCACGCGACTCAGGAAGGGTACGCGGGTCGAGCCGACCATTCAATGGCCCTGGGAGACAACTTATGGACGGCCTGCTGCGAGCGCTCATTAAAACGGTGCGACGCCGCCTCCGCGCGGACGAGGAAGTCACGGTGGAAGCCGTGACCAAGGAGCTGGGCTACACGCGGCAATACATCTCCGGCCGCTTCCACAGACTCACCGGACGCCTGCTCAGCCAGTTCCTCAAAGAGAAGCGTCTCGAGAAAGCGGCGCGGCTGCTCAAGGGCGGCAACGTGCGCGTCTCGCAGGTGGCGCGCCGCTGCGGATTCGATTCGGAGAACTACTTCCGCCAGCAGTTCCGGATCCGCTACGGGATGTCGCCGCGTCAGTTCCGCGCCAACGGAACGCTCCGGGCCATGCCGCGGCGTCCGATGGTCGCGATGGCAACGGCCTGACGCGCACTATTGCGGCGAGATCACCGTGACGCGCTGCGTCTCGTTGTTCGTCACGGTGACGAATGCCCACAGGCGGCGCGAGCTTCTGTCAGCAGTGATCGTCACCCGATGCGGGCCCTGACCCGCCACCCCCGCGAGCACGCTCGCGAGATCGACGCCCCCGAACCCCGGCTGATTGCTGTTGCACGGCAGCTGATCCTCCTCGCATGGGCCCTCCAGACTCAATCTCGTCAATGAAGACGATCCTCCCTCGCGCGACGCAAGGACCGAGACCGTTCCGGAGAGACCGTCGATGTCGTACACGCGTAACTGGAGTCGAAACCGCCGATCGAACGGGACGTTCGACAGAATCACGCGCCAGTGCGTGTCGCCTTCCCGCACGATCGGCACCTCCGCTCCGTAATCCGTCTCCTGGCGTCTTTCGTCGCGCACGAGACTTCCAAACCGCACGTCGACGGCACGCGGCACGAACAACAGGATTCCTTTGGGGCGATTGCCGAAGATCGAGAGCGGCATGCTGGCCTGACTCTCGAGTTGCGTCAGCGGCCGGCTCACGTCCGGCAGAAAGCGGATCCTCCGCAACGACGGATTGACGATCTCCGCATCGGTGACCCACCGCGTGCCGTAGGCCCCCGGCCCGTTGAAAGTGATCGGAACGAGCACGCGCTCGTAGATCGACGGCTCCGGCGCGGCAGCGGTATCGAGGTAGTGGATGCCGTTGATCACTTCGTACGCGCGATTGCCGACGAACGCCTTGACGTTCACCGGACCGGCCGCGTGCGGCGACAAAATCACCTTCGCCCAGCACCAGCTCATCACCGAGGGAACCTCAACGCCGTCGATCAGCACCTTCAGCGGCTCCAACTGCGGCCCCGCGGAATCTTCACAAAGATGGAGGTACACAACGCCGGGCTCGGTGGTGCTCACAATCCGCGGCGAGATCTCGAACGCCGGCGCGACCTCGCTGACGATGAGCTTCTTCGTTGCGATCGTGCGACCGTCGACTTTCAGCACGACGCTGTACACATCGGCCTCGAGCACGCCGATCGGCACTTCCACGTTCCATTCCGTCAAGACCGTTGGACACCCGACGCTGCGCGTGGACCACGCCACCTCGATCATCGTTCCGCTTCGCCCGACGTGTGGGCTTTCTGGCAGACACCCGTCCTTCCACAACTCGCGCGCCTGCACATGAATGAACGAGCGATCGGTCGGCGCAATCGGATCGAGCTCGAAAGACGCGTGGATGGAAACGGCGGCGAGGAAGAAAAGGCCGATCAGAGTGATGCGCATGGACGATCCCTCTTTCAGTGCGGCGTGATGATCGTGACGTGTTGAGTTTCGTTGTCGGTGATCGACACGAACGCCCAGTAGCGAAGCGGGTGATTGTCGAGGATCGGGTATACGAAAACGGGATACGTGCGGCCGTCGAAGAGCCACGGAAACGCTGCACCGAGATCGATCGAACCGTATGCGGGCGAGTTGCTGTTGCACGGCAACTCCGCGCGCGTGCACGGCGCCTTCATGTCGATGGGATGCTGAGCCCAGTAGTGGTCGCCAATCGCGACGCCGACTTTCACCGGCACCGTTGCCCCGTCGACGCCGTACACGCGCAACTGGACGCGATAACGCGAATCGAACGGGACGTCGGGGATCATGAACGGCACCGTGCGCAGTTCCTGCTCGCGGATCACGCGCACCTCGGTCCCGTACTGCGATTGATCGCGCGGCGTCTGCACGATGCTGCTGAAGCGGACCAACGGCGTGACGGAGCGCGGCACGAAGAGCACCAGACCTTCCGGATGCTCGCCGAACGCCTCGAGCGGCATCGACGTACGCGCCGGCAGCGTGGTCACGCAGTTGTCGTCGTACACGCAAACGGGCCGCGCTACCTCGGGCAACCATTCGATATCTGCAAACGATCGGTTGTAGATCGAGGCGCGTGTCTTCCACGTCGACCTGAACGCGCCCTCGGCGTTCAGCACCACTGGCACGAGCATGCGCTCAAACACCACCGGATCGGGTGCGGCCTTCGGATCGACGTAGTGCACGGCGCCGACTGACTCATATTCGTCGTCGCCGTCGCGCACACGAATGTCGACGCTGCCCGCGGGATGCGGACCGAGCTCGATCGTGTGCTCACACCCGGACTTGGACGACTCGATGCTGACGCCGTCCACCGTCACTTCCGTACTCGGATTGCAGAAGTCGAAGTTGTTGCTCGACGCCTTGATCCGGACGCGCGTCTTCCTGTCCGTGCGGATCAGTTGCGGCTCGACGACGAACTGCGGCGCGTGATTTCGAACGACCAGTGTGTGCGATCCGGAAGGCGCTCCCTGGCCTCTCACGATCACTTCGTATCTGCCCGCGGGGAGGACACCGAGAGCAGCGTCACCGATCGAGGGGGTGCTCGACCCGTAACAGACCTCGTACAGCACCTCGATCCTCTGTCCGACGCGCTCGACGCGCGGATTGTCCGGTCGACACAGCCTTGGCCGCACGTGCATCACGACAAAACTGCGGTCGGTCGGATTGACCGGGTCGAACTGGACGGCCGCGGACGCGGCCATGGCGACATTGGCAAGCGAGAGGAAAAGGACGACGCCAAGCGATCTCATCGCATCGGAGCGTATGCGATAGCAGCATAGAACATCAATAACTATTCGCTCGCCACGTCGAATCCAGCTTCAATCCACAAATATTGGAGTGTGTTTCGGTCTCGCGCCCTCGCTCCGAGGACGTAGCGGACGAACAGCAGCGCTCTTCGGAGCCACGAATGCGGTGCCGCCCGCTGCGCGAGATGCGCGCGATGCTCCTCGGCGCTCGCGAACGTCACGGAGTGCAGCGCGTTCGTGAGACGAACGACGCTCCCCTGCACCGTGATCTCGTCCCACGCGCCTTTGTTCGCGAAGCGCATGTAGAAACGGCGATGAAAGAGCCGCACCTCGCCGTCGGCACTGCCGATGCGCAGCGGTTTGCCGGCGTAGAACGGCACACTCCGAATGCGGAAGCCGCGCGCCTTCGCCTCCGACATCGCGAAAGCGATCTCCTTCGCCAGCGCGTCGTCGATGACTTCGCGCTCCCGCACGACGAGCATCCAGTCGGTCGACGCCGCATCGACGGCACGGTTGAATTCCGCGCGATGGCGCGAAAGCTCATCGCGCGGAGGGATGTCGAGGACGAGTTGTTCGAGGTGCTCGAAGTTCAGCGTGAGAGGAGCGAGATCCTCATTGTGGACGTGGCCGAGGGTGATGACCGCGAGGCGCAACTACTCCCCCAGGTCTTCACGAATTCGCACGATCCGCACCGCCCGTCCCGTCTCCTCATCGATTTCGACGAGCGCGCCCGACAGGCGGATGTCGCGCTTCGCCACCTCGAGCTTGCGCGGGGTGTTCATCAGAAATCGATGTAGCGCTTCATCCGGACGGAAACCGATCACCGAGTCGTACGCGCCGGTCATTCCGACGTCGGTCTGATACGCGGTGCCGAGCGGCAGAATGCGCTCATCCGCGGTCGGCACGTGCGTGTGCGTGCCGACGACGGCGGAGACGCGTCCGTCGAGATAGCGGCCGAAGGCCTGCTTCTCCGAGCTCGCCTCGCCGTGGATGTCGACGATGATCACCTTCGCCTTGTCGCCGAGCTCCGCCAACTCTTTGTCCGCGCAGTAAAACGGGTTGTCGATCGGCGGCATGAACACATTGCCCATGAACTGCATCACGGCCACGTTCACGCCGCCCGCGGTCTGGCGGATCACCTTGCCCGTGCCCGGATTGCCGGCCGGGTAATTCGCGGGCCGGATCACGTGCGGGTAGTGCTCGTAGTTGTCGACGAAGTCTTTCTTGTCCCAGATGTGATTGCCGGAGGTGTACACGTGGATCGGCAGCTCGGAGAGCTCGTCGATGATCGCTTCCGTGACCCCGAACCCGCCCGCGGCGTTCTCGATGTTGACGATCGTGAAGTCGACCATCTCCCGGCCGATCACGGTCTCCAGCTTCTGGTGCAGTGCGCGACGCCCGGGCTGGCCGACGACGTCGCCGATGTAGAGGATTCGAATCATGTTGGCGGTTGGCGGTTGGCGGTTGGCGGGAGAACGAGGAGACGGTGGTGTGCGGGGGTCTCCCGCCAACCGTCAACTGTCAACCGCCAACCGATCACTTCGCGTACTCCGTTGCGCGCATCTCGCGAATGACAGTCACCTTGATCTGTCCTGGGTACTGCAGCTCGCTTTCGATCTTGCGGGCTACGTCCTTCGAGAGCCAGATCGACTGCTCGTCGGTGATCTTCTC